>Ga0105252_10000353_pt1 | contig 33781 bp, 24 predicted proteins | sample EasRivMeERMZT100_FD_89675 | JGI IMG/M metagenome (GOLD analysis project Ga0105252, IMG submission 89675) | Soil microbial communities from meander-bound floodplain in the East River, Colorado, USA - East River MetaG ERMZT100 | ecosystem: Environmental > Terrestrial > Soil > Floodplain | place... | reverse complement strand
GGAAAGAAGAGGATTGCTTGCGACAACGACATTTGCGCCGGGCACAAGCACCGGCAGGAGTCGCCCGCCCAGGCGGTGAAGAACTGCTCGAGCGCGTCGAGATCCGTCTGCTTGAGTACAGTGAATCGAGGCAGGGGCGATCGCTTTGAGCCGTCAAAAGATGGCGGAATTCTCCAGACCCCGCCTCGGCCGGCCCTGAGTTTCTTTTGCTCGGTCTCCGAATATTCAACCAATCCGTAAGGCGGATCAGTCACCACCGCGTGCACCGAGTTCGTCGGCTGTCTCTCGAGCCAAAGTAGACAATCTTCCTGAATCAGGGTGGCCTTCCCGAACGAGAAGGAACGCGGCTCGGATTTCCGGTTGACTCTGGCGGGCTCGTACGAGAACCCGTGCAATGCATACTGCGCGCGATCCATGCGCGCGAACAGTTTGGGCGTATTGAGCTGCAAGTAGGATCGGACGGACGAGGCAGGAACAGCGCCGATCAACACAGCAACTTGGCCAGTTATTTCCGCGACTGAAGCTCCACGAGGGCGCGCTTCAAGCACTTTCACGATCGCATCCCTTACTTCTCCAGGACGTCTTCTCACGTAGGTCCGCTATTGCAAGTCGACGCATATCATATCGAGGAGACGTCCAGACGTCAATTAACGTCAATTAAGTCCAGGAAGAAACCGAAGGCAGCCTACTGACGACGGACGTACGTCCGTGCTGAAGTTTGGGAGAATTTGACCGCGAGACACGTGGAATGCCCGAACTCCCCGACATCATCGTCTACATCGAGCACCTCGAGGCGCGTCTCATCGGGAAAACGCTCGAGCGCGTGCGGCCTCTGAATCCCTTCGTGCTGCGTAGCGTCGCACCACCTATCGCCGCCGTTGAGGGAAGAAAGGTCACGGGCGCACGGCGAATAGGCAAGCGCATCGTGATCGCGCTCGAGGGCGGCCTCTACCTCGTGCTGCACCTCATGATCGCGGGGCGGCTGCGCTGGCTCGAAAAGGACGCAAAGCTCCCCGGCCGCATTTCGATTGCGGCGTTCGATTTTCCCAATGGCACGCTCGTGTTCACGGAAGCGGGCACCAAGCGCCGCGCTTCGCTCCACCTCGTGCAAGGCGAGGCGGCGCTCTCGGCGATGGACCCCGGAGGGCTGGAGATCGCCAAGGCCGATCTTGCAGCGTTCGCCGCGCGGCTGAAAGCCGAGAATCACACGCTCAAGCGCACGCTCACCGACCCCCGGCTCTTCAGCGGCATCGGCAACGCCTACTCGGACGAAATCCTGCATCGCGCGAAGCTCTCGCCGGTCGCGCTTACCGCGTCGCTGTCCGACGGCGACTTGAAACGCCTCTACGACGCCGCGCGCGAAATCCTCGTCGAGTGGACCGAACGGCTGCGCAAGGAAGCGGGCAGCGGATTTCCCGAAAAGGTCACCGCCTTTCGAGAAGGCATGGCGGTGCACGGGCGATATCGTAAGCCCTGCCCCGTGTGCGGCTCTCCGGTGCAGCGGATCGTCTACGCGGAGAACGAGACCAACTACTGCGCCCGTTGCCAGACCGGCGGCAGGCTGCTCGCCGACCGCGCGCTCTCGCGGCTCCTCAAAAAGAGCTGGCCGCGCTCGATCGACGAGCTCGGTTGAAGCACACGCGGCGCTGCCGCCCGTGAAATAGGGGCATGCTGCAACGCCGTTCCGCCGCCGCGATCGTCATCCGCGGTGTGCTATTGACACTGGCAGGCAGAATGCGGAACATCAGCACGGGAATTCCGTCGGTTCAATTCACACTTCCGGAGGGAAAATGAAACAGTTCGTTGTAGCGGCCGGTGCGGCCGCGCTGGTATTCACGACCTGGAGCGCCGCCGTGCGCGCCGAAGACATCAAGCTGCGCATCGCCTCCGGCCACCCGCCGGCCAACACCTACGTCAACCTGATGCAGAATTTCTTCGTGCCTGAGGTGACGAAGCGCGTCGCCGCCCGCACCAAGCACAAGGTCGAGTTCATCGAGGGCTATGGCGGCGCGATGGTCAAGGTCGCCGACACGCTGGAAGGCGTGCAGAGCGGCATCATCGACATCGGCGGCTACTGCTTCTGCTTCGAGCCGTCCAACCTGCCGCTGCACGCGTTCCAGGTGATGCTGCCGTTCGGCACCATGGACCCGGTAGCGAGCGTCAAGCTCGGGCGGGCGGTGTACGACAAGGTGCCGTACATGAGCAAGGTGTTCGAGGACAAGTTCAACCAGAAGCTGATCGCGCTGATCGCCGATAACGGCTACAACCTCGGTACCTCGTTCGAATGGAACAAGGTCGCCGATCTCAAGGGCAGGAAGCTCGCGGGAGCGGGCCTGAACCTCAAGTGGCTGGAGTTTGCCGGCGCGACCCCGGTGCAGTCCTCCCTGCCGGAGGCGTATACGTCCATGCAGACGGGCGTCTACAACGGGTGGATCATGTTTCCTTCAGGTTACGTCAACTTCAAGCTCTACGAGGTCGGCAAGCACTACACCGAGATCGGCTTCGGCGCGATCACGTGGCACGGATTGACTGTCAACCAGGCGCGCTGGGCGAAGCTGCCGAAGGAGGTGCAGGGCATCATCCTCGAAGTCGGGCGCGAGTATGAGGCAAGGACCGGAACGGTCAACCTGGCGAACTATCCGAAGCAGCTCGAGCAGTTGAAGTCGTTCGGCACCGTGGTCAAGAAGGTACCCGACTCGGTGCGGGTGGACTGGGCGAACTCGCTCAAGGGCTGGCCGCAGGAGAAGGCGACCGAACTCGACAAGGCGGGGCTGCCCGCGAGCCAGGTGCTCAAGCTTGCGCTGCAGGAAGCCGAGAAGCTCGGCCACAAATGGCCGGTGCGCTACCAGATAAAGTAGCTTGAAAGGCGTGAGTCCTGGTTGGAGAAGAGCGCGGCGTTCTGATCGCGGCTCACGCCCTTTCCCTTACCCTCCACCCTGAACCCCCGGTAAAGTGCTGCTGCGCCTGAACGACTGGATCGCGCGCGCGCTGCTCGCGATCGCGGCGGTGCTCGCCTTTTCTCTCTGCTTCCTCGTTTGCGCGGACGTGATCGGCCGCGTCGTCTTCAACAGCCCGGTGAAGGGCACGCCCGAGATCGTCTCGTTCTCGATCGTCATCATCCTGTGGCTGCAGGCGGCCTACGCGATCCGCAGCGGCGGCATGATCTGGGTGGACGCGCTGCACGTTCACCTGCCCAGGCGCGCGCAGCGCGGATGCGAAGTCTTCGGCGCGCTGCTCGGGATCGCATTCTTCGCGCTCATCTGCTGGGGCAGCATCGATCCCGCCCTCTACGCGTGGCGCTCGAACGAGTTCGAGGGCGAAGGCGCCCTGCGCGTGCCGGTCTGGCCGGCGCGCTTCCTGATCGTGCTCGGGAGCTTCCTCGCCGCCCTCAACTACCTGCTGCTCGCGATCGAGCGCTTCCGCGCGCTCATCTCGGGGGAGCCGCCCGCTCCTCCCGCGTCGAAGATCACGCTCGAAGAGCGGATCGCTTAGCAGCGGCGCGTCCAGTCCTCCTTTCGCTTACTCGCAAACGCCCCTCATGTTCGACACCGGGGAAATGATCGCGCTGCTCGCGATCATGCTCGCGATGGTGTTCGCGGGCGTGCACGTCGCGGTCGCGCTCGGCATCGGCGCGGTTGCCGGCATCTACATGATGCAGGGGGACATCACGGTGGTGCGCGCCTTCATCGCTCAAACGGCGTACGAGGCGTTGCGCGACTACGTATTCGCCGTCATCCCGCTCTTCATGCTGATGGGCGACTTCCTGGCCAAATGCGGGGCGGCGCGAGACCTCTTCGCGCTCATCAACCGTCTCTCCCGCTGGTTGCCGGGCCGGCTCGCGATCGCCACGGTGCTCGCGAACGCCGTGTTCGCGTTCGTGACCGGCGTCTCGATCGCCGCTGCCGCGGCGTTCTCGCGGATCGCCTACCCGGAAATGAAGCGCCACGGCTACGAGCGCAAGTTCGCCCTCGGCTGCATCGCGGGCAGCGCCTGCCTCGGCATGCTGATACCGCCCTCCGTGCTGATGATCGTGTGGGGCGTGCTGACCGAGCAGGCGATCGGGAAGATCTTCATCGCCGGGATCTTTCCCGGCTTCCTCCTCGTTGCGTTTTATTGCGCCTACATCCTTGGCGTGGCGTGGCTGCAGCCGGAACGGGTGGGCATCAAGTCGAAGGCGGCCCTGGCGAGCGCCCCGCCCGAGGCCGAGCTGACGGATGCCGAGTTCCGCGAGGTGCTCGTGAGCACGCTGCTTGTCCTGGCGCTTGTCGCGGCAACGCTCGGCGGCATCTGGCTCGGGTTCTTCACGCCCACCGAAGGCGCGGGCGTCGGTTCCGCGCTCGCGCTGCTGATTGCGCTCTGGAAGGGCATGCGGGCGAAAGAGCTGTTCGAGGTGGTGCTTTCGGTCGGGCGCACCTCCGCGCCGCTGCTCCTGCTGCTCTTTTGCGCACAGCTCTATTCGCGGGTGCTGTCGATGACCGGGGTCACCGCGGCGGCCAAGGAACTCTTCATCGCCTCGGGCCTCGGTCCGTTGGGCGTGCTCGCGATCATGGTGGCGATCTGGTTCGTGCTCGGCTGCCTGATCGACTCGATCTCGATCATCCTGCTGACCGTGCCGGTGTTCGGGCCGGTCGCGATGGCGCTCGGCTTCGACCCGCTCGCGTTCGCCATACTGGGCATCCTCGCGATCGAAGCCGGGCTCCTCACGCCGCCGTTCGGCATCCTGGTCTTCACCGTGAAGGCGGCGCTGCCGGGGGAGGCGACGGTGGGGGAAATCTTCCGCGGCTCCATTCCCTACTGGATCGGGCTGCTGGGAACCGTCGTGGTAATCGCCGTCTTTCCCCAGATCGCAACCTGGCTGCCGGCAGTCGGGACGGTGATCGCCAAGTGAGCGTTGAGTAAAAGGGCGCTCGACGGGTCAAAGTAAAATAGCGGCATGCTGCAACGCCGTTCCGCCGCCGCGATCGTCATCCGCGGCGCGCGCCAGAACAATCTCAAGAACCTCTCGCTCGAGCTGCCGCTGAACGAGCTCGTCGTGGTGACCGGCGTCTCGGGCTCGGGGAAGTCTTCGCTGGTGTTCGACACGCTCTACGCCGAGGGACAGCGGCGCTACGTCGAAACCTTCAGCCCCTACGCGCGGCAGTTCCTCGACCGGATGGACAAGCCGCAGGTGGACGCGATCGAAGGGATCCCGCCCGCGATCGCCATCGACCAGACCAATCCCGTGCGCACCTCGCGCTCGACCGTCGGCACGATGACCGAGCTGAACGACCATCTGAAGCTGCTTTTCGCGCGCGCGGGCCGGCTCTTCTGCCGCGGCTGCGCCCGGCCGGTTCAGCGCGACACGCCGGACTCTGTATACGAGCAGATCTCCGTCCGGGCTGCGTCTTCGTCCACCCCGGCGGGCGACCCGCGTCTCGTGCTGACCTTCCCGGTGACCGTGCCGAAGAACTTCAAGGAAGGGGAAGTCCAGGCGCTGCTGAAGGCGCAGGGCTACGACCGCATCCACGCCCGGAGCGGCAACGTTCTGGAAGTGGTGCAGGACAGGCTGCGGTTCTCTAAGGCGGAGAAGACGCGCTTCATCGAAGCCATCGAATCCGCGCTCAAGATCGGACAGGGAAAAGTGAATGTGTACGTGGTCGCCGATGACACCACCCCGGCGCTCCGCGCCACCCCTCCTTACCAAGGAGGGGACAATGCCCCTGCTTCCCCTCCTCATACCACCTCCGCTTCCCCTCCTCTCTTGAGGAGGGGTGCCGCCGAAGGCGGCGGGGTGGTCTGGCGCTTCTCGTCGGACCTGCACTGCCCGGACTGCGACATCCACTACTCGGAACCGGCGCCCGCCCTGTTCTCCTTCAACTCGCCGCTCGGCGCCTGCGAGACCTGCCGCGGTTTCGGCCGCGTGATCGGAATCGACTACGGTCTCATCGTTCCGGATGAAGCGAAGACGCTGCGCGAGGGCGCGGTCCGGCCGTGGCAATCGCCGAGCTTCCACGACTGCCAGGACGATCTGGAAAAGTACGCGAAGAAGCGCGGCGTGCCGCTCGATGTTCCGTTCCGGGATCTTTCCGCGAAGCAGCGCGAATGGGTGCTCGAGGGCGAGCCGGAATGGGTGAGCTGGAGGAAATCCTGGCCGGGCACCTGGTACGGCGTAGCGCGCTTTTTCCGCTGGCTCGAGACCAAGGCCTACAAGATGCACGTGCGCGTGCTGCTGTCGCGCTACCGCGCCTACACGCCCTGCTCGGTCTGCGCTGGCGCGCGGCTGAAATCCGATGCACTCCTGTGGCGGGTGGGGACCAAAGAAGACGCGGACCGGGCGCTAGCTCCCGCTTTGCGATTCATGCCGCACGGGGCGGCGTTCGACGAGGCGAGCTTGCGCGAGCTTCCCGGCCTCACGCTGCACGACCTCGTGCTGCTGCCCGCCGAGCGCACGCGCGGCTTCTTCGAGAAGTTGCACCTTCCTACCCCTTTGGACGAAGCGACCGACCTGCTTCTCACAGAGATCCGCGCGCGGCTGCGCTATCTGCACGAAGTGGGCCTGGGCTACCTCACGCTCGACCGCCAGTCGCGCACGCTCTCCGGGGGCGAGGTGCAGAGAATCAATCTCACCACCGCGCTCGGCACCTCGCTCGTCAATACGCTGTTCGTGCTGGATGAGCCCTCGATCGGCCTGCACCCGCGCGACATGGGGCGCGTGATCGGCGTGATGCAGCGCCTGCGCGACGCCGGCAACTCGCTCGTCGTGGTCGAGCACGATCCGCAGATCATGCTGCAGGCCGACCGCATCATGGACATGGGTCCCGGTCCGGGAGAGCGCGGCGGCGAGATCGTGTTCTTCGGTTCGCCGGAGGAGCTGAAGGCGGCGAAGACGCTCACCGCCGAGTATCTTTCCGGCAGGAAAGGCGCCGGCGCGCCAACCACCCCGGCGCTGCGCGCCACCCCTCCTTTGAAAGGAGGGGAAACCGGAGTACGCCGGATCGAGCTCCTCGGCGCCGCCGAGCACAATCTGAAGAACATCGATGTCGGCATTCCGCTGCAACGGCTGGTGTGCGTCACCGGCGTATCGGGTTCGGGAAAATCGACGCTGATCCAGGACGTGCTCTACGCGGCGCTGCGCAAGGCGAATGGCAAGCCCACCGAGACCCCGGGTGAATTTCGCGGCCTGAACGGCGCGGAGCATATCGAAGATGTCGTCATGGTGGACCAGACCCCGATCGGCCGCACCACGCGATCGAACCCAGCGAGCTACGTCGGGGCCTGGAGCGCGATCCGCGATATCTATGCCAGAGAACCGCTCGCCAGGGACCGCAAGTACACCGCCGGCACCTTCAGCTTCAACTCCGGCAAGGGACGCTGCCCGGCCTGCGGTGGCAACGGCTTCGAGCACGTCGAGATGCAGTTCCTCTCCGACGTCTACCTGCGCTGCCCCGATTGCAGCGGCAAGCGCTTTCGCGAGGAAGTGCTCGAGGTCACGGTCCGGGGGAAATCGATCGCCGACGCGCTCGAGCTGACCGTGTCCGAGGCACTCGCGTTCTTTCGCGACCACGCTGAAGTGGGCCGAGCGCTCAAGCCGCTCGCCGACGTGGGCCTCGAATACCTGCGGCTCGGCCAGCCCGTGCCGACGCTGTCCGGCGGCGAGGCGCAACGGCTGAAGCTCGCGGGACATCTGGTCGAAGCGGCGCAGACCACCCCGGCGCTGCGCGCCACCCCTCCTCTGCGAGGAGGGGAAAAGCGTCGCACCGCCCTCCCCTCCTCGTCGAGGAGGGGTGCCGCCGAAGGCGGCGGGGTGGTGCGTGGCAAGCTCTTCCTCTTCGACGAGCCCACGACCGGACTTCACTTCGACGACGTCGCCAAGCTGCTCCGGGCATTCCGGCAGCTGCTCGCGGCCGGCCACTCGATCGTCGTGATCGAGCACAACCTCGATGTGATCCGCGCCGCCGACTGGATCATCGACCTCGGACCGGAAGGCGGCGAGGCCGGCGGCGAGATCGTCTGCGTCGGCGCGCCGGTCGAAGTCGCGAAGCACGCAACATCGCACACCGGCAAGGCGCTGCGCGAATACGAGGCGGCGTTCGCGAGACCCGTCGCGCTTCGCTCCGCGGAGCCCGGAATTCCGTTACAGACTCGGATCAACGAAACGATCAGTATCCACAACGCCCGCGAGCACAACCTGAAGAACATCGATGTCGAGATCCCGCGCAACCGGTTCACCGTCATCACCGGCGTCTCCGGCTCGGGCAAATCGACGCTCGCTTTCGACATTCTCTTCGCCGAAGGCCAGCGCAGGTACCTGGAGTCGCTGAACGCCTACGCGCGCCAGTTCGTTCAGGGCGCGGCGCGGCCGGACGTGGACGCGATCTTCGGAATCCCGCCGACGGTCGCGATCGAGCAAAGGACCAGCCGCGGCGGCCGCAAGAGCACCGTGGCGACGCTCACCGAGATCTACCATTTCCTGCGACTCCTCTACGTCAAGCTCGGCATCCAGCATTGTCCGGATTGCAGAGTACCGATCGAACCCCAGAGCGAGGACGCGATCGCAGCGCGCCTGCTGCACGAGTACAAGGGACAACGCATCGGCCTGCTCGCTCCGCTGGTGGTGAACCGCAAGGGCTACTACACCGATCTCGCCAAGTGGGCGCGTGGCAAAGGCTACGGGTTTCTTCGCGTCGACGGCGAGTTCCTGCCGACCGGCAAGTGGCCGCGGCTGTCGCGCTTCCAGGAACACACCCTGGAGCTTCCCGTTGCGGACTTGCGCATCTCGGCCGAAAACGAAGCCGAGCTGCGACGCACGCTCTCGCTCGCGCTCGAGCACGGGAAGGGCGTAGTGCACGTGCTTGCGGGGCTCGACCGCCTGGAAGAGGCACAAGCGAAAGCGGCGGCCGCGAAGCCCGGACCCGCGCGCGTGGAGATCGATCTTCCCCAGCGCGTGTTCTCGACAAAACGCGCCTGTTCTTCCTGCGGGCGCAGCTTCGCGGAGCTCGACCCGCGGCTGTTCTCATTCAACTCCAAGCACGGCTGGTGCCCCGAGTGCTACGGCACGGGCCTGAAGCTCGCGGGCGTGGACTGGGACGAGGAGCGGGAAAAGAAAGGGATCGAGGACCACGTGCTCGATTCCTGGCTCGAATGGCTCGAGATCGACGAACCCTGCGCGGCGTGCCGGGGCATGCGGCTCAACCGTGAGGCGCTCGCCGTGCATTGGCAGGACCGTTCGATCTCGGATCTCGTCGCGCTCCCGGTGGCCGCGCTCAAGACCGTGTTCGATGAAATCCGGCTCGCGGGTCGAGACGCGGAGATCGCGCGAGATATCGTTGCCGAACTCGGATCGCGCCTTGGCTTTCTCGATGAAGTCGGGCTGTCGTACCTGTCGCTCGATCGCGCTGCCCCGACGCTCTCAGGCGGCGAGGCGCAAAGAATCCGGCTCGCTTCGCAGCTCGGCTCGAACCTTCGCGGCGTGTGCTACATCCTGGATGAGCCCACCATCGGCCTGCACCCGCGCGACAACGCCGTTTTGCTCGATACTCTGGAAAAGCTCGAAGCGAAGGGCAACACCCTGGTCGTCGTCGAGCACGACGAGGACACGATACGCCGCGCGGGGCACGTGATCGATCTGGGGCCCGGGGCGGGCAGACTCGGGGGGCGCGTGATCGCCGAGGGCTCGCCGGCGGAGTTGATGCGCCAGAGCGAGTCGGTGACCGGGAAATTTCTCGCCAATCCGCTCAAGCATCCCCTGCACCCGCTGCGGCCCGTCGGCAAGGGCAACGCGTCGCTCCAGATCGTGGGGGCAACGCAGCACAATCTCATGAACATCGATGTGCGCGTGCCGTTCGGGAGATTGTCGGTCATCACCGGCGTCTCGGGGTCGGGGAAATCCACGCTCGCTCGCGATATCCTTTACGCCAACCTCGAGCGCCTGGTGCGCAGGGAAAGCGCACCGCTTTCGGGCTGCAAGGCGATCCGCGGCGCGGAGCGCGTCGGCCGCGTGCTCGAAGTCGACCAGACACCGATCGGCAAGACGCCGCGCTCCTGTCCCGCGACCTACGTCGGGTTCTGGGACGCGATCCGGCGCCTGTTCGCCGACACCGTGGAAGCGCGCATGCGCGGATGGAGCGCATCGCGTTTTTCCTTCAACGTCAAAGGCGGGCGCTGCGAGCCCTGTGAGGGCCAGGGCACCAAAAGAATCGAGATGAGCTTCCTCCCCGACGTGAAGGTTTCCTGCGAAGCCTGCGGCGGCGCGCGCTTCAATCCGGAGACGCTCGCGGTGCGCTGGAAGGGGAAAAACTCGGGCGAGGTGCTCGCGATGAGCGTGGACGAAGCAGTCGAATTCTTCGCCGCGCACCCGGCGACGCACCGCGCGCTGCGCCTGCTGCAGGACGTGGGTCTCGGCTACCTCACGCTGGGCCAGCAAAGTCCCACGCTTTCCGGTGGCGAGGCGCAGCGGATCAAGCTCGTCACCGAGCTCGCCAAGACCGCGGGCAACCCCCGGTTTTCCCTTCGTCAGCTTCCCCCGGAACCGGGGGCTGTCCCGGGTTCCACGACCCTTTACATCCTCGACGAACCCACCGTGGGCCTGCATATGGCCGACGTCGAGCGGCTCGTGCGCGTGCTGCACCGTTTGGTGGACGCCGGTAACACCGTGGTTGTAATCGAGCACAACCTGGATGTCATCGCCGAGGCGGACTGGATCATCGATCTCGGGCCCGAGGGCGGCACCGCGGGCGGGCGGCTCGTCGCCCAGGGCCCGCCCGAGGAATTGATCGCAGCGGGGCAGGTCAGCCATACGGTCACGGTACTCAGGAATTTTCTGAAGACCCGGCGCGGTCAGGCGATCGCCTGACCGCGCCAACAGGGGCTTTGGCGATTACAATCGCTGACCCTACCCGCCCCACGCAACTTTGAACCCCGCACTGCTTCGAATCCTGCGACCGATATCCGTGCCGGTCGCGATCCTGTTGGCGACCGCACTCGCCCTGGCGGCAGGCCCCGAGCTCCCGACATCCCTGTCGGGCCTGACCGTGGTCGGCCCCTATGTCGTGCTGCTGCTCGGAGTCGCCATCAGCGCGTGGTTCAACCGCAGCCGCGCGCTCGTCCTGCTCGCCTCGCTGCTTGTCGCCTTCGCCGGCTACAACTTCGCGTGGGACCAGGACCCGGGGAGTTTCGCCGTGCGATCGGTGTTCACCACGCTCGCGGTCCTCGTGCCGTTGAACGTCCTGCTGGTGCTCGCATTTCCGGAACGCGGCGTGCGCCAACACCGGAACTATCGCTGGCTCCTGCTCGGCCTGGCTGAGATCCTGATCGTGATCTGGATCGCGAATGCCGGACGCAGCAGCCTCTCGGGCACCGCGTGGCGCGATGTACTCGATCACTGGCTGCTGCGCTCTCCGCCGACGCCGATTGCCGCGCGCATCCTCCTCGCCGTCGCGTTCGCCGCTGCATTGTTGAGGGCATGGCCGCGCCAGGGGCCGAAGGAACTGCGCAAGGAGCCCCGGCCGCTCGACGTGAGCCTGGCCGCGGCGCTGGTCGCTTTTTTTGTCGGTTGCGAGTGGGCGGGATTTCCGGGCGCGTTCGGCGCGTTCATGTCGGCCGCCGGCATCATCGTGCTCGTGGCCGTGCTGCAGGAATCGCACCGGCTCGCGTTCCGCGACGAGCTGACCAATCTGCCCAGCCGGCGAGCGCTCGAGGAGCGCCTCCCGGGCCTGGGGCCTGTCTACGCGATCGCGATGGTGGACGTGGATCACTTCAAGCAGTTCAACGACACCCACGGCCACGACATCGGCGATCAGGTACTGAAGCTCGTCGCCACACGACTTTCGGGAGTCGAGGGCGGAGGCACGTCATACCGATACGGGGGCGAGGAGTTCTGCGTCCTGTTCGCCGATCTCACGCTCGAACAGGCCCTCCCGCACCTGGAGCGGCTGCGCGAGGAAATCGAGCGATACAAAATGGCGGTGCGCGGCGGAGATCGGCCCAGGGACAAGGGGACAGGATCGCGCCTTCGAGCAACTCGCGCTTCTGAAAAAACGCTGTCGGTGACGGTGAGCATCGGCGCGGCCGATCGCAACGACACGCTCATCGGACCCTCACTGGTCATCCGCGCCGCGGACGAAGCCCTCTATCGCGCCAAGCATGCCGGACGAAACCGGGTGATGCGCTAGCGCCGGCCGGGGATCGGGGCCTCGATCTGAGCTTGACCAGGCCATCAAGCAAAACGCGCCGGAAAGTGGTTGAATCGGGCATGCTTTCTCGATACCTCCCTTCCCTATGAGGCGACCCCCTCACCCCAGCCGCAGGGGCAACGGTCGGCCCGGCCTCGTCCCGGAGATCGACGAGTCGCTGCGCGAAAGCGAGGAGCGTTTCCGCGCGGTCGCGCAGCTGTCCTCCGATTGGTACTGGGAGCAGGACGCTGATTTTCGCTTCACCCGGTTCGAGGGACGCAACGTGGGTCCCAATCTGGTTCACGACCCGACACGGATAATCGGCAAACGACGCTGGGAGACCGGGGCGGTGCCGATCAATGGCACCTGGGAGGAGCACCGCAAGCTGCTCGAAGCGCGACAGCCTTACTACGATCAAGAGTTCCGGGTCATCGACAGCCAGGGGCGCGAACACGTTGTCGTCGCGAGCGGCCTGCCGGTGTTCGACGAAGACGGCACCTTCAGGGGCTACCGCGGCACCGGCCACGATATCACCGCGCGCAAGCGAGCCGAGGAGCTGTTGAAACTTGAGCACGAGGTAGCACGCGCGATCACCGAGGCGGACACCGTCTCCGCGGCACTCAAGGCCGTGATACGCGCGGTCTGCGAAGCCCAGGGCTGGGAATGCGGCCGCTACTATCGCCCGGACTTGCAGGCCGGCGTGCTGCGCTTTGCCGAGGCCTGGGCCAAGGCGGGTCCGGAGTTCGACGTCTATGTCGAGCGCTTTCGCAACATCACCTACGCCCCGGGCGTTGGGCTCCTGGGTCGAGTATGGCAGTCGGAGCAACCCATCTGGGTTGCCGACCTCACGCGCGATGACCGCGTCTGGCAACGGTCGATCCCCAACGAAGCCGGGCTGCGCGCCGCGTTCACATTCCCGGTCGTATCGGAAGGCAGATCCATCGGCGTGATCGCCTTCAACAGCCGCGAGATCCGCGAGCCCGACGAGCACCTGCTCCAGGCGACACGCGTGATCGGCTCGCAGATCGGCCAGTTCGTTCAGCGCAAGCAGGCCGAAGAAGTCCTGCGAGAGAGCGAGGAGCGCTTTCGCAGCCTCACCGAGCTGTCCTCCGACTGGTACTGGGAGCAGGACGAGAACTTCCGCTTCACCATGGTCTCCGACAATCCCAACCGCAACCCCGGACGCCCGCCTGGATCGATCATCGGAAAGGCGCGCTGGGACCTGCCGGCGCTCAACGCCACCGAGGAGGACTGGGCCGCGCACCGGGCGCTGCTGGAAGCGCACAAGCCGTTCCGCGACCTGGAGCTGCACCGGTTCGACCTCGAAGAAAATCTGCGCATTGCGAGCGTCAGCGGCGAACCCGTGTTCGACGCGCACGGCCGGTTCAAAGGCTACCGCGGGGTCGGGCGGGATGTTACCGAGAACCGGAAGCACGAAGAGGAGCTCCGGCGCTTCCGCGCCTCGATGGACATGTCGGGCGACATGATCCTGCTGGTCGATCGCAAGTCGATGCGTTTCATAGACGTCAACGAAACGGTGTGCCGCAACCTCGGCTATTCGCGCGAGGAGTTTCTCGGGATGTTTCCGGAGGATATTCTCCCAATGACACGGGGCGAGCTGGAGACCGCCTACGACGAGATGATCGCCACCGGGGCTACGCAGAGCATGAGGAGCCACTACCGCTGCAAGGACGGCTCGGCACTCCCATTTGAATCGATGCGGCGCGTCATGCGCTCCGGGGACGATTGGATCATCGTCGCGACGGCGCGGGACACCCGCCAGCGCATCGCCCAGGAGGAAGCGCTCAGGAAGAGCAACGAGCGCTTCGACATGGCCGTCCGCGCCACCAATGACGTCATCCGGGACTGGGACCTCGTCACCGACGAGCTGTGGTGGAATGAGAATTTCACCAAGGTTTTCGGCTATTCGCAGGAGATGCCCGACCGCAGCGTCAAGACCTGGTACGAGGGCATTCACCCGGACGACCAGGGGCGGGTCATCGCCGGCATCCACCGCCTGATCTCAGCGGGCGGCGAGAACTGGAGCGACGAATACCGCTTCCGGCGACGCGACGGCAGCTACGCCCACGTGCTCGATCGCGGCCATGTGATCCGCGACGGGGAGCGGGCCGTGCGCATGATCGGCGCGATGGCCGACATCAGCTCGCGCAAGCGGGCCGAGGAGCGGATCCACACGCAGGCGCTGCAGCAACGCCTGATCGCCGAATTCGGCCAGCAGGCATTCGCAAGCGCCGACGTCGAGGACGTGCTCAATCGCGCCGTGGAGCTCGTCTCGGTGACGTTGAAGGCCAAGTTCTGCAATGTGCTCGAGCTCGACCCGGACGGCAAACAACTGATCATCAAAGCCGCCTGCGGCTGGTCCGGCGAATACCAGGGGCGACGCACGGTGGCGATACGCCCGGGGAGCCGCATCGAGTTCGTCCTGTCGAGCCGCGAGCCGCTTGTGATCGGGGATCTGACCGCCGATCCGCGCTTCCTGGACTCGCCGCTCGTGAAGCTGGGGGTGCGCAGCGGCATCCAGGTTCCAATATTCGGGACGAGCGGGACCTTCGGAATACTCAGCGCGCATGCCCTGGAAGCGCGGCACTTCAGCGAGGAAGATGTGACCTTCCTCCAGAGCATCGCCAACATTCTGGCGGTGGCGATCGAGCGCAAGAGCGCCGAGCAACGCCTCGCCTACCTCGCTCAGTTTGACGCGCTCACCGGCCTGCCCAACCGGCATCTGTTCCACGACCGTCTGCTGCAGACCATCGCGCACGCCCGGCGCAGCGGGCATCCGATGGCGGTCCTGTTCATCGATCTCGATCGTTTCAAGCTCGTCAACGACACCCAGGGACACAGCGCCGGGGACAAGCTGCTCAAGGAAGCGGCGGCTCGCCTCTCCGAGTGCGTGCGCGGCGTCGATACGGTGGGCCGTTTCGGCGGGGACGAGTTCGGCGCCATCGTTTCGGACCTTTCAAAACCCGGCGACGCCGGGCTCGTCGCGCAGAAGGTTCTCGACTCGATCTCCCGGCCCTTCATGCTGGATGCACGCGACACCTACGTCAGCGCGAGCATCGGCATCACCTTGTTTCCGGCCGACGGCGACAACCCCGAAGCGCTCGTCATGAACGCCGATACCGCCATGTATCGCGCCAAGGAGCAGGGCCGCAACACCTATCAATACTTCACCCGCGAAATGAACGAGCGGGCGCTCGCGCGAGTGCAGATGGAGGCGGCGATGCGCCGGGCGATCGAAGGCAGGGAGTTTCTCCTCCATTACCAACCCAGGGTCGACCTCAAGAACAGGCTCATCTGCGGTTTCGAAGCGCTGCTGCGCTGGCGGCATCCGGAGAAGGGCCTGGTGCTGCCGGGAGAATTCGTCTCGGTTCTGGAGGACACGGGACTCATTGTGCCGGTGGGCGAATGGGTGTTACGCGAGGTGTGCGAGCAGGTCCAGGCCTGGCAGCGTGAGGGGCTTGCGGTCAAGCCCGTGACGGCGAACCTCTCCGCGCGCCAATTCCAGGAGAAGAACTTCGAGGCCACCGTTCGGCGGGTGTTGCGGGAAACGCGCGTCGATCCGTCGCTCATTCAGTTCGAGCTCACCGAGTCGCTGCTGATGAGCGACCCCGAGGGCGCGGCGCGCACGCTGCGCGGGCTGAAAGACTCGGGGCTGAGGATCTCGGTGGACGATTTCGGCACCGGCTATTCGAGTCTTGCGTATCTGAAGCGCTTCCCGATCGATGCGCTCAAGATCGACCGTTCGTTCGTTCGCGACATCACGACCGACCCGGAAGACGCGACGATCACGCTCGCGATCATCGGCCTCGCGCACAACCTCAAGCTCAGAGTCGTTGCCGAGGGCGTGGAAACACGCGAGCAGCTCGAGCTGCTCACGGCAGACGGATGCGACGAAATACAGGGCTATCTTTTCTCGGTTCCGGAGACCGCCCAGGAGTGCGCCAAGATGCTGAAGGAAAACCGGCGCCTCGCCTGAGCGGACGCGCGCTCCGCCGCGGAGCGGGCTATCATTCGCAGCTCGCGCAACCCACCCGATGAGCCCCCTCTCCCTGCTGAAACCCAACACCCGCGATCTCGGCGGGTTCTCGGTGCGCCGCGTGCTCCCGGGCATGCCGCACCGCATGGTCGGGCCGTTCATTTTCTTCGACCACATGGGGCCGGCGGATTTCGCGCCGGGCACGGGAATCGACGTGCGCCCCCACCCGCATATCGGGCTTGCGACCGTGACCTACCTGTTCGACGGCGAGATCTTGCACCGCGACAGCCTCGGCACCGTGCAGACGATCGCGCCGGGCGACGTCAACTGGATGACCGCGGGGCGCGGCATCGTGCATTCGGAGCGCACCGGGCCCGAGCTGCGCCGCACGGGCGCGCGCCTGCAGGGCCTGCAGACCTGGGTTGCGCTCCCGAAATCCAGCGAGCTCGCCGATCCCGCGTTCAGCCATCACCCCAAGGCGACGCTGCCGCGGATTTCCGCACCGGGGCTGGAGCTGCGCATCGTCGCAGGCAGCGCCTTCGGCAAGCGCTCTCCCGCGCCCGTGTTTGCGCAGACCCTCTTCGTCGGGGTCGAGATCGACGCCGGGCGCGCTTTCGAGCTCGACGCCGAGCACGAGGAGCGCGCCGTATACGCGCTCGAGGGCGACGTAACCGTGGCCGGAGCGCCGCTCCCGCAGCAGCACATGGCGATCATCGGACATCGCGAAGCGGTGGAAATCAAGGCGCTGACGCGCGCGCGCCTGATGCTGGTCGGCGGGGAAAAGATGGACGGCGAGCGCCTCATCTGGTGGAACTTCGTCGCGAGCTCGCGCGAGCTGATCGAGGAGGCGAAGCTGCGCTGGCGCGAAGGGCGTTTCCCTGGCGTGCCCGGCGAGACCGAGTTCATCCCGCTTCCGGAAAACTGAGAAGCGAACGGGCGTGCGTCTCCGGACCCGCCCGACTCCCGATGCGCGACCCCGCTCCGGCAACGACTTACCTCAAGGACTATCAGCCGCCCGCGTTCCAGATCGACAGCGTCGATCTGGAGGTGGAGCTGTTCGAAGACCACGCGCGCGTGCGCGCGCGGCTCGCGATCGCGCGCCGCGCGGATTCGGGGCGCTCGCCGCTCGTCCTGGACGGCGAGGAACTCGAGCTCGAGTCCGTGGCGCTGGAGGGACGCGCGCTCGCGCCGGCCGAGTACGCGCTCGACGCCGGGCACCTGACGATCGCCGAGGTCCCCGGGAAATTCACGCTCGAGACCGTGTGCCGCATCCGGCCCATGCAGAACACCCAGCTCATGGGTCTTTACGCGGCGGAGAGCGGATTTTTCACGCAGTGCGAGGCGGAAGGATTCCGTCGCATCACCTTTTTCCCGGACCGCCCGGACGTGATGGCCAGGTACGACGTGACGATCCACGCCGACCTCGAGAAGTATCCGGTGCTGCTCTCGAACGGAAATCCGGTCGCGAGCGGCGCCGGGTCGAGCGGGCGTCACTGGGTGAAATGGCGCGATCCCTTCCCCAAGCCCTGCTACCTCTTCGCGATGGTCGCGGCGAAACTGGACAAACTGGAGGACGAATTCCTCACGCGCTCGGGACGCCGGGTGCGGCTTGCGATCTACGTCGATCCGGGCAGGCTCGACCAGTGCGGGTTCGCCATGCAGGCGCTGAAGCGCGCCATGAAGTGGGACGAAGAGGTGTTCGGGCTCGAGGTGGATCTCGATCATTATTCGATCGTCGCCGTCGGCGACTTCAACGCCGGGGCGATGGAGAACAAGGGCCTCAACCTCTTCAACACCAAGTACGTGCTCGCCCGGCCCGATATCGCCACTGACGGCGATTTCCTCAACATCGACCGGGTCGTCGCGCACGAGTACTTCCACAACTGGACCGGCAACCGCGTCACCTGCCGCGACTGGTTTCAGCTCTCTCTCAAGGAAGGGCTCACCGTGTTCCGCGAGCAGGAGTTCGGCGCGGACCACTACTCCAAAGCGGTGGAGCGCATCCGCGAGGTGCGCCACCTGCGCGCCGCGCAGTTCGCCGAGGACGCCGGGCCGATGGCGCACCCGGTGCGGCCCGGCTCCTACATGGAGATCGGCAATTTCTACACCACCACCGTATACGAGAAGGGCGCCGAGGTGGTGCGCATGATCCACACCCTGATCGGGGCGGAGAATTTCCGCAAAGGCATGGACCTTTACTTCGCGCGCCACGACGGCCAGGCGGTGACCTGCGACGATTTCGTCCGGGCGATGGCGGATGCCGCGGGCGTGGATTTGTCGCAGTTCATGCGCTGGTACGACCAGGCGGGAACGCCCGTGCTCGAGATCAAAGGCGAGTACGACGCGCGGGGAAAACGCTACTCGCTGGCGGTAAAGCAGTCCTGTGCTCCCACGCCCGGACAGGACAGGAAAATGCCTTTCCACGTTCCTTTTGCGGTGGGACTCCTCGGACCGGAGGGCCGCGACATGCTCGCCGAAGGCACCCGCGTGTTGTCGGTGCGGCAGCCCGAGGAACGCTACGTTTTTGAGGATGTCGCGCTCAGTCTCGATCAGGCGCCCGTGCCCTCGCTCGCTCGCGATTTCTCCGCGCCGGTGATCGTGAACTACGACTACACGGAGGCCGAGCTCACCCATCTCATGGCGCATGACTCCGACCCCTTCAATCGCTGGGATGCGGGGCATCGGATGGCGCTCGGAATCATCCTGCGCGGGATCGAGACGGTGAAGAGCGGCGGAAAGCTCGCGATACCGCGGGCTTTTCTCGATGCCTCGGCGCGCATCCTCGCCGATGCTCCCAAGGATCCCGCTTTTGCCGCCGAGGCACTCGCGCTGCCTTCGGAAGGCACCATCGCCGAGCAGATGGAAATAGTCGATCCGGACGCAATCCACGCCGTGCGCAACGAGCTCAAGCGCGGCCTCTCAGGCACGCTCAAGGAAAAACTGCTCGAAACATACCGTGCGCACCGCATTCCCGGCCCCTATTCGCCCGACGCCGCATCGGCGGGAAAGCGCGCCCTGAGGAACGCGGCGCTCGGGCTTCTCATGGAGCTCGACGAGCCCGGGATACACACCCTGTGCATGAAGCAGTTCGAGGACGCCGACAACATGACCGATGCGCTTGCAGCGCTTTCGCTCCTCGCCCAGCGCGACGGCGCCGAGCGAATGCGGGCGCTCGATGCCTTCTACGCAAAGTGGAAGGACGAACCGCTGGTCGTGGACAAGTGGTTGGCGGTGCAATCGGGTTCGCGCCTCGCCTCGACGCTCGCCGACGTGAATCGGCTCATGGCGCATCCCGCGTTCAATCTGAAAAATCCCAACAAAGTCTATGCGCTGATCGGCGGCTTTCGTGGAAACCAGGTGCGCTTCCACGCCGCGGACGGCGCAGGCTACGCGTTTCTCGCCGACCAGGTGATCGCGCTCGACGCGATCAACCCGCAGGTCGCGGCGCGCATGGCCCGCGGCTTCGACCGCTGGAGGAAGTTCGACGCGCAGCGCCAGTCGCACGCACGCGCCGCGCTCGGGCGCATCCGCGGCACTAAAGGCGTCTCGAAGGGCGTCCTCGAGATCGCGACCCGGGCGCTGGCCTGAGAGCGCTCAGCTACGAGCGCGCACCATCGCGACCTTGTCCTGCACGCGCACGTCAAACCGGGCCACGTTGACCACCATGCGCTCGTGCGTGCCGTCGCCGATCGGCTCTTTTTCGTCTGCGACCGAGACGCGAAACGTGACGGTGCGGCCCTCGACCTTCACCACCTCGAGCACCGCGCGCACGCGCATGCCCACCGGCGTCGCGGCGAAGTGGCGGATGTCGAGGCGCGTGCCGAGCGACTGGTGACCCGAGGGGAGCAGGTGCTCGATCGCCGCGAGCGCGGCGGCCTCGATCACGTTGATCATGACGGGGGTCGCGAGCACGTGCACGCGGCCGCTCCCCACGCGCGGCGCGGTGTGCTCCTCGCCCACGACGAGTTCTGACGCGCCCTTCAGGCCGGGCTTGAGGTTTGTCGCCGCGTTCAATCCGTTCTCCAGCATGCATAATAGCGCCGGAATCCCAAAGGCACCCGAAGGAGCAGCGATGAAACCCACCCTGAAGCCCGGTCTTGCCCACATCCAGAAGATCACCGTCGACGAGCCGCGCGTAATCAGCTTCATGGGCGACGATTGCCGCGTGTACGCCACGCCGCGGATCATCAGCGACCTCGAGTACACCTGCCGCAATTTCCTGCTCGAGCATCTCGATCCGGGCGAGGATTCGGTCGGCACCAAGGTCAACTGGGAACACGTCGGACCGGCGCTGCTCGGCGCCGAAGTCACGATCTCGATCAAGCTCGCTCAGGTCGACGGGCGGCGCGTGACCTTCGAGGCGAAGGTGGACGACGGCGCGGACGCGGTTGCGCGCGGCACGCACGAGCGCTTCATCGTCGACGTTCAGAAGGTGCGCGAGCGGCTGCTCAAGAAGAAAGCGCAGCGCGGCTGAGCGCCGGGGCACTCCTTTAGCGCGCCATCTCAGGTGCTGCGTTTCTTGAGCGCCTCGAGCATCGGCGTAATCAGATCCATCGGCACCGGGAAGACGATGGTCGAGGCCTTGTCGCCGGCGATGTTGCTCAGCGTCTGGAGATAGCGCAGCTGCATCGCCTCGGCCTGCTGCGAGAGCACCTGCGCCGCCTGCAGCAGTTTTTCCGAAGCCTGCAGCTCGCCCTCGGCGTGGATCACCTTGGCGCGGCGCTCGCGCTCGGCCTCCGCCTGGCGCGCGATTGCGCGCACCATGGATTCGTTCAGGTCGACGTGCTTGATCTCGACGTTGGAGACCTTGATGCCCCAGGCGTCGGTCTGGGTGTCGAGCGTCTTCTGGATGTCGATGTTGAGCTTCTCGCGCTCGGCGAGCAGGGTGTCGAGCTCGTGCTTGCCGAGCACCGCGCGCAGCGTGGTCTGCGAAAGCTGGCTGGTCGCTCCCAGGAAGTCCACCACCTGGATGATCGCCTTCTGGGGATCGACCACGCGGAAGTAGACAACCGCGTTCACTTTCACCGAAACGTTGTCGCGCGTGATCACGTCCTGCGGCGGCACATCGAGCACCACCGTGCGCAAGTCCACTCTCACCATCTGCTGGATCACCGGGATCAGGATGAAGAGGCCAGGACCCTTCACCATCCAGAAACGCCCGAGCTGAAACACCACGGCGCGCTCGTATTCGCGCAGGATGCGCAGCGACCAGGCGAGCAGGATGATGACGAGCAGCAGTACGCCGAGGCCGAAATTGAGAACCATGATTACCCTCCGTCCTTGGAATCAGGAACGACTTCGAGCAGCAGGCCGTCCATCGCGGTCACGCGCACGCGCTGGCCCGCTTTCAGCGAGGCGGCGCTGCGCACGCGCCAGGTCTCGCCGTGGACCCGCGCCCAGCCCTCGCGCTCGCAGTCCTCGAGCACCTCGCCCGAGATCCCGATCAGCTCCTCGCGTCCGCTCACGACCGGCCGCTTGCCCGCTTTCACGGCCATGCCGACGACGAGGAACAGGAAGGCCGCACTCGCGGCGGCGATCCCGAGCACCAGCGAAAACGGCACGCCGTATCCGGGAATATCGGTGTCGATCAGGATCACCGAGCCGATCACGAAAGCGATCGCCCCGCCTATGCCCAGAGATCCGTAGGCCGGAAAGTAAAGCTCGGCCACGCCGAAGGCGATGCCGAGCAGGATGAGCGCGAGCCCGGCGTAGTTCACGGGCAGCATGTGGAACGCGTACAGCGCGATCAGCACGCAGATCGCGCCGACCACGCCGGGGAAAACGAGCCCCGGGTTGGAGAACTCGAACACCAGCGCGTAGATCCCGACGAGGATCAGGATGTAGGCGATGCTCGGATCGGTGATCACGGAGAGAAAGCGCGAACGCCAGTCGGGTTCGATGGCCGTCGCAACGATGCCGGAGGTCTGCAGCACGCGCGGTTTTCCCTGCAGTTCGAGCCTGCGGCCGTCGAGCCGTCTAAGGAGATCCGGCACGTCCTCGGCGACGAGGTCGATGACCTTGGCTTTCAGCGCCTCGCCCGCGGGCAGGCTCACCGCCTCGCGCACCGCCTTTTCGGCCCAGTCGGCGTTGCGGCCGCGCATCTGCGCGAGGCCGCGAATGTACGCCGCGGCATCGTTCACCTGCTTGCGGGTCATCGTCGCCGAGGTGCCGCCGCCTTCGTCTTTTCCGGACTTATCGCCTTTCGCGCCCGAGCCTTCATCCTTTCCCGCGCCCCCGGGCGCGCCGATCGCCACCGGCGTCGCCGCACCGAGGTTGGTCGCGGGCGCCATCGCCGCGACGTGGCTCGCGTAGAGGATGTAAGTCCCGGCGCTCGCCGCGCGCGCCCCGCCCGGCGCGACGAAGGTCGCCACCGGCACGCTCGAGGCGAGGATGTCCTTGATGATCGCGCGCATGGAGGTATCGAGGCCGCCCGGCGTGTCCATTTGCAGCACCACCAGCTGCGCGCCCTGCTTCTGGGCGGTCTCGATGCCGCGGTGCACGTAGTCCGCCGTTGCCGGACCGATCGCCCCGTTGAGGCTCAACAGGATTACCGGCCCTCCCTGGGCAGCGATCAGGGCGGGCCAAAGCGCGCACAGTGCAGGCAAGACCTTATGCCAGCGCAAGATTTTTCCCATGGCTCGTTGCCGCGCGATAAGCGGCACTCCAAGTGTAGTCCATAGGAAGCCTAAAGCGCCGCTCCATCGCGCGGAAGCAAAGCCGCGCGCGCAGCGCGTCGGCGTTTCTTATCGGTACTTGCGCGGCGCAGCATGGTTATTCGGGCCTGCGCCCACTGGACTTCCGCAGGGCTTCGCAGTAACTTGGACGAAACAAGAAGCAGTACCCTTTTCCCGACCGAGGAGACCCCGATGTTGACCCCTGAAGAGCTGGAACGCCTGTCGCCCGCCGAATCGCTGTTTCCCTCGCCGATACCGGTGCAATTCGTGTCGAGCGACGAGTTCATGCCGTCTCCGCAGAGTCCCCAACAGCGCGAGTTCGAAGCGCGCGTCAAGGACATCGGCGCCCGGATGGCCAAGAAACACGCCATGTCGCGCCGCAATTTCTTCAAGACCGCAGGAGGCATGGCCGCAGCGTTCGTCGCGATGAACGAGACCTACGCGAAGGGCGGCCAGCCGATCTACGAGGTGCTCAAGGGCGAGGCGCAGAATCTCGATGTCGCTCAAGCCCGCGCCGACGGGCTGAAAAACCAGTTCGTCATGGACATGCACACGCACTTCCTGCGCGACGACACGCCCATCCGCACTTTCGTGGCCCAGCGCGAGGCTGTCGGCAAGGCCGGCTGGAACCCGACGCTGGTCGGCAAGCCGCAGACCATCGACGACCTCAAGTTCCCGAACTACTTCAAGGAGATCTTTCTCGACAGCGACACCAAGGTGGCCTGCATCAGCGGCTCCTATTCGGTGGATCCGAAGTTCTCCTTCCTCACCAACGACATGAAGCGCGACGCGCGCGAAAAGATCAACAAGGAAGCGGGCACCCGCCGCATGTTCGCGCACGCCATCTTCACGCCCGGTCACCCGGGCTGGCTGGACAAGGTCGATGAGGAAAACGAGCGCCTCAAGCCCGACTCCTGGAAGGGCTACACCATCGGCGACAACACCAACAAGCACCTGTCGAAATGGCCGTTCCGGCTCGACGACGAGAAGCTGATGTATCCGTTCTACGAGAGGCTCGTGAAGTGGTCGAAGCAATATCCCGACCGGCCCGGCCTGAAGAACGTGTGCATCCACAAGGGTCTGTTCCCGCCCTCGGTCGAGGCGAACTTCCCGCACCTTCTCGGCTACTGCAATGTCGCGGACGTGGGCAAGGCCGCCAAGGACTGGCCGCAGCTCAACTTCGTCATCTACCACTCGGCCTACCGCTGGGTCGCGGGCCCCGGCGGCACGGCGGCAAACGCCTGGGACCAGCTGCAGCGCACCGGCCGCGTCGACTGGGTGACCGATCTCGCCCACATCCCGTCGCAATTCGGCGTGAACAACGTCTACGCCGATCTCGGACAGATCTTCGCCCACAGCAACATGGCCGAGCCGCGCGTGGCCGCGTACATGCTGGGCGTGATGATCGCTGGCATGGGCGCCGATCACGTGGTGTGGGGTACCGACGCGCTGTGGACCGGCGCACCTCAGTGGCAGATCGAGGCGCTGCGCCGCATGGAGATCCCCGAGGACATCCAGAAAACGTACGGCCTCAAGCCGATGGGGCCCGCCAACGGGCCGGTGAAGACCGCGATACTCGGGCAGAACAACGCCCGCCTCTACGGCTTTTCTCCGAAGCAGCAGGCCGCGGTCCTCACCGACAAGGTCGCCTACTACAAGGAGATCTACGACAAGCACGGCGAGGGCCGCACCAACCTCGCGTACGGCTACATAAATAAATCGTAAACCCCGACGCGCCGAAAGGCGCGCGGGTTTACGTCTGCGCGATGGAGCGGACGCAAGCGCCGCTCATCGCGCAGTGTTTTTTCTGGAGCAGGAAATGACTGACGAGAACGTCCAGCGCAGTCCCCTCGCTTCCGGCGCGCTGCCGGAAGTCACGGGAACCGAGCACTGGACGACGAAGCGCGCTGGCGCGGATAGCGTCAAGCTGTTCCTGTGGCGCAAGCGCCTGCGCGACCCGGCTTCGGGAGGCACGCGCCGCGGCACGATTCTTTTCGTGCACGGGTCCTCGATGGCCTCGACGCCGGTGTTCGACCTGCAGATCCCGGGCCGGCCGCAGTCCTCCACCATGGACTGGTTCTCGCGACTGGGCTACGACACCTGGTGCGTCGATTGCGAAGGCTACGGCCGTTCGGACAAGTCGCGCCCGGTCAACGCCGATATTTCCTGCGGTGCCGACGACGTCGCCGCGGCCTCCGAGCACATCCTGAAGCAGACGGGCGGCGGAAAACTCCTGCTCTACGGCTCATCTTCGGGGGCGTTGCGGGCGGCACTCTTCGCGCAGCGGCATCCTGACCGCGTGCAGCGGCTTGCCCTGGACGCCCTGGTGTGGACGGGCAAGGGCAGTCCCACACTCGAGAACCGGCGCAAGAAGCTCGCGGAATACCGGGCGAGCAACCGTCGGCCCATCAACCGCAAGTTCGTCCACAGCATTTTCACGCGGGATCACCCGGATACCGCGGACCTGTCCACGGTGGAGGCGTTTGCCGATGCGGTCCTGGCGCTCGACACCTCGGTGCCGACCGGGACCTATATCGACATGTCGGCCAATCTGCCGGTCATAGACCCGGCGAAGATCGCGGTTCCGACTCTCGTCATGCGCGGGCAGTACGACGGGATCGCCTCGTTCGAGGATCTTGCCGAGTTCTTCGCCCGGCTCCCGAACCCCGACAAGCGCTTCATCGTCATGCCCGGCATCGCGCACAGCAGCACCAAGTCGAAGAACTGGGCGCTCGTATTCCATCTGCTCGATGCCTTCTTCAGCCAACCGGCGCCGGTCTATACGGGCTAGCATGGCCGACACTGCTCCGCCCCGGCTTCCTGCAGCGTCGCTGCGCGGCTTTGTCGCCGAAGCGCTGCTCAAGGTCGACCTGCCCGCGACCGACGCCGCCACCTGCGCCGAGCTCATGGTGCGCGCCGACCTGCAAGGCGCGGACGGACACGGCATCTTCCGCCTGCCTCAATACGTGCGGCGCATTAAAGGCGGCGCCGTGAACGTGAAACCCGATGTGCGCATCGCGCGCGAGGCTGCGGGCATGGCGCTGGTGGACGGCGACAACGGCATGGGGCACGTGGTGATGAGCTTCGCCACGAAGACGGCGATCGAGAAAGCGAAGAGCGCCGGCACCGCCTGGGTCGGCGTGAGGAACAGCAACCACGCGGGGCCGGCTTCGCTGTACGCGGCGATGCCGCTCGAGCACGACATGATCGGGCTGTATCTCGCCGTCGGCAACGCCAATCACATGGCGCCCTGGGGCGGGATCGACCTGCTGCTTTCGACCAATCCCATCGCGGTGGCCGTGAGGGGACACGAAGCATCGATCGTTCTCGACATGGCGACCAGCGTCGCCGCCTATGGAAAAGTGAAGACCGCGGCGCAGCGCGGGGAAACCATGCCCGAGGGCTGGATGATCGATCATCAGGGCAGGCCGCTCACCGATCCCAAGCGTGCCGATGAAGGGATGCTCATGCCGATCGGCGGCTACAAGGGCTACGGGCTTGCGCTCGTGTTCGGGCTGCTCGCGGGAACGCTGAACGGCGCGGCGATGGGAAGCGAGACGATCGACTTCAATGCGGACGACACGACGCCGACCAACACCGGCCACGCGATCGTCGCGATCTCGGTCGCCGCTTTCGGCGAGCTGGACGACTTCAAGCGCCGCGTGGACAAGATCGCGCGCGAAATCCGCAGATCGAGGCCCATGCCGGGTTTGGCGCGCATCTGGCTGCCAGGAGAGCAGAGCCGCGCGAAGTTCGAGGAGCGCTCGCGGCTCGGCATCCCGATCCCGGATGCCTTGCGCACGAGCCTCGACAAGCTTGCCGGCGAGCTGAAGATCGCCGCCCTCGAGGCATAGCGGAGCGGACTATGAACCCACCGATCCAAACGGTATTGATCTACGGCTACGGCGTGATGGGGCGCGGCGTCGCGAAGACCTTCGCCGACGCCGGCTTCACCACCATCGTGAAGAGCAGCCGCGCGGGCAAGCTCGCCGGATTGCCCGCGGGGGCGAGCGCGGTCGAGCGCCTGCCGAAGGAACCGCCCGATCTCGTAGTCGAATTCGTTCCCGAGGACGCGCGCGTCAAGCAAGCGGTGTACGCCGAGGTGGAAGCAGCCTATACGGGCGTTGGGGAGGACAAGGCGCCGCTCATCGCGAGCGGGACCTCGGGGCTGGACCTCGTGGAGCTGGCGCGCGGGATGAAGCATCCCGAACGCTTTCTGGGTGTCCACTACTTCATGCCGGCGGACACCGCGCCGGTGGTCGAAGTGATGGCGGGGCTTGCGACCGCCCGCAGCGACGTAGACCGCGTGGCCGACGCGCTCAAACGCACCGGCAAGGAGCCGGTGGTGCTCTACAAACCTATCGTAGGCTTCCTCGTCAACCGCCTGCAGCACGCGATCCTGCACGAAGCTTATTACCTGATCGAGGCCGGCGTTGCCTCGGCCGAGCAAATCGACCACGCCGCGCGCAGGATGCTCGCGCCGCGCATGTGCCTGAACGGCCTCATCCAGCAGAAAGACGTGAGCGGGCTGAAGATCCACGCCGACGCTCAGGAGTCGATCGTGCCGCGCCTGTTCCACAACGGCGTCCCCAACCCGATGCTCCAGACGATGGTCGCTCTCGGCCGCACCGGGCTCTCGGCCGGAAGAGGTTTCTACGACTGGAGCGGCTGCGACGTCGAAGCGGTGCGCAGGCAGGCCTCGAGCCAGCTCGCCAAGCTGCTCGAATTCCTCAAGACGGGGATCGGCGCCCCGGCGCCGGGGACCCAACCGAAGCCGGTTTCGAAGTGAAATGTCCTGGCGCTATTCAGCGCCGTCAATCAGCACAAATGCCATGAGCGCAGGTACGGAGCCTGGATTCACCCAGGCATGGTTCGTTCCCCGCTGGATGACGACGTCGAAGGGCTTGAGCTCCTGTTCCCCCTCGTCCATGAGCAGCCTGATTCTGCCCGAGAGCACAATGCCGTAGTCCAGGGTGCGCGTCTTGTGCATCGCCGGATGACGCCGCGTATCCACGCGTGTGTGAGAAGCGTTGATGGCAGCGAACCCTTTTGAGTACAGCTGCTCCACATCGCCCCGGCTGAGGCCCTGCAAGGGCTTGAAGCGAACGAATCGCACGACGGTGCCTCCTTCGGGCGGTTCCAGATCCACCGGCAGGTCGCCCAGATGCGGCCCGCCTCCGAAGCGGGCGGGTGTGCCATCAGTCACCCACAACTCATGCAGTTGTCCCTCCATGACAACCGTCGTATCCGAAACGATCACCGACCGACCCTGAGCGTCATGCCCGGTAACGATCCTGCGTACCCTTTGGTCCTCCGCACCGTGTTCCATGTCTCCCCCAGGAGCTTCAGATCATCCGGATCACATCAACTCCGGACTCTGAACGATCGAAGCATAGCGCGGCCAGGCTCGAAGGTAGGTTCGCTCGAGCACAGGCAATGCCAGCGCGCCCGCCATTGCAGCGCCGAACGCGCCAAGCAACAGGCCCTGGCTCTGGGACCAATATGCGGATGTGGCCAGAGCGATGACCGTCCCGAAATTGAGCAGAACGATGATGACCTCAGCCCGGTGAACATTGACCCGGATCTTGCTCATGCAGTGAGAACAGTCGATCTCCATTCGAGCCACGATGGCCTGGCTCAACTTTCGCCTTTCCAGATTCGCCCTGCAGACTGGGCACCGGTAATCCATCTAGAGCGTGGCGGCTAATTCGGAGAAATTGGCCACGATGAGATCGGGCCGATGCGGGCGTCGAAGCCGGCCACGTTCACCCGGGGCCTGCGCTGGATTCGTCGGGCGATCATTTGGCGCGCATCGTCGGCTCTGCCGGCTCTGAGGTACGCGGCGACCATCGTGTGTTCGACGAGATCACGCTGCGCACGACTTCCTCCGATGCGCACCGTCTCCGGTATTGCCTGCTCAAACAACGTGATCGCACCGTCCCAGTCGCTTCTGGCGAATGCCTCGAACGCCTCGGCCAGCGTGGCGACGACTTGGCCTGCGGGCAGCTTGCCGGCCGCCAACCGCGCTCGCAGTTCGTCGACCAGCTGCTCGAGCCCGGCGGAATCGCCAACCGCGACGCATGCGACGGCGCGGTGAACGTCGGCAAAAGCGAGGCCGGCCTTCGGAAACGACTTGCCCACGTAATCGTGTAGTTCGCGCCAAAGTTCCGGCCGTCGCGCCTGTCCCGCCAATTCGGATCGCCACAGGAACGCGGGCGCGTCGGTCGCCACGTTGATGGGCGGACCCCACGCGCCGCCGGGATGAACGTGCATGCGATAGATCTCCCACGCCCGCTCGAGGTTTCCGAGTTCGAGCGCGAGAAGTACGACATGCCACGAGAGATGACAGTGGAGCAGGCCCTCCTTGGCGAATCCTGGCATCCAGTCGCCGAGGTAGTCGGACGCCCGTTCCGGTTCGCCCTTTTCGTAGAGTACGTGCACGCGGATGTGCGCGCCGTGCGCATTGCGCGGATTGCCGCCCAAGCTCTGCTCGATCAGATCCCACGCCTCGTCAAGGCGGCCGCACTCGCAGGCGGCGAACGCAAGCACGCCGAGGAACCACCAATCCGTGCCGTAGTGCGGGGCGAGGCCGCGCAGCAGTTCGAGAAGCTCTTCCTCGCGCTGCTGGCGACCCGAGAAGCCGACCAGGCCGAACACGCCGGTCGCCGGCGCGAGCACCATCGCATCCCGCGGAAACAGCGCAACATGCTCGCGGGTCGCCGCAAGCGCATCCGGCGCCTTCCCTTCGATCGCAAGCGCGATTGCATTGACATGGCTCTGCTCGCGCAGCGTCGTGCGCGTCACCAGTTCGCGTGCGCGTGCCGTCTCTGCCCGTGCCTGCGGCACCTGCGCCGCCAGGAACATCGAACGTGCGAGCGCGATGTGAGCGAGCGCGAAATCCGAATCGGCTTCGAGCGCGCGCCATAGGTGCGCCTGGTCGCCGGCGACCGCAGCGAGAATGCAGTCCGCGCCCTCGACATAGGCATCGCGCGCGAGCTGCGACGACGTCGACAGCGACAATCCGTAGCGATCCGCGAGCATGTAGCCCCTCACTGCGGATTTGCAGAATCGTGGTTTTTCATGTCGATCCGCTGCATCGGATGGTTGGGTGTCGGCCCGTCATTCCCTGGCAACGCTTAAGCGACGTGGAAGGTTGATCGCAGGATCTTCAATCCCTTGCGACGCGAACCATGTTGTACGATTGGCGCCACGGCTTTTCCACGACTGCCGAATTGAGTTTGGCGATCGTGCCCTTCGGCGTGCCCCTGGGCACCCAGGTCCCGTACTAGGGTTGGAGAGCGCAACAACGACAGGCGATATCCTTATTGTTGATCCCCTCTCTTTGGCCGACTCACCGCTTGCAGGTCGCGCCTAGTATGGAACCCCTACGTAGTTCTCCGCAAGCGAGGTGATCGCCGCGCGCGAGCCGACGAGGTAGGCGAGTTCGGCGCTCTGGACTTTTTCTCCGAAGGCGCCGCTGTCCGGGAAACGATGCAGGAGATTCGTCATCCACCACGAGAATCGCTCCGCCTGCCAAACGCGCCGCAGCGCGAGCTCGGAATAGGCGTCGAGCTCCACGATGCTGCCCGACGCGTAGAACTCGATCAACGCCCCAGAGAGGTAGTGAACGTCGCTCGCGGCGAGATTCAATCCCTTGGCGCCGGTCGGCGGCACGATGTGCGCCGCGTCGCCCGCGAGAAACAGCTTACCGAAGCGCATCGGCTCGGCAACGAAACTGCGCAGCGGCGCGATGCTCTTTTCGATCGATGGACCGGTGACAAGCTCTTCCGCGGTGCGCTTGTCCAGGCGGGCCCGAAGCTCGTGCCAGAAGCGCTCATCGGGCCACTGGTCGACATCCTCCGCGAGCGAACACTGCACGTAGTAGCGGCTGCGCGTGTGCGAGCGCATGCTGCACAGCGCGAAACCGCGCTCGTGGTTGACGTAGATCAGCTCATCGGACACGGGGCGGGTCTCGGAAAGCACGCCCAGCCAGCCGAAGGGATACACGCGTTCGTAGTTCTGGATCGCCGACGCGGGTACGCTCCTGCGGCAAACGCCGTGAAAACCGTCGCAGCCCGCGACGAAATCGCAGGCGACTTCATGCTCGCGCCCGCCTTCGCGATATCGCACGGTGGGCCGGTCCGTGTCGAATCCCAGGACGCTCACGTCTTGCGCCTCATAGACCGTCTTCGCCCCGGCCGCCGCGCGTGCGTCCATCAGATCTCTGGTCACTTCGGTCTGTCCGTAGACCAGGACCTTCCTGCCGCCGGTCAGCCCGGACAGATCGATGCGATGGCGCTTTCCACCGAACAGAATATCGAACCCCGAATGCACGAGACCCTCGGAGTGCAGCCGAGCGCCGACCTTGGCGCGATCCAGCATCTCGACCATGCCCTGCTCCAGCACGCCCGCGCGGATGCGGCTCAGCACGTACGGCGCGCTGCGCTGCTCGAGTATGACGGTTTCGATTCCGGCAAGATGCAGCAACTGCCCGAGCAGCAACCCGGACGGCCCCGAACCGATGATCGCTACCTGTACGCGCATGACGATGTCCCCTTCAGTGGTCCTCGTGCAGGTCCGATGGGGCAAGCAGCGCCTCGATCTCTCTCGCCGCCCTCGCGTCGAGCGTGCCCTTCGCGAGCGCGAGCGGAACCGTGCGAAGGCTGAGCAGGCGATAGAGTTGGAGCGAGTCGGGCGCTTTTTTTGCGAGGACTTCGAGATGCCTGCGGATGGTGCCGACGTCGCCGCGCGCGACCGCGCTTCCCAGGCCGCCCGGCGCGCCCAGCCGCTCGACGTTGTCCACGGTTCCACGCAGTAGCGGCAGGAGCGCTGCGAGCGCGTCGCCTTCCGCGATGCCGAGTTTTTTCCAGAGCGCGATCGTCTCTTGCATCAAGGCGATGACGAAGGCGCCTGAGAAATTGGCCGCTACGTGATAGAGGGCGCGCCCGCCGTCGGGCAACCGCAGCGGTCTTGCGCCCAGGGAACGAGCGAGCCGTTCGAGTTTTTCAACGAGCGCGTCGGCGCCTGCGAGCGCGATCGAACAACCCGAGAGTGCGTCGGGGGATTCCCCCGGCTCGCCGAACATGTGCAGCGGATGAAAACCGCCGGCGAGCGCGCCGTCGGCGACCGCCTTTTTCAACGCGCTGAGCTCCGCGGCGCCGCTGCAGTGCACGCATGCGCTACCCGCGCGCCAGCGGACGCTCGAGGCCACGGCTTCGATCACGTCGTCGGGCACGGTGAGAAAAACGAGATCGGCGCGGTCCGCGACTTCCTGCGGTGTAATCGCGCGTGCGCCGGGAAGGCGCTCGGCGAGCGCTTGCGCGGAAGCGATGCTCCGGCTCGCAATGGCGACGACGTCGTGGCCCGCGCGGGCGAGCCCCATCGCGAGCCCGGTGCCCACGCGGCCTGCCCCGATAAAACCGAGCGTAGAGTTTTTTTCCAACATCAACGGTCATTGTACGAGGGCTGTCGCTTACCGGCGACAAACGCGATTGATTTTTCTGCGCAGGTCAACGTCGGCCGCGCCCCGGCGTTATCGGGATCATGTCCGAAGCAATGGACATTTCTTTCAACAACTCCTGAGGATATGACATGAAAAAGCTGATCGCAGCACTCGTCACGGCCGCATTCGCCGGCACCGCGCTCAACGTGGCCGCGCAGACGCAAAAGGCCACTCCGGCAACACCCTCGCAAAGCGCAGCACCGGCCACGAAAGCCACGCCGGCGACAACCGCCCAGCCCGCCAAGGCGAAAAGCGAGAAGAGCAAGAAGAAGGCCAAGGGCAAAACCGAGTCGAAAGCCAAGTCCGAATCGAAGAGCTAGAGCGGCACACGGCCCTTGCGGGCCGCGAGGACCAGAAAGGCGGGACTTCCCGCCTTTTTGTTTTTGGGGCTTGTCGAGGATACAATCGCGGGCCTGATCCGGCCGCGCAAGCTTGAATTCCCCGAATCCCGACCCCATCTTGCCGCTAACTCTATTAGCACGGAGGCCAAAGCCATGAAACGCATCGTCCTCTACCTCGCCACCAACCTCGCGATAGTCATCGTGCTCTCGGTGATTCTGAACCTCGTTGGGGCAAACCAGTTCCTCACGGCAAGCGGACTCAATATCGAGACGCTGCTCATGTTCTCGCTCATCATCGGATTCGGCGGGTCGATCCTTTCGCTTCTCATCTCCAAGCCCGTAGCGAAGTGGTCCACCGGCGCCCACGTGATCGACGCGCCCGAAGGCGCGCACGAGCGCTGGCTGGTGGACACGGTGCGCAAGCTTGCCGATAAGGCCGGCATCGGCATGCCGGAAGTGGCGGTATTCGAGGGTGAGCCGAACGCCTTTGCCACCGGCGCCTTCAAGAATTCGGCGTTGGTCGCGGTTTCGACCGGATTGCTGCAATCGATGAGCCGGGACGAAATCGAGGCGGTACTCGGCCACGAGATCGCTCACATCGCCAACGGCGACATGGTCACCCTCACCCTCATTCAGGGCGTGGTCAACACTTTCGTCGTCTTCCTCGCGCGAGTGGTCGGCTACGCGGTCGACAAGGCGGTATTCCGCACCGAGCGCGGCATCGGGCCGGGCTTCTACATCACGGTAATCGTGTGCGAAATCGTGTTCGGCATCCTCGCTTCGATTATCGTTTTCTACTTCTCGCGCCAGCGCGAGTTCCGCGCCGATTCAGGATCGGCGCGCCTGCTCGGCACGCCGCAACCCATGATAGGCGCGCTCAGGCGCCTCGGGGGTCTGCAGCCGGGCGAGCTGCCGAAGTCGTTCGCCGCGTCGGGCATCAGCGCCCGGCCAGGCTGGATGGCGCTCTTCTCCAGCCATCCGCCCATCGAGGAGCGCATCGCTGCCCTGCAAGGGCGCGCGTAATCCCCAAGACTAGGCTGAGGCCGTTTCGCTGCGTGCCATTGTGCCGCTGTCTTCGCAGGCGGGTGGCCAGGCAGCCGAGTGTTTCAATCTGTTTG
>Ga0105252_10000352_pt1 | contig 33828 bp, 32 predicted proteins | sample EasRivMeERMZT100_FD_89675 | JGI IMG/M metagenome (GOLD analysis project Ga0105252, IMG submission 89675) | Soil microbial communities from meander-bound floodplain in the East River, Colorado, USA - East River MetaG ERMZT100 | ecosystem: Environmental > Terrestrial > Soil > Floodplain | place... | reverse complement strand
CACCACGAAGGACATGGTTCGACTACGCTCACCCCTGGCTACGAGCACGAATTTCGGAGTATTAATCTTCCGAAACCTTCGTGTCTGGAGCCTGTCCTGAGCGCAGTCGAAGGGTGCTCTTCGCGGTGAACAAAACAAACTGAACGTGACACATTAGCCGCACAAAAGACTGAAGAAGCCAATAATAAGAGAAAGACAGGATCAGACTATGCCAGTACCGAAACGAAGAACCTCTAAGCGAGTGAAGAATCAACGGCGCTCGCACGACCATCTTACCAAACCCCAGTGGAGCACCTGCTCCAACTGTGGCGAGACTACGCTACCCCATCGCGCTTGCGCTAAGTGCGGTTTTTACCGGGGCCGCGCGGTGATAGAAACCGAGGAAAGCTAACTCCCTTCCACCCCATGCCGAAAATCGCCATCGATGCGATGGGCGGAGACCACGCCCCGGGAGTCGTGGTTGAGGGCGCGATACTTGCCGCTCGAGAGCTTGGCATTGAACTCGTGCTTGTGGGTCAAATAGAAGCCGTCGAGCAGGAACTCGCCAAACATCCGGACCCGCCCAAGTTTCACATTGTTACCGCGTCCCAAGTGGTGCCGATGCATGAGTCGCCAAGCGTCGCGCTGCGCAAAAAAGACTCATCGATGAGAGTAGGCTTCGAAATGATGAAGCGCGGTGAGGTCGACGCGGTGGTGAGCGCCGGCAATTCCGGCGCGATGATGGCGCTCGGCATGTTCGTCCTGGGCACGTTGTCGCAGGTGGCGCGGCCCGCCATTCTGGTCGTGGTGCCGAGTTTGGACAAAGGCACCGTGATCATCGACGCCGGCGCTAACGTCGATTGCAAGCCGATTCATCTGGTGCAGTTCGCGCTCATGGGCTCGATTTATGCCGAACGAGTGCTCGGCGTGACCCGTCCCAGGGTCGGTGTCTTGAGCAACGGTGAAGAGGAAAGCAAAGGCAACGAATTAACCCGCGCGGCGAGCGAACAGCTTGCGTCCGTGCCGGTCAATCACATCGGTTACGTCGAAGGCCGAGATATCTTCAACGGCAAAGTGGACGTGGTTGTCTGCGACGGCTTCACCGGTAATATCGCGCTTAAGACCATGGAAGGCGTGGCGAGCTTTGCCGGCGATGTGTTGAAGGACGCGTTTCAAAAAAATCTCTCGAGCAAGTTGGGCTATTTGATTAGCCGCAACGCGCTCAAGCAAGCGCATCGGCGGCTGGATTACGCCGAGTACGGCGGCGCGCCGTTGATCGGCTTGGACGGCGTGGCGATCATCGCCCACGGTGGCTCCAATCCGCTCGCTATAAAAAATGCCATTCGCCAGGCGTGCGGCGCTGTGGATCAAAAGATGAACCACCACATCGCCGATGCATTGGCGGAGTTGGATCATGGCGCCGGCGAAAAGAAAGCCGGATTGCCGCAAAAACTGTGGAACCGTTTCAAATCAAAGATTGAATCCATGGGCGAAAAAACCGAACCGGCGAGCGGCGCCGAAGACCGGAGGCGCGGTGGCGAGTCCTAACATTGCGTTCGTCTTTCCCGGGCAGGGATCGCAATACGTCGGTATGGGCAAGGAACTTTGCAGGCAATTTCCTTTGGCCCGAAAAGTTTTTGCCGAGGCGGAAGACGCCCTCGGCTTTGCCCTCAGTCAGCTTTGCTTCACCGGACCCGAAGCGGAACTGAAGCTCACGGAAAACACCCAGCCGGCGATCCTCACGGCATCGGTCGCCGCGTTGCGCGTGCTTGAAGCGGAGACCGCGCTGCGCCCGGCGTTGGTCGCCGGGCATAGCCTCGGCGAATATAGCGCGCTGGTGGCGGTCGGCGCGCTGCGCTTTGCCGACGCTGTGAAAGTCGTGCGTGCGCGTGGTCGTTTGATGCAGCAGGCGGTACCGGCCGGCAGCGGCGCGATGGCGGTAATCTTAGGTTTGGAGATGGATGGAGTGCGAACGCTCTGCGCCGATGCCAGCCAAGACGAAGTGGTCGCGCCGGCCAATTACAATGGCGGCGGGCAGATCGTTATCGCCGGCAGCAAAAATGCCGTCACGCGGGCCATGGTACTCGCCAAAGAGCGCGGCGCCAAGCGGGCCTTGGACTTGCCGGTGAGCGCGCCGTTTCACTGTCCATTGATGCGCCCCGCGGCGGACGGGTTGAAAGAAGTCTTGCGCGATGTGGAGGTCCAGCCCTTTACCGTCGGCATTGTGACCAACGTCGAGGCCGAGGTTAACCGTGAGGCCAGCCGAGTCAAAGAGCTTTTGATCGAACAGGCGGTGCAGCCGGTGCGCTGGGAAGAATCGGTGATGAAATTATGGCAATTGGGCTGTCAGCGCGCTTTGGAAATCGGCCCCGGCAAGGTGTTGAAGGGATTGATCAAGCGCATCGCGCCGGCGCTGGAAACCGAAAATTTCGAAGCGCCGCCGGATCTCGCCAGAATGGCCGCCAGCTAACGCAAAAATGAATCTCTCAGGACAGGTTGCCCTAGTGACCGGCGCCAGCCGCGGCATCGGCAGAGCGATTGCGCTTGCGCTCGGCCGCGCCGGCGCCCATGTGATCATCAATTACCGCGGCAACCAGGCCGCCGCCGAAGAATCATTAAGCGCGATCACCGCACAAGGCGGTCGCGGTGGGCTTTGCCCCTTCGACATTGCCGATGAGAGCCAGGTGGAGGCCGCCGTCAAGAATATCGTTGACCGGCACCAGAAACTTGATATTCTCGTCAACAACGCCGGCGTGACCGCCGATAATCTACTGATGCGCGTGAAGTCGGCGGATTGGGACCAAGTCATCGGCACCAATCTCAAAGGCACGGTGCTCTGCACTAAAGCTGTTTCGCGCGTGATGATTCGCCAACATGGCGGTCGGATCGTCAATCTGTCGTCGGTGGTGGGCCAAACGGGCAACGCCGGACAATCTATCTACGCGGCGTCTAAGGCGGGGGTCATCGGTTTCACCAAAGCGGTGGCGCGGGAAGTGGCATCGCGCGGTGTAACGGTCAACGTCGTGGCGCCGGGGTTCATCGAGACCGAGATGACCGCGCGCTTGTCGGAGAAGCTGCGCGAGGAGTTTCTTCACTCGATTCCGCTCGGCCGATTCGGCACTTGCGACGAGGTTGCTGAAATGGTGTTGTTTCTAGCCGGGCCGGGCGCGGCTTACGTGACCGGACAAGTTTTTAGCATTAATGGCGGGCTTTACATGTAAACAATTCGTAGCAGGAGGTATGTGAAGATGGCGGCATCGGTACAAGCCAGAGTGAAAGAGATCGTCTGTGAGCAGTTGGGGGTGAGCGCGGAAGAAGTGACGCCGGAAGCGTCTTTCATCGAGGATCTGGGCGCGGATTCGCTCGACATTGTCGAGCTGGTCATGGCGTTGGAAGAGGAATACGAAATGGAAATCTCCGATGAAGACGCCGAGAAGATCAAGACCGTCCAGGATGTGATCACCTATATCGAGGCGCACCGCTAAACGCGCCCGGTACGTTGCGCACCGTTATCGGTCCAGTCGCAACGGTTCGGTTAAGCTGAAATCGTTATCGCAGGGGCGGTGGTAGCCAAGCGCCATGCTCCTGCGATTTTCTTTATTTGACAACTGCAATATTACTGACGTGAGACGAAGGTAGCGCGAAATCATGATCGCCATCGGTTCTGACCACGGCGGAGTGGAGCTTAAGGATTTCTTGGTCGGTTACTTGCGTGGGCAAGGCGCTGAGGTGCGCGATTGTGGCACCCAAGGGCCGGACTCGGTAGATTATCCGGACTTTGGCCGCGAGGTGTCACAACGGGTTTCCACCGGCGTGGCAGAGCGCGGCGTGTTGATCTGCACCAGCGGCATCGGCATGTCGATCGTGGCCAATAAATTCCCCGGCGTGCGCGCCGCTCTGGTTCTCGATATCGACGCGGCGCGCTCGAGCCGCGAGCATAATGACGCCAATATTCTGGTTTTGAGCGGTGCCAAAACCGCGGCGAGTCTGGCGCAGCAAATCGTCGAGACTTGGCTAACGACGCCGTTTGCCGGCGGCCGGCATCAGCGGCGGGTCGATAAGATCGCCCAAGTGGAGCAGGATCTCGTTAGCCAGATCAACCGGCCAAGCAAGGACTAAACAGCGCAGGAAGAAAATATGTCATTTCTCGAACAGACGGATCATGAAGTCTACGCGGCGATCCAAAAAGAAACCCAGCGACTGGAAGGCAATCTTGAGTTGATCGCGTCGGAAAACGTGGTCAGCGAAGCGGTGCTCGAAGCCCAAGGCTCGGTGATGACCAATAAATACGCCGAAGGCTATCCGGGCAAGCGTTATTACGGCGGCTGCGAGTTTGTCGACGAAGTCGAGACTTTGGCGATCGCGCGGGCGAAACAGTTGTTCGGCGCGGATCACGCCAACGTGCAGCCCCATTCGGGATCGCAGGCGAACATGACCGTCTACCTCTCGGTGCTTAAACCCGGCGATACTTATCTCGGCATGAACCTCGCCCACGGCGGCCATTTATCGATGGGCAGCCCGGTGAACTTTTCCGGTTTTATTTACAAGGTTATTCCTTACGGCGTTTCGGAAAAGACCGAGACCATCGATTACGACGAAGTCGAGCGGTTGGCCAAGGAGCACCGGCCCAAACTGATCATCGCCGGGGCCAGCGCCTATCCGCGCGTTATCGATTATCCGCGCTTTCGCAAAATTGCCGATGATGTCGGCGCGTATCTTATGGTCGACATGGCGCATATCGCCGGTTTGGTCGCCGCCGGGCTGCATCCGAGCCCGGTGCCGTACGCCGATTTCGTCACGACCACGACCCATAAGACGCTGCGCGGGCCGCGCGGCGGCATGGTGCTGTGCAAGGCCGAGCACGCGAAAACGATAGACAGTCGGGTGTTTCCCGGCATGCAAGGCGGGCCGCTCATGCATGTGATCGCGGCCAAAGCGGTGGCGCTGAAGGAAGCGCTCAGCCCGGAGTTTAAAGTCTACCAACAACAGATCGTCAGGAATGCCCAAGCCTTGGCTCAGGGTCTGATGGGTAATGGGTTTCGCCTAACTTCCGATGGCACCGATAACCATTTAATGCTCATCGATCTGCGCAAGTCGGAGTTGACCGGCAAGGTCGCTCAGGAAACCCTCGACAAGGCACGCATCACGGTTAACAAGAACGGCATTCCCTTCGACACCCGCTCGCCGTTCGTCACCAGTGGCATTCGCATCGGTACGCCGGCGGTGACCACCCGCGGCATGAAGGAAAAGGAGATGACGGCGATCGCCGGATTGATCACCCGCGCGCTCAGTTCCGTCGGTGACGAAGCCAAACTGCGTGCGGTGGCCGATGACGTTGGCGAGCTTTGCAAAAAATTTCCGGTTTATCCGCATCGTTTAGCGAAAGCTTAGTCGAAGGTTTTGGTGCGACAATGGAGGACCGAGGATGAAGGGTGGCCATTTAAGACTTTCGATCTTCCATTCTCGATCCGCGACTTTTTAAACTATGAAATGTCCCTTCTGTCATGAAATAGAGAATCGCGTCATCGATTCGCGTTTGAGCAAGGACAACAACATGATCCGGCGCCGGCGCGAATGTGAGCGCTGCACGCGGCGCTTTACGACCTACGAACGAGTCGAGGAGATGATGCCGCTGATCGTCAAAAAGGACGGCCGGCGCGAAGGCTATGACCGGGTGAAAATCATCAATGGTCTCAAGCGCGCCTGCGAGAAGCGCCCGGTCAGCATCGACACCATCGAAACGATCGCTGATAACATCGAACGCACGCTGCAAGAGCGCGGTGAAAAAGAAATCAAGGCCTCGGTGATCGGCGAAGCGCTCATGCGCGAGCTGCACGACACCGATCCGGTGGCCTATGTGCGTTTTGCCTCCGTCTATCGCTCTTTCAAGGATATCAGCGAGTTCATGGTCGAGTTGGAAGAGCTGATCAAAGAGCGCAAGGGGCCGTTAGCAAAGGCCGCCAAGCCGCCCCATTCAACTGATCCGCGCCAGAGAAGGGACTAGCGCCGTTGGCCGAGCCGATTTGGAGCGCTGAAGACCGGCGCTATCTGCGCATGGCCTGCCGCCTAGCGCGAAAGGCTGCGGGCCGCACCAGCCCCAATCCCATGGTCGGCGCGGTGCTGGTGCGCCGCGGCAAGGTCGTCGGCGCCGGTTACCATCGAGCCGCCGGCGGCGATCACGCCGAGATCGTCGCGCTCAAACAAGCTGGCGCCAAAGCGAAAGGCGCGACGCTTTACCTCACCCTTGAACCTTGCAGTCATTACGGGCGCACTCCGCCTTGTGTGGACGCATTGATTCACTCCGGGATCGAGGCAGTCGTGGCGGCCATGAGCGATCCCAATCCGCGAGTTGCCGGACGGGGTTTTAAAAAACTGCGCCGTGCCGGCATAAGAGTGCGGCTCGGTTTGATGGAGACGGAGTGCCGGACAATACTCGAAGCTTTTACCAAGTTCATCACCCAAAGCGTGCCTTTCGTGACACTCAAGCTGGCGGCGACGTTGGACGGCAAAATCGCCACCGCCAGTGGCGATTCGCAGTGGATTAGCGGCGCGCCGTCACGCTCGTTGGTACATCGCTGGCGCAATCAAGTGGACGCCGTCTTGGTGGGTGCGGCGACCGTGCGCGCCGATGATCCGCAGCTGACCTGCCGCATAGCCGGCGGGCGCAATCCCTACCGCGTCGTGCTCGATAGCCGCCTGCGGATTCCGCTGACAGCGCAGCTGTTCAAGCAAAAGGACGCTGCCAGAACTATTATCGCCACGACGACGGCAGCCTCGGCGGCAAGAGTCCGCGCTATCGAAGAGCGCGGCGCACAAGTCTGGCGATTACCGGCAAAAGGCAATCAGGTGGCTTGGCAGCCCTTGTTAAAAAAACTTGCCGGGCATGGCATCGTCAGCGTGCTCATCGAAGGCGGCGCTGCCGTCGCCGCTTCGGCGCTAAAGCACAGGGTTGTCGACAAAGTGCAGTTTTTCTATGCGCCCAAGATTATTGGGGGTGACGGTCGGGTGATGATTGACGAATTGGCGATTGCCAAAATGACGCATGCGATTGCGTTAAAAAATATTTCTGTGCGGCAAGTGGGCGAGGATATGTTGGTTTCGGCATATCTCTGAAACCCAGCGAGAGTCGAAATTGCCATCATGTTTACCGGATTGATTGAAGATGTCGGCAAGATTGGCGCGCTGCGCTTGAAAAACGGCTCGGCGGTTTTGACGGTTAAGACCACATTGCCGGCGCGTGCGATGCCGCTCGGCGCTAGCATCGCGGTGAACGGCGCTTGTTTGACGGTAGTCAAAAAGCTCAGGGGCGCGTTCTCGGTCGACGTTTCGCCGGAAACCCTGGCACGGACTAACTTGGAGCAGCTATCCGTCGGCAGCCTGGTCAATCTCGAACAGCCGATGCGCTTGCAAGAGCGGCTGGGCGGTCATCTGGTCACGGGCCATGTCGATGGCGTGGGCACGGTCTCGTCAATTCGAAAACAGGGAGAGTTTACCCTCTTCGGTTTTCGCGTGCCGCCGGCTTTAGCTAAGTTTTTGGTCTCGAAGGGCTCGGTCGCCGTGGATGGCATCAGCCTGACGGTTAACGACTGTCGGCGCGACGGTTTTTCGGTGGCGATTATCCCTTTTACCTTGCGCCACACTAATTTGCAGGGGCGCAGGGTTGGTGATAAGGTCAACGTCGAGACCGATCTGATTGGCAAATACGTCCATAGTTTCTTAGCCAAACGCTAAATAAAGACTGTTCTAAGCAGCAAAGCTCAACTCATGCCGATCGCGACCATTGAAGAAGGTATTGACGAGATCCGTAACGGCAGGACGGTGATCCTGGTCAACGAGGATGCGCCCGACAGCGATGGCTTCTTTTGCCTGGCGGCGGAAAAGGTCTCGGCTGAGAGCGTCAATTATATGATGCACCATGGCCGCGGCATTATTTATGTCACCCTGACCGACGAGAGAATCCGCGAACTGTGCATTCCGATGGTTCCCGAAGAGAATAGTCCGCTGTCGGGATTGCTTTGCGGCGCGTCGTTCTCGGTCAACTTGCCCGGCGTTCACGGTGTCTCAGCCCAGGGGCGGGCGCACACAATCCGGGCGGTCATTTCGGATCAAATCAAGCATGGCGAATTAGTCGTTCCGGGCCATGTGCAACCGCTGCAAGCGCGCAGCGGCGGGGTATTGGCCCGCTCCGGACGGACCGATGCGTCGGTAGATTTGGCTCGGCTGGCGGGCTTCAAGCCGGCCGGTGTGATTTGCCAGATTCTCGAGGAAGATGGCTCCATCGCCTTGCTGCCGTCTCTGGAGCGGATCGCCGAGCGCCAAGGCATCAAAATTCTCTCGGTAGCAAGCCTGATCGCCTACCGTTTGCGCAACGAGAGTTTAGTTACGCGAGTGGCCGAAGAGGAGTTTCCGACGCTTCACGGCGGCAAATATAAGGCGATCGTTTACCGCAACGCGGTCGACGGCGCCGAGCATATGGCGCTGATAAAGGGCAAGATCAATTCGGCTGAATGCGTGTTGGTGCGGCTCCACTCGGAGTGTCTCACCGGCGACGTGTTTGGCTCGGAGCGTTGCGATTGCGGCGATCAGATTCGCCAATCGCTGCGCCAAATCGATCAACAGGGGAGCGGCGTGCTGGTTTACATGCATCAAGAAGGGCGCGGCATCGGTCTCACCAATAAGATCAAGGCCTACGCCTTGCAAGACCAGGGGCGCGACACGGTAGAAGCGAATCTTGAGCTGGGTTTCAAAGAGGATCTGCGCGATTACGGCATCGGTGCGCAAATCCTGCGTGACTTGGGCGTCGGTAGAGTGTCGCTCCTGACCAACAATCCTCGCAAAATCGCCGGTCTGGAAAACTACGGCGTCAAAGTCGTCGAGCGCGTGCCGTTGGAAATTTCGCCGCGGGATACCAATATCCGCTACCTGCGCACCAAACAGCGCAAGCTCGGCCATATGCTGTCAAATCTCGAAGGCAAATCGGCGAAAAATTAATTCTATGTAAACCCCGCCTTTTGAGGCGGGCACAATTAAATGGGGTTTCCACAGGGGGGTGAGCATCCCCTTTGGGCGCGAGCGGGGTTCAGACCCCGCTCGCGAATTAAATTGATTGACCGCAGACGATTCATGTCCAAGATTCTCGAAGGTAAGCAGGATGCCGATGGACTCAAGATTGGCATCGTGGTCAGCCGATTCAATAATTTCATCACCGAAAAACTGCTCGAAGGCGCGTTGGATGGATTCAATAGTCACGGCGGCAGCGAGGCGAATTTGACCGTCGTGCGCGTGCCGGGTGCCTTCGAGATTCCCATCGTCGCCGACAAGATGGCGGCGAGCGGCAGGTTCGACGCGCTGGTCTGTCTGGGCGCGGTGATTCGCGGCGACACGCCGCATTTCGATTATGTTTGCGACGCGGTCACCCGCGGCCTAGGCGACGCGGTGCAAAATCACAAAATCCCGATCGGCTTCGGCGTGCTCACCACAGACAACGTGCAGCAAGCGATGGATCGCGCCGGCAGCAAGGACGCCAACAAGGGCTACGAAGCTCTGTTGGTCGCCGTCGAGATGGTCAACCTCTTGCGACAGGTTTCGTAACATACCGTGCCAGTCAGCCCGCAAACATTCGAGCAAGCTTTGGCAGAAATTCCTTCAGATAACGCGCCCCAGTCGCCGCGCAGCAACCGGCGCAAAGGACGCGAATTGGCGTTGCAGGCGCTTTATCAGATCGAAATGACCGGCGATCCATCGGGGAGCGCCGTCGATTTGTTCTTGCAGCACTTTGAAGGGAACGCCAAGGCGAAGGAGTTCGCCCGCCGCCTGGTTTCCGGCACGATGAGCCAGCGCGCCGAGATCGATCGGCTGATCGCTCAGGCGACGGAACATTGGAAGATCGAGCGGCTGGCGAAGGTCGATTTTGTGCTTTTGCGCATGGCGGCCTATGAGCTGGTGTTTTGCGCCGATATTCCGGCCTCGGTGACCTTGGACGAAGCCATTGAGATCGCCAAACGTTTCGGCAGCGAAGAATCCGCGGGTTTTATCAATGGTGTGCTCGATCACGTCGCCCAGTCGAGCTGTGTCAAAACTGAATAGTATTTGGGGTTTTCTGGATATTGTGTGGCAGGAGTATTCACCACGAGATCACGAAGGACACGACGGGTTCGGATGATTAAAATTCCGAACTTCGTGCGCTTCGTGTCCTTCGTGGTGAACAAGACTTAGTTGATCGGCAGATGACCCACACGGAAGTCTGACGCAGCAATATATCTATCATGGACGAGCGTTATCAAGCCAAAGCGATCGAAGAGAAGTGGCAAAGAACTTGGGCGGAGAACCGAGCCTTTGCGGTCACTGAGGACGCGGCCATGCCCAAGTACTATGTGCTCGAGATGTTCCCCTATCCGTCCGGCCGCATCCACATGGGCCATGTGCGCAACTATTCCATCGGTGACGTGGTGGCGCGCTACAAGCGCATGCGCGGTTTCAACGTGCTCCATCCAATGGGTTGGGACGCCTTTGGTTTGCCGGCCGAAAACGCCGCCATCGAGCGCGGCGTTCATCCCGAATTATGGACTCAAGAAAATATCCTCTACATGGAAACCCAGCTCAAGCGCATGGGGCTGTCCTACGATTGGGAGCGCGAATTCGCCACTTGCGAGCCGGCATACTACCGCTGGAATCAGTGGATCTTTTTGCAATTCTTCAAAAAAGGTTTGGCCTACAAGAAAAGTTCCTTCGTCAATTGGTGCCCGTCCTGTGAAACCGTGTTGGCCAACGAGCAGGTAATCGACGGCAACTGCTGGCGCTGCGACTCGGCGGTGGTGCAAAAGGAATTGGATCAGTGGTTCTTTCGCATCACCGACTACGCCGAGGAACTGCTCAGTGATTTGGATACGCTAAACGGCTGGCCCGACAAAGTCTTGACCATGCAGCGCAACTGGATCGGTAAATCGATCGGCGCTGAGATCGATTTTCCACTCGTCGGCCATGAGGGCGCGCTGAGAATTTTCACGACCAGGCCTGACACGATTTTTGGCGCGACCTTCGTTTCGCTCGCGGTCGAACATCCATTAGCTGAAAAGCTCTCGCGCGGCACGGCGCAGGAATCGGCGGTCAAGACTTTCATCGATCGCTACAAAAACATAAGCCAAGCAAAGCGGGGCGCCGAGGAGGGCGAGAAGGAGGGTGTTTTTAGCGGCGCCCACTGCCTTAACCCTTTCACCGGTGAAAACATTCCCATCTACTTGGCCAATTTCGTGTTGATGGAATACGGCACCGGCGCGGTGATGGCGGTGCCAGCCCATGACCAGCGCGATTTTGAGTTCGCCAAGAAATATCAGTTGCCGATCCGCGTTGTCATCCAGCCCAACGAGCGCAAACTCACGGTCGCGGCGATGACCGAAGCCTACGTCGACGAAGGGGTGATGGCCGATAGTGGCGATTTTTCCGGTACGGCCAATGTGTCCGGGAAAGAAAAAATCGCTACTTTTGCCGAGGAAAAAGGTTTCGGCAAAAAAGCGGTCCGTTTTCGCCTGCGCGACTGGGGTGTGTCACGGCAGCGTTACTGGGGCACGCCGATCCCGATCATCTACTGTGACCAATGCGGCATGGTGCCGGTACCGGAGGAGCAATTGCCGGTGGCGCTTCCGAAAGATGTGCCGTTTACCGGTAAAGGTGGGTCGCCGTTAAGTGAAAGCCCATCCTTTTCCCAAGTGGCCTGTCCAAAATGTCACGGCGCGGCGCGGCGCGAGACCGACACCATGGACACGTTCGTCGATTCGTCCTGGTACTTTCTCCGTTACGCTTCGGCGAAATTTACCGAGGCGCCCGTCGACGTCGACAAAGGCCGCTACTGGATGGCGGTGGATCAGTACATCGGCGGCGTCGAGCACGCGGTGCTGCACTTGCTCTATGCGCGCTTTTTCACCAAGGCCTTGCGCGATCTCGGCCTGGCGCACGTCGACGAGCCGTTCACCCATCTGCTCACCCAGGGCATGGTGTCGAAAGAGACCTATCGCTGTAGCGAGCATAACTGGCTTTTCCCAGGCGAACTGACGGGCTCCGAGCAAGATGGTTGGAAGTGTCCATACTGCGATCGACCGGTCATCAAAGGCCGGGTCGAGAAGATGTCGAAGTCGAAGAAGAACATCATCGATCCGGAAGACTTGATCGGTCAGTATGGCGCCGATACGGCTCGCCTCTTCACGCTCTTCGCTGCGCCGCCCGAGAAGGATCTCGAGTGGAGCGACCAGGGGGTTGAAGGTGCGTTCCGTTTTCTTAGCCGGCTATGGCGGTTGGTCTATCAGCAGCGCGAACTTTGGCTCAACCCTGCCACGAATGGCGCAGCATCGGCGCCGACGACCGACGAACGTGAGCTGCGGCGGATGATCCATCGAACCATCAAAAAAGTCACGGACGATATCGATGGCCGGTTCCATTTCAACACCGCCATCGCGGCAATCATGGAGCTATCCAATACGTTAAGCGCTGTGGCGCAGGACGGCGCTAAGCTCAAGCGCGCCGCGCCGATGGTCAAAGAAGGTCTGGAGGCGATGATCATGCTGCTCGCGCCCTTTGTGCCCCACGTGGCGAGCGAACTGTGGCAACAGCTAGGCCATGGCACGCGCCTGGATCAGGTGCCTTGGCCGAGTTATTCGGCCGCGGCTCTGGAAGAAGAACAATTGTTGATCGTCGTGCAGGTGAACGGCAAGGTGCGCGGAAAACTTACCGTGCCGGCGGACGTGACCCAAGAGCGCATTCAGACCGATGCGTTGGCCGATCCGAAGGTCCTTGGTTTCCTCGAAGGAAAAAAGGTCCAGCGGGTCGTCTATGTGCCGCGCCGCCTGGTGAATATCGTCGTGGAGGGATAAGATTATGCGCCGCAAACAAGAATTGCCACTCACCCTAAGACTGCTCGTTCTCGCCGGATTGGTGCTGCAAAGCGGTTGCGGTTACCGTTTCGTCGCCGACGGCTCCGTGTTGCCAAAAGACGCGCGCACGATATTTGTCGAACCGTTCGTCAATCGGAGCCGCGACGTTGGCCTGGAAAAAGAGCTGGCGTCAGCCATGCGCAGCGAATTTTATCGCCGCGGACCGCTCAGAGTGGTCGATCAGTCCGAGCTCGCCGACGTCATCGTCAGCGGTGTCATTCGGCCCTTGGAGAGTATTGTGGCTTCGGTCAATAGTTCTGACGAAGCGTTGCAGTATTTGGCGGCGATGACCGTCGATATGACGTTACGCCAGCGTCAAACCAATGTGACTCTGTGGCGCGGCGACGGGATCCGCCTGACCGAATACTATGCCGGTTCGCGGGCGGCGGTGGTGCCGACCTCATCGGATTTTCGCACCGGGACGTTGAATACCTCGGACGTGCGCCGGCTCACCGATATCCAGCTGACTGAAGCTGAGAAGAGAGATACTCGCAATCTGTTGATGGAGCGGTTCGCCAAGGAACTCTATCAACGGATCATGGAAATGTTCTGAAGCGCCGCTCGCCGTGGCCGTGACGGGACGAAATAAGACGTGGCATTGTTTATGGTTAGCCTGCCGAGGCGGTTTTTGCCGCGCCGCGGGCCAGCCGAGAGAGCCAACGCGATGCGGTATTATTCTTGATGATGCCTTTGCTCACCGCCTTACCGAGCGCTTTGTTGACCTCGCGGATTTGTATTTGGGCGGTTTCAGAATTTTTCGAGTCAATCGCTTGCCGGGCCCGTTTAATCAAGGTTCGAAGTTTTGACTTGGTCTCGATGTTTCGAATCCGCCGCGTTAGGCTTTGTTGATGTCGCTTTATAACCGAGGGATGTGCAGCCAATGAATTCCTCCAAAAGTCAGATTTAGGCTTTGTACCATCCACTACCGAGGGAGTCAATGTTGTTAGCGCGGCACTGGACCATCGCAGGCAAGACGAATGAGCCGCACGGTCAAGTTCGGTTATCGCCTCAATGGAGTTTCCAAAGGGGGCGAGAGGGGGCGAGCATCCCCTGGCGATTTTTTTAAGTGGCGGAGTGATTAAAGTCTCCCCCGCGAAGTGGCTTGTTTTTTTCCCGTCGCCGTCGTCATGGGCCAAGCGGAGATTTGACGAAGCGAGCCAAGTGGTAGAAAAATTTAAACTTCGAACGCAAGGAAATTAGGCAATTCGCTCCGCGCCGCAATCTTTGCCGGCGCGCGCCAAAGGGGCGGGCGGTTATCAACAAGTTATTAACAAAATCTTGTGGGTTGTGGTGAATCTCTCTCATGATCGCATACCGTCCGGACGGCAATCGCGTCGCATGAAGGTTGCTGCCAACTGGTTTGGTGCTGGCATCATGCATCGCCGTGGCGATCATTGGCGCAGCTCAATAACTTCCAATCGCCGCTGCCGTCGGTGCCGCGCGTACGCCAATGAGCCGCGAAGAATGTTGCGGCGCCGTGTGAGATTTAATCAGCGATCGTTGTGACGGCACGACAAATTCTGCAGCGGCGGAGGCTTGGGAAGTGGCGAACGCGCGCGGCGCGACGCTAAAGTCGGTGATTCTTTCGCCGGACCAATGCTTGAATCTGTGAAAGACTTGTGCGATAAAAATTGGACAATAATCAATTGTGGTTTAGATGTGTGACGGGAAAGGAGGTGAATCAAGGATGGGAAAGAAACTCGTTTCATTGTCGGCAATTACCCTCTTCGCTTTTACTCTAACGTTTATCGGATGTGGTAAAAAAGAAGAACCCGCTCCGCCTCCACCGCCGCCAGCGCCAGCCGCGCCAGCGGGGCCAGAGGGACAAGCAGGGCCAGCAGGGAAAGAGGGAACACCAGGTCCAGCAGGGCCAGAGGGGAAAGCAGGTGCTCCGGGTGCGGATGCGCCAACGGAGAAGAAAGAGGAGGCAAAGACCAAGTAAGGATATCCTGCCTTACCGTGGTTGATGCTACCGAGAAAGGGGAAGGTTTTGAAACCTTCCCCTTTTTTGCAATTTCCCTGGGTGGTCGTGGACTGTGGCGCGCGATTCTAACATGACGCTGACGGAGCACCTCGAAGATCTCCGTTGGGGCCTGCTGAAGTCGGTGTTGGCGATCGTGGTCGCCGCCTGCGTTTGTTATTATTTCTCGGACGCGATTTTTGCCTTCGTGGTAGCGCCGCTCAGGCAAAACTTGCAGCCCGGCCAGAATCTTATCGGCACCAGCGTCACCGAAGCGTTTTTCTTCGAGATCAAGGTCGCCCTGGCGGCCGGCGCGTTATTTTCCTGTCCGGTTATTTTTTTTCAGATTTGGCGCTTTATCGCGCCGGGATTGTCGAGCCGGGAAAAGAAATGGGTTCTGCCGTTTGTGCTTTGCGCGACGCTGTTTTTTATCGGCGGCGCTTATTTCTGTTACCGCTTCGTTTTGCCGATTGCGTTTAAGTATTTTATCGAGCAATACGAAACCATGGGCGTCAACCCGGCGATTCGGGTCGGTGAGTATTTCACTTTCTTCTTTCGCATGGTTTTGGCGTTTGGGGCGACTTTCGAGCTGCCGGTTTTCACTTTTTTTCTGGTACAAATTGGGCTTTGGGATCATCGTTTCATGCTGAAAAACTTTCGCTATGCGATCTTGGTGATTTTCCTGGCCGCGGCGATGCTGACGCCGACACCGGACGTGATCAACCAAAGCTTGTTGGCGCTGCCGATGTTGGTGCTCTACGTCGTGAGCATCGGCGTCGCTTACGTTTGGCGCCGGCCGGAATGATTTTTTGAAATCGACCACTCTGATTTCAGCGTGGAACCGTTCAATGGGGTTTCCCAAGGGGGGCGAGCATCCCCTTTGCGAGATTGAAATCAGCGCCGGGGTCGATACCCCGGCCGCGAAGCGGCTTCGTTTAATTGACAGATTGGAAAAGGATGAGGAGGAGTAATGATCGTATTAGTCATAACCATTAGTTGCCTGTCGCTGGCTTTTGCCGTGTATTTGGCGCGCCAGGTGCTGAGCAAGGACACCGGCACGGAGAAGATGCAGGACATCTCGAACGCCATCAAAGAGGGCGCCGAAGCTTTCCTGTCGCGGCAAAACCGCACCATTGTCAGTTTATCGGCGGCATTAGCCCTGCTGATCTTTCTCCTGTACGCCTTCGTGCGCACGCCGAGCAAGGCCGATCCGGCGCCGCCGCTGGAACTGGCTTTTTGGACGACGCTCGCGTTCGTTCTCGGCGCGGCTTGTTCGGTGATCGCGGGGTATGTCGGCATGTGGGTGTCGATCCGCGCCAATATTCGCACGGCGGCGGCGGTTCGTTCGAGCTTGAACGAAGGCTTGCAGATCGCCATGCGCGGCGGCGCGGTGTCCGGCTTGTTCGTCGTTGCCATGAGCCTCCTCGGCGTCGGCGGTCTGTACGCTTTGCTCGAAGCGCTCGGTCATGATCCGCAGAAAATCCCATTCACCATCGTCGGCTATGGATTCGGCGCGTCATTTGTCGCGCTCTTCGCGCAGCTCGGTGGCGGTATTTACACCAAGGCCGCCGATGTCGGCGCCGATCTGGTCGGCAAAGTCGAAGCCGGCATTCCCGAAGACGACCCGCGCAATCCGGCGGTCATCGCCGATCTGGTCGGCGATAACGTCGGCGACTGCGCCGGCCGCGGCGCCGATCTCTTCGAGTCCACCGCCGCCGAAAATATCGGCGCGATGATTCTTGGCGTCGGCTTGTATCCCTACTTCGGCTTGAAAGGAATTCTTTTTCCCTTGGTCGCACGCGCTCTCGGTTTGATTGCGTCGATCGTCGGCATCATGGTCGTGAAAACGAAAGAAGATGGCGACGCCATGGCGGCTCTCAACAAGGGCTACTATGTCACCAGTGCGCTCGCCATCGTCGGCTTTTTTATTACCGCTAAATCGTTGCTGGGGGTGGACGCGGCGAAATACCCCGAAGCGGAGTCCGCTTGGTTTTACTTTTTCCTCTGCGGCGTCATCGGTATCTTGATGGCCCAGGCGTTCGTCTACATCACCCAATATTATACCGAGTACAAATACCGCCCGGTCAGAGAAATCGCTGAGGCTTCCAAGACTGGGCCAGCGACCAACATCATTGCCGGTATTGCAGTCGGCCTCGAATGCACGGCCATCCCCGTGTTGGTCATTTCGGTGGCCATTATTTCGTCCTACTACCTGGGAATCGCCAGCGGCGTGAAGCACGCCGGCCTGTTCGGCACCGCGGTGGCGACCATGGGTATGTTGGGCACCGCAGCTTATATTCTCGCCATGGATACCTTCGGTCCGATCACCGACAACGCCGGCGGTATCGTCGAGATGAGCGGCCAGCCCGAAGCCGTGCGCCACAAGACCGATCGCTTAGACGCGGTCGGCAACACCACCAAGGCGTTGACCAAAGGCTATGCCATCGGTTCGGCGGCGCTCGCGGCCTTTCTATTGTTTTCGGCCTATCTCGATGAAGTTGCCCATTACGGTCATCCTTTAGAAGTCGTCAACATCGCCAAGCCGGAAGTGTTTGTCGGCGGATTGCTCGGCGCGATGCTGGTTTTTCTGTTTTCGTCTTTTGCCATTAGGGCCGTCGGCAAAGCCGCCTATTACGTCATCAACGAAGTGCGCCGGCAGTTCAAAGAGAATCCAGGCATTCTCTTGGGGACGGTGAAGCCGGATTACCGTCGCTGCGTCGATATCGTTACCGTCGGCGCCCTAAAGCAGATGATCGTTCCCGGTCTACTCGCGGTGACCATGCCCGTGGCCGTCGGTCTGGTTTTCCGTATGTTCGGCATCGGTGCGGAGGCAGTGGCGGCTTTCTTGATGGTCGGTACGATCGCTGGAATCTTGTTGGCGACTTTCTTCAATAACAGCGGCGGCGCTTGGGATAACGCCAAGAAGTTCATCGAGAGCGGCCAGTTCGCGGGCGGCGGCAAAGGTTCCGATCCGCACAAGGCCGCGGTCGTCGGCGATACCTTGGGCGATCCGTTCAAAGACACCGCCGGGCCCAGCTTGCATGTGTTGATCAAGCTGCTGGCGACGATCACGCTCGTGCTGGCGCCGCTGTTCGTCTAAATTCGCATCACAATCCAAGAAGGCCTCTCCCGCGAGAGGCCTTCGCATTTTCTGGCCAGTGATTTTGTGCTAGGAAATATCCTCGTAGCTTCCATGCAGCCCGGATGGTGGAATAGGTAGACACAAGGGACTTAAAATCCCTCGGACCGAAAGGTCTGTGCCGGTTCGAGTCCGGCTCCGGGCACCATCACTGCCAGTTTAAAAAGATGGGATTGGCCCGCTTTCCAGATCTATCTTTTTACAATCTCAATCGGGTACAGTTGTCCGTCATCGTACAGCTCAAAGAATTTTTCACTCCATTGTTTGCCAAAGAATTGCTTCACTGCGCTTAGCCAGATTTCGACGCGCGCATCAATTGCCATCGACTGTGAGACACGAGACCAAATGATACTGGCCTTGCAGTCGGGCGCGGCTTCGACAAAGTCTTCGTCTTGCGTCAGGAAAAGGAGTTCCTCCTGTTTTAGGCGAGCGATGATCTGTTTATCGTGAATGCCTCGGTCGGTTAGTAGGATATGTTGTGCTGCAAGCCCTTCTTGTTGAAGGCGGGTTTAAAACCGCAGCGGGAAGTTTTTTTTCATCCAGCAAGATGATCATGCGGATTTGACTGCGGGCGGAAGATGCTCGGCTACATGTGTCGCGTATGCGAGAGCGGCCATGACTTGATCGCGGGTGAGCCGATAATCTTCCTGGATGTCTTCGATCTTATCGCCGGCGGCAAATCTACCGAGTACTGTTGCGACATCGATTCTTGTGCCCTTGATACAAGGTTTGCCAAAGCGAACTTCCGAGTCCATCGTTATGTCCGGGTAAACTTCCATTGACGCCTCCATACCGGTTGATTATAGCCAAGAGGCGGGACGAAATAGCACCCCAATAATTTAACGCAAAGCTCTTGTCGGATTAGCAACCTTTCACATGGAATTCGCGGAGATAACTGCCGTGGATCCCCCTGGTTATGCATCGGCAGCTCCCCTCTGTCGTCTAGTTCTTTCATCGATCCATTTCGGTGGCTTTGGCAAATACACCGTGATCACGCACGCGAACGGCGCGGGCCGAAGTTTAACCGCCAACCACGTGGATGACGCGTCCGCCCGCCTGTCCGAGGATCAAGCAGCTTTCGCCTTTTGCATCTTCAGGGTAATGTTCTAGAACTTTAGCCTCAAGTAAAGAATTTTCTGACCCCAATTTTTAAATTTGCGGATCAGCACAGTCAAAGACGGTGTGCGAGGTTTGAATTTTGAATAAGAGCGAGGACTCGGAGTTGTGGTGAAGTGCGGATCATTGATCTTGAAGCGATGATAACGGTTATCAATGACAAGGATTGTCAAGATGTAAAGGTCTGAGCCTAAAAACCCGCGAGAGATTGTAACGATTGTTATGTCTGACCCCGTTTACATGGTTTATATCAACGGTCTCTAACAACGAAACAGTGTTGGAATGCGTCTTCGGCGAAACCCAACCGCTAGGGTTAAGAAAGGGCGCATGCCGGGATAATCACGGGAACAGGTATTATGTAAATTTATTGCCCTAGCGTCCGCCCTGATCTGGTAACCTCCTCGACCCCAGCGCCCCGCCTTATCCGTGCCAAAATCACGCGCCAAAATCACCCTTGGCAGCGAGCTATAGTTTCGCATACAATCGAAAAAAATTCAGGGTTGCGCCGCTCTTAAAACAACAGGACAACTTCGTAAATAACCCATGGCCATTAAGAAATCTGAACTCTATTCCTCCCTTTGGGCGAGCTGCGATGAACTGCGCGGCGGTATGGACGCTTCGCAGTACAAGGACTACGTGTTGGTCCTGCTGTTCGTGAAATACGTTTCTGACAAGTACGCCGGTCAGAAGGACGCGCTGCTCGACGTGCCCAAGGGCGGCCGCTTTGACGATATGGTAGCGGCCAAGGGTCACAAAGATATCGGCGAAAAGATGAACAAGATCATCGCCAAGCTCGCCGAGGCCAATGATCTCAAGGGCGTGATCGATGTCGCGGACTTTAACAATGAAGATAAACTTGGAAGGGGCAAGGAAATGGTGGACCGCCTCTCCAACCTAGTCGGTATCTTTGACAACCCGGCGCTCGATTTCCGAAACAACCGTGCGGAGGGCGATGATCTTCTCGGCGATGCTTATGAGTATCTCATGCGCAACTTCGCCACGGAGTCGGGCAAGAGCAAGGGACAGTTCTTAACGCCGGCGGAAGTTTCCCGCGTCATGGCCAAAGTCATCGGTGTCGGTAGCGCCAAGCGCGCTAGTCAGACAATCCATGATATTACCTGTGGCTCAGGCTCGCTGCTTCTCAAGTCGCACGACGAAGCCAAGAGCGCTACCGGCCTCGATCTAACTCTCTATGGCCAAGAAATGGATAACGCCACGGCGGCCTTGGCGCGGATGAATATGATTCTGCACGACTGTGCCACGGCGGAAATCTGGCAGGACAATGTTCTTTCCAGTCCGCATTTCAAAGAGCGTGACGGGCGTCTCAAGACATTCGATTTCATCGTTGCCAATCCGCCGTTTTCATTTAAATCGTGGACCACTGGCTTCAATCCGGCCAACGACGAATATGGACGCTTCGAGTTCGGTGTGCCGCCGACGAAGAACGGCGACTTCGCCTTCTTGCTGCATATCCTCACGACGCTGAAGAGCACCGGCAAGGGGGCGGTCAATCTGCCACATGGAGTATTGTTCCGTGGCGGCGCGGAGGCTGATATCCGCAAGAACATCGTGCGCCGGGGCTACATCAAAGGCATCATCGGCCTGCCGGCAAATCTTTTCTACGGCACCGGCATTCCCGCGTGCATCATCGTGCTCGACAAGGAAAACGCCGCCGCGCGCAAGGGCATCTTCATGATCGACGCGTCAAAAGGTTTCATCAAAGACGGCAACAAGAACCGCCTGCGCGCCCAGGACATCCACAAGATCGTCGACACTTTCACTCGCCTGGTCGAAATCCCGCGCTACTCGCGCATGGTGCCACTCGCCGAGATCAGCGATGCGAAAAACGACTTCAACCTCAATCTACCGCGCTACATCGACAGCAGCGAGCCCGAAGACTTGCAGGATATTGACGGCCATCTTAACGGCGGCATCCCGGAGCGCGACATCGACGCGCTCGAACGCTACTGGAAAGTCATTCCCGGCGTGCGCGCTGCTTTGTTCAAGCCAGCGGAGCGCCCCGGCTACTCACAATTGAAAATGGATAATGGACAATTGACAACGAAAGGCATTCCTCCCGCAACGTTATCCACTATCCACTCTCAACTATCCATTAAAGAAATCATCTTCGGCCACGCGGAGTTTACCGCGTTCAATGAATCCGCAACCAAACTGTTTGCGAAGTGGAAGACCGCTAACACGCCGCACCTGAAAACCATTGCCAAGGGCGGCAAGCCCAAGGCGCTTATCGAAATGCTCTCCGAGGACTTGCTCGCCACTTTCGAGAAGGCCCCGCTGCTCGATGCCTACGATCTGTATCAACACCTGATGGACTATTGGGCCGAGACTATGCAGGACGACGTTTACATGATCGTCAGCGACGGCTGGCACGAAGCCGCCAAGCCCCGGCTCATCATCGAGGACAAGCAGAAGAAGACGAAGGAGAGAGCCGGATTTCACTGTTGGCAAGATGAAATACAAAGCCGAATTGATCCCGACCTCGCTGGTTATTGCTCGCTACTTCGCTGCAGAGCAAGCGGCCATCGAGAAACTGGAAGCGGAGGTCGCGGCCATTGAGCAGGCGATGGAAGAAATGGCCGAGGAACACAGCGGCGATGAAGGCCTGCTGGAAGAGGCGAAGAACGACAAGGACAAGCTCACCAAGGCGTCGGTCGCGGCGCGACTGAAGGAAATCAAAGACGACGCCGACGCGGCTGACGCGCGCAAGGTGCTGAACGAGTACCTCGCCCTCATCGAAAAGGAAGCAGCGACCAGCGCGAAGGACAAAGACGCACAGGAAAAGTTGCTGGCCAACGTCGCCGCGCAGTATGGCAAGCTCACCGAGGACGAGATCAAGATGCTCGTGGCAGACGACAAATGGCTGGCCACGCTCGCCGCCGCCGTGCAGGGCGAACTTGACCGGGTCTCGCAAACCCTCACCGGCCGCATCCGCCAACTGGCTGAGCGCTACGTGACCCCGCTGCCGCAGCTCACCGGCGAAGTCGCGTCGCTCGCCGCCCGTGTGGATGAACACCTGAAAAAGATGGGGGCGGTATGGAAGTGAAGCCCGGCTACAAGCAGACCGAGGTGGGGGTGATCCCAGAGGAGTGGGACGCTAGTGGGCTCGGTCGCTTTTGGAGCGTCACCGACTGTAAGCATGTTACTGCCGAGTTCGTGCCCAACGGCTTTCCTGTTGCCAGTATCAAGGAAGTTCAAAGCCGTTTCGTCGATCTCACGACCGCCAAGCAGACAACGAGTTACTTCTACAGCTTGCTGATAGAAGGTGGTCGAAAGCCTTGTCCCGGCGATTTGATTCTCAGCAGAAATGCGACAGTTGGAGAAGTTGCACAAGTAGCAGAGTGGCATCCACCGTTCGCGATGGGCCAGGACGTTTGCCTTCTCCGGAAAAAATCACCTGACCACTCGACCGAGTTTCTCCAAGCTGTCTTTCAATCATCAGTCATTGCTAACCAACTCTCTAACTTGATGGTCGGTTCGACCTTCAAGCGGGTCAACGTTGAGCAAATCCGAAACTTCTCGGTGCCGACGCCACCGCCTCCCGAACAACGCGCCATCGCGGGGGCGATGAGCGATGTGGATGCACTGATCGGCGCGCTGGACCAGCTCATCGCCAAGAAACGCGACCTCAAACAGGCCGCCATGCAGCAGCTCCTCACCGGCAAAAAACGCCTCCCCGGCTTCCACGGCGAGTGGGAAACCAAGACTCTTTTTGAACTAGCTGATTGCAGGAAGGAACTGTTCGACGATGGCGACTGGATTGAGGCGGAGTATCTGACCGAGAGCGGCATTCGGCTCGTCCAGACGGGAAACATCGGCGAGGGAAAGTTCGTCGATAAAAACGCCAAAAAATACATCTCCTCGGACTCGTTCAAGAAGCTTGGATGCAAAAATCTACAGATTGGCGATATTTTGATCTGCCGCTTGGCTGAGCCCGCGGGAAGGGCGTGCATTCTGCCCGACATCGGAGAGGAGCGTGTAATCACGGCCGTCGATGTGACGATATTCCGGCCGCTACCCTCCGTTGCTGACCGGCGTTACCTTGTGAATTTATTCAACACTCGTCAATGGTTTGAAGGTGTTAACGAGCGGTGCGGCGGTTCTACCCGAACGAGAATCGCAAGAGGCCAACTTGGAAAGATGCAGATCAGAATTCCGCCACTCCCCGAACAAACCGCTATCGCCGAGGTGCTGTCGGACATGGACGCGGAGGTGGCGACATTGGAGCAGCGCCGCGACAAGACCCGCGCTCTCAAGCAGGGCATGATGCAGGAATTATTAACCGGAAGAATCAGATTAGTTGAGAGTGGAAACGTGATAGTGGAGAGTGAAAAACGATGAGCAGGAGCCGAGTATGAAAAATTCTCAACTTTCCACTATCAACTCTCAACTAACCAAAGGCCCTCTTTGGAATAAATCTTTTGCTTTCGCGCTGCGGGTGGTGAAACTGGCAAAATATTTAGCGAACGAGCAAAAGGAATATGTCTTGTCTAAGCAGGTGTTGCGCAGCGGGACTGCAATTGGCGCGCTGGTGCGCGAGGCGGAACATGCCGAGAGCAAAGCAGACTTTGCCCACAAGATGAACATCGCACTGAAGGAATCGAACGAGACACTTTACTGGTTGGAATTGCTTTATCAGGCTGAATACATCACCGACCAGAGTTATAGGTCGATTCAAACCGATGCCGAGGAACTTGTTAAACTATTGGTCTCCATCGTGAAAACCACCAGGGCGAGGATTCGAGCCAAATAACTTTCCACTCTCCACTCTCAACTATCCATTATGAGCAAAGAGAATCAGCACATCGAGTGGAAGGAATCTTGGCGGGACGAATACCTGAAGTGGATATGCGGTTTTGCCAATGCCGAGGGCGGCGTGCTGCACATCGGGCGCAACAACAAGGGCGTGGTGGTCGGCGTGGCCAACGCGGCGCGGCTGCTCGAGGAGATCCCCAACAAGGTGCGCGACATCTTGGGCATCGTCGTTGACGTGAGGCTGCACACTGAGCGCGGCAAGGATTGGCTGGAGATCGTCGTCGAGCCGCACTCTTATCCCGTCAGCTACAAGGGCGAATACCATGTGCGCAGTGGGAGCACCAAGCTGGAGCTCAAAGGCACGGCGCTCGACCGCTTCCTCCTGCGCAAGCAGGGACGCACCTGGGACGGCGTGCCGGTGCCGCGGGTGTTGATCCGCGACTTGTCCAGAGATGCCATTGCCAACTTTCGCAAGCTAGCCCGGCAGAGCCGACGGCTGGGCGCAGCAGTTTTGCGCGAATCGAATGCCGCATTGGTGGAAAAGCTAAACCTCCTCGACGGCACGTACCTGAAACGAGCCGCCATCCTACTATTCCATCCCGACCCGGAACGCTGGTTCACGGGGGCATTCGTCAAGATCGGCTATTTTCGCACCGAGTCCGAGCTGCTTTACCACGATGAAATCCACGGCGATCTCTTCACGCAGGCGCAGAAGACTCTGGAGGTGTTGCTCAGCAAGTATCTGAAGGCTGCGATCAGCTACCGCGGCATCCATCGCGTCGAAACCCTGCCGGTGCCCGAGGACGCGTTGCGCGAGGCGATCCTGAATGCAATTATCCATCGAGATTACGCCGTCGGGGCGCCGATCCAGATGCGAGTGTACGAGGATCGCCTGCGCATCTGGAATCCAGGTGAGTTGCCCGAGCATTGGTCGCTGAAAAAGTTGCTCAAACAGCATTCTTCTCACCCTTTCAATCCGTCGGTCGCCAACGCCTTCTTCCGGGCAGGGGAAATCGAGGCGTGGGGTCGGGGTATCCAGCGGATTTACGACGCATGCCGAGAAGCAAGAGCGCCCGCGCCCCGCATCGAATATGAACCTCGTGACTTATCTATCGAATTCCGCTTTCCCGCCGACTATGTAAAGATTCTGGCCGGAAGGGACGCTGCGGGATCCGGGAAGACGACTCCGGGGACTACCCAAGAAACTACCCAAGAAACTACCCAAGAAACCGCACAGGAAAAAATAGTCTCGCTGCTTCTGGCCAACCCCTCTCTGACACGCGAGGCACTCGCGCGTCGAATTGGACTGACTGCCGACGGTATCAAGTACCACTTGGACAAGCTGAAAGCAGCTCGCCGCATCCGACACGTGGGGCCAACGAAAGCTGGTTACTGGGAGGTTCTGCCATGAGCGACATCGGCATACCCGAACGCGCCACGCAGAATCGGGTCGTGAAGCTGTTCCGCGAAACATTGCGCTATGACTATCTCGGCAACTGGATCGATCGCGAAGATAACCGCAATATCGAACCGGAACAGGTCAGTGCGTTTCTCGAAAAGCAAGGTCACGATGACTCCCTGATCGGCAAAGTCTTGTTCCAACTCGAAAAAGCCGCGGGCGACACGAGCAAAAGCCTCTACGATCGCAATCGAGTCGTCTACGAACTGCTGCGCTACGGTGTAAAAGTCAAGGCCGATGTAGGCGAGAACACCCGAACCGTCTGGCTTATCGATTGGAAGCGGCCACTCGATAATAACTTCGGTGTAGCCGAAGAAGTTACCGTAACCGCCGCGGACCTCAAAGCCCACGACAAGCGCCCCGATGTGGTGCTCTATGTGAACGGCATCGCTCTTGGCGTGCTAGAGCTGAAACGCTCAACGATTTCCGTGGCCCAAGGCATCCGGCAGAATCTGGACAACCAGAAAAAAATCTTCATCGAGCACTTCTTTTCGACGATGCAGTTTGTTATGGCCGGCAACGATACCGAGGGCCTACGTTACGGGACGATCCAGACGCCGGAGAAGTATTACCTCACCTGGAAAGAAGACAGCGATATCGATAATCCGCTCGACCGGGGGCTCACCCAGCTCTGCCGTAAGGAACGCTTCCTCGAACTGATTCATGATTTCATCTTATTTGACGCGGGGATCAAAAAGCTTTGCCGCCATAACCAGTATTTCGCGGTGCGGGCTTCGCAGGCCCGAGTGCGCCGTCATGAGGGCGGCATTATCTGGAACACCCAGGGTTCTGGGAAAAGCCTCATCATGGTGTGGCTCGCCAAGTGGATACGCGAGCATGTGCAGGGGCCGCGCGTGCTGATCATAACGGACCGTACGGAACTGGATGAGCAAATCGAAAGAGTGTTCCTCGGCGTCAGCGAGGAAATATATCGAACCAAGAGTGGAGCGGACCTGATCGCTAAGCTGAACACGACGAACCCGTGGCTCATGTGTTCGCTGATACACAAATTCGGGGGCAAGGAAGACGGCGAAGATGTCGGCGACATTCCAGCATTTATCGAGGACGTGAAGAAGGCCCTACCGCGGGGCTTCAAGGCCAAGGGGGACATTTACGTATTTATCGATGAATGCCACCGCACGCAGTCCGGCGCACTTCACGACGCAATGAAGTCCATTCTGCCAAACGCCATGTTTGTCGGCTTTACAGGCACGCCGCTGCTCAAGGCGGACAAAAAAAGAAGCATCGAAGTGTTTGGCCGCTACATACACACGTACAAGTTCGACGAGGCCGTTAAGGACGGCGTGATCTTAGACTTACGTTACGAAGCGCGCGACATCGACCAAAACATCACCTCACAGAAAAAGATCGATCAGTGGTTCGAAGCGAAAACCAAAGGCCTGACCGATCTCGCTAAGGCACAGCTCAAGCAGCGTTGGGGCACGATGCAGAAGGTGTTGAGTTGCCAGGACCGGCTTGAAAAGATCGTCGCCGACATCATGTTGGACATGGAGACCCGCGACCGCCTGAAGAGCGGGCACGGCAACGCCATGCTTATCGCCGGCAGCATCTACGGGGCGTGCAAATTTTACGAGTTGTTCGACAAAACCGATCTCCACGGCAAGTGCGCCATCGTCACCTCTTATGTACCGTCAATAGCAAACATCAAGGGCGAGGAAAGCGGCGAAGGCGAAACGGAAAAGCTGCACCAGTACGCCATCTACAAGAAGATGCTCGCCGAGTGGTTCAACGAAGCGCCGGAGACGGCGGTAAACAAGGTGGCAAAATTTGAGACGGAGGTGAAGAAAAAGTTTATCGAAGAGCCGGGACAGATGAAGCTGCTCATCGTGGTCGATAAACTTTTGACCGGTTTCGATTCTCCGCCCGCCACTTATCTTTACATCGACAAGCAGATGCAGGATCACGGGCTGTTCCAAGCGATCTGCCGGGTAAACCGGCTACATGGCGACGATAAGGAATACGGCTACATCATCGACTACAAGGATCTATTTAAGAGTCTAGAAACTGCCGTTCACGATTACACGTCGGGAGCTTTCGACCGTTACGACCCGGAAGATGTGTCTGGACTTTTGAAAGACCGGTTGGAAAAAGCACGTGAGCGATTGGAAGAAACGCGCGAAACGGTCAAGGCGCTGTGCGAACCAGTAGAGCCGCCCAAGGATACCGCTGCGTATTTGCGTTATTTTTGCGCCAAAGAATCTGGCAACGCGGAGCAACTCAAAGCGAACGAACCGAATCGACTGGCTCTGTACAAGCATGTCGCGGCTTTTATTCGAGCATTCGCCAACCTTGCCAACGAACTAGAGGAAGCTGGTTATACGGCCGCCGAGATAAGCGCCCTGGAGTCAGAGGCAGATTACTACGAAAAGGTTCGTAGCGAAGTGAAGCTCGCCAGCGGCGATTATATCGACCTCAAAATGTACGAACCAGCCATGCGCCACCTGATCGACACGTATATCCGCGCTGAGGAAAGCAAGGAACTCGTGCGCTTCGACGACATGTCGCTGGTGCAACTCATCGTCGAGCGCGGGGCGGACGCGGTAAATTCGCTGCCCAAGAGTCTCCGTGAGAATAATGAAGCTGTGGCCGAGACTATCGAAAACAATGTCCGCAGGCTGATCATCGACGAGCAGCCTATCAATCCAAAATATTATGAAAAGATGTCGCAGCTACTCGATGCGTTAATCGCGCAGCGCAGAGCGTTGGCCCTCGACTACCAGAAATATTTGCAGCAGATTGTCGAATTAACCAAAAGGGTAAAGAACCCAACCGAAGGCGCTTCCTACCCGAAGACACTCAACACCGCGGCGAAACGCGCACTTTACGACAACCTCGGAAAAAAGGAGGGGCTTGCGCTGGCGATCGATGTTGCCGTCATAGCAAAGAAACAAGACGAGTGGCGTAGTCACCCCGTCAAAATTAAGATGGTGAAGGGCGCCATCAAAAACGCCATTGAATCCTACATTTTCGCTAAAACGGGCGAGAGCATTGGTATAAGTGGTGAAGAACGGGACGGCTACGCAGGAAAGGACAGCAAATCGACCGAGGCGCTGGCGGAGGAAATTCTTGAGTTGGTAAAAAACCAGCATGACTACTGAGAAGCACAAAATTACCGTCAACGGGCTGCCTGTGGAGATCGTACGAAAGGAAATCAAAAACCTCCATCTCGGTGTTTATCCGCCGCATGGTCGCGTCCGAGTAGCGGCGCCACTGAGAGTTTCCGATAACGCTGTCCGGCTGGCAGTGATCGGCAAGCTCGGCTGGATAAAGCGGCAGCGAGCGAGATTTGATAGTCAGCCGCGGCAATCCGAGCGCGAGATGGTCAGCGGCGAGACTCATTATTTTCTCGGACAGCGTTACCGCTTGCGCGTAGTGAACTATAACGGGCCGGCCAAAGTGATTGTGCGTCATGGCTCGACGATGGAGCTGCACATACGACGCGAACTAAACGGTGCGCAGCGCGAACGCGTGTTGCAACGGTGGTATCGCCAGCAGCTCAAAGAACTGATTCCGCCGCTGCTCCAAAAGTGGCAAACCGCCTTGGATGTTCAAGTGAACGAATGGGCGATCAAGAAAATGAAAACGAAGTGGGGTGCCTGCAACGTCGAAGCCCGCCGCATCTGGCTAAACCTCGAACTCGCAAAGAAACCCGTGCTGTGTTTGGAATACATTATCGTCCACGAATTGATCCACCTGTTGGAGCGACATCATAACGACAAGTTCAGTGCGCTGATGAATCAATATCTGCCGCAATGGCGATCTCGTCGAAGCGAACTGAACGCGGCGCCGCTGGCGCATGCAACGTGGAATTACTGATAGATCCGTTCAATCTTGGTTATGAACGAAAGTTGATTAACGACGCTCCTGGTGGCTGAACTTTGGCGATAAAAGGTTTAAAAGGCGCGGGTTTGGGCGCCATCCCATGGATGATATTCCTGCCATTGATGATTTTCGCCGTGGATACCAAGCGTTCCAAAAACGCGAGAGACGAGATGCTATGTACGAGACCGCCACTTTTCTCGTTAATCACTTCTGGGGAAAGCCAGCGGACATGGCCGACGGCCTTGGCGTCTTGCTGCTCACATGGAACCAAGCGTTTTATCGGTACGGGCCGTTCGACTTCCAAAAGCTTGAAGATTGCATTGGCAAAAATGAATTAACATTGGACCTGTTCCGGCGGCGGAACATCGTGAGCTACATTCTCGACGACGACGCAGTGGTCAAAAATCTCTTCGATAATTTCTTGGATGCTTTGCGGCTTTGCGAAGGACCAAAAAAAGGCACGAGCAGTCCAGTTGCTGTTGCCAAGGCGCTCCATTTGCTTGGGCCGAGCTTCTTTCCACTTTGGGATGCGGCAATAGCGAAGCATTACGGCTGCCCTTACTCACAACAGCCGGCACAGCAGTACATTCTATTCCTTCGCAAGATGAAGGAGTTCGTCGCGATGTTGGGAAACGTCGTCGCACCAGGAGAGCACGGCAAGTCGCTATTAAAACTTATTGACGAATACAATTACGCCCGGTTCACGAAACATTGGATTTAAAATGCGATCGAGGCGAATCACGAAACAATTCGCGGGACGCTGTGTGACCAAGAAGTTCAGTACCAGATGGAGGAGATTTCGCCATGCCCATTCGTATCGCAATCTGGAAAGTTGGCGACAAGCCCGTGCCGCTCCTGGAATCGTCTCTGGCGAAAGAGCAACTGCTGGAGGACATGATCGTTGCCGCCCCCCGCTTGCTCTCTGAGGAATGGATGCTAATTGGCCGGCAGGAAGACACCGGGGCTGGACGCATCGACCTCCTGGCCATTGCGCCCGACGGCTCGCTCGTTTTGATTGAACTAAAGCGTAACCAGACACCGCGCGAGGTTGTGGCACAGGCGTTAGATTATGCCGGGTGGGTGGCAAAACTTCACCCAGAAGACATCGCCGCCATCTACTCCCGGTTCGCGCCTGGACGCAGCCTTGCCCAAGACTTCCGACAGAAGTTTGGCGCGGATCTCGACGAAGAGACTCTCAACCAAGCCCACCAGATCATCATAGTAGCTGCGGCACTCGACCCGGCCACAGAACGTATAATTGCTTACCTAAGCGAGCGGGATATCCCGATCAACGTATTGTGTTTTCAGGTCTTCAGTAATGGCGCCGAGCAATTCCTTAGTCGAGCATGGCTGTTGGACCCGGTACGAACCCAGGTAAACGCTGCAACTGGTCAGGATGATGCAAATGAGCCGTGGAACGGCGAATTCTACTGTAATTACGGGCACTATGACGGAGTCCGCTCCTGGGCAGACGCCGTGAAATACGGATTCATTTGTGCGGGCGGTGGCGCCTTTTACAGTCGGACGCTGCACTTGCTTAATACCGGAGATCGCATCTGGGTTAAAGCACCTGGCTACGGCTTCGTGGGCGTTGCGCGCGTGACGGGTCAAGCACAACAAGCGAGGGACTTCAAAGTTACAACTCCATCAGGCGCCCGATCCGTGCTAGAAGTTGCGACCGGTGGCAAATATCATACTGAATTTATTAATGACCCGGAGAAATGCGAATATTTTGTTCCAGTTCGATGGCTGCAGACGGTGCCCTTGGAAAATGCTGTGCAAGAGGTCGGTCTCTTTGGCAACCAAAATAGCGTCTGTAAACCTACCACGCAAAAATGGCGCTCTACGGTAGATCGGTTGAAGGAGAAGTTCCCGGACTTTGACAAGTGAGGCGCGGAAGAATCTGTGTAGCCGACCGTCGGCGCGATTCTGAAGGCTGGGAGAATAGTGAAACTTATTGAACCAGTTTTTTTGCAACGCGCGCACGAAATGTGGCCCCACCAATTTCCCCCTCAATTGCGCGTCCGCCGCGTTTTCTCGGGTAGCCAATCGACACGCCATCCCAAAGAATCCCGGGAGATCAAACAATTAGGCGTTTACGCCCACACGATTAAGCCCCCCGTCTCCATACGGTCGCGAGCCCGTAATTGATCGCAGACCGTAGAATCTGCCACTCTGCCTTTCCCGACTTTTTTGCAAGGTTTTTCACCGAAAGAAGCGTATTCTGGTCAACAAAAGTGGCGACCCTTACGCCCTGTTTCACGCTCCAGCGTTTCCATCTGTGGCCGCTGTACGGCCAAGTACGCTTTCGGTTTTCCATGCCGCACTCAATCGATAGCGTATTAACGCTTAAAGAAGATAACCTGAAGGTCACTTAACCAACAGTGAAACCAGGTTTTCGGCAATCGGGGCAAATCATCTGAGGCAAGTTCGGAAACTCCGTCTTGAAGGGCTTTCCGCACCGCGCACATGTATGGTCACTAGCCGGCCAAAATTTTTCCAGTATTGAACCGGGAGTGGGAATAGTCGGCATCTTAAGTTCCGGGAAAGTCGTCATCTTAAGTTTTAGATCGCTAGGACCTTGCGGCAGGAGATGCGGATTTATCAGCAACCGATTCCTAGTCTGGGCCGATTTTCGTAGTTCGTTGACCTGCGACTGTAACTTTTCTTTTTCTGCTTTGCTAATGTTCAATTCGGAAATTGTTTTGTCAAAATTCTCTTGCAGTGCGACGAGTCGGGCGTCCTGTTCGCGCACGTGTTGACTAAGCGCTTTTATGTAACTTCCCATCTCGTCAGCACTTCCCGCGAGTCGATTAAAAATCTGCAGAAAATCGGACAGGAATGGATTACTGCTATGCTGGGGATATCGAATCTGATGATCGATTTCACTCCATCCTTCCTCAAAAATTGTCCTCACTTGGAGCTCAATCAAGTATAACTGTTTCGCTGGTTGTGATTTAACCAGATAGTGAACGCTGCGATAACCAAAAGGATGCTCCTGAACGCAGCAATTGTGTTTTCGAAAAATTTCAAGAATTGGATCGGAATCGCCTTCCCTAATATATGCAGTCGGGTTTTCATGCAGGTCCCACGTCGTTGTCACGAAGGTGTGAATATCTTGCCATTGCTCTTTGAATAAGTGGAGTACCCTAATCCCAATTAGGTCGGTGATAATTTCGCTGTAATTATCGGGCGTTACATCGATTTCTGGCTTTTCTCTCTTTTTGCGAATGATTTTTTCCAACAGGTGCTCTGGGTGCTTAATGCGAAGTTTCAATGAATGAACTGATGGCAGAACACGCAAGCGTCCAGAAATATAATTCGCCGTGGTTTCTAGCTCCCCAACGGTTGAGAGGTATCTCAAAAAGATCTCTTCAAGCGTCTCCCATTTTAAGCCGGTTGATTCAAAGTCCGAAACTGAAATATTATGTCGGCCAAGAAAATCTGTTCTTTCGAGCCGCTGTTCATCGGCCATAGTGAACCCCTCAAATCGACTTTATCCATTATACTTTTTATTGGGTTGTTGTGTCGACGGGCCGTAGTTATGGACCAAGAAATGATCTTTGAAAACGACTTCGACAAGGAGCTTTTTGCGTGCATCAATGAAAATGCTAAGGGTTACTCAAAACATTGCGCACGTAATGCAATTCGCCACTTGGAACGGGCGTGGAGGATTAGAGAAATTGATCCAGAAATGGCTGCGTTCCGAGCGATAACCGCCGAAGAAGAAGCGGCTACGGCTATTTTCTTGGTGCTCAAAGAGCATGGATACGAAAACGCAGAAAAAATTAAATTTAAAAAACATTCTTACAAACAGGCATTAGAGCCGTTTCTAAGAAGCATCGCCAAGTTCCTAGATAAGTGCGCGAAGGATCCCGGATTCCCGTTCGGCGAGAAGTACGTCTTATCTTTTGACGGGGAAGGCGACAAGAAAAGATTATCCCTATCATTCAACTATAAAGGCGGGATGGTCACATGTGTTCCTCCTCTCGGTTTCTCAATAATTCTGAACGACAAACAATACTTTTTCGAAAAAGAACTTCTGGAAATAACTTCGGCAAGCACCAGAGGAGATATCGTCAAACATCTCGAAAGAATCGCGAAAAAAAGAAATGAACTGCTTTATGCCCAGCCCAACGGAATCCCTAACGCTACCAACATTGATCGTTTTCTGAAAAGAAATCGAGATACAGTGCTTGGTTTTCTTAGAATATATGGATTAATTTATCCCTATCGTGAAAAGGCAATATTTGTCCAACAAGCCCTAAATGCATTTCTTACGATGATGGGGGAAATTGGCGAGTTGCCCGAGTGGTAACTCACGTAACTTTAGGCTCACGCTGATTCATTCGGTCGACGCTTGGCGCCCGTTTTCACTTACGAATCATTTATCACTCTGAATTTTTTTGGTGGGGTTGAGAACGTAGGGTGCTCACTGATTCATAACGTCGAGACCCATCACTCTCTCTAAAGCGGGTGCCGTGCCCAAACTGTGCCCGTCGCTGTGCCCAAACTAGCCCAACTTTCTCAACTCGTAACGAAATAAAAATATTTTACGGGTTTGAGTGCGAGAAAGTTTTGTAATTTCAAGGGGTGGCCGTTTCAAAGCGGGTGTAGTGTAGACCAAGTATCTTTT
>Ga0105252_10000347_pt1 | contig 34372 bp, 37 predicted proteins | sample EasRivMeERMZT100_FD_89675 | JGI IMG/M metagenome (GOLD analysis project Ga0105252, IMG submission 89675) | Soil microbial communities from meander-bound floodplain in the East River, Colorado, USA - East River MetaG ERMZT100 | ecosystem: Environmental > Terrestrial > Soil > Floodplain | place... | reverse complement strand
GAGCGTGGACAAGCCGGTGCGGCTGATCTCGGCGATCAACCGGATCTACAAGTACTGCGGGCTGAACGATCTGGAGCAGATCGAGGACGCCCCCGAGTACGACCCCAAAGTCGTGCTCAACGCGGAGCTCGTGGAGAAATATCTCCACGCCAGGGCCAGGATCGCCCAGCCGGCCTGAGCCCCAGGCCGCGGGATCGCGCCGGTGACTCTGCTCATCGACAACGAGGTCGTGCGGCGCGTCCTCACCCCCGGCGCGGTGCGCCGGGCGCTGGAATCGGCCTATCGCGACCTCGCCTCGGGCGAGGCGGTGTGCCGGCCGCGCATCGACATTCGCATCCCGACGCGCGACCCGGAGAAGTTCTACCAGTGGGGCACGATGGAAGGGGGCTCCACGGGCGGCTACTTCGCTATCCGGATGAAATCCGATATCGTCTACGAGCGCGAGTACGAAGGCGCGCGCACGCAGGAGAAGTACTGCTCGCGTCCGGGCCGCTACTGCGGCCTGGTGTTCCTCACCGAAGTCGAGACCGGTACGCCGCTCGCCATCATCAACGACGGGCACCTGCAGCACCTGCGCGTCGCGGCCGACAGCGCCATCGGGACGGACATCATGGCGCGGGAGGATTGCCGGGCGCTGGGCATGCTGGGTTCGGGCGGCATGGCAGCTTCGCATGTCGAGGCTTTGCTGGAAGTACGAGGAATCAGGCGAATCAGGGTGTTCAGCCCGACGCGGTCGAATCGCGAGCGTTTTGCGGCGGAAATCGCGAAGCGCCACGGCATCGAGTGCGAGGCCTGCGATGAGCCGCGCGAGGTGTATCGGGGTGCCGACATTCTCGCCGCCTGCACCGATTCCGCCGTTCCGGTCATCCGCGGTGAGTGGCTCGAGCCGGGCATGCACGTCGTATCGATCGGCGGGCGGCCCGACGACGCCGCGCTTCGCCGTTTCGACCGTACGCTTCGCCTGGGCACCTCGCCCGCGCCCGTGGGAAGGCCGGAGCTCGGCACCGCCGACGAATGGCTTGGATATATCGCCCGGCCGCAGGATCCCCGCTGGGGAAAGCAGCGCAAGAGCGGCCGCGCGCCGCAAGTAACCGGAATGGGTAACGACGTCGGTTTCGGTGATGTGGCCGGCGGCAAGGTTCGCGGCCGCACCTCGCGGGAACAGATAACGTATTCGGAGCGTGGCAATATACAAGGTGTGCAATTCTTCGCGGTGGCCGCCGCTGCTTACGAGGCAGCGCGCCGCGAGGGGCTCGGGCGCGATCTGCCCACGGACTGGTTCCTGCAGGACATACGCGATTGAGGAGGAAACCGATGAACACGAGATTGATCGCCTCCCTGGCCTTCGGGCTTTTCGCCTGCGGCGCGGGAGCGCAGACGCTCTTCGACTACAGTGGTCCGGACCGCATGGAAAAAATCGTCGCGGCCGCGAAGAAGGAAGGCGGGCTCACGCTGTACACCACTTTCGCGGAAAAGGACCAGCCGACGCTGGTCAAGCCCTTTGAAGCGAAGTACGGCGTCAAGGTGAACATCTGGCGGGCCGGGACGGACAAGCTGCTTCAGCGCACGCTCGCCGAGGCGGCTGCGAGGAAGTACGACGTGGACGTGATCCATTTCGGCTCGCCCGAGATGGAGGCGCTCTCGCGCGAGAAGATCCTGCAGGCAGTGAGCTCGCCGCTGCACAAAGAGTTGCAGCCGGGCTCGGTGCCGGCGCACCGCGAGTGGGCCGCGACGCTCCTTTCGGTATGGGTTCAGGTCTACAACACCAACCTCATCAAGAAGGGCGACCTGCCCAAGACGTACAAGGACCTGCTCGACCCCAAGTGGAAGGGCAAGCTCGGCATCGAGGCGAAGAACCAGGACTGGTTCGCCTCGGTGGTGGACGTGATGGGAGGCGGCGAGAAAGGGCTCAGGTTCTTTCGCGACCTCGTCGCGCAGAACGGAATCTCGGCTCGCACCGGGCACACGCTGCTCAACAACATGGTGATCGCCGGCGAAGTGCCGCTCGCGCTGACTGTATACAACTACATGCCCGAACAGGCGAAGAAGAAAGGGGCGCCGATCGACTGGTTTGTGCTCGAGCCCGCGGTGGCGCGCTCCAACGCCGTCGGCGTGGCGCGCCGCGCCCCGCATCCCAATTCGGCTCTGCTCTTCTACGAATACATGCTCGGCGACGCGCAGCAGTATCTGGTCGCCATGGACTATGTACCCGCCAACGCGAAGGCGCCTTCGCCGCTGAAAAACGTGAAGATCCTTCAGACCGACCCGATCCGCTCGCTCGACGAATCCGAGAAATGGACGAAGATCTTCGAGGACGTGGTGCTGAAGCGCTCCGGAAGATGACGCCATGAGCCTCGCCGCCGCCATCCCCGGAGCTTCCCCCGGTTCGTCTCGCGAAATGTGGCTGATCACGCTCGGCCACTCGCTCACCCACTGGTATCCGGCGACCTTTTACCTGCTCTTGCCCATCATAGGCAAAGAACTGGGTCTCTCCTACAGCCAGATCGGCCTCATCATGACCTGCCAGTACATCGCAGGCGCGGTGGCGAACGTGCCGGGCGGAGTGCTGGTCGATACGGTCGGCCGCAAGGGCATCCTCATGGCGGTCTCGCTTTTCTGGGTGGGCTTCCCTTATCTTCTGATGGGGTTCGCGCACAGCTACCTGATGCTTCTGGGTTGCGTCGCGCTGGTCGGCTTCGGCAACAGTCTGTGGCATCCGACGGCAATCCCGACCCTCGCCAGACGTTTTCCGGACCGCAAGGGCCTGGTGCTCTCGCTGCACAGCATGGGCGGCAACGTCGGCGACGCGATCGCGCCCCTCGTCGTGGGGGCGCTCCTCGCCGTGCTCTCATGGCGCGAAGTCATCGTTCTCAACGTCGCTCCCGGCATCGTGATCTCGCTGCTGATTTTCGTCTTCCTGGGCACGCTGCAATTGGGTGGAAGAAAGCGCGAGGTTTCCAGTCAGGCGCAAGGGCAAGAACAGTCGCTCCGCGATTACTTTCGCGGTGTGCCGGACTTGTTCCGCAATCGCGGCCTGCTGCTGCTTTCGACGAGCTCGGCGTTCCGTTCGATGACGCAGAACGCGCTGCTCACGTTCCTCCCCGTCTTTCTCGCCTACGAACTGGGCTATTCGCCCTTCTGGGTCGGCGCCTGCATGTTCGCGCTTCAGACCGCCGGCTTCGCGGCCGCTCCCATCGCCGGGCACCTGTCGGACCGGATGGGCCGCAGGAAAATCATGATGACCAGCATGGCGATGACGGCGGTGGTCCTCGTATTCATGGCGCTCGCGGGGAAGTCGCTCGCGTTTGTCTTCTTCATCGCCGTGCTGGGGTTCTTTCTTTACGCGATCCGGCCGGTGATGCAGGCCTGGATTCTCGAGACGACGCCCAGGAACATGGGCGGCACCAGCATCGGGGTCCTCTTCGGCGCGCAGGCGCTCGGCTCCTCCGTCGGTCCGCTCCTCGCGGGGCTGGTCGCCGACGGCTACGGCCTCACCGCCACGTTCCACTTCTTCGCCGCCACGATCGTGCTGGCGAATCTCTTCATTTTCTTCATGCCGAGGACCGAAGCAGCCAAGGCGTGAGCGGATTTCCGCGCGGACGCTACGGCTTCGCGCGGTCGCGGCTGACCTTCCGAAGGTCCTTCAGCGAAACAGTACCCCCGGCGAGCAGAAACGCCGCATTGGCCCAGAACACCGGGATCAGGCCGAAAACCGCGCCGATGCCGCCGAATATCAGTGGAATCGAGATCTGCGTGATCTTGTTCACTGTGAGCCGCATTCCCAGCGCCTCGCCCGAGCGCCCTTGCGGGGCGTGGTGGTAGGTCAGCATGATGGTCAGCGGCTGCGCCGAGCCCAGGCCCAGCCCGAGCAGGAATGCGGCGAACACCAGCATCGGCACGCCGGAGAGAAACGGGAACAGCGCGTAGGTCGCGGCTGCAATGAACAAGGACCCGGTCAGCACGCCGGTCTCGGTGAAGCGCCTGGCCAGTTGCTGCATGAGAAGCCGCACCACGAACGCGGCGGCGGCGTAGCTGCTGAGCACCAGTCCGATCCGGGTCGCCGAAAGCCCGATCGACTGGCCGTAGACGGGCAGGTAGAACGCGAACAACTCGATGCCGGTGAGCGTCACACCGCTCATGATCAGCGTGCGGCGCAAGGGAGCTTCCTTGAGCAGGTCGAGCGCCCGCCGCGCCTGTTTCTCGTCGTGCTGTTCGCCGCGTGGCGGCACGAGGTGCGGAAAGACGAGCGCGAGCAGCACGACCACCACGGATATTCCGGCGAGCGCGATGAAAGTCGGCCGGAACCCCAGAGCGTCGATGGTGAATCCCGCGAGCGACGGGCCGATGAAGGTCGCGACCGAAGCCCCGAGTGAAAAGGTGCTGAAGTTCTTCGTCCGCTCGGCCGCCCCGCCGATCGACCCGACGGCGTTGTGGATCGAGACGTGGTAGAAAATGTGGCCCAGTCCGATCAAGGTCGGGCACAGGAACAGGGTGAACATGCTCTCGTGAAAGGCCGGGACGAGGAGACCGGCGGCTATGCCCATCGAGCCGAACAGGATCGGGTAGCGAACGCCCATGCGGTCGGAAATGCGGCCCGCGTAGACGGCGAGGAGCAGCGGAAACACCGCGTACAGGGCGGCCAGAATGCCGACCATGAAGGAATTGGCTCCCAGGTCCAGCGCGCTGAGCGACACCAGCACCTTGCTGCCGCGGTGCGCGATGCCCGAAAGCACCGAGAGAAGCACGACAAAGTAGACTGACATGACGAACCCCTATTCTCCCCGGAAAGTCCAGGGCATGCGTTAGACTTTCCCGATGCCTGTCGGAAGAAACGATCCCTGTCCCTGCGGGAGCGGCAAGAAATTCAAGAAGTGCTGCGGCGCGGTGGTGCCGATCAAATCGGTTTCGATGCCGGGCGCGGCCGAGCATGCCCGGGGCGCGCGTCAATGCGGGACCTGCACGGCTTGCTGCGACGGTTGGGTGAAGGGCACGGTGTTCGGCCATGAGATGGAACCGGGACTGCCGTGCCACTTTCGCGGCGCCGGATGCTGCACCATCTACGAGCGTCGTCCGGCGAATCCGTGCCGGAACTTCGTTTGCGGGTGGCTGCAGGCGGAGAGCCCGTTCCCGGAAGAATTCCGTCCGGACCGTCTCGGCGTGCTGATCATTCCGACGCGATGGAGAGACAAGATCGCCTACGTCCTGTGCTCGGCCGGGCGCGACCCGGACGAAACTCTGCTTGCCTGGATGCGGAAATTCAGCTTGATGACCGATCGGCCGTTCTTCTACGCGCAGGCCGGCGAGCGCTTCGGATTCGGGTCAAGAGAGTTTCAAGTCGAAATGCTCGCGAAGCTCGAGCGCGAGGGGCGACTCTGGTAGGCCGGCAGTGGGCGAAGCCCCACCGCCCGCACGCGGTATCGCTTGACAAATATCGGCGCGCTTCCATAATCGCCGTGCGAGGCGCCGGGGAGAGGGCTGAAAGGCGCTACCCAAGCCTGCCGATTTTCCGAATCCAAGTTCAGGAGGAGACATGCCAGTGAAAAGCAGCCGTTTTCTATCTATTCTGGGGCGCACGTTTGGCGCCCTGTTCATCGCGCTCACGCTGACCGGGGCGGCATTCGCGCAGCAGCCCATCAAGGTCGGCATGAGCATGCCGCAAACCGGGTCACTGGGCGCCGGCGGCAAGGCCGCGCTGCTCGCGATCCAGATGTGGGTCGAGGACGTCAACGCCAGGGGCGGGATGCTCGGCCGCAAGGTCGAATTCATCGTCTATGACGACCAGACCAACCCGGCGCTCACGCCTTCCATCTACACCAAGCTGCTCGACGTGGACAAGGTGGATCTGCTGATCGCGCCCTACGGCACGGTGCCCACCGCGCCCATCATGCCGCTCGTCAAGCAGCGCGATCTCCTCCTCATGGGCAACTTCTCGTTCCAGGTGAACCGCACCGTGAAGCACGACAAGTGGTTCAACAACTCGCCGTGGAACGACGCCTCGAGCTGGTCCGACGGCTTTATCGCCGCCGGTCTGAAGGCGGGCTCGAAGACGATCGCGTTCCTTGCCGCCGACCAGGAGTTCGCGCAGAACCTCGCGAACGGCGCGAGGGAACTGGCCAAGAAGGCGAACCTGCAGACCGTCTACAACCAGAACTATCCGCCCACGACGGTGGACTTCTCTTCCATGATCCGCGCCATCCGCGCGGCCAAGCCCGACATCGTGTTCGTGATGTCCTACCCGAACGACTCGGTGGCCATCGTGCGCTCGGTGAACGAGATCGGCGTCGGCCCCTCGGTCAAGATCTTCGGCGGCGGAATGGTCGGCCTCCAGTTCACGCCGATCATGGAAAACCTCGGCAGCTCGCTCAACGGCATCGTCAACTACAACTCCTACGTGCCGGGGATCAAGTACCCGGGAATCGAGGAGTTCCTGCAGCGCTACGCGAAGAAGGCGGTCGAGGCCAAGGTCGATCCGCTCGGCTTCTACCTGCCGCCATTCAACTACGCCATCGGCCAGATGCTCGAGCAGGCGGTGACCGCGACCAAGAGCCTGAACCACAAGGTCCTCGCGGACTACATTCGCAAGAACGAGATGAAGACCATCGTCGGTCCGATCCGTTACGGCCCCGATGGCGAATGGGCGAACCCGCGCGTCGTGCAGGCGCAGTTCCGCGGCGTGGTGGACAAGAACGTGGATCAGTTCCGCCAGGTTGGGAAGCAGGTGGTGCTCCATCCGGCCCCGTACAAGACCGGCGATGTCATCACGCCGTTCGAGAAGGCGCGCGGCAAGTAGGCGTGCCCGGGCAAAAAAAAAGACGGCGCGGTCACCCGCGCCGTTTTTTTGAGTAGCGGACAATGCTCTCGTACGACTTGCTGCTGGAGGCGGTGCTCTTCGGCGTCCTTCTGGGATGCTTCTACGCGGCGGTCAGCATCGGGCTGTCCGTGTCGTTCGGGCTGCTCGACGTGCCGCACGTCGCGCACCCGGCGATCATGGTGTTCGGCTCCTACTGCACCTACCTCCTCGGCAGCTACGGCTGGGACCCGATCCTGGCGGGCATCGCGCTCATGCCGGTCTTTTTCCTGCTGGGCATGGGGGTGTACCGCTTCTACTACGAAACCTTCGAGAAGCGCGGCACCGACACGGGCGTGCGCGGCCTCGCGTTCTTCTTCGGGCTCGCGCTCATCATCGAAGTCGGCTTGATCCTCCTCTTCGGGGTGGACCAGCGCATGGTCGAGGCGGAATACATCGGCAGGAGCCTTGCGATCGGCGAGCTTCGCATCCCTTGGCGCATGCTGGTCGCATTCGGCGTCGCCGTGGTACTGACCGCGGGGCTCACGCTGTATCTGTCGCACACCTTCACCGGGCGGGCGATCAAGGCGGTGGCGCAGGACGAGCCCGCGCTTCGCCTGATGGGCGCCAACCCGATGCGCATCAAGCAGTGGGCGTTTGGCATCGCCACCGGCGTGACCGCGCTCGCCGGCGCGATGCTCATCATCGTCGGGCCGGTCGAGCCCAGCATGGACCGCGTGTATATCGGTCGTACATTCTGCGTCGTCGTGCTCGCGGGGCTGGGGAGCATGACCGGGACGGTCGCCGCGGGGCTGATCCTGGGGATTTCGGAATCGATCGTGCTGATGCAATTCGGCGCGTCCTGGGCGCCGGCGGTCGCGTTCGGCCTGCTGCTCGTCGTGCTTGGGTTTCGGCCGCAGGGACTGTTCGGACGATGATGCGCGGCGCGGGATTCTGGATCGGCGCCGGCGTCGCGATCGGCCTGGCGGCACTCGCCGCCGGAAACCTCAAGGACGAGTATTTCTTCTTTGCTGCGTACCCCATCCTCATGTACGTCGTCCTGGCGACCGCATGGAACATCCTCGGGGGTTACGCCGGTTACGTGAATTTCGGCACCGCGGCCTTCTTCGGCCTGGGCGCCTACACCGCCGCAGCGCTCTTCCACGCGACCGGCGCGCCGCTCATCCTGCAGATTCTCGCGGCAGCGACCATGTCCGGGCTGCTCGGCTTCGGCACCGGACTGGTGACCCTGCGGCTGCGCGGGATCTTCTTCTCGATCGCCACGGTCGCGGTCATCTTCATCATGGAGACGCTGTTCATCAACTGGCGCTTTACCGGCGGAGCCACCGGCCTGCAGCTGTTGCGCCCCGCGCCGATCGCGTTCGAGTCCTACATCAAGATGCTGTTCGTGGTCATGGCGGCGATCGCGGTGGCGGCGGTGGCAATCGCGCGCTACATCGAGAACTCGTGGATCGGGCGGGGCCTGCGAGCGATCCGCGACAGCGAGGAAGCCGCAGAAGCCAGCGGCGTACCGACGCTCAGGCTGAAGACCTACGCCTGCACTGTCTCGGGGGCGCTGATGGGGGCCGCGGGAGCTCCCATGCCGATGTACCTCTCCTTCATCGAGCCGGCGTCGACGTTCAACCTGAACTACTCGATCGGGGCGCTGGCGGGCGCTATCATCGGCGGTACGGCGCACTGGCTCGGGCCGGTGCTCGGCGCAGTGCTGTTGAGCTCGCTCCAGCAGTACGCGACGGTGAACATCTCCAACGAGATGAACGTGCTGGTGGTTGGAGTGCTGCTCGTCGTGTTCGTGGTCGCCGCCCCGGAAGGGATCCTGGGTCTGCTGAAGAAATTGAAGCGAACGAAATGAGCGAGGCGCTCCTCCAGGTCCAGGCCGTGTCCAAGCACTTCGGCGGCTTCACGGCCCTGTCCGAAGTCAGCGTCGAGGTCATGCAGGGCGAGCGCTTTGGGCTGATCGGGCCGAACGGTTCGGGCAAGACCACCCTCATCAACTGCGTCTCGGGCACGCTGCGCAACGAGGGCGGCGCCATCGTGTTCGCGGGCGAGGAGATCTCGGGCCTGCCCGCGTACCAGCGCACGCGCCGCGGCATCGCGCGCAGCTTTCAGATCCCACGGCCGTTCTCCAGCATGTCGGTGCTCGAGAACCTGCTGGTGCCGCTGGAATTCGTCGTCCACCGCCGCTCCTTGCACAAGGCCGACACGCGCGAAGAGGCGATGACGATGTTGAAGACCATCGGCCTCGCCGACAAGGCCGACACCCCGTCGAACCGCCTGTCTCAAGTCGAGCTGCGCAAGCTCGAGCTCGCCCGAGCCATGGCGGCGAAACCGCGCCTGCTGATTTCTGACGAGGCGATGGCGGGACTGTCGTCCAACGAAGTGAGCGAGGTGCTGGACATTCTTTTCAAGCTGAACGAGACCGGAATCACGATCATCATGATCGAGCACATCATGCAGGCGGTGATGCGTTTTTCGCAGCGTGTGGTGTGCCTCGACGCGGGCAGGATCATCTGCGAAGGCACGCCCGAGGCGATCGTGAAAAACGGCGACGTGCAGAAGGCCTATCTTGGCGCTTGAACGAACAAGGGGGCACACCCCCTTATATATCCCCCAAATCGGCGACTCGGCCTGATGGCCTCGACCTCTTCTCTCAGTCTTTCGGTTTCCGACATCGACGCGGGCTACGGCGCTGTCCGCGCGCTGCACGGCGTATCCATGACGATAGTCCAGGGCGAAACGGTCGCCCTGCTCGGCACGAACGGCAACGGCAAGAGCACGCTCATGAAATGCGTCATGGGCATGGTGCGGCCCACGCGGGGTTCGATCACTCTGGAGATGGACGGCGCGCGCCACGACCTGACCCGCCTTTCCACCGAGCAGATCGTGAGCCTGGGCCTCGCCATGGTGCCGGAAGGCCGGCGCCTTTTCCCGCGGCTCACGGTCGAGGAAAACCTGCAGCTCGGCGCGTTCCGGCCGCTCGCTCGCGCCGATCTGGCGAAGAATCTGGCGGTCTCTTTCGAGTTGTTCCCTGCCTTGCAGGAGCGCCGGCGCCAGTTAGCCGGATCGCTTTCCGGAGGCCAGCAGCAGATGCTCGCCATCGCGCGCGCGCTCATGTCCTCGCCACGCCTTCTCCTGGTTGACGAGCCCTCGGTCGGCCTCGCCCCGATTCTGGTTTCGAACACCATCGCCAAGATCAAGGAGCTGAAGGAGCGCTACGGGCTTACCGTCCTGATGGCCGAGCAGAACTTTCATCAGGCGATCCGCATCGCCAACCGCGGCTACATCATCGTGCATGGCGAGATCGTGTTCGAGGGCAAGACGGTGGCCGAGCTGGAGCAGAACGAGCTGGTGAAGAATTACTATCTGGGAAGTCCTGCCTGAACGCCGTGTGCGCGAGACGCGTCGAGGGATCTTCAGCACAGCATGCCTGATCTGGGCCCATTGTTCCCCGCATCGAGTCTGCCGTGGATGCTCGGCGCCGCGGTGCTGGTCTCGGTCGGTGCGATCCTCATCATCGCCGGCCTCACCGCGCTCTTCAGTCTGCGTCCGCTGCGCTTCACGACCCGGACGCTGCTTGGCCTGCTGCTGATCGCGCTGGGACTGCTGGAGGGAACGATCACCCTCGGAGTCCAGGGTTACCGCGCGCTCACCCGCGAGGACCTCGCCGCGCGCATCGCGGTTCGCCCTTCCGGGCCGCAGCGCTTTACCGCGACGCTCGTCTTTCCCGACGGCCGGCAGGCGAACTACCTCATCGCCGGAGACGAGATCTACGTGGATGCGCGCATCCTCAAGTGGAATGCGCTCGCGAATGCCTTGGGGCTGCATACCGCCTACGAGCTCGACCGCGTCGGGGGACGCTACCGCGAGATCGACAAGGAGCGCGCGAATTCCCGCACGCTGTACGCGCTCGGGCAGACAAAGGTGGTGGATCTGTTCGCGTTGCGCAAACGCTTCCCATACCTGGCGGCGTTGTTCGACGCCGAGTACGGCTCGGCCGCCTTCTTTCCCGTAAGCGAGCCCGCCGACCTCGAGCTGCGCGTCTCCACCACCGGCCTTCTCATCCGTCCCGCCCCCTCAGCGAAGTAGGACCGCAGGGGTCGCCGTACCCGTCGCCATGAGCGCTCGCATCCCACTCGCCGAGATCGAAATGCGCGCGGTGCGCGCGCAGGGCGCGGGCGGCCAGAACGTCAACAAGGTCTCGAGCGCCGTTCATCTGCGCTTCGATATCCGCGCTTCCTCCCTGCCCGAAGCCGTGAAGCACCGGCTGCTGCGGCGCCGCGACCGTCGCATCACCGACGAAGGCGTCGTCATCATCAAGTCGCAGCAGCACAGAAGTCTCGAGATGAATCGCGAGGAGGCGCTCGCGCGTCTGCAGGAACTGGTGGACGCCGCCGCGCATGCGCCCAAGGCACGCAGACCCACGCGCCCGACGCGCGCATCCAAGCAGCGCCGCCTGGAGGGCAAGACCCGCCGCGGGCGTATCAAGGCGCTGCGCCGGGGTACTTTCGACTGAGGATCAGACCTTCCCGAGAGCCCGCAGCACCGTCTCCGGCGTGATCGGCTGGCGGGTGACCTTCGCGCCCAGAGGCCGCAGCGCGTCGTTCACCGCGTTCATGATCGCGGCCGGCGCGCCGCCGGTGCCCGCCTCGCCCGCGCCCTTGGCGCCGAGCATCGAGGTCTTGGTCGGTGTTTCCACGTGCGCGCACTCGATGTCGGGCATCTCGGCGGCCATGGGCACGAGGTAGTCGGCCATGGTCGCGTTCAGGAGCTGGCCGCGATCGTCGTAGAGGCAGTGCTCGTAGAGCGCGCCGCCGATCCCCTGCACGATGCCGCCGCGCGCCTGCTCGTCCACGAGTTTCGGGTTGATGACGCGGCCGCAGTCGTCCACGCACCACATCTTGAGGAGCTTCACGAAGCCGGTGTCGGTGTCCACTTCCAGAGAACACCCTTGAGCGCCGTTGCTGAAGACGAAAGCGTAGTCCTTCACGCGGTAGTGGCGCGTGACCACGAGCTCGGGTTGGAAGTCGACAGGCAGTTCGTTGCCGCGGTAATAGCAGATGCGCGCGAGCTCGGCGAGTGTCAAGCCCTGGTCGGTGCCCTTCTTCACGACCTTGCCGTCGACGATGTCGAGGTCCTTGGCATCCGCCTTCAGAATCACCGCGCCGACCTGAAGGATGTTGGCCTTCAGCGCGAGGCCCGCCTGGAGCACGGCTTCACCGCCGATTCCCGCGGCGCGCGAGGCCCAGGTGCCGCCGCCGTAAGGCACCTTGTCGGTGTCGCCGGTCAGCACCTTCACGCAGCTCATCTCGACGCCGAGCGCGGTCGCTGCGATCTGCGCCATGATCGTTTCGGTTCCCTGGCCCTGCTCGGTGACGCCGGTCGCGGCGACGATCGAGCCGTTCGCGTCCAGTTTGATCGTGCAGCCGTCCTGCGCCGCGATCCGCGCCCCGCCCACGCCGTAGAACATCGGGCTGGGATTGGTGACCTCGATGAAGGAAGAAAGCCCGATGCCGCGGTGGATCCCTTTCTTCCGCAGCTCCGTCTGCTCGCTGCGCAGCTCGTCGTATTTCATCAGCGCGAGGAGCTTCTCCATGCACTTGTGGTGCGAGAGCGCTTCGAAGCGCATTCCCGAGGCCGACTTGCACGGATAGGCGTCGTCGGGAATGAGGTTTTTCTTCCTCATTTCGGCCGCATCGATGCCGAGCGCAGCCGCGGCCTGGTCGACCATGTGCTCCGCCACCGCGATCGCGATGGGATGGCCCACGGCGCGGTACTGGCACATCATGTTCTTGTTCTGGAACACGACCGTGCCCTTGGCGCGGTACTCCGTGTGCTTGTACGGCCCACCCGTGAGATTCAGGATCTGGTTGCACTCGACTCCGGAGGAGCGCGGGAACATCGAGTACGGCCCGACGCCGGTGAGGTCGTCGATCTCGAGCGCCGTGATGTTGCCGTCGCGATCCACGGCGAGCTTCGCCTTGACGCGGTGGTCGCGCGCATGGATGTCCGAGAGGAACGATTCGTAGCGGTCGGCGGCGAACTTGACCGGGCGCCCGAGCATGAGCGAAAGCGCGCAGGCGGCGATCTCGTCGCCGTAGGTGTGGATCTTGATGCCGAAGGAGCCGCCGACGTCGCGCGCGACGACGCGCACGCGGTGCTCGTCCAGCGACAATCTGCTCGCGATGATGCCCTGCATCATGTGCGGCGACTGGCCGCAGTGATACACGGTCATCGCTTCCTCGGCGCGGTTGTAGTCGGCAAGGATCGCGCGCGGCTCCATCGTGACGCCGGTGTGGCGGCCAAAGTGGATCGTGTCCTCGACCACGAGATGCGCCGCCTTCATCGCGGCGTCGACGCCGCCCGTGTCGACGATCCTCTGGAAGCACAGGTTGCTGTCGAACTCCTTGTGGATCTTCGGCTCGGACGGGTCGAGCGCGCGCTCCGCGTCGAGCGCGGCGGGAAGCTCTTCGTAAGTCACCTCGACCATTTCGAGTGCATCCTCGGCCTCGGCGCGCGACTGCGCGACCACCGCGACCACGGGTTCGCCCTGCCAGCGCGCGACGTCCATGGCGAGCGGATACTGGGGCGGCGAGCGCATGCCGGCGAGATGGGTGAGCACGCCCACGTAGGGCTTGCACACCATCGCGATCTCGGCGCCGGTCACGACGCGCACCACGCCGGGCATCGCGGCGGCCTTCTTGCTTTCGATCCTGACAACCTTCGCGTGCGCGTGAGGCGAGCGCACGTAGGCGACGTGCACCATGCGCGGCAGCACGATGTCGTCGACGTACTGGCCCCTTCCTTGGGCGAGGCGGCGCGCGTTCGGACGCGTCACCGAGCGCCCGATGTAGCTGTTCGGCGCGTCGAAGTTGAGCGTCTTGGTCGTTTCGTCGAACTCGCTCATCGTCCGCTCCCGCTTTCACGTCTGGACGTCCGGGCCTTGGCAACGGCTTCGATCGCGTCGACGATCGCCTGATAGCCGGTGCAGCGGCAGTAATTGCCCGATAGGTACTCCCGGATGCGTTCGCGCGTGGGGTTCGGCTCGTCGCGCAGCAGCGCCTGCGCCGCGATCAAGACGCCCGGGGTGCAGAAGCCGCACTGCAGCGCGTTGGTGAGGACAAAGGCGCTTTGCAGTTCCTCGATTTCGCGCGAGTCCGAGAGGCCCTCGACCGTGTCCACCGCGCAGCCGTCCGCCTGGCAGGCGAACATGAGGCAGCCGCGCACGATCTCCCCGTCCACGCGCACCGTGCAGGCGCCGCACACGCCGTGCTCGCAGCCCAGGTGCGTGCCGGTGAGCTCCAGCTCGGTCCTCAGGAAGTCGGCGAGGCTCATGCGCGCGGAAACGGCGCGCTTCACCCGCTCGCCGTTGACGGTGAGGGAGATTTCGACTGTTTCGACAGCCGCGCTCATGCCACGCCTTCCATCTGCCTGAGCACCCGGCCCACGAGCACCTTGGAAAGATGCCGTTTCATCGCCGCCGAGGCGTGCAAATCGGCGCGTGGGTCGAGGTCGATATCGAGCCTGGCGAGCGCGCCCTCTATCGTTGCCGCCGCCGCGGGCTTGCCCTCGAGCGCCCGCTCGAATTGCGCGGCGCGCGCCGGCCGGTCGCCGACGCCGAAAAAAGCGACGCGCATGTCGGAGAACTTCCCGCCTTGCGTCGATCCATGCGCGGCGACCCCTACCATGGCGTAGTCGCCGTGCCGGCGCGCCAGCTCGCCGAACGCCGAGGCGTAGCCGGGCTTCCCTCGTGGAAACTCCGCGGCGACGAGAATCTCGCCGGTCTTGAGAGCGGTTGCATAGAGTCCGCGGAAGAAGTCCTGCGCGGGGATGCGCCGCTCGCCTTTCTTGCCGGCGACGACGAAGGTGGCGCCCAGTGCGATCGCGCAGGCGGGAAGCTCCGCCGCCGGATCGGCGAGCGCGCAACTGCCCCCGAAAGTGCCGCGGTTGCGGATCGCCGGATGAGCGATGTGCGGCATGGCCTGCGCGACCAGGGGCAGGTGGCGTGCGATATCGACCGACCGCTCGAGCTCGACGTGGCGGGTGAGCGCGCCGATGCGAATGTGATCCTTCGTGATCTTGATTCCCGAGAGCGCCGCGATGCGGTTGATGTCGACCAGCACCTTCGGCGCGGCGACCCTGAAATTCATCATCGGCACCAGGCTCTGGCCGCCGGCAAGCACCCTCGCCTCGTCCTTGTGCTCGGCGAGCAGCGCAAGCGCCTGTGCAACGCTCGCCGGTCTCGCGTATGCAAAGCGCGGTGCTTTCACGTTTCCTCCTCGGTAGTATTATGCAGCATAGTCATTGGAGGACGAGATGGATCATCGGGAAACCCTGCCGCGCCGCGGCATATCGCGCAAGGACATGCTCAAACGCGTCGCGCGTTTCAAGAAGCTCAAGGGCTCGGACGGCGGGCTGCCGGACTCGAAGATGCCCGGCTGCGAGCGCATTCTCTACAACGTCATCGGTTTCCAGCCCCCCAAAACCGAGCGCGGCGGCAAGCAGTCGCCCGTGGGGCTCAAGGCCGCCAGGATGGCGGCGATCAAGATCTCCGAGGGCTTCAACCTCGGCTACTGTCGGGCTTATCCCGGCAAGGGCCCGATGCTGCACAACCACGACACCAACGAGACTTTCATCGCCATGACGGGCACCTGGCGCGCGATCTGGGAGAACGGGCGCGGCAAGCTCGAGCACGTCGATCTCAAGCCGCTCGACGTGATCTCGTTCCCGCCCGGGGCGATACGCCGTTTCATGAACGTCACCCAGGGGCCGAAGAACAAATATTCGACGCTGATGTTCGTGATCGGCGGCAACGCGCCGAGCTCGGAGTTCACGGACAAATCGATGCGCGAGATCGAGGCGGCCGGCGCCCTGCCGCGCCCGGCACGCAAGGCGCGGTAGAAATTCAGACGTACGGCCGATCGGCCTTGATCTGAGTGCGGTGCATGAGGCGCCGCGTGTCTGGATCGAAAGAATCGCGCCGGTGCAGCGTGCAGCGATTGTCCCAGATCAGCACGTCGCCCACCCGCCATCGCTGGCAGAAGGTGAACTGGGCCTGAGTCGCGTGCGCCCACACTTCGTCGAGCAGCGCTTCGCTCTCTTCCAGTCCCATGCCGACGATGGTGCTGTTGCGCCGGCGCCCGAGAAAAAGGCATTCGCGGCCGGTCTCGGGATGCACCCGGATGAGCGCGTGTTGCGCGCCGGGCGCCTTCCGGGGGTCTGTCACTTCCTGGTAGCCTTTGCGCATGATGCCGGCGCTGTTATAGGTGGCGTCGTGGACCGCCTTGCGGCCTTCAATTTTTTTTCTCAGGTTCGCCGGCAGCTTCTGGCAAGCGAGGACCATGTTCGCCCAGTAGGTGTCGCCGCCCGAGGGTGGAACCTCCAGCGCGTGCAGAATCGCGGCCATGGGCGGTGAGTCGACGTAGGTCATGTCGGCGTGCCAGATTGCCTCGCCGTCACCCAGTCCGCCGATCGGAGCGCCACCGGTCTTGATGTTGGAGACTACGTTCATCTCGGGATGCTCGGGCAGGAACGGCTTGCCGTAGGGATTGGGTCCGGGTGGATCGAGCTCCCCGAAGAGCCTGCTGAATGCGAGCAACTGCGGATCGGAGAGCGTCTGTCCGCGAAATCGAAGCACCAGATGATCGAGCCAGGCCTTGCGGATTTCGGCAAAGGTCCCGGCGGAAAGAGTGCGGGACAGATCGACGCCGCTCACTTCGGCGCCCAGCGCGTCGCCGAGCTTTTTGACCTGGATAGCGGGCACTTTCGCCTGCCTGCGCCGCGGTGAGCTCTATCCGATGTGCTTGCGGAGGAATTCGAGCGAGCGCGTGCGCGCGAGCTTCGCGCTTTCGGCGTGGTAGGAGCCGCGCTGATCGCAGTTGAAGCCGTGCCCGGCGGGGTAAATGTGGGAGGTCACTTCGGGGTGCTCGCCCAGGAATTTCTTCACGCCTTCGAGCGGAATCGCGTGGTCGGTCTCGCCCCAGTGGCTCATCACAGGGCATTTCGCTTTTTCTCCCGTCAAACCGGTAATGCCCCCGCCGTAGTAGGTGACTGAGGCAGCGAGCCCCGGCAGGCGCGACGAACTCACCCAGGACACGGTTCCGCCCCAGCAGTAGCCGACGATTCCCACCTTGCCGGCGGACTTCACGTTCGTTAGGGCGGCACCCGCGTCCTTCATGACGGTGTCCCACTGCATCTTGGGTATGAACGTGCGTCCCCTTTCGATGTCCGCCGGGCTGTAGCCGATATCGAGCCCGCGCTCGACGCGGTCGAAGAGCGCCGGCGCGATGGCGAGATAGCCGTCGGCGGCGTAGCCATCTGCGACGCTCTTGATGTGGCTGTTCACGCCGAATATCTCCTGCACCACGATCAGCCCGCCGCGCGGTTTTCCTTTGGGTTCGGCGCGCCAAGCTGCGAATTTATGGCCGTCGGAGGCGGCCAGCTCGATCATCGTACCCACGTTGTTCTCTCCTTTGGCGGTTTGGGGAAGGCGCAAAGTGTACTTCGTTCTTTGGCATAATGTGGCCATCAGGCAGGGGGTGCCCGCCCCGCAGTGCTGCCGCCGAACTCAGGAGCAGACGCCATGCCCGTGACCGAACTGAACCACTTCCTCATCCGCGCGAACGACCTCGAGCGCACCAGGGATTTCTATTGCGACGTGCTCGGCTTCGAGGTCATGCCGCGGCCGGACTTCCCATTCCCCGGTTACTGGCTGGGCGTGAACGGCAAGATCCAGGTGCACGTGGCGCTGGCCGGCGTGCCGAACTCCGAGCTCTACTACCTTGGAAGTCCCAAGAACGCGGCGACCAGCAATTCGGGCGTGATCGATCACATCGCCTTCCTCGCCACCGATCCGGACAACTTCGTCAAGCGCCTGCAGAAGCTCGGCGTCCCGATACGGCCGCGCAATTTCCCGGAATCGCAGCTCTACCAATTGTTCATCAAGGACCCGGACGGGCTCACCATAGAGCTCAATTTCTGGGGCGTCACCAAGGCGCCGGACTGGGGCGGCGAGGACTACTCGAAGATGCCGCGCGCGACATCGTCGAAGCAGACCTCGAAGAAGAAAGCCGCGAAAGCCAAGGTCGCCGCGTAATGAACGCCCCGCAGGCCGTTCGCAAGAGCGGGGCGCCGGGCTTCGCCGGCGTTCCCTACGAGGAGGCGATCGCGCGGGCGCGAGCGCTCGTGCCGGCCCTGCGCGCGCGCGCGGCGGCCGCGGAATCGGCGCGCGTCATGCCCGCCGAGACGATCGCCGACCTGCATACGAGCGGCCTGTTGCGCACCATGCAGCCCAAGCGCTGGGGCGGCATGGAATACGACTTCATCGCCTACGTGGATTTTCCGCTCGAGCTCGCGCGCGGCTGCGCCTCGACGGGCTGGAACCTGGCGAACCTGCAGATCCACCACTGGATGCTCGCGCTCTACGACGAGCGCGCGCAGGAGGAAGTCTGGGGCAAGAACCCCGAGGCGCTCATCGCCTCGGGCATCGCTTTCCCGCAGGGGCGCGGCAAGAAGGCGGACGGCGGCTTCGTGATCGGCGGCAAGTGGAACTTCTCCAGCTGCGTCAACATCGCCGACTGGAACATGCTCGCCGTGACGGTGAAAGACGGCGAGAGCGTCGTCGATCACCGCATGTGCCTTCTGCACAAGTCGCAGTACCAAGTCGTGGACGACTGGCGCGTCCTGGGGATGCGCTCGACCGGCAGCATGACCGTGGTCGCCAAGGACGTGTTCGTTCCGGAGTACAAGGCGCTGTGCATGTACGACACGCGCGGCGGCGACCGCTTCCCCGGTGCGCGCACCAACCCGAATCCCGCGTATCAGATCGCCGCGAGCGCGCTGCTCGGCCACGGCATCGGCGCCTGCGCGATCGGCAACGCTCAAGCCGCGCTGGAGCTTTCGATCGAAGCGGTAAAGGAAAGAAGCACCAACTACACCGGCGCGAAGATGCGCGATTTCCAGGCGGTGCAACTGAAGATAGCGGCGGCGGGCGCCAAGATCGACGCAGCGCGGCTGATTCTCCGCAATGACGCCATCGAGGGCCAGGAGATCGCGAACCGGAAAGGCATGGCCGACGCGCTGACCAAGCTGCGCTTCAAGCGCAACCTCGCCTACGCGGTCAACCTGTGCACCGAAGCCGTGGACATCCTGCACGCCATGGCCGGCGCGAACGGCATCTACGAAACCTATCCGCTCGAGCGCATTTTCCGCGACGCACACTCGCTCGCCGGTCACATCAGCTTCAGTTTCGACGCGCAGGCCTCAGGCTGGGGGCTCGTCGCCTTGGGCGGCGAGGTCAACAATCCGACGCTTTAGAACGGAACGAGGCGAGCCGGTGTGTTCGGCTGAATCAGGCCGAGTTGCTGGCAACCACAAGCTCCATAGACAACATCTCATCGAGCGCCGTCCGGACGTCCTTCAGTGCGTCCGCCGGACCGATGTTCTCGAAGGATTTGCAGACCTCGCCCGCCAGGGACTCCGCGGTGGCGGGGGCCGACAGCCGGTCCCAGATGAAGGAACTGGTGCGATTGAGCATGAAAAACTTCGAGCTCGTGGGATCGAAGAGAATCGCCTCCTCGTTCAGTGGGGCGGCCTCGATCCGTTGGTTTCTCTGGAAGGTACGATCCATCAGCGTTGCCTCGCGCGCATGACCGCCGGAGGCGGTCGTCCCATCAATCGGGGGAGTCTACGCAAGGCCCTCCGCACAAGTCAACCCGGGACATCGTGTGCCACGCGCGCCTTGTATTTCCTGAACGAGAGGGCCGATAATCCTAACGAGGAGTCGAGTTGCCACGCGCTGCTTTCTTCGCTCAGCTCGGGATGTTCGTCACGCCGGGGTTCCTGGAGGCCGGCCTATGTTCCAGCCTTCGGCGTGAAATGCAATCTTCACCGACGATTCCGGCCCCCATTCTCGATGGCCAGAATCAGGCCAGGGTGGACGAGAACCAGCGCAAAACCGAGAAAGCTTTGGTGTCCGAGGACATCCGGGCGCAGTTGACCTCGCGGGTGTTGGCGGCCAAGCCGTCATTGTCCAGGCATTTTGGTATCGATCTCGAGAGTTGCGAACCGCTGTCGTTTCTCATCTACAGAAAAGGCCACTCCTTTGGCCGACATACGGACGCATCGCGTGATCCAGACGCGCCGACGCGGACGCGCCGCGTTTCCATATCGGTATTCCTGAACGGCGAAGGAGAGGAGGATGGTCGCGAAAGCTACGGCGGCGGATCGCTCACTTTCTTTGGGGCAGCGACGGGCCAAGACAACTACAAGTTTCCGGAAATTTCCCTGACAGGCGAGGAAGGGATGCTCATCGGATTTCGTTCAGACTGGCCGCATTCCGTCCAGCCGATCACTCGCGGCGTGCGGTTCAGCATCGTCACCTGGTTTGCCTGACTGCCGCCGCGCGACGAAAGATGCCGGCCGCAAGATCATGAGCGGGCCCGATCAGGACAAGCGCAATGCATTGCTCCAAGCTGTATTCCAGCTTCGATCCAAGGCGCGGACCAGAACGCAGCCGTTCAGCTGCTTCCTGGACGAACTGCCGAACGAATGGGCATCCAGTCGGGCGCGAAGCGAGCCCAATCCGGCCGTTGATGACGCCGAACTGATCGTCAATTCGAGTTTTTGGTACCAGCAGGACAACGATCCACGCGAGAAACTTCAGCATCGCGCGCCGTCATTGGACGGGTTCCTGCGCGGCTACCCGATTGCATGGGTCCAGAATCCGGGCACCGAAATATGGACGCCGTACTGGGTTCGGGGCGAGTGGGCCGAAACCTTGCGGTCGCTCCGGGCGGGGACGCCCGCGCCCCCGACGTTGCCGCCGGAAGTGCGCCTCACTCTCGCGCTCGCGGACATTCTGGTTACACGCGGCCATGAGCAGGAGGTCAAAGCGCGCTGGGACCGAATCTGCGAGGCGGCCCAGGGCGAGCTTCGGACCAGAGGATATGCGATCGTTCGCAGCCTGATTCAACCTCAGCAGCTCGGCGCAATGCGGCGGTACTACCGGGCTCTGGTTGCCGATGGCGGCCTCCCCCTGGGCGATGACCAGAGCCCCGAGCGATACCGGCTACATAGCGAAGTGCTGGCTGCATTCCTTCATCCCCAGCTCACGAGCCTCGTCAGCCGGATAGCCGGCGAGGAGACGAAGCCCTCGTATGTCTATTTCGCGTCCTATCGTTCTGGAGCTTCGCTTCCGCGGCACACCGACCGGGCGCAGTGCGAGTTCAGCATCTCGCTTCTGGCGGACTACGTTCCAGAGCCCGATGGTCCATGCGGCTGGCCGCTTTACCTGGAGGATCCGAGGATGCCGGATGAGGTCCATGCGGCAGATCTCGGAATAGGCGATTGCATCGTCTATCGGGGACGCGAACTCGTGCACTACCGGAACCCGCTGCCCGACGGGCATCAATCCACGTCAGTATTCCTGCATTACGTTCGGGCGGGCTTTTCCGGCAGGCTATGGTAGCCGACCGCACAATCGGAGACGTCGCGCTGCTCACTTGCGGGCTAGCGGGACCTGAAGTGTGATTGAGTCCAGGCCTCCAGGTTGAGGATGTTCCATACCGCGCCCAACCATTGACGTCCCCGCCCCGACAAAGGGTTCTCCAGGAAAGCGCTCGCCTGCTCGAGATCGATCACGCCCAACTCGGCCAGAACACGCGGGCGGCCGATCGCCTGGCGCGCCTTGTCTGCCTGATCCGCCATCACCGATAGAAAGGCGCCGCCGACCCAGCTCTTGCGCTGCCGTTCGAATCCCAGCCGAGGGAATCGATGGGTCAATCGGTCGCGTATCAGAGATTTTGTGTATCCGCCCTTCATCAGGACGCGAGGCCGAACCCTGAACAGAAGCTCGATCAGATCGCAGTCCCAGAACGGGTGCTGGAATCGCATGCCGATTCGACGCGCGAGCAAAAAGCTCTCTTCGTGCACCATCCATTTTTGTGGGAGATCCAGCAGCAAGCGGGTCTCTCTCATGTAATGGCTCCTGGCCCTTGGCGTTCTCTTCTCGCTCTCCCGGTTTTCTTCGAGCCGCCGCGCCATCTCCGCGCGCAACCCCGCATCCGGCGCGACCCACGGCCGTTCGCCAGCCGCCTTCGCGTCCGCACGGCTGCGCAGCGCCCCGTGCACTCTGGAAAAGGGCGAAAAGCCAAGCAAGACCTCCCGCAGCAGCAGCCTGGCACCGAATTGCCAGAACGTATTGTGCAACTCTCTCCAACGGGAGGATGGATAAGACCGCGCATAGGTGCGCCACAGCCGATAGACTCCGGCCAGGTCCAGCGAGCGAAAGAGATCCGCGGCCACGGAGTGATACACCCCGAGCCATTCGTCGGCGCCCTCGCCGGTGAGCAGTGCGCGGCAGCCCGTTTCTGTGCCGCGGAGGGCGAGGCGTGTGAGCGCGGGGCGCCAGATCACCGAAAGGGGGGCAGGCAGGCGACGGGTCATCGCCAGCGCCGCGGCGAGAGTGCCCTCTGAGCCTGCGGCATCCTCGAACGGAAGCTGAACGTGCGGAAGGCCAAGGACGGCGGCCACGCCCCTCTGCACCATCGCCTCGTCGTGGTCGGGCCCGGGGAATACGAGCGAAAGCCCCATCGGCGCCGCTTGTCCCCTGCTCCGGCAGATATCCGCGGCGACCATCGCGACGGTACTCGAGTCCAGGCCGCCGCTCAGGTTGATCGCGGCCGGCCCCGAAGCGAGGCAACGCCCGACCGCTTGCTCGAGGAGCGCGTCAAATCGCTCTTGTGCCTGATCGTCGGGGATCCAATCGATCGGGCCGTCAGGCGGCGCGGGATCCCAGTAGCGGTAGATTTCCCGGCGGTTCCGCTCCAGTCGCAGGACGTGGCCCGGCGGCAGGCGCCGTATCTGCGCGAAGTAGGTCTCCTCGCCCCGAAGCCAGCGTCCCATGAGATGATCGACGAGGCCCGCCCGGTTGAGGTCGCTCGATACCCCGGGGTGGCGAAGCAGCGTTTCCATGGAGGGGGAAAGCAAGAGGGTGCGTCCCGTCTCTGCATAGAACAGCGGCTGAATTCCGAGCTGATCCCGCGAGCACAGCAACTGATCCCGCGCGCTGTCCCAGATGATCAGCGCGAAATTTCCCCTCAGCCTGGATACCGCGTCGCGGCCCCACAATTCGTAGGCTTCCCGCACGAGCTCGGCGTCGCTGGGCTCGCCCGCCAATCGATTTCCGCAGCGTTCGCGGAGCTCGAACCGGTCATGAAGCAGTCCGTCGAAGATGATCCGACATCCGCCGGATTCCACGACCGACGGTGACCCGTCCGCGGGTCCATCGACCAGGCGAAGCGCCCGACTGGCGGGCGTGAATTCGGCAAGCCATCCAGCGGTGGGTTTGGGCTCGTCGGAAGGCTCCACCAACTGTCCTTCTCGCTTCAAATCAGCGGCCGGACGAAGTGAGATGCAGGCACCGCAGCAGCCGGCCGGCTGGGGGGCGGGTGGCGGACTCGAGCCTTTGCAGAACGATCGCCAATCTGCGCGCCGCGGAAATGCTGTATCGAGTGGCCATGATCATGGCGCGCAAGGTGGCCGCGCGAACGAAGCGATGAAAAGCGGTCCGGATTTTCGGAGGACCCGGAGGGCGCCAGCCTTCGGTCGTCTGGACTGCAATCACGGTGCCCAGAATCCGGTCCCTGCCGACGGGAGGGTCCGGGGCCAGACAATGGTCTCCGAAAGTGAGCATGCAGCCCGCGGCGGGACCGCGCTCCTGCCGGTGAACCACGCGATGCACCATGAAGCCGGCCTCTGCGAGATAGAAGACGACATCGCCGACCTGGCAGGATTGTTCATCCAGCAGCCGCACGCGCAGCCGCGCGCCCGTCGGTATCGCCGGTGACATGCTGCTCCCGCGAATCGCGCTTTCGAACACCGCGTCGCGGCCGCCCAGGCGCGACGCCAATGCCGCGAACAAGGGCTCCCGGTCCAGCAGGAACGCGCTTACAGCGCGGACCCGCCGGTCAGAGGACGCATTGTCGCTGCGGCCGTCGATCATGCGCCCCGGCTGCACCTGCGGCTACCGGGCGTTGTGCCCCTGCAGATCGATCGCCATCCGCACTTCACGCTCGGTGAAGCCGGCTTCATGGCGCCCCGCAATGTCCGCCGGATAGCTGACGCCCTCGGTGCCCTCCGCTCCCATCACCTCGGCGAAAGCCTTCGACGCCGCGTTGAGCGCGGCGCCGATCTGCAGCACCGCACGGGGATCGCGCCGTGTGGCGGCGTTGATCCACGCGTTGGCGAAACGCACGTGAGCGATCTCGTCGGCGTGCTGCGACTGATACAGCTGCACCAGTTCCTCATCGCCCTGCTGTTTCGCCACATCGATTCCGAACTTGATTGCGTCGAGGCCGCCCGCTTCGAAGCTGCGGTTCTGTACCGCCATCCGACCGACCAGCGAACTGATGTGAGCGACGATCCGGTACTGGAAGTTCAGGACCGGAAACTGCCCCACGTGTCCGCCGCGCGACTCGAAGATGCGCCTGAACATGGACGCGTGGCGAGCCTCGTCGGCGCATTGGCGCGCGAGCCCCAGTCGCAATTCCCAATCTTCCAGCGGGAAATCGCCGAGGTTGCGGGCGCAGCACTCGAGGCTGTCGACCTCCTCGTTCATCTGGCGATGGAAGAACTCGAGATCACGCTGCGGATGTCCTTGGGGAAAATTGGCGCAATCGACCCAGCGCGCGGCCACCGTGAAGCGCGCATCGCGCGCCGGCCCGTCGGCGAACAGCTTGCGGTCGAGCGGCCGGACCGGCACATCACTCATCGAGGCTGCCGCCGGAAATCCGCGCGAGTTCGCGATTGACGCGCTGCTCCATGCGCTCCACCTCGCCGATCTCCTTCTGCGAGAAGCCCGCCAACTGGCGAGTGTTGCGTTCGGTTGGAATCTGGTGGAGGGATTCGCCCCCCGTTGCGTCGACGACGCGCTTCAGCCAGGCGACGGCCGCCGCGATCTGAAGCACGGAACGCGGGTTGGCGTCGGTAAGGCGCTTCAACCACTCGTTGGCGAAACGCACGTGGTGGATCTCGTCGGCCCCGATCCCATCCATCACTTCGGCGGTCTCCGGATCGCCTGCTTCGCGGAACATGGGTATGGCCACGCTTTCGATGTCGAGAGACCCGGCCTCGAAGGTGCGGTTCTGGATGGCAAGGCGCGCGACGAGCGAGTCGAGCATCGCGACCACGGACCAGTCGAGGTTGGCGATAGGGTATTGCCCCTTCCGGCCGCCGCTCGCCTCGAGGCGTCGATAGATGAGCGCGGCGTGTCGCGCTTCATCCCAGCACTGGCGCGCCAGGTCCATTCGAAGTTCCCAGGGCGCGTCCGGAAAGTCCGCCAGGCACAGAGCCGCGATCTCGATCGTCTGTACTTCCTGGTTGTACTCGCGGTGCAGCCGCTGGCGGCGGTGCTCCGGGCCCATTCCGCCGTCGTCCGGGACGTCCTCGTGCAGGTGGACGATCTCGAAGCAGGGCTCGCGCGCCGGGTCACGGCGCACCTCGATTCCCCGCACGTTCTTGGTGTCGCCGGCGATGGGCATTCGCATCTACGCCTCGACCGGGGATGCCTTGTCAGGGGAGGAAACGACGCGCTCGATTGCCGACTCGCGGCCCCGCAGCGCCTCCGCCCAATTCCGGTCCTTCATATCAAGCGCTGGAAGCTCCTGCCGCAGCGCCCGACTCGCCTCGACCATGCGGGCGATGTCGTGCAAATGCCGTTCCAGGATGCGCACGGTGGGTGCGTCGAGCAGCGCGTCCGTCTCCGCGAGGTAGCGTCGGTAGCGTGCCGCCACCGCCGCCAGCAGCACGTCGTAAACGGCGGCGATCCGCTGCGGCGTCGGGCCGATCGCAGCGAGCTCCGAGAGAAGACTCGCGTACGAATCGACCGGGCGCAGGCTGTGCTGCAGCGGCAGGCGCAGCTCGAAGGCGCGTTTTCCAAGCGCGTCGGCGTGCTGCGCGGCGTCCCAGATGTGCTCGCCAAAGAGCAGCTTGACTTCCATCTCGGGCGTCGTCGGCACCCATGCCGCCAGGGTCTCCATGAGCCAGACGTGCACGTAGCGCATCGTCGCGACGAACTCGCCGCGTTCCTTGACCGACAGTATCATCGCTCCTCCATCGTGCGTTCGATGAGCTCCGCCGTTTCCGCGGGTTGCCCGACCGTCAGACGCCAGCACGGCAGCCGCGTCAGCATGTGCTTGAGGGCCAGCAACCGCAACGCCCGCCGCGCCGGCGTGAGCCCCCACGAAACCAGTGCGATGTCGTTGGCGGCCAGATAGTCGAACACGTTCGCGTCCTTCAGCGAGAGTTTGAACGGTGCCGCCGCAGGGGCAGCGGCAAATCCGCTCAGAAAAAAGGCTCCGCCCAGTCGGACAGGACGCGCTGAACCGGGAAACAACCTGTCGATCCGGATCGGTTCGGTCTTCCCTCCGGAGATCGGCGTTTCCCTGACCGCGTGCCGCGCAAGGAGCGCCGAGAGCTCCGGTGCGCGGGGGCCCGCTCTCAGGCTCACCGACCGGCGCAGGGGAAGTACCTCGGCATTGGACATTCGAATGACCGCCATCTCGTCCCCGAGCAGGACGTGGCCGCGCGCAGCGAGATGAGCCGATGTCGTCGTCTTGCCGGCGCGCGACGGCCCGGCCAGCAGCATCCCGGCGTTGCGCACCTGAAGCGCTGCCGCATGCACGACCAACAGCTCGGGTTGCGCCTCCAAGGTGGCGCTGACCAGATACTCGACGAGGAAATCGTCGGGCACCCGCTGCGAATCGATCAGCACGCGGTTAGCGGAGGCCGCGACCACCGGGGCGACGGCGCCAACCAGCCTCCAGCCCTCAAGCGACGCCGCACGTACGGCATACGGCGGCTCGCCGCGCGGCGGGTGCAGCAAGCCGAGCGCGGCGGCCGAGGGGTCCAGCGGCGCCCCATCGAGAAACGTCAGCTCGAGCAGCGGCGTATGAGCACGACGCACCACGCAGCGCACGGTCGGCGGCGCGGGTGACGCGGTTTCCGGAACAGCGCACTCGCCATACAGCCGCCCGAAGTGATCGAGCAGCGCCGGGTGATCGACCGCGACCTGCAGCACGGCATTGCCGAGAAGGTAGGAGGCCGTAGCCTGAATCGGAGAGCGGTTTTCCTCGCGGGTCGACTGCAGCACCTGCGCCGCCGTCCACCAGGGTGGCGATTGGACGGGCCCGCGCCCGGTGTCGAGCGCCGAAACCAGGGGTAGGGTCACCTCGCGTTGGTCCTGTCCGTCCTGTCCGGCGCGGGTTCGACGCGGGGCGTAGCGACCAGCGAACCGAAGCCCTCCTGGCGCAGCAGCTCGGCAATTTCCTCCTGCGTGAATTCCGCCAGCCGCCGGTCGTCGATGTTCGCCATCACGTCGTTATGCGTAAAGGCCGTGAGGTTCACGCCTACGGCATTGATTTCGCCCGGTTCGGGGGCCAGCCCCGCGGTCACGTGCCTGAGCCGCTGCACTCCCGAAGCGACCTGCAGCAGGGTGCGCGGACTCTCTTTCGCAAGCTGCTTGAGCCAGCGGTTGGCAAAGCGCACGTGCTGCACCTCGTCCGCCAGCAGGGCATCCATGAGGGCCGCCGTCTTCCCGTCCCCGGCGTCCTTCCACATGCGCTCCTGCTGGCGCAGCAGGTCCATCTCGCCGGCTTCGAAAGTGCGGTTCTGCACCGCCAGGCGGGCAGGGAGCGAGTCGAGCAACTGGGTCACGCCCCATTCGTAGTTCATCACCGGGAACTCGCCTTTGCGCCCGCCCAGCTCTCGCAACCGCCGATACAGTATCTGGGTATGCCTGGACTCGTCCCAGCACTGGCGCGCCATTTGCAGGCGCAGGTCCCACGGCGCGTCGGGGAAATCGGCCAGACCTTGCGCCGCAATCTCCATGGTCTGCATTTCGTTGTGCATGTGCCGGTGCAGCCGCTGCCTGCGTGACACCTCCGACATGTCTTCGTAGTCGTGCAGCTCCTTGTGCAGCTGCACCACGGTGAAACACGATTCGCGCGCAGGATCGCGGCGCAGGGTTACCCCGCGGACCAGTTTGACGTCGTCGGAATTGAGCGCGCGCATTGTCTACCCCCGGTGAGCTACCCGAATCGCAACGCGGCAGCGGAACGGATCACAGCAGACCGGACCGAGCGTCGCGCCCGTCCGGCCCAAGGGGCGTGGCCTAAAGCGGGTTGCCTGCTATGCAGGGCGACGCCGCGCAGCCCGGGGCCCACCAGCAGCCGGCAGCGCTGATCTGCGCGGCGGTCATCTGGAACGCTTGCAGCACTTCGTCGCGATCCATCGGGGTGATCTTGGGGGATTCGTACAAGGGGCGGCTCTTGGTCGTCTCTAGAGTATCCATGCTAACTCCCTTCTCTTGTCTCGATGAATTGGATGTCCAGCACAAACAAAGCCTGGACACCGGCTATTCCATTGCTGACTGTCGAATTGTCGGGTTGTTGCAGCGGTCGCGTCAAGCCCCATAGCCCGCGTGCAATAATCGACGCAGAGGGCCTGCCCTGCCGGCGAGGGACGTTCCGGTGGGCGGCTCGGGCAACTCCGCCACCGCTGATGAGACCGGTTCCCATCCCCGAACTCGAGTTGCTGCTGCGCTGCACCCGGATGCAGGTCGACGCGGAAGGGGCGCGCCGCATCGCCGAGCTCGCTGCGCGCGATCTCGATTGGGACCGGCTGGCCCTCGTTGCGCGCCTCCATGGACTGTTCCCGCTGCTGCACCGGACGCTCTCCGGCCTGGGCTCGAGCCGGGTTCCGCAAGCGATTCTGGCGAGGCTCAAGTCCCAGTCGGAGGCCATCCGCTTTCAGAATCTTGTCCTTGCGCAGGAGTTGCTCGCCGCGCTGCGGGTGCTCGAAGACGCCGGAGTCACCGCCATGCCCTACAAGGGCCCGGCGCTCGCGGTCTTTCTCTACCAGGACATCGCACTTCGGCAGTTCAGCGACATCGACCTCCTGGTGAGGCCGCGCGACGCGGTCAAAGCCAAGCGCATCCTGATGAGGCTGGGTTACGTTCCCTATCGAGCGCTTTCCGATCGCTGGGATGCGGCATGGGTTCGTATCCACCAGGAGTTCCTTTTGGTTGTCCCCCACAAGCAATTCTTCGTCGATCTGAGCTGGTGCTTCGCGCCGGCGATCTGGCGCCTGCCGAAAATCGCCGACCCCACATGGCGGAGGCTGGGTCGCTTGTCCCTGCTCGGCGCGAGCGTGCCCTGGCCCGATGCGGAGGACCTTCTCCTGATCCTGTGTCTTCATGGTTCCAAGCACAAATGGGAGGAGTTGAAGTGGATCGTCGATGTCGCGGAGCTGCTGCGTACGCGGCCGGAACTCGATTGGCGCAGGCTCACCGACGACGCGCGCCGCATGGGCGCGTACCGCATGCTCGCGATCTGCCTTGTTCTCGCGAGCGAGTTGCTCGATGCCCCGATCCCAAGGGACATGCTCGATCGCTTTCGATCGACGCCGTCGGTCGCCTCGCTGGCTGCGGAAGTGTGCGACGATTTGTGCGCAAGCGCCGCGAAGCCTGCGGGCATCACCGACCGCTTGTCCCACATTCAGGGCCGCCTGTCTTTCCTCGCCGCGGCGGCCGACCGCTCGACCATGAGATGGGCCTGCCGCGCCCTTCACTTCGGATATTTCGTTTTGTATCGAATCGTGCGGCCGGGGATCGCGCTCCTGCGACGTGCGCTCGCCCTCTGATTTCTTCAATCCGCGATCGGGAGTCCGCTCGGCACCGAGGCCGGGACGAGCGAGGAGAGATCGCGGGCGGCGGGATCCGTGAGCGACTTGAGAAACGCCACCAGCTCGTCGACGATGCGACTGTCCGCGAGGCTCCCGGCAGGCGGAAGCCGCGGATCGAGGTTCGCCAGCACCTGGTCGAATGTCGTCTGCTCGTTGTGCCAGGTGGTCCGCAACACGGGGGCGAGCTGCGACACATCGAAGTTCTGCTGTGCGAAGGCAACGTCGTTGTAGTGCCGCACCGCGGCCTGGAGCGTGGCATAGGCGCCGGCGTGCATGTAGGGCGCCGCCAGCTCGACGTTGCGCAGCGGCGGCACGCGAAACACAAAATTGAGGAACCCGGAATCGAGCGGCGCCGCCACGCCCGCCCCGGGGCCGAGCTGCGGCGCGCCGATGTTGGCGAAATTATTACCGCCCAGAAGCGGACCGCTGTGGCAGCTGCTGCACTGCGCCGAACCGAAGAACAGCACGCCGCCTCGCTTCTGTTCGAAGGTCAACGCCGCGTTGTCCCCCGAGAGATAGCGGTCGAAAGGCGAGCTGATTGCGCTGAGGGCCTGCTTCTCGAAAGCGGCAATCGCCTGAGCGGCGTGCTGGAAGCCGAGGGCGTTCGTCGGAGTCCCGGGAAATGCGGCGTCGAACTTTGTCACGTATTCGGGGATCGCGAGCAGGCGCTGCATGATCGCCTGCCAGATCTCGACGAACTGCTCGTCGTTGAACGCGGCCAATTCGCTCTCGCCCGGCTCCCCGCGCATTTCGCGGCGGCTCACGACGGGAAACATCGCTTGCGCCGTCAGCACATCGGTCACGTCGGCGGGCAACGCTGCGCCTGCCGGCGTGACCAGCGAACCGCTGGCCAGGCGTCGCACGCGAGCATCCCAGAACAGCATGGGAACAGATCCGGCGCCGAGGAATCCGACGTTGAGCAGGCTCGGAGAGTTGCGCGGAACGAACTGCCGTCCCATGCCGAGCGTGCGCGCAGGCCCCGCACCGGTTCCTCCGGTGCCGATCGAAAGCGACAGGCCGTCGCCCAGCGCGACCGCGGGGAGGTGACAGGTCGCGCAGGAAATATCCCGGTTGCCGCTCAGGATCTTGTCGAAAAAGAGGGCCTGGCCCAGGTCGACGAGAGCCGCATTCTGCGCGGGTAACTGCGCGATCGGAGCGACGGAAGCGCGCTGCAGGCCGTCGCGCAACTGCGAATCGAGGGAGGGAGTCGCTGGTGCGTCCTCTTTCCCACAGGCGGCAACCAGCGCCAGGAGAACGAAGACAAATGCGCTGCGATTCATGAATGCTCTCTCCGGCCAGTGTATAACGGAGAGCAACTACCGTCACGGCCGCGGCGGTTTCCCGGCCCTATGCAATAATTGCGCCTCAGATATTGCGCCTCAGATCGGCGCCGCGCTTCTCGGAACGCATGAAACTCTGCCGCTTCGACAAGGACCGCCTCGGCGTGGTCCAGGGGGACCAGGTGCTCGACGTTACCGGGGCGCTTTCCGTCATCCCCGAGCAGCGCTGGCCGATTGCGCCGGGCGATCCGCTGATCCTGAACCTCAGGCGCGTGCTCGCCGCGGCGAAGAAGCTCATGCCCAAGGCGAAGAAAAAGCCGCTCGCCAAGGTCAAGCTGCTCTCTCCGGTGGCGAACCCTTCCAAGGTCATCGGCGCGCCGATCAACTACAGCGACCATATCGCCGAGTCGATCAAGGATCCGGGGATCTCGCACGGCCGCACCAACATCCAGAAGGGCATCGGCGAGTGGGGCCTGTTCCTCAAGGCGAACTCCTCGCTCATCGGTTTCGGCGAGGAGGTACGCTTGCGCTGGCCCGAGCGGCGCAACGACCACGAGGTGGAGCTCGCTCTGGTCATCGGCAAGCGCGGCAACAAGATCCCCAGGGAAAAAGCGCTCGAGTACGTCTGCGCCTATTCGATCGGCCTCGACATGACCGTCCGGGGCCCGGAGCTCCAGTGCTTCAGGAAGTCGATCGACACCTACAGCGTGCTCGGGCCGTGGCTCGTCACAGCGGACGAGATCGCCGACCCCAACAACCTCGATCTCTCGATCACGGTGAACGGCGAAGTGAGGCAGCGTTCGAACACGAAGTATCTCGTGTACAACGTCGAGCGGCTGATCGAGTTCGGATCCGCGATGTACACGCTGCACCCGGGAGACATCATCATGACGGGCACGCCCGCCGGCGTGAGCCCGGTCAAGCCGGGTGATCTGTTGCATGCGTACGTGCAGGAAGTAGGTGAAGCTGATGTCCGGATTGCGTCGGCGTACGCCTAGTGCAGCCGTCCGAATCGGGTAGTGGGCCATTTCGCCCTCGCTTCTGGTGCGGCAAACCCCGAACAGGAAGAACCCATGCGTGACCGCGCCGCAGTCGCACTGGCCTATACTGGAGGGTCCATGTCCGTCATCGAGAAAACCATCCTCACCGCTGATGTGCGGCTCGACGTCCAGGAGCTGTATTTCCGCTACGCCGAGTGCCTCGACGGCGGCCGGCTGCAGCAGTGGCCCGAGTTTTTCCTGGACTCCTGCACCTACCGCGTCATGACGCGCAGGAGCCTGCGCATGGGTCCGGACGAGGACATCATGTTCCTGACCAGCAGAACCTCGATGCGCGACCGCATCGTCGCGATCGGCCAGTCGGAGGACTACGAGCCCTACGTGCAGCGCCACACCATTTCCAATTTCCGCGTCCAGGCCGCCTCCGACGAGGAGCTGCGCGTGCAGGCGAATTTCCAGGTCCTGCGCACCTTCCCCGATCGGCAAACGGAGTACTTCTTGTCGGGCTGTTACAACGATCGCATCGCCATCGCAGGGACTCGCCTGACCTTCAGGGAGAAGCTCTGCCTGCTCGACTCGGACGTGCCGCCCGATTTGCTGGTCTACCCGATCTGAACGCCTGCGCCTACATTCCCAGCGCGCGGGGCATCCACAGCGCGACCCCCGGCGCGGCGATGAGCATCGCCACCAGCACCAGATCGGCGGCGAGGAACGGCAGCGTGCCGAGGTAGATCCGCGCCACGGGAATGTCCGGGTGCTGCGCCTGGATCACGAACACCGTCATGCCGGTCGGCGGGCTGATCAGGCCGATGGTGCACATGACCGTCACGAAGACCCCGAACCAGACGCCGTCGAAACCTATTCCGGCGACGAGCGGCAGCGTGACCGGCACGGTGATGAGGATGGTGCTCACCTCGTCCAGGAACGTTCCGAGGAGAAAGTACAGCGCGATGACCGCGAGCATGATCCACAGCGGCCCCACCCCGGCGGCCTGCACCCAGCGGCCGAGATCGTTCGGGAGCTGGGTGAGCACGATGAAGCGCGAGTAGATGAATGCGCCGACGACGATGAAAAAGATCGCCGCGGTGGTGTAGGCGGTCTCGAGCAGCGCCTCGACCAGCCCGCGCCACCCCATCGCGCCGGTAGCGAAAGCAATCACGATCGCGGCGAAGGCCGAAACCGCTGCCGCCTCGGTGGGTGAGAACCAGCCGAGGTAGATTCCGAACACCGCAAAGAAGAAGAGCACCGCGAGCTTCCACATGCCGGCCGCGGCGCGCAGCCGCGCGGCAAGGCGCATCGCGGCAACGCGCGGCACTTTCGCAGGCCAGGCCCATGCGACCCCGAACACGGCGATGACGTAAAGCGCGGCAAGCACGAACCCCGGGACGAACGCCGCCGCGTAGAGCTTGGGCAGCGACTGCTCGGCGACGATGGCATAGATCGCGAGCAGGACCGAGGGCGGGATCAGCACCGCAAGCGTCCCGGCCGAGGCGACCGCGCCGCCGGCAAACGCCGCGTCGTAGCCGTGCCGGCGCATCTCGGGTATTGATACCCGGGAGAAGGTTGCCGCCGTGGCGATCGAGGAGCCGCAGATCGCGCCGAACAGCGCGCAAGAGCCGATCGTCGCATTGGCGAGCGCGCCGCGGATCCCGGAGAACGCGGCGTTGCACGCCTCGAACAGCTCCTTCGCCATGTGGGCGCGCGAGGCGACCGCACCCATGAGGATGAAGAGCGGGACGACCGATAGCGAGTAAGCGCTCGCGAGCTCGAAGGGCACCGTGCCGAATATCCTGAGCGCTTTCCCCCAGCCGTCGAGCGCGGCATAGCCGGCGAGGCCCGAGAGCGCCAGGGCGACGGCGATCGGGACGCGGGCGAAGATGAGCGCGAGCAGCCCGATGAGGGCGAGAACGCCGATCGCCGCGACGCTCACCGCCTGCTTCCTTCGTCGTCCCGCGCGGCCACCGCGAGCGCGGCCGCCGCCGCGCCGACGATGCCCGCGAGCACCGGAATCCAGTAGACGATGCGTGGAATCGAAAGGTAGGAGGTGACGTCGCCGAAAGCGAGTGCGTCCCCTGCCACGATCCAGCCCTGCCAGGCCATCAGCGCGAGCGCCAGGGCCGCGAGCGCAGCGGCAATGCGCTTCAGCAGCGGGACTCGTCGCGGCGCCACGCCGTCGATGATGTCGACGACGATATGCTCGTCGCGCAGGAACGTCGCGGGCAGAGCGAGGAAGAAGCTGCACGCGAGCAGCAGCTCGACGATCTCGAGCACGCCGGGAATCGGCTTGTTCGCGAGCGCGCGCAGCACGACGTCGGCGACCGTGAGCAGCACCATCGCCGCGACGAACGCCGCCGCGGTCCAGCCGCAGAGCCTGGCGACCAAAGCGCGCCAGTTTTTCAACTGAGCGGCATTCGGGGGTTTTTCCCCTCCTCTCTTGAGGAGGGGTGCCGGCGAAGCCGGAGGGGTGGTTTACAGCCGCTCGGCGACCGCCCCCGCTGCTTCGCAGCGACCCCTCCCCGACGAGGAGGGGACAACGGCACGGCGTCTAG
>Ga0105252_10000345_pt1 | contig 34574 bp, 34 predicted proteins | sample EasRivMeERMZT100_FD_89675 | JGI IMG/M metagenome (GOLD analysis project Ga0105252, IMG submission 89675) | Soil microbial communities from meander-bound floodplain in the East River, Colorado, USA - East River MetaG ERMZT100 | ecosystem: Environmental > Terrestrial > Soil > Floodplain | place... | reverse complement strand
GGGGACGCACCTCGTATTGCTCGGCACGCAAGGCGGCCCCAACTTCAATGCCGAGCGCAACGAGAGCGCGAATGCGGTCGTCGTCGACGGCCGCGTGTACCTCGTCGACGTCGGTGAAGGCGCGCTCGGCGCGCTGCGCAAGAGCGGCTTGGGTCACCGCAGTATCGGCCGCGTGTTCCTCACGCATCTGCACGATGACCACAGCGGGGACGTCGCCTCGCTCCTGAGTCACCAGTGGACCGACGGCCGCACCGAGCCGACCGTAGTTGCGGGACCTTTCGGTACGGCCAAGCTGGTGTCGGCGGCGCTGCAATTTGGCGGGGCCAATGCCACGATCAGGCTCGTCGACGAAGCACGCAGCATCAAGCCCGCGGACCTCTTTCGCGGTGAGGACCTCGAAGTGACACAAGCGCCGAAGGAGATCTACCGCGACGATCGCGTGACCGTGGCGTCGATCGAGAACACGCACTTCCCCGAGGCAGCCAAGCAGCAGATGCCGTATCGTTCACTGTCCTATCGATTCGAAAGCCGCGACCGCTCGATCGTGTTTTCGGGCGATACGGCGTATTCGGCGAATCTCGTGCGGCTCGCTCGCGGCGCGGATGTGTTCGTCTGCGAAGCGATCGAGGTTGCGAGCATGCGGCAGGCCTTCGAGCGCATGGTGGCGAACGGTGCCTACGCCGACAATCCCGAGGGTATCTGGAAGCACATCGTCGATACCCATACGAGCACGGTGGAAGCCGGGCGTATGGCAGCGGAGGCCGATGTAGGTACACTGGTGTTGAGCCACCTCATTCCGGGTGCGCTGCAGCCGCTGCCCGACGAGGTCTATCTCGCGGGTGTACGCCAGCACTTCGACGGCCATGTCGTCGTCGGCAAAGATCTGCTCGTGCTCTAGGCCGGAGAATCGAGCTATGGGGAACCGCTTCGACGTGTTGCGACGCCTTGGCGTAGCCGCGGGCTTGCTCAGCGCCGTGCTCGCGGCCAATGCCGCCGAGCCCGAGATGGCCACCGATACGCCCGGCGCGACGATCGCGACCCTGCAGCGAGGGCTCATTGCCGTTGCGCGGGAGCAGCCGAAAGCGACGATCGACGAGCGCTATCGCGCGCTCGAGCCGCTGATCCTCGCGACGCACGATTTGCCCTACATCGCTGAATTCGCGCTGCGACGCCAGTGGGGCTCGCTCAACGAGATCGATCGCCAGCGGTTCATCGCGGCGTTCCAGCGCCTGAGCGTGATGACCTATGCGGCGCGGTTCACGAACGTCGGGCCCGAAGCGTTCAGGGCGGCGACGCAGGGGCCGCTGGCAGAGTCCACACGGGCGCAAGTGTCGACGGCCGTAGCGCGTACCGGGGCGGCCGACGTGTCGCTCGAGTATCTGTTGCAGCAGGGTGCCACGGGGTGGCGGATCATCAATGTCGTCGCCGATGGGGTCAGCGATCTGGCGCTCAAGCGCGCCGAGTATCAACGCGTGCTGACGAGCGGCTCGGTCGAGACGTTGATCGCGGAGCTAGAGGCCCAAACCGCGCGCTTGAGAGGAGACTGAGCGGTCGCGCTCTTTCGGCCGTCAGCGCACGAAGCGGTAGTACTCGATGCCTTCGTCGCTGAACTTGGCGTTGGCGCTGCTACCGATCGACTGAATCACGAAGCCGTCGTCGGGCTCGCGCAAGCCTCGGGCAGTGCCGGTGTCGTGCAGATTCTCGTATTGCGCCTGCGTGAGGTCTTGATACGGCTCGAGCGCTGCTTCGAAGCCAATCAAGGCCGCCGCCTTCCGCCAGTTCGGCGCCACCGTCATCGGTATCGCTTCCGCGGCGTCACCGCTGCCGTAGCCGACGGCCAACAGCTTGCCGCCGGCCAGATTTGCGCCGCGCGTGTGGGCGTCTTCCAAGCCGGCCGCCATCCACGCGGGCAGGGCGGCACAGTAAACGTTGCCGATGTCCTTCATGGCTTCGGAGCCGAGTGACATCTTGGCCGCCACTAGGGCGCTGAATTCCTTGCTGCTCCGGAACTCCTTGAGCAACTGGATGCTGAGGGGATAGGCGTCCGCGTCGATGTTGCCATCCTTCACGAACTGCAGAATGTTCGGTTTGGAGCGCATTTCCTCGAGCACGTCGGTCACGCTCATGTTCGCACGTTGGCATAGTTGCTCGAGCTCCGCGCGACCGCGGGTGCCGTCTTGCGCCAAGCCGAACAGGTAACTCATGGCAAACGACTGCTCGGGCATGCGGTGATAGGGGCGGTGCATAAAGATGGCCGCGAGCTCGCGGTAGTAGCTCGATGGCTCCCGGCGCATGCGTCGCGACATGTCGTTCAGCGCATGCAGCGTCTCATCGAGGTAGCACGTGGTCGAGTACTTGCCATTGAAGACCGGCAGATCCTGAAAGTGGCAGTTGAGCTTGCCGCGAATGATGTTGCGGAGCACTGGCTTGCGGAAATCTACTGCCCGGTACGATGAGGCGCTGCCGATGTGCTCGAGGTGGACCGTGAGGAGTTGCGGGTTGCGCTCGATCAGCATGGCGACCGCGCCGGCACCCTGAGTGGGCTCGCCGGAGCTGCCGCGGGCATATTCGGCGATGTCGGCGCTGACGACGATGGCGCAGCGATTCTCCGGCTCCAAGGCTAAGTAGCGCAGCGCGTGTTTCAGTGCATACACGCCTCCGAGGCACGCGTGCTTGACCTCCGGCACTTCGCAGTGGCGCGACAGCGGCGGCCGGCCGCTGGCTTGAAGCCCCTCGTCGAGCATGCCTTTGACGATGACAGCGCCCGCGGAGTTGTCGGTGCTCGACTCCGTGCCGAGGCCGAGAAAGCCAACCCGGTCCGGGTCGATGTTGTAGCGGTCGATCAGGCGCATGACGGCCGTGGCCGCCATGGTGTAGACGCTCTGCGCGGGGCCGCGCATCCGGAAGCTATGGCCGACGACCGCGCTGGTCTTATCCCACGGGTTGTTGGTCCAGCGGCACCACGACTCGAGGTCAACGCGGTAGGGTGGCACGTATACGGCGAAGCCGCTAATTCCCACTTGGTCGGTCATAGAACTCCCGGCACCTGCCGTTACTCGCAGCCGCCGTTGCGCGGCCGCCACCGTCAAACTCCGGGCGGGATTATATGACAAACGCGTTATAAGAGATGCGCCGTGCACACTTTGGGGGCCTCGACCCCAAAGGCGTGAGTGCCGCGTGGCGCTGATAGAATGACGGCCTTGCCGCCAGATGGACGTCGATGAAACTCAGGATCCGCGGTAACACGGTGCGCTTACGCGTTTCGAAGGGCGAGCTGGCCCAGATTGCCGCCACCGGCGCGGCCGAGGACGCGGTCCGCTTCTCACCCGGCGCCGGGTTGCGCTACGGCATCGAGGTCAAGCCTTCTGGCGGCGTGGCAGCCGAATTCGGTGGCACTGTCTTGCGGGTGCTACTGCCGAAGCGGAGTGTCGACCTCTGGTTGCGGCCCGAGGAGGTCGCGATCGAGGGTGAGCAGCCCATCGGCAACGGCGAGGTGCTGCGGATAATGGTGGAAAAAGACTACACCTGCCTCGCACCGCGCAGCGGCGAGGACGATTCGGACCTGTTCGCCAACCCCGTGAAGCGCGCCGCGTCGACGGATTGACCCGCCGCCCGCCCCGCCAGGCCTGGCGCCGGGTATACTATCTGGCCCGATTTTGGCCGAAGCACTGAGGTTGCGCTGCCGGTGAGTGACGGAGAACAACAGGACGTTGCGATTCGCCGGTTGGCTGCGGCGCAGGCCGCGGAACCCGGAGCGCTACTGCCAATTCTGCATGCCATTCAGGATCAGTTCGGCTATGTGCCGGAGAGCGCCGTACCCATCGTCGCCGAAGTCTTGAACCTATCGCGCGCCGAGGTGCACGGCGTAGTCACCTTCTACCACTTCTTTCGCACCAAGGCTCCCGGCAAGCAGATCCTCTACGTCTGCCGGGCGGAGGCTTGTCAGTCGATGGGCTCGCATGCCCTCGAACAGCACGTGCGCAACAAGCTCAAGATCGACTTCCACGAGACCACCGCCGACGGTCGCTTTAGCCTCGAGCCGGTGTATTGCTTGGGCAACTGTGCCTGCTCCCCGGCCGTGATGGTCGATGAGACGGTGTACGGGCGCGTCACGCCGCAGCGGCTCGATGAGATTCTCGAGTGACCCGAATGGCTAGTAGCACTACCAAGGTTTTCGTCCCTGCCGACACCACCGCACGGTCTCTTGGCGCCGATGCCATCGCCACCGCCATCGCCGCCGAAGCTGCTCGGCGCGGGGCCAAAGTGGAGATCGTTCGTAACGGCTCGCGTGGCCTGTACTGGCTCGAGCCGCTCGTGGAAGTGGCCGTGGACGGCGTGCGGTACGCCTATGGCCCCGTCACTGTGGCTGACGTGCCGAAGCTGTTCGACGCGAGCTTCCTGACCGCCGGCAAGCACGGGTTGGGCCACGGTCCCACCGAGAAGATCGATTACCTCGCCAAGCAAACGCGCCTCACGTTCGCGCGCGTCGGCGTCGTGGACCCGCTGTCGCTCGACGACTATCGCGCCCACGGCGGCTATCGAGGGCTCGGTAACGCACTCAAGATGGAAGGTACCGCGATCGTTGCGACCGTCACGGATTCGGGGTTGCGCGGACGGGGCGGTGCGGCGTTTCCCACTGGCATCAAATGGAAGACCGTGCTCGGCGCGCCAGCCGAGCAGAAGTACGTGGTGTGCAACGCCGACGAAGGCGATTCGGGCACGTTCGCCGACCGTATGATCTTGGAGAGCGATCCGTTCGTGCTCATCGAAGGCATGACGATTGCGGGTATCGCTGTCGGTGCAACGCGTGGCTATGTCTACATTCGTGCCGAGTATCCGCAGGCGATTCGGACGTTGCGCGCGGCGATCGAAGCGGCCAAGGCCGCCGGCTTTCTCGGCGAGCGGATTCAAGGTAGCCCACACACCTTCAACCTCGAAGTGCGCGAAGCGGCTGGGGCCTACATCTGCGGTGAAGAGACCTCGTTGCTCGAAAGCCTCGAGGGGAAGCGCGGCATGGTGCGTTACCGGCCGCCGCTGCCGGCCATCAAAGGGTTGTTCGGCCAACCGACGATCATCAACAACGTGCTGTCGCTGGCGAGTGTCCCCATCATTCTCGACCAAGGTGCTGCATTCTATAAGAACTTCGGCAGTGGCCGATCGCGAGGCACGATCACGATTCAGCTGGCCGGCAACGTCAAGCGCGGCGGGCTCATCGAGATCGCTTTCGGCAAGCCGCTGCGTGAGATTCTCTATGACTTTGGAGGCGGCAGCGCCTCGGGGCGGCCGATCCGCGCGGTGCAAGCCGGCGGCCCGCTCGGGGCTTATGTTCACCCGAAGCAGTTCGATACGGTTTTCGACTACGAGCAGTTCGCGGCCGTGGGCGCCATGGTGGGCCATGGCGGCCTCGTGGTGTTTGACGACACGGTTGATATGGGCCAGATGGCCCGGTTCGCCATGGAATTCTGTGCCATCGAGTCGTGCGGCAAGTGCACGCCCTGCCGGATCGGCGCCGTGCGCGGCGTCGAGGTCATCGATAAGATACGCGGTGGCATCAACGAGACGGCCAACCTGGCATTATTGAAGGACTTGTGCGACACGATGGTCACGGGCTCCCTCTGCGCATTGGGCGGTATGGCGCCGTTTCCGGTGCTGAGCGTTTTGAACCACTTCCCCGAAGATCTGAAGGCACGTACCTAGCCGGTGGAGCACCGGGTAGACGGATGGAGCAAGCAATATGAGTACCGCTTACGAAGCTTACCGACGCGCTACCGATCTTGGGACGCCGGCGGCGGCCGCAAGCACGAGAGAGATCACCCTCACCATCGACGGTGAGGAAGTCACCGTTCCGGAAGGCATCACCGTGCTGCGTGCGGCGGCGCTGAACGGCGTGAACATCCCGAGACTCTGTGCCACGGACAGTCTCGAGCCGTTCGGCTCGTGCCGTCTGTGCCTCGTCGAGATCGAGGGCATGAAAGGCCTGCCCGCATCGTGCACGACGGAAGCCAAGCAGGGCATGAAAGTCACCACCCAGAATAAGAAGGTGGCCGACACGCGGCGTAACGTCATGGAGCTGTACATCTCCGACCACCCGCTCGATTGCCTGACCTGCCCGACCAACGGCGATTGCGAGCTCCAAGACATGGCCGGCGCCGTGGGACTTCGCGAGGTGCGTTACGGCTACGCCGGCGAGAACCACCTCGACGCGAAGAAGGACCAGAGCAATCCCTACTTCACGTTCGACCCGAGCAAGTGCATCGTCTGCTCGCGGTGCGTGCGCGCCTGCGAGGAAGTGCAGGGCACGTTCGCCCTCACGATCCAAGGGCGCGGCTTCGAGTCGAAAGTCAGCCCGAGTCAGAACCAGCCGTTCCTTGATTCCGAGTGCGTATCGTGCGGTGCCTGCATACAGGCTTGTCCGACGGCCACGCTCACCGAGAACACGTTGATCGAGAAGGGTCAGCCCGAGCACTCCGTCATCACGACTTGTGCCTACTGCGGCGTCGGTTGCTCGTTCCGCGCCGAGATGAAAGGCCAGGAGGTCGTCCGCATGATGCCGAACAAGGACGGCCACGCGAACCACGGCCACTCGTGCGTGAAGGGCCGATTCGCGTTCGGCTATGCAACGCACAAGGATCGCATCACGAAGCCGATGATTCGCGAGACGATCCACGAGCCGTGGCGCGAAGTCTCGTGGGATGAGGCTTTTACCTACGCCGCCAACAAGATCCGGAGCATTCAAGGCAAGTACGGCAACGGCTCGGTGGGCGGCATCACCTCGTCGCGCTGCACGAACGAGGACGTGTACGTCGTGCAGAAGCTCGTGCGAGCGGCATTCGGCAACAACAACGTCGACACCTGCGCCCGCGTGTGCCACTCGCCAACCGGGTTCGGCTTGAAGGCGACGCTTGGCGAATCCGCCGGCACCCAGTCGTTCGATTCGGTGATGAAGTCCGACGTCGTGCTCGTGATCGGCGCGAACCCGACGGATGCCCACCCCGTGTTCGCCTCGCAGATGAAGCGGCGTCTGCGCGAAGGCGCCAAGCTCATCGTCGTCGACCCGCGGCAGATCGACCTCGTGCGCACGCCGCACGTCGAGGCTTCGTACCACCTGCCGCTGCGTCCCGGTACGAACGTCGCGATCGTCAACGCACTTGCGCACACGATCGTGTCGGAAGGGCTCGAGAAGACTCAGTTCATCGAAGAGCGCTGCGACCCGGCGGGTTACAAGGCATGGCGCGAGTTCATCCTCGATCCGCAGAACTCGCCGGAGCACGTGGCCGAGGAAACGGGCGTTGACCCGCAGTCCGTGCGCGCCGCGGCGCGGTTGTTCGCCTCGGTGCCGAATGCGGCGATCTACTACGGCCTCGGCGTCACCGAGCACAGCCAGGGCTCGACCACGGTCGTTGCGATCGCAAATCTCGCGATGTGCACGGGCAACATCGGTCGCGAGGGCGTCGGCGTGAACCCGCTGCGCGGTCAGAACAACGTGCAGGGCTCATGTGACATGGGCTCGTTCCCGCACGAGCTGCCGGGCTATCGGCACGTATCCGATGACGCGACCCGCGCGCTGTTCAGCAGGGAGTGGGGCGTCGAGCTGCAGCCGCACCCCGGCATGCGTATTCCGAACATGTTCGATGCCGCGGTCGCCGGCCAGTTCAAGGCGTTGTATGTCCAAGGCGAGGACGTAGCGCAGTCCGATCCGGATACCCATCATGTCACGGCGGCGCTGTCGGCGCTCGAGTGCATGATCGTCCAGGATCTGTTCTTGAACGAGACGGCGAAGTTCGCGACCGTGTTCTTCCCCGGCTCGTCGTTTCTCGAGAAGAACGGCACGTTCACGAATGCGGAGCGCCGTATTTCGCCCGTGCGCAAGGTTATGGAGCCGCTCGCCGGTCTCGAGGATTGGGAAATTACGCAGCGCCTTGCGCAGGCGCTCGGCTATCCGATGAACTATTCGCACCCGAGCGAGATCATGGATGAGATCGCGCGCCTCACGCCGACCTTCGAGGGCGTGAGCTACGAGAAGCTCGACAAGCTCGGCAGCATCCAGTGGCCGTGCAACGCCAAGGCCGAGAACGGCACGCCGACGATGCACATCGGCGAATTCGTGCGCGGCAAGGGCTTGTTCCGCGTCACGCCGTACGTGCCCACCGACGAGGTCACGACGCGCATGTATCCGCTGCTGCTCACGACGGGCCGCATCTTGAGCCAGTACAACGTGGGTGCGCAGACGCGCCGCACGGCCAACCTCAAGTGGCACGACGAGGACGTGCTCGAGATCCACCCGCACGATGCCGAGCAACGCGGCATCGAGGAGGGCGATTGGGTCGGCCTGCGCAGCCGAGCGGGCGAGACGGTGCTGCGCGCCGTGCTCACCGAGCGAGTGCAGCCGGGCGTGGTCTACACCACGTTCCATCACCCGGAATCGGGCGCGAACGTCGTCACGACCGACAACTCGGACTGGGCTACCAACTGTCCCGAGTACAAGGTCACGGCCGTGCAGGCGCACAAGGTGGCGAAGCTCTCGGATTGGCAGCAGAACTTCGAGAAATTCACGGAAGAGCAGATCGAGCATCTGAATCGAGCGCGCTCGCCAGAAACCGTGAGCTGACGCCCGCGCGATGGACATCGAGAAGCTCGTCAAGATGGCGAATCAAATCGCCGCGAACTGCGACTATGGCGCCGACAAGGACAAAGTCGCCGCCGTCGTCGCCGACCACCTGACTCGTTTTTGGACGCCGGCCATGCGCGTCGCGATCATCGAGGGTCACCGCAACCAGCTCATCGATCTTGCGCCAATGGCTGCGCGCGCAGTCGAGCGGCTCGAGTTGCCGAAGAGCGGCCTCTGAGCCGGGCTCGGGGATAGAGCGTCGATGGCCCGCACGCGTGTCGAGCGCTGCTACAACATCGCGGAGCTGCGCAAGGTCGCCGCGAAGAACATGCCGGCGCCGATGTTTCACTACATTGACGGCGCTGCCGACGACGAGTGGACCCTGCGGCGCAATACCGCCGCGTTCGACCACTACGAGTTCTTGCCGCGGGCGCTCGTCGACGTATCGACGATCGACATGTCGACCACGCTGTTCGGGCAGCGTATCGATTGGCCCTTTTTCTGCTCACCGACGGCTCTGCAGCGCCTGTTCCACTACGAGGGCGAGCGTGCCACGGCGCGCGCCGCCCACGCGAGCGGCACTATCTTCTCGCTGTCGAGCATCTCGTCGACGAACATCGAGGAGACGGCCAAGTTCACGGTGGGCCCGAAGGTATTTCAAGTCTACGTGTTCAAGGATCGGAGCCTAAGCCGCGAGTTCTTGCAGCGCGCGAAGGACTCGGGTTACGTAGCGCTGCAGCTCACGGTCGACGTCACCGTCTCCGGCAACCGCGAGCGCGACATCGTCACGGGAATGACGGTGCCGCCGCGGCTTGGTCTCATGAGCCTCTTCGACATCGCGATGAAGCCGAAGTGGGTGTACAAGCATCTCACGACACCGAAGATCGAGGTGGCCAACGTGGCGCACCGGCCGCCGCCCGGCAGCGACAAGCTCGGCGGGATCATCCAGTACTTGAACGCTCAGATCGACCGCAGCGTCACCTGGAAGGACGCAGAGTGGATGATCAAGGAATGGGACGGTCCGTTCGCCATCAAGGGCATCATGACCGGCGCCGACGCGAAGCGCGCGGCCGATATCGGCGCGAGCGCCGTCATGGTCTCGAATCACGGCGGTCGCCAACTCGATTTCTCGCCCGCGCCGTTCGATATGCTGAAAGAGGTCGTCGATGCCGCAGGCGACCGTTTGGAGGTGATCCTCGACGGCGGCGTGCGCCGCGGGACGCACATTCTGAAGGCGCTCGCGCTCGGCGCGCGTGCGTGTTCCGCCGGGCGTCCGCACCTCTTCGGGCTCGGCGCAGGAGGAGAGGCCGGCGTCACGCAGGCGCTCAAGATATTGAAGACCGAGCTGGCGCGCGACATGGCGCTGCTCGGCTGTCCCACGATTCGCGACATCGATTCGACGCTGATTCGCAGAGTGGGCGGCGGGTGGGACAGATAGACGACACGGGTCGGCGCCAAACGGTCCGGCGCGTTACGGTGCGCCGAGTCGGCGGCAGTGGCGCTTCGGCCGCGGGCGAGGCGGAGGACGTCGTCGCCACCGAGGAGCCGCTCGAGATCCGGCTCGGTTACTCGCGCCGCGACGGCAGCCGCGCCGAGGAAAATGTCTCCATCACGATGCGGACACCGGGCCACGATGAGGACCTCGCCGTCGGCTTCCTGTTCACCGAAGGGATCATTCGTGGGCGTGCCGACGTGCAGAGTGTGGTGCCGCGCGGACAGCCGGCGCCGAACGGCCTGGTCAACGTAGTGCGCGTCGAGCTCACGCCCGGCGTAACGGTCGACTTCAAGCGGCTCGAGCGACACTTCTATACGACATCGAGCTGCGGCATCTGCGGCAAGGCCTCGATCGAGGCGGTGGCCCAGCAGGGGCAATTCGATATCGCCGCGACGAGCATGTGCATCGGCGCCGACGTGCTCGGCGGCTTGCCGGCCGCGCTCAAGGCGCAGCAGGCCGTGTTCGAGCAGACCGGTGGCTTGCACGCCTCGGGACTGTTCGACGTAAGCGGCGCGATCGTCGCGGTTCGCGAGGACGTCGGCCGGCACAACGCGCTCGACAAGCTCATCGGCAACGCCTTGCTGCAAGATCAGCTGCCGCTCGCTGAGCGCGGCATCGTTCTCAGCGGTCGCGCGAGCTTCGAGCTGCTGCAAAAGGCCAAGATGGCGGGCTGCCCCATCGTCGCCGCAGTCGGTGCACCGTCGTCACTCGCCGTGGAGCTCGCCAACGAGTTCGGCATCACGCTCGTGGGCTTCCTGAAACCCGGCCGCTGCAACATCTACAGCCGCCCCGATCGCATCGTGTAGCTCCTCGTTCTAGCGGGTCGTGTCCGCGCCGCTGCCGTATTAGTGCAATTACGTATGGCGACGCGTGGTCGATTGCACCGAACATCAAGCCAATACCACGTGTTCGGGGAGACGCGTCTCATGACGGTCAAAAGAGTTCTGTTCCGCTCGGAGGCGCGCGAGAAGGTGTTGCGCGGTACGACCGAACTTGCGGATGCGGTGCGGATTACGCTGGGGCCCAAGTCGAAGTCCGTTCTGATCGGGAAGAAATGGGGCGCGCCCCAAGTCTGCAACGACGGTGTCACGATCGCCAAGGAGATGGAGCTCGAGGACCCCGAGGAGAATCTCGGCGTGCAGATGCTGCGCCAGGCTGCCGAGAAGACCGGCGACGCGGTGGGCGACGGCACGAGCACGGCGACGATCCTTGCCCACGCGATCTTCGCGGAAGGTGTGCGCAACGTGGCCGCGGGTGCGAGCGCGATCGACATCAAACGCGGCCTCGACCGCGGCCTCGAAGTGGCCATCAAGGCACTGGCGGCGCAGGCTAAGACCGTCGAAAGCCGCAAGGAGAAGGCGCAAGTCGCCACCATCTCGGCCCACAATGACCCCGTGATCGGCGAGCTCGTGGCCGACGCGATGGAGAAGGTCGGCGGCGACGGCGTCATTACGGTCGAGGAATCGAAGACGACAGAGACTGCCCTCGAGATTGTCGAAGGCATGCAGTTCGACCGCGGCTATCTGTCGCCCTACTTCATCACCGACCCGGCTGCGATGGAGGCCGTGCTCGAGGACGCGTACGTCCTCATCTGCGACCGTAAGCTCGGTGTGCTGAAAGACATCATCCCGCTGCTCGAGCAGGTGGCGAAATCAGCGCGCCCGATTCTCTTCATTGCGGAGGATATCGAGGGCGAAGCGTTGGCCACCTTGATCGTCAATCAGATCCGTGGCGTGTTGAAGAACGCGGCCGTCAAGGCGCCGGGGTTCGGCGATCGCCGCAAGGCGATGCTCGAGGACATCGCCGCGCTGACGGGCGGTCAGCTGATTTCCGAGGACCTCGGTTTCAAGCTCGAGGACGTGGGGCTGTCGCAGCTCGGGCGGGCGCAACGCATCGTTGTCGACAAAGACACGACCACGATCATCGGCGGCGCCGGCAACAAGGCGGCCATCCAGGGCCGCATACAGATGATCCGTAAGGAGCTCGAGAAAACCACGAGTGACTATGACAGCGAGAAGCTGGAGGAACGGCTCGCCAAGCTCTCGGGCGGAGTGGCCGTCATCCGCGTGGGCGCCCCGACCGAGTCGGAGATGAAAGCCAAGAAGGACGCGCTCGACGACGCGATCAGCTCCACCAAAGCCGCCGTAGCCGAGGGCATCGTGGCGGGTGGTGGGCTTGCGCTATTGCGCTGCTGCCCGGCGCTCGACGCACTGGCGCAAACCTGCGATGGCGACGAGCGCACGGGCATGCAAATCCTGCGGCGTGCCCTCGAGGCGCCGACGCGCCAGATTGCCGATAACTCGGCGGCCGACGGCGGTGTCGTCGTTGATCGCATGCTCGGTAGCACGAGCAACATGGGGTTCGATGCCGCGCGCAAGGAATACGTGGACCTCTTCGCCGCCGGCATCGTGGACCCAGCGAAGGTCGTGCGCCTGGCACTCGAGAACGCCGTCTCAGTGGCGAGCGTGCTGCTGCTCACCGAAGCCACGATGACGGAGAAGCCGGAGAAGCGCGACGAGCGGCTGCCGCCGGAGCCTTCGCTCTAGCGGCAAAACTCGCCGATGGCGGCCACGGCGCCTGGGGCCTCATCGAGCACGAGGTGACCGGCGTGATCGAACAGCCGCACGCTCGCGTGCGGCAGCAGCCGTGCCCAGGTGCGATGCTGGGCAGCGGGCGTCAGTCTATCGTCATGCCCCCAGACGAGCATGGTCGGCATCGTGAGGCGATGCAGATAGCGAGGCAGCTTGCGGTCGAAACTGCCATTGGCGAACACGCGGCTTGCGGTCGCGGCTTCCTTAGTGCGCTCGGCGATGAATGCCGGGCTCGGCTCGCCGCGCGGCAAGTACTTGATGACGGTCTGTGGATCGGCCGCGAGCAAGGCCGGTAGCTCCGGCGGTGGGGTGGCGAGGAAGTTCACGGTGGCGTGCTCGGCCGGTACCGGCAGACCGATCGGGCAGACGAGAGCCAGCTTGTCGACGAGTCGACCGTGCTCCACGGCGAATTTCGTCGCAATGAAGCCGCCCATAGACTGACCGACGAGACGCACATGTGTGAGGCCGAGGGTTTCGAAGAGCTCGAGGTAGTGGTGCACGTAATCGTGGATTTCGGTTACCTGCGGATCGTCCGCCGATGCGCCGAAGCCAGGATGGTAAGGGATCAGCACTCTGAAGCTCTTGGTCCAGGACGCGGCGAAGTCGAAGCCCGTGACTGTGCCCGCGCCGTGCAAGAACACGAGCGGCGGGCCGCTGCCGGCCGACAGCAGCACGGTATCGATGCCATTGATTCGCAGCGTGCGGCGCTCGAAGGCGCTCATGAACAGTTCTCCCCCTGGTTGTCCGGCGGCACGGCCGCCTGCGCATATTGGACGGCTGCAGCTCGCCTTGGCAAGGTCGACGGGGCCAGCCTAAGATGCTCGCCATCGCAAACACAGGGTCGCTGGCATGAGGATGTGGTTCTCGACGATGACCGGCTGTTGTGTCGTGCTGCTGGCGGCCTGTGCCGCGCCTGCCCGCGTCGTCAAATCGTATCAGGACCCGACCTTCACGGGCGGCGCGTTCACGAAAATTCTCATCGTGGGCGCTCACGAGAACGTGACCGCTCGGCGTCGCTTCGAGGAGGCGCTTGCCGTCGCGTTGACCGCCGCTGGCACAGCCGCAGCCTCGAGCGTGGCAGCGATGGGCGTCGAGACTCCGCTCAACCGTGAGACTTTGGTTGCCGCGGCGCGCCAGTCGAATTCCGATGCCGTGATCATTACGCGCTTGCTCGACATGCAAAGCCGCGCCGAGATCGGCGGCGGGCGCGTCGCCGCCGACGCCGAGCGGAAGGACGACGGGTTGGGGGACTTCTTCCGCTACGACTATGTGACGTATTCCGATCCGCTCGAGATCACCACGGTCCGGACCGTCGCGCTCACGACCGATTTGTACAACGTTGCCGACGGAGCCAAGGTCTGGAGCGTAGAGTCCACCTCGTTCGAGAAAGAGACACTCGATGAGATCGTCGAAGACGCGGCGCGTGCGATTTCCCAGCAATTGACGCGTGACGGCCTGATCGAATAGCCAGCGAGTTGAACACACCGAGGATCACCGAGCTCGAACATTGGGACGCAGTCGCGCGGCGCTTCCGCACGCTCGCTGACTTGCCATGGCCGGTGTGGCTCGACAGCGCGTCCGCCGGCAGTCCCGATGGGCGGTACGACATCTTGGCCGCTGATCCGTACCTCACGCTACGCACGCGCGGTGGCGTTTCCGAGTTAACGACGCGCGGCGGCACGGTCGTGCGTTCGACTCGAGCGCCGCTCGAGTGGTTGCGCGAGCAACTCGGCGAGGTTTGCGCCCCGGCGCCGGGATTGCCCTTCTGCGGTGGCGCACTCGGCTATTTCGGCTATGACCTCGGTCGGCGATTCGAGAAAATCCAGGAGCTCGCGGCTGCCGACATCGACATGCCGGATCTCGCGATCGGGATCTACGACTGGGCGGTGATCGTCGATCATGCTGCACGTCGTTCGTGGCTCGTGAGCTGCGGCCGAGACGAGCGCACATTCGGTGATTGGCCGCAGCTGCTTCAACGCCTACAGACCCCAAACGATCGGCTGGTGCCGCCGTTTCGGGTGTTGTCACGCGCTACCTCGAGCTTTAGCCGCGAGTCGTATGCCGCGGCTTTCGCGAGCGTGCAAAAGCGCATTCAACGCGGCGATTGCTATCAAGTGAATCTCACGCAACGGTTTCGGGCTCGCGCGGATGGCGACGCGTGGCACGCCTATTTGCAGCTGCGCGAGATCAACCCCGCACCGTTCGCGGCGTTCCTCGACTTTCCCGATGGCCGAGTACTGTGTTCGTCGCCCGAGCTGTTCCTGCGCGTCGTCGGCGATCGCGTCGAGACCAAACCGATCAAGGGCACGCGCCCACGCGCGGCAGACGGTGTGCGTGATCGCGCACTGGTCGAGGCGCTGCGCACGAGCGCCAAGGATCGCGCGGAGAACGTCATGATCGTCGACTTGCTGCGCAACGATCTCGGCAAGAGCTGCGTGCCGGGCTCCATCCGCGCGAGCAAGGTGTTCGAAGTCGAAAGCTTCGCCAGCGTTCATCACCTCGTGAGCACGGTGGAAGGGCGGCTCGCGCCCGGCAAGCACGCATTGGATCTGCTGGCGGGCTGTTTCCCGGGCGGCTCGATTACTGGTGCGCCGAAGGTCGCCGCGATGCGGATCATCGAGGAGCTCGAGCCGCAGCGGCGCAGCGTTTACTGCGGCTGTATCGGTTACGTCGGATTCGACGGCAACATGGCCCTGAACATTGCGATCCGCACGCTGGTGCAGCACCGCGACTACATTTATGCCTGGGCCGGCGGTGGGCTAGTGGCGGATTCCGAAGTCGATGCCGAGTACCAGGAGAGCCTCGACAAAGCCGCGGCGTTGCTCGAAGTCTTGGGCGAGCGCGCGGCGAACAACGCGCGTTGAGTGGTGATGTCGGCAGAGCCGCCGCGTGAGGCACGCGGCGGCTCCACGGAATGCTGTTAGAACCGCCAGCCGAAGTCGAGGCGCAGGACGTCCATTTCGGCATCCTCGGATCGGCCCGAGTCGATCTCGAGAAGGCCGTACGTGCCGCGCACGACGAAGTCGTCGCTTAAGTCCCAGCGCAGGCCCACGCCATAGGTCCACGACGTTTGGGTCTCGGTATAGGTGTCGTAGAACGAGGTGCAGATATAGCCCCACCATGGATCCCACCAGCAACCCGTGGTCGGCGGGCCATCGGCGATGTTCGAATCGACTCGCGTCCAGCCGCCGCCGGCCTCGATAAACGGCGTAAAGCCGCCCTCGAGGAGATAGAACGTGCCCTTGAAGTGCAGCGTGGCGATGTCGAGCTCGGCGTCGACCGTTACGGTCGAACCGGTGTCGAGACGTTGTCTCGCCTCATAGTCCGGACTGCTCCAGGTGAAATCGCCGCCAAGAGCGAGGCGATCGGTGACGTTGTAGTTGGCCGTAAAGCCCCAGCCGAGATCGCCCTCGATGGTGAGCCCGGAGCCGCCACCGCCCTGAAGGGACTCGGACGAAGTGTCCATGATGTTGAAGCCGACGTCCCACGTGCCGGCGCGGTCTTGGGCCGCCGCCGTAGCCGATGTGGCGAGCAACGCCAAGCCGAGGAAACTACTGCGAATATCCATATTGTTCTACCTCCAGAAAAGTCGACTAGCCTACACTAGAACGCAACGCTCGGCCGCATCGTTCGCGGCTCGAAGGGCCGGGTGGCCGACGGACCGCCATTTGACCGCTATTTGGCTGTGGAGTTGCGGCCTTCCATCAAACAGGCCGCGAACGCGTTCTTGAAAAGGATGTACTGCCCTTATCCTTTCGCAGCTTCCTTGGCGGCCTTAGCGCGCAGTTTTTTGCTCTGCGCGGCCATGTCCTTGATGATCTTTACGACTTGGCTTTCGGCTTTTTCCACGTCGTCGGAGAAAACGCGCGTCGCGGTGCCGCGCCAGATCAGTGTTTTGTTCGAAGCCGACCAGATGTCGACGACGAGCGTTCCTTCGTCATACTCGACGACGCGCGTCGTCGTGGAGACGGGGCCGCCGTAGTACCCGTAATGCCCCCAGCCTACGGTGCCGTAGCCGCCAAAGCCGTAGCCGTAGGAGTCGGACTCGAGGCGCACTTGTTTCTCCGTCGACGTGTGGTACGTCACGTAGATATCGGGACTCGCTTCCACTCTGGTGAGCCCGCTCGCGGCGAGCTCGAACTCGATGGCAGTGACGACTCGAGAATGCATGAAGGGGTTGGTTTTCTCGAGCGAAGAATCGGGATTGGCATCCCACTGAAAGGTTTTGATGGTCGAGAAGTCGTAGGCCTCGTCCCACTGGATCTGAGGTTTCGCGGCGTAGGCCGGCGCGACAGCCAGGGCGAGCAGCGCGATGGCCGCCGTGTAGATTCTTATCATTTGTTCGCTCCAAAAAGGGAAAGACGCACCTCGGCCCCCGAGATGGCGGATGCCAAAATACCCGAACGCGCGCTCCGCGGGCAATAGCCACGGCTTTGTGTAGGTAAAACTACATATAGTTCCCCACGCGCCGCTCATCACGACTGGGTGTCCGTCCGCGGGCCGTTGGACGGCAGCAGGACGGCTGCGCTAGCTCAATCCCAGGGCATCAAGGTGACGATTCGACCGTTAACGCTCGTGATTGTGGCTGCGAGCGTCCTGGTGGCCTGTACGTCCACGACAATCGTCGAGCCTTTCTAACCGGCCCGCCACGGCGAAAGTCGACTACGCGTTCCTGAGTCCGAACGCGGACTTCAGCAAATATAGGACGTTAATCCTCTCGCAGCTCGAGGTCTATTACCCGGACAGCATTCCGCAACCTGAGGATCTCGACCGGCTGCGTCAGTATTTCCGCGAAGCCATTCTCGCGGCGTTCGGCAACGACTTTGAGATCACGTTCGAGCCGGCGCCGGAAACTCTGCGTGTCAACGCGCAAATCATCGATCTGAAGATCGTGGGCGCGCAGGGGACGTATCAACCGAGCAGCCGGCGGCGCGAGGTGGTTGCGGAGGCGAGCTGACGTTCTTGATGGAGCTTCAGGATGCCGCCACGGGCATGACGCTCGCGCGCGCCGCCGACGATACCGGGACCGCCGAGCTCGCGTCGCCGACGGGTCAAGACACGAGCTGGAATCAGGTGCGCGCCGCCGCAGAACGTTGGGCGAGCCTGTTCCGCGCGTTTCTCGATCGAAATCTACAAAGTGCCCGCAACACGTGAGGCCATGGTCCGCCTTGCGAAGCACACGGGCGGAGGCTAGCATTCGAGCAACATCGCGCGGAGCACTCGAATGCGAATTCACTGGCTTGTAGTTCTGGGATTTTCTCTCGTCGCCAGCAGCGCGCACGCGCAATCCGCGCCGTCGGGCAAAACCCTGGCTGCAACCATCGAGGTGTATGTGTTCCCCGGGAACGGGCAGCCGGCCGAGCAGCAATCCAAGGACGAGGCGATGTGCTACAACTGGGCCGTCTCGAATACCGGTACGGACCCATTCGAGCTGCAAAAGCAGGCGGCGGCGCAGCAGCAGCAGACGCAGCAGCAAGTGCAGCAGGCCCAAGCCGCGACCCAAGGCGCGGGTGCGAAGGGTGCGGTGGGCGGCGCGGCTGCGGGTGCGCTGATCGGCGCAGTCGCGGACGAAGACAAGAGCGAAGCCGCGGCAGCGGGAGCGGCGGTGGGCGCTATCGCTGCGAGGCGTCGCGCGAAGGCGGGCAGTCAACAGGCCGCTGCGGCGGCCGAGCAGAGCGGAGCGGCTGCGCAGCAGGCCACGGCCGAGCAAGTCGGCAATTTCAAGAAGGCCTTTAGCGTGTGCCTCGAATCGAACAAGTACATGGTGAAGTTCTAGCCGCCCCGAGAGACGGCATGGGTACAGCGACCTGCGTCAAATACGCGATGACGCTGACGAGATTCTAGGCGCAGTATCGACCGGTCAAATATCGGCGTCCGTGCAGACTCCAAACACGGTCACAGTCAAGCCATCACGCGAGACCGCAACGGTCACGTTGCCCGTTTGTTCGTGAATCACGAAGCTGAACGCGCGTCCGTTTTCCATGCCCTGCAGGTAGATGTTCCCGTCCGTCCTGCTCAGCGTGGTAAACGCCGTGGTTCGATTTTCCTGGCTTGCTTTGGTCGTCGATAGCGTCTTCTTAGCGAGGTCGACGACGACGAATTCGGGGACACCGATTTCCCAAGCGGGAATCGTGAAGCACTCACTTTGCTCTGCACAGATAATCACTTGCGACACCGCACACAGTAAACGATCGACGCCCTGCAAGTCGTCGGCCGCTGCGACAGTGCCGATCAACCCCGCCGAGGCAATTACGAGACGTTTCATCTTCTTCTCCCTTACTGCTGCCGTCGACGGCCCGTTTTCGCGCAAGGCTAACACGTATTTTTGACTAATCGAACATGTAGCCGATCGTGCCGCCGAGGAACATGGTGTCCAAGCTAAAGGGTACGCCGTTCACGGATGACTTTTGGTAGTCGATATCGAGCAGCTTGAGGCCGAACACGAACTGGCTCCCCGACTCAAGCTCGCGGCCGAAGGTCAGGCCGATGCCGTAGGTGAAACTCGTTCCGCCGCCGCCGATGTTGGCGCGCGTCGTGAGGTTCCATTTGTCGCTCAGCTCGCGCGTGTTGCGCACGCCGACGAAACCATCCACCCAATCCGTGTCGCGGTTGATGGTCGGCAGCGTCGTCGGCTGCAGCTCCAACTCGAAATCCCAGTAGCGAACACCTACTTCGAGATCCACCCGCGACCCTTTGCGCAGATAGCCGGCCTCGACGATCGTCGTATCGGCCTGCGTCTGGATTTGGCCGCCCACGTTCTCGGTCTCGGGATCGGGCTCGAGCGACAAGTAAACCAAGTCGCCGAAAAATCCGTAGCCCTCGCGCTGCGCTTCCACGTGAACCAGGGCCGCGCCGGCGAGCACATCGACGAGGTCGGAGAAGTCGACGCTGACGTCGCTGTGAATCGGGCCAAGTGCGCTGTCGCCTTCGATGCCCGCCGCCCACAAGTAGGGTGTCACTGACCAGTCGTAGTCTTGGGCTTTGGCGAGTGGTGCCGCCAGGATCAACGTCGATCCCAGCAAGAGTCTTGAATACATTCGGTTCCGCTCCACAGAAATTGCGGCGCATGCTAGCAGATGAGTGTTCCGCTTATCGGCCTTTCGCCTTACTGGCCAGAGGTCCAACGGTACTGCCAGCCGATGGCCAGCGTATCGAAGTCGGTGCCGGTTCTGGTCGACACACCCGTGCTCGCGTGCAGCCGCAGCGTCTGATAGCGAGTCAGGGGTAAGCCAAAAGTGACGCCGAAACGCTCGTTCTTCTGCAAGTCGTCGCCGGCTTCGCCGGCCACCGTCGAGCGTCCGCCTTGATAATGAGTGACGTCGCCGGCCACCCAAGCTCCGGCCTTGAACACGTGCACGACGTGTGCTTGCAGCGAGTAGATGGGCTCCTGCTCTTTCTTGCCCCTGACGAACTCGTCGTTATCGGCGTAGAAGGTGACCGCCGCGGCCATTTCCCAAATGAAGTGCCGCAGGGTCTTCGAGAAACCGATCTCCGGCTTGACCGACCAGCGGTTCGTGCCGATGTTGACGATCCGATCGTCGTCGTACTGTCCGGTCGGCGCGGCCACCTGCACGCTCGCCCCAACGACGAGGTCCTGCTTGAAGGTGACGAACTCCGGCGGCGTGAGGGCGGGGGCGCCGCGGAAGTTCAACGACAGCCGGAACCTGGAATCGGCATAGCCACACACGTTGCGCGTCACGATCTCTCCGGCGTAGGTCGCGGAGCCCGAGACGCAGGCGTGCGGTAGCAGAACGTCGAACTTGCTGGCCTTGTCCCACAGGCCAAACGATCGGATATACGCCACGGCCGGGCCGTCGACGCTGAGATTGGCGTTGTCGAGCGGCACGGAGGGGTCGAACAGCACACCGCCCTCTGATGCGTTGTACACGAGGGCCAGGAAATTCAGGCCCGTCGGCGCGTTCGTGTAAAGTCGCGGCTCGAGGTCCTGTCCGTGTGCGCCGCAGGCCGAGAGTGCGGCCAGTGCCGCAACTAGCCAGTGCAACCGCTGTTCCATAAACAAGACCCGATCACAGAGGTCGGCGTATTATCCGGCCTATGAACATTTTTTGTCGATGCGTATTCACGGCCGCGCTCGCCGCGACTTCCACAGCGGGTGCACAAGCTCCCGTCAACGGCGACGGAGCGTCGGTCCCCTCGTCGAGTTGGTCGTTCACGGTGACGCCCTATCTCTGGGCTGCGGGGCTCGACGGCAACACGACCGCGGACGGCGTCGGATCGGAGATCGACACGGGTTACAGCTTCTTCTCGCTCGACAATCTCGATCTGACCCTTGCAGCGGCTGCTGAGGCGCGCAAGGGGCGCTGGACCGTTTTGTTCGACGGCCTATACGTCGAGTTCAGCGACGCTTTCGACCGCCCGGCAGTGGATGCCGACGCGGAAATTTCCGGTGGTTTCCTCGAAACCTCGGCGGCCTACCCGGCGCTGAACGTTCCCGGGCTCGAGGCCGTTTTCGGCATGCGTTACGTCGCGCTCAAATCCACCGTGCAGCTTATACCGGGCCCCTCCGGCAGCACGCGCGAGAACTGGCTCGATCCTCTGGTCGGTGTGCGCTTCCAACACGCATTCAACGACCGCTGGTCTGTCAGCTTGCGCGGCGATGTCGGCGGCTTCGGCGTAGCGTCGGAGCTCACGACGAACGCCGCGGCCATTTTTGGGCTTAGGCTCACCGATGCCATGACGTTGCGCTTCGGCTATCGCGCACTGCAAATGGATTTCGAGGACGGCGGCTTCGTTCTCGATGCGATCGTGCAGGGTTACGCCGTCGGCTTGACCTTCGCGCTCTAGCGCCCGTTTCCGAAGTCGAACTTCACGTACAGCAACGCCCCGTCGTAACCCCAGTCGAGAGCGCCGGTGAGGCCCCTGTCGGTCTCGGCGCTCAAGCTCATCGCCACTTCGTTCCAGGCGAGCCCGACGGCCCAGTGGTCGCCGAACGAATAGTCGGCGCCGACATAGAAATCCGTCAAGCTGCCGTCGACCTTGTCAGCCGAGTAATCGAAGATTTGCAGGACTCCGCGCAGCGTGATGTGGTCGGTGATCGCATAGTCACCGCGCAGGCCGATGACGGGCAGCGGCGCGGTGACGTCTTGCTCATCGCTCGCGCTGATATTGGCTGCGCTGATCCCGAGCGTGGTCTGCGATACGTACAGTCCGCCCGTGATGCCGAGATAGCCGCGGTCGCGGGCGAGCAGGGCGAAGGTGTAATCGGCTTTGATGACAGTCAGGTCCGACTTTACGTTGACCACGGTATTGATGACGAACGTCTCGTCGCCGAAGTCGATGGTTTCCTGGATCTGTTTCGAGGCGTCCCGCGAAAGGTCGAAATAGCCGAAGTCGAGCCGATGCCGGTCGTTGATCCACCAGTAGCCGCCGAGGCGTGCCACCGAGGTCGATCCCTCGAGGCCGAGGTCGTCCTCAAGGTCGATGTCGCTTCCATCCGACTGGTCCGAATCCAAGCGTGCGCTCGTGTCCCGATTGGTGATGAACGTTCCGAGCAGGATGCTGGCGCCCTCGCGGCCTGACTCCTGGGCGACGGCCGTGTCGGCCGATGACGCGAGAAGCCCAATGACTGCCGCGACGAGGGGCCACCCGTGGCCGTAGGTGAAGGTGCGCACGTTCGTATTCCTAATGCTGTCCGGCGCCCAGTGTGCCACGTTCGCCGGCGCGAATGCAGTTGGTATTGTCCGAAGGGCGAACAAACGAGTTGATGCGGTGGGTATGCCAAATCCCATTGGAACTGCTGCTCCTGAAGCCGCAGAATAGCGGGGAGACCCCCCGCGGAGAAACGGTGGGGATCGTCGATCAACCTGGAGAACCAAGATATGCGAAAAACAATTTGGTCGGTTCTTGCGACAGCGGGCCTGTCGGTGACCGGCTACTCGGTCGGCGTCGATGCCGCGCCACGTGTGCAAACCGGGCCAAACGCTGAGGTCACTCACGACGGTTTGACGCGAGTCGATAAGTCGGTGATGGACCTGGCCTGGGTCAAAGCGGACCTCGACTTGAGCAAGTACAACAAGCTGATCCTGGCGGGCGCCGAAGTACAGTACCGGCTCGTGGATGACAAGGGTGGGCACTACCGGCCCGGTAGGGACGATCAGAGTGAGTTTCCGATCTCTGAGGAAGGCAAAGCGAAGTTGCGCGAGGTTGTGGGCGAAGCATTTCGCGAGCAGCTCGCGAAGTCCAAGCGCTATGAGATCACGAACATCCCCGGGCCCGGTACGCTGATCCTCGTGGGCACGTTGATCGACGTCGTCTCGAAGACACCGCCGGACGACGCCCCTGGCCGCTACGACGTGTATCTCAGCGAAGTAGGGGAGGCCACGTTGGTGCTCGAGCTGCGTGACTCGATGACCAACGAGGTGCTCGCACGTGCCGCGGACCGCCGCGCCGCCGAGACGGAGGGTTTCGCAATCCCTGCGAATACCGTGACGGTCTGGAGCGAGGTACGACAGCTCGCGAACAGCTGGGCGTCGTTGCTGCGCAAGCGTTTGGACGAAGTCACCAACGTTGGCCAGATGTAGTCCAAGGCTCCGCCGGCTGATCGCGAATCAAATCGGGGCTGCCCGGCGACTCGTCGGGCAGCCCCGTTTCGTCAGCGGCTATTTGAACTCGGCCGTGCCGCTGCCGGCGTCGAAGGTCAACAGGAGTTGCCCGCGCGAGGTGAAGCGGAAGCTAACGACCGTGCCGAGCATGGCGGTGAACTCGTTCTCCTGCGAGCCATCGCAGTACATTCGCGTCGCGAAGAGATCGCCGAACCTCAGCCGGTCATCGACGGCCGCATACGCCCCGCCCAGCCGGTTGCAGTCGGTGGTCGCCAAGAACGTGCCGTCGGCGCCGAACGTCAGCGCGAACGCCTCCGTCTGCCGCGGCTGGATCTCTCGGCCGTCGCTGTAGCGAGTTTTCACCCACAACCAAGTCTTCATGTCGAGCTTCATCCTGTCGGGGTCTGCCTCGCCTTCGAAGTTCTGTGCCACCTCGCCAAATTGCAGCGTCTCGGCGTCGAGCAGCAGCCGGATGCTCTTGCCGACCGAAGGCGGTGTGGCAAAGCTCTCGCCCGGAGCTCGGTCGGCATAGTTCACCGTGATGATGTTGTTCGTGCCGATCTCGGTGGTCTGCGGCGCGATGCGATCGCCGAGCAACAGGCCCTGCGAGCCGACATATCCCTGCTCGGTGTCGAGCGCGGCCACGGCGTAGTAGAAGATGCCGCTGCCGCCTGTCTCGTGCGTCAGCAGGAACACGACATCCAGCCGGCCGTCGCCATTCAAGTCGTGCTCGATTTCGTTGCCGAAATAACGTGTAACGACTTTCGCGGCAGAGCCCGGCGCCGCTTCGCTCTCGGCCACACCGTCGTTGAGCTTAATGCGCCGGCCCTCGATGACGTATTCCGCGCTCTTGTAGTCCGCGACATAGGCCGGAGGTTCTTGGGCGACGCAGCCAGCCACGAGGCCAGATGCGCCGATTACAACGGCCAAGGCGGCGGCTGCAACGATTGAGTGCTTCATTGCGGCTACAGTAACCTACGCGCGCCTGCGAGGGCACGGGGCCCTTACTGCGCGCGTGTGCTACCTTTGCCGCAGAAACTTGGCCCCGACTGGAGAACCCATTTGCGCAGTCCGATTCGACCATCGTGGAGTCCGGCGACCACTCTTCTGCTCTGCGTCGCGACGACCTTGCTGCCGACTCGCGGCGAAGCCGCCGGGGATATCTATTGGTTCAGTTTGTTGACCGAGGATTCGTACACCGCGAGCCAGTTCTACTCGCAGCTCTTCGGCTGGGAGATGCAAGACAGCCCCAACGGCGGTCTCATGGCGATGCGCAATGGCATGCCGATGGCGGGCATCAGCCAAATCGAGGATCGCCTGCCGAACGTGTCGGAGTCGATGTGGCTTGCGGCGATTACCGTCGATGATCTCGAGAAATCCGTCACCACCGCGAAACAGCTCGGAGCTACGGTTCACCAGGACATCACGAAGCTGCCGGGTTGGGGCAGTTTCGCCACCATCCAGGACCCGCAGGGCGCACCGGTAACGCTCGCGGTCCCGGAGCGCCGGCTCGGCGGCCGGCAGGGTTATAGCGGCTGGCGCTGGGCGGAGCTCTGGACTCACGACACCGAGCAAGCCGCCGCTTTCTATACGAAGGTGGTTGGGTACACGGTGGAGGAGGTGCAAACGGGCGAGCAGCACTACACCGTGTTCGGCTTTCCGGGCGAGCGCAACGCCGGTTTGGTCAAGCTCGAGCAACCCGAGGTCGCAGCGCGCTGGGCGCCGTACGTGGGCGTGTCCGATTTGCGCGCGATTCTCGTGCGTGTCTGGGAGTTGAACGGCAAAGTCCTACGCGAGCCGGCCGAGATCAACTTCGAGGCCGCCGGCAACAACCGCGTCGCGTTGATCACCGACCCGACTGGAGGGGCGATGTTCCTCTACCAGCTCGACGCGCAAGCCACGACCGATCCCAACGTCGCTGCGCAAAATTCGACGAGCTCGAGCCGGCCACGCAGTCAGTCGAGCGAGTCCGGGCCGAGGGTCAACGTCAGCGTGAGCGTTTCCTACGGCTACGGCTACGGCGGCGGCTGGGGCGGTGCGTATTATCCGCGGGGGTATGGACATTACCCGTATTGAGGTCCGCGGCGTCGCGACGCATGTGGCCGCTCTGATGAGCAAGCGGCGACGTTCAGTATTGCAGCTCGCGTAGGTAGGCGATCACGTCGGCGATGCGCTGCTCCGCCGACTCGGCGTCAGGCACGAGCCGCTGCGTGGCACCGAACACGGGTCCCCAAACGGGCATTTCGCGCGTGCCGTGCGCGGCCGGAAAGCTGCGCCCGTCGATGTAGCTTGCGACCGCTTCGGTCGGGAATTCACCGCCGTTGCGCTGACGGAGCGTGCGTAGATTCGGCACGGGAACGGTCAGCGTTGCTGCCGTCGGTCCGTCGCCTTCGGCCATGGGGCCATGACACGACGCGCAATGCGTCTGGAACGTGCGCTCGCCGAGCGGCTGCGTCGGCGTCGAGCTACAGCCCGCCAGGACTGCGGCGAACAGCGAAATGCCGATATGGAGCTTCATGCGGGGATCATACGTTTTTCGAGTGCCTAGGGGCCAGGTGCGCCCAGCCGCGATACGTAGCCACGTGGGCGGCCACATTGTGCACGCGCAGAATGTCGACGCCTTGGGCGCACAGGTTCAACGACGCACCCACGGTGACCAGATCGCGGTCCGATTGGTCGGTCGCCGCGAAGCCGTGCATGAACGACTTGCGCGAATGACCGACGAGGCACCGTAGCCCGTAACGTTGGAAACGCTGCAGGTCGCGCAGCAGCTGCAGCGACTGCAGGGGGTTCTTGCCGAAGCCAACGCCGGGATCGAAGATCACGCGGCTCAAATCGAGCCCGGCGCGTTGCCATTCGCCGAGGCGCTGCTCGAGCCACCGCTCCACTGCGTCGCCGGGATTCTGCTCGACGGGCAGCGTCTTGTTCTTGTCGGCGGGCACGCCGACGTTGTGCATCGCCACCCAATCCTTGCCGCTGCCCACCGCGATCTCGAGCATGGCGGGCGCCGTCAGTCCGCTCACGTCGTTGATGATGTCCGCGCCGAGCGCCAGGGCGCGGCGCGCCGTGTCCGCATGATACGTGTCGACGCTGAGCAGTGGCCGCAGCGTGGCGCGACCGTGCTTGTCGATGAGGTGGCCCAAGATCGGCTCGAGTCTGGCCCACTCCTGATCCGCACGCAGCGGTGTTGCGCCGGGACGCGTCGACTCGGCGCCGACGTCGATGAGCTCCGCGCCGGCCGTGAGCATGGCATCGACGTGTGCATCGACTTTCGGCCAGTCGGCGAGCTCGCCCCCGTCGGAGAACGAATCCGGCGTGACGTTGACGATGCCCATCCACAGCGGAATGTGCTGCCGCGTTTGCCGCGACCATTCGAGCACGGTGCGGCTGCCGCTTCCGGGGATCGTCATGCGCGGCTCGAGCGCGCCGAGCGGTGTCAGCACGAAGGCGCGCTCGGTGATGCCGGGATGAGGCACGCGTAGTCGCTCGGTCGCGATGGTCTCGCGGCCCCAGAGCAGGATGTCGACATCGATCGGGCGCGGCGCCCAGCGGCCTCGATCGGTGCGGCCGAGTGCCTGCTCGATCCGTTTCAGGCCGTCGAGCGTCTCGGGCGGCGTTGCCGCCGTTCGACACTCGGCCACGAGATTCAGGAACGGTTGATTCCAATCGCTCGGCGCGTCGGTCGGCAGCATGGCCGGAGACTCGACCAGCGGTGAGACGCGCAGCACTCGCATGCCCACGGTGGGCAGCAGCTCGAGCGCGCGCGACAGGTGCGCGCGCCTTTGCCCGAGGTTGGACCCGAGACCGATATATATGTCCATGCCGACTATTCGCGCGACACTGAAGTCCATACAATCATGCCCAAACCACAACGAACTTGCAGGAGCAAGCACGAATGAAAACAAGAGCCGCAGTCGCGTGGGAAGCCGGCAAACCACTGAGCATCGAAGAGGTCGATCTCCAGGGTCCGAAGAAGGGCGAAGTTCTCATTCGGCTCGTCGCGACCGGCGTGTGTCACACCGACGCCTACACGCTGTCGGGCGCGGATCCAGAAGGTGCCTTCCCGACGATCTTGGGTCACGAGGGTGGCGGCGTCGTCGAAGAGGTGGGACCCGAGGTGAAGAGCGTGAAGGTGGGCGATCACGTGATCCCGCTCTACACGCCCGAGTGCAAGAAATGCAAGTTCTGCAAGTCCGGTAGGACGAACCTCTGCGTGGCGATTCGCGCGACGCAGGGGAAAGGCTTAATGCCCGACGGCACGAGCCGCTTCTCGCTGAAGAAGAAGCCGATTCTCCACTTCATGGGCACGTCGACCTTCTCCGAGTACACGGTGCTGCCGGAGATCGCCGTCGCGAAGATCAGCAAGAAGGCGCCGCTCGAGAAGGTTTGCCTGCTCGGCTGCGGCATCACGACAGGCATAGGCGCCGTGCTCCACACGGCCAAGGTGCGGCCCGGCTCCACGGTCGCCGTGTTCGGCTTGGGCGGTGTGGGCTTGAGCGTGATCCAAGGCGCCGTGATGGCCAAGGCCGAGCGCATCTTCGCGGTCGACATCAACGACAGCAAGGAAGAGATGGCGCGCGCGCTTGGCGCGACCGACTTCTTGAACCCGAAGAAGTTCGACAAGCCGATCCAGCAAGTGATCGTCAGTCTGACGGAATGGGGCGTCGACTACTCGTTCGAGTGCGTCGGCAACACCCAGCTCATGCGCTCCGCGCTCGAGTGCTGCCACCGGGGTTGGGGCGAGTCGACGATCATCGGCGTGGCGGCGTCGGGGCAGGAGATCTCCACGCGCCCGTTCCAGCTCGTCACGGGCCGCGTGTGGCGCGGCAGCGCGTTCGGCGGCGTAAAGGGCCGCACGCAGCTGCCCGGCATGGTCAAGCAGTACATGGATGGCGAGATCAAAGTGGACGAGATGATCACGCACACCATGGGGCTCGAAGACATCAATCACGCCTTCGATCTCATGCACGAAGGCAAGAGCATCCGCTCCGTCATCCATTTCTAGGAGCAAGCAGCTGCCGGATCGTGCGTAACACGCGCTTCGCGATCGCTCTAGGTGCCGCGCTCGGCTGTCACGCCGGCGCGGCGCAAACTCCTGCCGAGGCAGCGAAGCCGTATCGAATCGAATGTGCGCCGGCCGCGTGCCGCGCCGATCTCGCCACTTACATCGGCTGGCGCGTGTTCCAGGCGCAATGCGCCACGTGTCATGCGGCTGACGCGCGCGGCTCGAGCTTCGCCCCCGACCTCACCGAACGCATGCGCCGTATGGGGCAGCGCGACTTCGTCGCGGCGCTCGACCGCGGTTATCTCGGTGAAAATAGCAGCATGCCGCCGCGCGGCCGCGATCCGAACGTGGCGCCGTACTACGATGAGCTCTGGGCGTATCTTGCTGCGCGTCGCAACGGCGATTTGCCGGCGGGCCCCGTCGAACGGTTAGCCGAAGAGACCGCGGCCGCGCCGAACTAGAACCGCAAGCGCACGCCGAGCCAGGCCGCGACCGGTGCGCCGGGCCCGAGGAATCGAGGGTCGTCGAATTCGCCGCCGAGCACGTCGTCGGCCTCGCCGAACACGCCGAACGTCTCGTATTCCTCGTCGAGCAGGTTGTCGATGCTCCCGAAGAGGCTCACGCGATCGCCGAAGCGGTATTCGGCCCGTACGCTCAAGACGGCGTAGCCGTCGATTTTGTCGACGAGATTGCCTTCGTCGCCGCGGTAGTGCTGACCCGAGCTCGCCAACACTTCCGCGCCGAGTGTGAGCCGATCATTCACGGCCAACCTTAGGCCTGCTTTGAGCAGCTGTGCTGGGATCAACGGCAGCCGGTCGCCGGACTCGACTTGGATCTCGCCGTCGACGGCCTCTGGGTTGTTCGGGCTCGCCACCGCGAAGGCGTCGCGGAACGTAGCGTCGAGATAGGTATAGTCAACCGACCACGTGAACCGCTCGCCGGCGCTGCCCGAGAGGTTTGCCTCGAAGCCGTCGCGCCGCGTCTCGCCCACGTTGTCGAAGAAGCCTTCATTCGTTAGTGCGCCGGCGCTGATGAAGATGATGTCGTCGTCGTTCGTGGTGCGGAAAACCCCGGCGTGCCAGCCGCCGCCCACCCAATCGCCGCGCACGCCCGCTTCGAAGGTCTTCGCCACGACTTGCTCGAGCGGCGGATCGGCGACGAACGCATTCGGCAGGCGGCACGGGTCGTCTTCGTCGGCACAGGTGAGCTCCACGGGGGAGGGGGCGCGATTGGCCTCGCTGTAGCCGGCGTAGAACGTCAACGCGCGGGTACCGGCGGTAAAGCCGAGCGCCGGATTGAGGCGCTGGAAAGTGTGATCGCCGCTGAGCTCGTCGCCAAGCTGGTCCTCGAGGATCACGCGCGTGCGGTTGTAGCGGCCCGATAACGTGAGCGCCATGCGCTCGCCGAGCGAGAACACGTCGCTCAAGTAAACGCCCGAGTTCTCGACGGAGGCTTCGAGCCCGGTGAATGCGTCGCCGATCAGCACACCGCCGGGGACCGCGAAGCGCGTCTCATCGAGCGTGCCGAGCTCGCTGCTGGCCGCAAATGCGATGTGGCTCTCGTCGTGCGCCAAGCCCACGGTGAACAGGTTATCGCGGTCGCCGAGATCACCCGCGAAATCCGCTTGCAGGCCGAAACCGATGCCGTCCTGCTCCGTGCTCGAGCGATTGACGGTCGCGCCCTCGAGACTTTCGTCGAAGGGGATCGGTTCGCCGCTCGCATCGAGCACGATGTCTTCCACGCCATCCTCCTCGCCACAGACGAATCCCGGCGTGCTCTGGCATTCCCCGAAATCGGAGTCGTCACCGTTCAGAGTGCCGATGTCGCTATGGCGCACATAGACGTTGCCACGTAACGCGACGGTGGCGGACACGGTCTGCTCGCCGCTCACGTTCAGCATCGCCAGTTGGTTCCGCGTCTGGTCCGGGTGCGTGAAGATGGCCGCGCGATCCAGCTCGAGCAGGTCGACGGGTGCCGAGCCGTTGCCGATCAAGTCGGTGTCGACGTAGGTGAGGCCCACATCGATACGCGAGCGTTCGCCCACAGAGCTCAGCTTGGCGAACACCTGCTCGGCCGTGGTAGGCGAGAAGTCGCGCCAGCCGTCCTCATCGAGGTACGACGCCGTAACGAAGTAGCCCAAGTCGTCACCGAGCGTGCCGCCCGTCTCCGCTTGCAGCGCGAGGCGCTCGAACGAGCCCGTGAGCAGCTCGGCGCGTGTGCCGGGGTGCGTGAAACCGTCTTTGGTGCGAATGGCGATCGCGCCGCCGAGTGCGTTCAAGCCAAACAGCGGGTTTGAGCCCGGCGACAGGTAAACGCTGTCGATGGCCGACTCGGGGATCAGCGCCCAGTTCACCGTGTCGCCGAAGGGCTCGTTGATACGCACGCCGTCTTGGTAGACGGCCAGCCCCTGCGGTAGCCCGAGCAACGGCGAGCCGACGAAGCCGCGGTATTGAATGTCGGGCTGCAGCGGGTTGCTCTGCACGTCGTTGACGAACACGCTGCCGAGGTTGCGTTTCATGAAGTCCGCGAGGTCGAGCGCGCCTTGCTCGCGCAGCTCTTCGGCCGAGATGGTCTGCACGTTGGCCGCGATGCGGTCGGCATCGAGCTTGCCACCGAGGGGTGTCGTGCCCACGACTTCGATGACGTCCGTCTGCGCGACGACCACTGCGGGGCTGCCACAACTCGCGAGCCAGCCCAGAACCGCGATGGCAGCCGCAAGACGTGAGTGCATGGCGAGGCCTGCTCCAGCGAACCGAGAACGGCGAACGCTGGCCTTTCACGGCCAAGCGGCGAGCGCGGATTCTAGCGGGCCGAGTCCCGGACGGCGCCGGTCCCAGTCAAAGTCAGGAAGAATTCCCGAGCAGCCAGCTAGGGGCGCCGCCAGTTGACGCTGCAGTGTGTGTCGTAGGCACCTCGAGGGTGCCGCACGTGCTCGTGCCGGGCTGACTAACGCCGCAGCAACCAGAGCACGAGCGACAGCGCCGCCGATAGCAACAGGCAGGTGCCAATCGGGAAGTAGAACACGCCGTGACTCGTCTCGATGCGGAGGTCGCCCGGCAGGCGGCCCAGGCCGAGCTTCAGTATCCAGGGCCAGAACAGGCCGATGCCGAGCAGCGTGAGACCGAGCACGATGAGCGTGCGCTGCATGGGCTCAGTGCAGCGCGCTTGCGAGCTTGCGCCGATACTCCGCGACGAGGGCCGTGTCGCCGGCCGCGAGCGTGAACAGCGCCAGCAGCTGCGTGCGCGCCGCGCCGTCGCGCCAGGTGCGCGCGCGCCGCACGAGCTCGATGAGCTCCTCCATCGCTTCGCGATAGCGGCGCTGGCCGCCGTAGAGGTTGGCGAGAGCGAGGCGCGCTTCGTGATCGTCGGCATCGGCGGTGAGCCTGGCGCGGAGCTCCGTTTCGCCGGGGCCGTTTTGCCCGGCGCGCCCATAGGTGATGCCGTGCTCGAGCGCGGCGATGCGCGCCTCGAGCTCGAAGTCGCGCGGCACCTGTGCCAACAGCTGCTCGGCTTCGTCGAGATTTTGTGCTGCGAAGGCTTCCTCGGCCCGCCGCAGCGCCACTTCGGCCGCCGACGGCAAGAGCTTGTCGAAAAAGGCACGCACCTGGGCCTCGGCCAACGCGCCCGTGAACTGCGCCACAGCGCGGCCGTCCCTGAAAGCGATGACGTTTGGAATCGAGCGCACGCCGAAAGCAGCGGACAACTCCTGGTTCTCGTCGGAGTTGATCTTCACGAGCTTCACGCGTCCGCCGAACGCTGCCGCGACTTTCTCGAGCACTGGCCCGAGCGTGCGGCACGGCCCGCACCAGGGTGCCCAGAAGTCGACGACGACGGGGTGGGTTTTCGAAGTCTCAATGACCTCGCGATCGAAACTGTCGCTGCCGATGTCCACGAACAAAGCCTCGAGTGAGTTAGCCTGGCCATTGTACTGCGCGCGGCGCCGGCGTCGGGGTCGTGGCCGCGGGGCTCTGGTTTTGGCAAAGTATGCCTATGACCGCGCCGCCATTCTTCGGCCTTCTTCGTTCCCGAGCGTCGATCGTATCGTTCGGTGTGGCCGCGCTCGCGACATTGACAACCCTGGCTGTGCTCCAAGCGAGCCTAAGCGGCGACCGTGCTGTGGCGGAGGCGCCAGCCGAGGAGGAGCCGCTGCCCGGCATTGCGATGCGCCCGCCGCCCGTGGCCGATACGCTGCGCTACGACACCGAGTACCCGACGATTCCGTACTCGACGGGCCGGCGCACCGATGCCATCGCCAAGCTCGCCGAGCGCATCGAACGCGGTGAGATCCGGCTCGACTATCACCCCGTGCGCGGCTATCTCGATTCGTTACTGACGGTACTCGACATCGACCCGTCGTCGCAGACGCTCGTGTTCTCGCAGACGAGCTTGCAGAGCCGCCTGATTCGGCCGTCCACGCCGCGCGCCATCTATTTCAACGACGACGTGTATGTGGCCTACGTGCAGAATGCGCCGATCGAAATCGCTTCGCTCGACGTAAACTTGGGCCCCGTGTTCTACCTGCTCGATCAAGAGCAGAGCGCACCGCCGCACTTCGGCGCGCAGCTCACGACGTGTCTCAGTTGCCACGACTCGTACTCGCTCTCGGGCGGCGGCGTGCCGCGGTTCCTCTTCGGCTCGGGTTACACGGGTGTCACGGGACTGCTCGTGTCGCACGAGGGCTGGATCCTCGTGTCCGACCGCACGCCGCTCAAGAGTCGTTGGGGCGGCTGGTACGTGACCGGCCAGCACGGCGACCAAGTGCACCTCGGCAACGTCAAGATCAAGAGCCTCTACGACTTCAACAAGCTCGAGGAGCTGCGCATCGGCAACATCGACGAGCTCGATGCGCTGTTCGACACGAAGCCGTATCTAACCAACACCAGCGACATCGTCGCGCTGCTCGTGTTTCAGCATCAGGCCGATGTGCAGAACCTCATCACGCGCGTGAGCTACGACGCGCGCACGGCGCTCGCAGCCGCGCAGAGCGGAGAGCTCACGCAGGCCGGCGTTGAAGCACGCATCGCCGAGCCCGTGGAGCGGTTGTTGCGCATGATGCTGTTCGTCGACGCAGTGGAGTACACGGCGCCGATTTCGGGGTTGCCCGAGTTCGCCGCGCAGTTCGCCCGCCGCGCCGTACGCGACGCGCAGGGACGCTCGCTGCGCGATTTCGATCTCACGCGGCGGCTGTTCCGCTATCCGTTGAGCTACCTCGTCTACTCGCCAGCGTTCGATGCCTTGCCTGTCGAGGCCAAGAGCCTGTTCTATCGCCGCTTGGCCGAGGTGCTGCAGGGCACGGACAGCAGTGAGGATTTCGCGCACCTCGCGGCCGCCGAGCGCACGGCGGTTCTCGAGATCCTGCGCGGCACCAAGCCCGACTTCGCGGCCCGCGTAGCGAACTGACGCACAGCGGCGCGGCCGGCTACTCGGCCGGTCGGCGCCGACCCTGCATGAGCAGCCATTCTTCGCCGGCCAGTCCATCAACACTCGCGTTGCTCACGGCGTTCGCCATCGTCTATGTGATCTGGGGCTCCACGTACCTCGCGATTCTCTTTGCGATCGAGACGCTGCCGCCGTTCCTGATGGCCGGAGTGCGCTTTGTGCTCGCGGGCTCGTTGCTCTACGCGTGGTCACGATTCATCGGCGGCGCCGCGCGGCCGGGTCCGGCGCAGTGGCGGGCCACCGGCGTCGTCGGCACGCTGCTGCTTCTGGGCGGCAATGGGCTCGTCGTCTGGTCGGAGCTGCGCATCCCATCGGGCGTGGCCGCGCTGCTCGTCGGCACCGTGCCGTGTTTCATGGTGTTGCTCGACTGGCTGCGCCCCGGAGGGCCGCGGCCGAGCGGGCGCGTGGTGCTGGGCTTGATTCTGGGTCTGACCGGGCTCGCGTGGCTCGTGGGTCCCGATTCGCTCTTGGGTGGCGGCCGCGCCGACGTGTTCGGCGCCGTGGCCGTTGTCTTCGCGTCGTTCTCTTGGGCCGCGGGATCGATCTACTCCCGCCACGCGCCCATGCCGGGGTCGCCGTTCTTGTCCACGGGCATGCAGATGCTCTGCGGCGGCGCCGCACTGCTCGTGGTGAGCGTGGCGCTCGGCGAGCCGTGGCACTTCGACCCGACGGGGCTGTCGCTGCGGTCGTTTCTCGGCTTCCTCTACCTCATCGTCTTCGGCTCGATCGTGGCCTTCAGCGCCTACATTTGGCTGCTCCGCGTCAGCACACCGGCGCGCGTGAGCACGTATGCCTATGTGAACCCCGTGGTGGCCGTGCTGCTCGGCTGGGCCTTCGCCAACGAGGCGCTCACGCTGCGCATGCTGATTGCCGC
>Ga0105252_10000344_pt1 | contig 34607 bp, 30 predicted proteins | sample EasRivMeERMZT100_FD_89675 | JGI IMG/M metagenome (GOLD analysis project Ga0105252, IMG submission 89675) | Soil microbial communities from meander-bound floodplain in the East River, Colorado, USA - East River MetaG ERMZT100 | ecosystem: Environmental > Terrestrial > Soil > Floodplain | place... | reverse complement strand
CCACGTAGAGAACACGCGCAAGGTTGTCGAATTCCTCGTCAGGCATCCGGCGATCGCAGCGGTGTCCTATCCCGAGCTCCCCGATCATCCCGACCACGCGCTGGCGAAAAGACTTCTGCCGCGCGGCTGCGGCGCGGTGTTCACCTTCGAGCTGAAAGGCGACCGCGCCGCCGGACGGCGTTTCGTCGAGGCGCTGCGCATTTTCTCGCACCTTGCCAACGTCGGCGACGCCAAATCGCTCGTCATCCATCCGGCAAGCACGACACACTTCCGCATGGACTCGTCCGCGCTCGCCGCGGCGGGCATCGCCGAAGGTACGATGCGCCTTTCGATCGGGCTGGAGGATGCCGACGACCTGATCGAAGACCTCGAGCGCGGCCTGCGCGCGGCAGGGAACATCTGAAGCCATGGAACTCAGGTTCAAGGATCAGAAGGCCTACGCTTACACCGGCGGCAAGATATTCGATCCGAAGCTGCCGGCAGTCCTCTTCATCCACGGCGGCGAGCAGGATCACAGCGTCTGGGCGCTGCAATCACGCTACCTCGCCCATCACGGCCACGGCGTGCTCGCGGTCGATCTGCCGGGCCACGGGAGGAGCGGCGGCGCCGCGCTTGCGCGCATCGCAGACATGGCCGACTGGATCGTCGCCGTCCTGGACCTGGCGGGGGTGAGGACGGCCGCGCTCGTCGGCCACAGCATGGGGTCCCTGGTCGCGCTCGAATGCGCCGCGCGATACCCGCAACGGGTCAACCGCATCGCCTTGCTCGCATTCGCTTTCCCGATGCGCGTGTCGCGGGAGTTGCTCCAAGCAACGAAAAGCGACGAGCCCGCGGCGCACGCCATGATCAACCTGTGGTCGCACTCTGCCTACGCGCACTACCCGAGCAACCCCGGGCCCGGTTTCTGGGTGCGCGGAGAGAACCTGCGCCTGATGCAGCGGCAGAAGCCCGGCGTGCTGCACGCCGATTTTTCCGCCTGCAACGACTACGGCGGCGGACGCGAGCGCGCGGCGCAGATAAAATGCCCCACCCTGTTTCTTCTCGCCGGGCGCGATGCAATGACGCCGGCGCGCGGCGCGCAGGACGTTGCAGGAGCGATCCCCGGTGCAAAAACGGTGACGCTCGAGTGCGGCCACAACCTCATGGCCGAAAAGCCCGATGAAGTCCTCGATGCCCTCGTTCAGTTCCTTCGCACCGAGGGACCGCGTGATGATCACCGGCCCGCGACGGCCTGAGACGGACGCTCCGATGAAACACATTGTCTCGGCAATTCGGGCGTGCGGCTTGCGCGGTCCCGTGCTCGTGTTCAGTCTGGCCGCCCCGCTTGCCGCACTTGCCCAGAGCGTGCTTCCCGATTTGTCGCTCATCGGCGCCGCCGTGCGCACGCGGCCCGCCTACGACGGCTCGGCCTCTCAGCGGCCGGACCTGATCCCGGTGCTGAGGTACTTCGGCAACACCTGGTTTACGCGTACGACTCAGGGCGTGCTCGAAGGCGGGGCGAGGATGAAGCTCTCCCCCGAGCTCCACCTCGGGGCGCAAGTCGCCTACGAGGCAGGGCGCATTGCGAGCGAATCCGATTTCCTCAGCCGCTACAACCTCCCGGACATCAACCCCGGGGCGTCCTTCGGGCTGCACGTCGAATGGGACCGGAAGCTCGGCCCGGTTCCCATCACGCTGCTCGCGCGCGGGAGGCAGAACGCGGACGCCGATCAAGGCGCACGGGCCGACCTGCGCCTGACGGCGGGAGTCTACGGCGACAAGGGTATTCTCGCCGCCGTTTACTTCCAGGGGACCTGGGCCAGCGCGAAATCGGCCCAGTCTTTCTACGGCATCACCGCGCAGCAGTCGGCGGCGACCGGGCCGCCGGCGTTCGATGCGGGAAGCGGGCCCATGTCCACGGCCTTAGGGCTTCTGTGGTCGGCCGACCTCAGCCGGGAATGGATGCTGGTGGGAGGACTGGACTACAAGCATCTGCACGGCAGCGCCGCCCGCAGTCCCCTGGCCGAGCGCAACTCGAACTATTACGCGAGCCTGGGTCTCGCGTATCACTTCTAGAAACCGCGGCGGCCTCGAGCGGCCGCTCGTCCGGCGTTCCTAGTCCCGCAGCACGAGCAGCACCGGCTGATGGTCCGAGGCGTCGGTCGATCCATCGACGACCACGTCCTCGACGCGGTGCGCGATGTCCTCGGTCACGAAAATGAAATCGCAGGCGAACGGCGGCTCCGGCCACTGCGCCTTGTCGTGCACGCCCAGCGTCGGCGCGTGCGCCTCGCCCGGATGGCGCAGGGCCCATGCGTCGCGGTATGCCGGAACGCCGGCTCCGAGCGCGGCCTGCAGACCGGCGTACAGCGGGTCCCCCGGAGGGAAATTGAAATCGGCGGTGAGAATGCCCGATGCCGGTCGCGGCAAGGCCTGAAACGGCCCGCCCTCCTTGTCCTTGCGGGTCGGCGCGCCCGCGTGGCCCGCCGCTTCGGCCTGCCACTCGCGCAGCCGCTCGACCTGCGCGGCGCGCTGCTTCGCCGAGTAGTACTCGAGGTGCGTGGTGGTCACACGCAAGGGACCCGAAGGCAGATCGAGCACGACCTCGATGGCCGCGCGCTGCATGCTCGCCGCCGAAGGATCGGCCGGCCGGGGGAGCAGATGCCGGAACACCTGCAGAATCGGCAAGCGCGTGACCAGGGCGTTGCCAAACTCGCGCCGCTCCCCTCGCCGTCCGAGCGCGTCGATCGCCGCGCCCTTGACCACGGTGTACTCCGGGAACAGGCGCGCAAGCGTCTCGTACTGATTTTCGCCCGAGCTCCCGGGCAGGTCGGGGTAGTTGCTCGCGACCTCCTGCAGGCACAGCACGTCGAAGTCGGCCATCTCCCTCGCCACCCTGGCGATGCGCGCGGGGTCGACCCTGCCGTCGCAGCCGCGGCACCATTGGATGTTCCAGGTGATGAGCTTCATACTGCGAAGGCAATCCAGACCAGCCTTTCAGGGCTGGCAGGGCATGAAGATCTTCCTGACTGAAGGGCTACGGGACAATCCGCAGATTGGTCGGAGGGTTCGGGCGTGGGGGTGACGTTCCGTCAATAACCAGCGCCTTGATCTCCTTCATCTTCTGCACGCCCAACCAGCCCTTGAGCCCGTAGCCGTTGTGGGTAAGGGGTGCGCCCGTGGTGTGCGTCGCCGGGTCGCCGCCGTCGATATAGGGACTGCTCGTGGAAGTATAGCCGCCGCCGCCATTGGTATAGTGAACACCGTCTGAAAGGAACCGTCCGTCCCAACTCGACAAGGTCGAGAAGGGAATCCTCGCCAGCATCTCGACCTGCAGGTCGATGAGTGGAAGCTTCATGCTCTGCGCCAGTTGCCGCAGCGCGACGTTGTATTGATCCACCAGAAGATTGAATTTGGCATCCGTGCGGTAGGTGTAGGTGATGATGATGGGCACGATGTTTTTCGAGATCAGGGTGTTCAGCATTATCGTGAATTCCGTGAGGTCCGCCGGATTTGAAGCAAGCAGGTTCACTTCCGGAATTGCAAACTGGGCTTTCGGGATTGCCGCCAGTATCGTGACCAAGGTGAGACCGTTTGAATAGGTCTTGCAGTCGAGGAGTATTTGCCTGGCCATGGTCGGGTCCGTGACTGCCGGCATGCCGGAAGAACCGTTGAAGTCCCATGCTCCCAGGCCGTCCCCGACCGTGAAGCTTCGTGCCGGACAGAAATACGGCGTGGCCAGAGCAAACCCATCGATGCTGTTAACGCTCTGCGGCGACGCGCCCGCATTCATCCACGTCGTGATCGCCTGATCTTCTGCCGTCTTCCCAACCCCACTCTGGGCCCAGGCTCCGAGCGCGGGATCACGAGTCAGGGAATCGCCTATCCACAGCACCATCCCCGGAACCTGGCCCGAGCCTCCCGCCAGAATGGCTTTGGCATTCGCGACCCAGCCTGTCGCGCCGCCCTGCCAGGCATCGTCATAGGAATTCGCCCGAGCCGCCGTATTCCCGGTCTGAGCAGGGACAACCGAGGCGAGGGACATCATCAGCGCACCCAGCACGCCAAGAACCACCTCGCGACCACGTCGTGATCGATGAGCGATAGTCATCGCATTCCTCCTGGGGATTTCATTCGCTATTATCACAGGCTCCTCGATCAGGGCGATGAATGACACGCGGACAGTGTGAAATACTGCCTTCCAAAAGAGGTAAGAGGGCATTACAAACAATAGGGAGACTGCTTCACTTTCAGCTCACGAGCGGCAAGCACGAATCGAGCGCCAGCGGAATTCTCCAGGGGAGTCGAAGCCGCGGAACATCGGCGCACGGAGTAGACGAAATGGGTCGCCCACACACTACACACGAAGCGGACTGCAGCGGGTCAGCCCGACCCTGTTCATGCGCCCTGCTGCTATTGGCGATTACCGGCTTGTTGGTCGCCTGTGGCGGCGGCGGCGTGCAGCCGGTGGGCGGGAGCGGCGGCTCTGCCAGCCCCAATACCGCCACCCTTGCCTGGGTTGCCTCAACAGGCCCGAATCTCAGTGGCTACCGCGTCTATTACGGCACTGCTCCGGGAACGTATCTCCAACCACCGGGGCAGGGTATTGATGTGCGTAACGTCACCACCTATACAGTGACGGGGCTGAGCGGCGCAACGACGTACTATTTCGCGGCGACGGCCTATGATATGTCGAATAGTGAGAGTGTTGTTTCGAACGAAGTTTTGAAGGTTATTCCCTAGTTTCGCCAGCTGCGCCGAAGGGCAGAAACAGGCCATCGCCTCGCACTGGGTGCGCCGCAGAAGCCGGCAGCGTCGAGGATCGGCAGCTTCATGGGCGGCGAAACGAATTCTCTCGCCACTCCATCGTCATCGGTGGCGATGCCTCGCCACCGATGCTTGCCGAATTTTCGACGGCTTAGGGCCGATTCGCGCTTTCCCCGCCTTGCGGACCCACTACCATCCTGCTCAGCGCGACGAGCGGCGCAAGCGCGGCGCGCGTCATTGCACGCAGATCGTCGTGCCGGCGCAGGTAGTCGGCCACCGGCGGGCTGTACCGGTAGTACAGCTCTACGAATCTCTGCCCTGTCGCCGATGCCAGCAGAACCTGGTCGCGGAACGCGCGCAGGTAGCGAACCTCCTGCGCCATGGGCGTGCCGTAAGCGGCGGTGGCGATAGCGCAGCTGCCGCCTCCCCCGCCGCCGTCGCTCGACGGTGGCGGGGGCGCGGCGATCGTGAATGTGAGGACATTGGAGGTCCCGCCTCCGGGCCCCGGATTGACCACGGTGACGTTGCCGGTACCCACGGCCGTAATGTCCCCCGCCAGAATCGCGGCGGTGACCCGGGAGGTCGACACGAAGGTGGTCGTGCGGGGCGCGGCGTTCCAGTTCACCACCGAACCGGTTACCAGGCCACTGCCGTTGACGGTGAGCGTAAACGCTCCCGCGCCCGGCGCTTGGGTAGTTGGACTCAGGTTCGCGATTGCGGGCACTGCATTGGTGCTCACCGTCGTGTTCGCGGTCGCGCTGTTGTTGCCCGGGACGGAGTCTGTCGACGTGGTGGTAACGGTGGCGGTGTTGGTCACAGCCCCGGTGCCGGTCGGTTGCACCACCAGGCTCACGGTTGCCTGGGCGCCGTTCGCAATCGTGCCGAGATTGCACGTGACCGTGCTCGTGCCGCTGCAGCTCCCCTGACTCGGCGTTGCGGAGACATAGTTGACGTTCCCCGGAAGGGCATCGGCCACCGTAACCAGGGTCGCATCGTTCGGCCCCGCATTCGCGGCGGTAATCGTGTAGGTGAGGTTGCCCGCCGCCGTCGCGGGGTCGGGCGAATCCGCAACGGTGATCCCCATGTCGGCGTCGCCCCCGACACAGGTATAAATGCGCACATCGTCGACGACCCAACCCGGGAACGCTCCGACAGAGGCGTCGTTCGCCTGGCGGAAGCGGAATCTCACCGTCTGGCCGGCGAGCGAATTCAGGTTGTAGCGGCTGGAAACATAGCCGTGGCTTTCCTGAACGAAAGCCTGCCGCCCCGCCAGCGTGCTGGCGCCGCCACCGGAGAAAACAGTTCCACTGTAGTTCTTTCCGGCGCTGAAAAGCGCCGAGGCGTCGTTCCACGTGGCGCCGGCATTGATAGAGTACTCGAGGACGCCACCGTCATAGTTTCCGCCCGCATCGGACTCGAAACCAAAACCGTGCTTGAAATGCAGGAACGCATTCGCCGGGAGGACGACTCCGGCGTTCATCGCGGCGACCGAGTCCGATGCTGATCCGATATCGTTCACATACAAAGATCGGACCCCGGAAGCGGCATAGCCGGTTGTATAGACCCACGAATTCGCGCCCACAAGATTCGTAAACGTCCAGTTGGCCGTAGCTTCCATGTCGTGGAAAAACAGGTTGCTCGGAACCTGGCCGGCGGTCGTGCAAAAGCTTGCGGTCGGCAGGTAGCCGGCGACCGGCTCGAGGTTCATTTCCACCGCGTTGGTGGCGTTGCGCACCTGGGTGCAATCCCCCGCGACAATCCCGGCCGTGCCGATGAGGTTGTTGCAGGCTTGGAACAGATAGTTGTACAGGTCGGCGTAGCTCGAGCCGGAAGTCAGCAGGTTGACTTGAGCCTCGTAGTAGATCTTGGCGACCTTGTCGATGCCTAGACCGGTGACGGTAATCGAATTGAAGGTACCGCCGTCGGTCATCAGGAAGGCGGCCTTGTTGTTGACTCCACTGTTGGTGTGGACTCCCCCGCCGTCCGCTGCCCCTGTGTAGTAGTTCGGGCTTTGCATCCTGTCCGGATCGCCGAACTGCGGCGGGTTGGCCATGTTGCGGATGGCACCGATAACGGGAACGTCTTCGCCCATCAGCCATTTGACAGGAGCGGTATCGGTGCCCGCGCCGTTGACCTGGTCGACGAATTCTCCCCAGACATCCGAGAAGGACTCGTTGATGGCGCCGGACTGGTAGTAGTAGAAGAGGCCGGATTCGAATTCGGTGACGCCATGCGTCAACTCATGGCCCACCACGTCGTCGGCCGCGGAGAAACCGAGGCCGTAGGCCATCTGCGCGCCGTTCCAGAAAGCGTTCTGCATAGGGCAGGGGTCGCCCGCCGGGCAGTGACGCACGGTGGAAATCAGCGACATTCCCGCGTTGTTCAGACTGTCCCGTGCGTGCCTGCTCAGGTAGAAATCGTAGGTATCGCCCGCATAGATATGGGCGCTTACGGCGTCGGCGATCTGGCCGGCGCAGGTGGGATTGCCTTCGTTGCACACCAGGGTGCCCGGCAGCGAGGCCGTGCTGTTGCCGTCGTAAGTCAGGCGGTTCCTGGCGTCCGTAATCTGATTGAAATGCAGGCTGATTCCCCCGCCAATCGCGTCCACCAGCACGAATTCGCGAATCGTGACGAGGCCGACATTGGTCACCTCGGTGCGCCAGACGAGTCTGGCGGGCCATGTGGACGGCGTAAGCAAGCGCGAGTCGTACACCGAAAGCTCGGCCGGTGAGGCCGCAAGCGAGCCGGCGGAAACGCCGTACCACTTGGCGACGGCCGCGACCGCGGTGGCGCGGGCTTCGGCTTCGGTGACGACGGGCTCGGTCGCCACCTTGGGACTGGGCGAGATCTCTCCGCCCATGGACAGCAGCCTGCCGTCACGGTCCATATTGACAATGACCTCGCCGGCGATAACCGGAACGCCCTTGTGCACCTGCTGGAAGCGCACCATGGCGCGGCCGTCCAGGTTGCCTCGCACCCTGAGGGTGCGCAACTCATTGGCCGGGTCGCTCAAGCCGAACAGCGGCCCGTACTCCTGTGCAAAACCCGTGGCGGCGTCCTGCAGCAGCGCGCCGCGGCTCATGCCGCGTGGCGAGATGGGCGCTGCCGGGTCGGCGCCGATGAAGTTCACCGCGCCGGTGTCACGGTGATAGGTGACCCGCGCGCCCTTATCCTTCAAGAACGTTGCTGGCTCGGCGGCCGGCGAAAATCCTGGCGCCACCGCCAGAACGAGGACAACGAAAGTAGATAGGCGGCTGCTTCTCAGAAAGGACATAGACCCTCCCAGGGCGCTGTTGTCTGCGAATCTGCCAAAGCGTAACACCGTTCCGCCACCGGCTGCTTTCGCCGGGCGCGAACGGTGGCATTTTTCACGGCGGGACCGCTTCATTCAGGACCGCGATCAAGAACCCGACCAAGTCGGGGTCTCCGGGGCGTCGCCCCTCGGTCGTGCCGCTTTCGGAGAGGGTGGGCCTGTCCCCGGCGCCGGATACGGTCAATCGGTACTGGATGCAATCGGCGCAGCGGCGGCCGAGAGTGCCCGCGGGTGTCGCCGGCTCCGACCGGGCCTGTCCAATCATCCGGTCGAGGTCCCGCAGCTGATCCGGCGCCATGCGTTTTTCAACGCGCGTCCGGCGCTTCAGATTCTCCGCCACGAGCCGCCCGTCGTGGGAGATCGTCACCCGCTTCATCATGCCGGCAAATCCGCCCGACAATTCAAAACCCACTTCCCACGACTGGGCGCCGGCGGATTGCACTCCCGCGGTAACCCCCGGACCACACGCACAGATCAATAAAGCAGCGGCGAGCGCGCTCGCCGAGAGCAAAGCGTAGTGCATTGTTGGTCTCCCCTTAAATCGGCAGCGTCCACGCAAACGCCTGCGACGCCCCGGCGCCCCTCGCTCCCATCATGCGCAGCAGGGGCTCGAGGTCCTTGCGCTCGGCCGCGGCCTCGGCGGTACCACGCAATTGCACGACCCGCGGCCGCGACGCGCGCCACTCGCCCTCGCCGCTCAGGCGCAGGTCCCCGCGTAGCGTCGCCAGTTTCAGATCGGCGCGATCGCCGCTCGCCGTGATCTGCAGCCGGTAGTCGCCGAGCCGCGGCGCCTGAATCCCGCTCAGCCCGGCGCCTATCCATTCGGCGCTCGCCGCGCCGCGCACCCAGGTCTCGCCCAGCTCAATCGACTCGGCCTTCACGCGCAGGTTTCCATCGGGCTTCGCAAAGGCCGCCGCGGGATTCACCGATTCGAGAAGGGCCGCGGGCAGGTTCGCCTCGACGTTCTGGAAATGCACGGCTGCCGCGCCGAGGCTGACATTCGCGCGGAGCTGCGTTTCGTGCTCGCTGCCCGAGAGCGCGACGTTCAACCGACCGGTGAGAACGGACAGCGGGTTGCAGCGCCATTCGACGTCCGCCACCCGCGCGTAAGCGGTACCCGAACGCAGCGCGAGCACGCCGCGGCCCTTCCACGCGGTGCCTTGGGGATCGCCCAGTGCGAGCGCGCCGGCGCTCGCGCGCTGGAGCGCAAACCCCATCCAGGCGGCGGGCAGGTTCACCGCAAGAAAAACCAGATACGCGACGACTCCGAGCGCGGCCAGCCGGACTCCGGGACGGCGCAGTGCGGCCATCACCCGCCCGGCCCCCGCAGCAGCAGCCGGGCGTTCACCGTTCCGGGGTTCGCATGCCGCTCGATCATCGCGCTTTCCGCGCGAAGGCCGCTTTGCTGCTGCAGCTCGACGAGCCACGCCGTCAGGGCCACGAAGGGCGCCTCTTCGACCTGGATGCGCACCGCGCGCGTGCCTTCCGGATCGATGCGCTTCAGGCGCTCGCGCATCCCGTATCGCGCGGCCGCTTGTTCGGCGGCGGCGGCCGCATCCGAGGGCAATGTGGCGCGCGGAGCGCTTCGCGCTTTTTCGACGAGCGCGGCCTGTCCCCGAACCTGCTGGAGTTGCACCTCGACCGAGGCGAGGCGCGCGCGCGCCTTCGCCACGCCGCCCTGGACCGGACTCCAGACCAGAAGATAGAAGAGAACCGCGCCGAGGAATGGGGCGAGAACTGAGGCCGCGCGGCGCTCGCGCGCGGCAAGCGCGTTCCAGCGCGCGCGCGCGGGCTCGAGCCAGGAGAGATTCATGACTTACCCTCCCCTGGAGGCGACTTGCTTTCCCCTGAAGGCGGCGCCGCCACGCGCACCCGCAACCGCGTTTCGCCGCCCCCGCGCTGCGATTCGACCTGGAGCGATTGGGCGCTCAAGCGTCGCGCAAGAGATTCGGCGTCGGCCTGCGACGACGCGAGGCGAATCGTCAGCGCGCGCTCGCCGTATTCGATGCTCTGCACGCGCACGCGCGATTCGCGCTCGATCGCGGGGCCGACCCGCGCGAGCAGCGCCAGCATGTCCCCGGGCGCGGCGACGCCGCTGGCCCCACCCAGGCTGTCGAGGCCGCGGCGCATCTGCGCGGCCGGGTCGAGAATCGCACGCGTGTCGGGAAAGCTCTTCAGGAGCAGCGCGCGCATCTCCTGCTCGCCGGCGCGCGCCGCCGAGGAGAGCCCCGCCCACTCGATCGCGTCAAATGCCAGCGTCGCGACCAGCCACGCGGCGATCAGCCCCGCCGCGGGAACGTAACCGCGCCACAGCGCCGACATGCGCCCGCGGGGGGCGTAGCGCTGCTGCAGCAAATCGAGCCGAGCGGACGAAACGGCGGCGTCCCCCGGCCGCATCGGCTCCAGCGGCAGCCCGAGGGCTTCGCGCCACGCCGCGATATCCAGGTCCTCCGGCGCATCGACGAGCAGGATGCGCTCCGGCGCTTTTGATTCGCTCCTTGCCTCGGCGAGCGCCGCGTGCAGCCAGGCGGGCGGGTGCGACTCCATCGGGCCACCGAGCCCGGAGTGAAGGCCGCTGCGCAGCACCATCTCGCCCCCTGTGAAGCCGAGCGTCCACGCGCGATCGGCGAGCGGCAGCGAGAGCGTCACCGGCGCGAGACGCGTGGCCTCCAGCCCCGCGGCGGCAAGCGCCGAGAGCCAGCGATCCATGCGCTCGCGGCTCGCCACCGCCACCGCGAGTTCGCCTTCGGCCTCGTGGGTGAAGGCGAAATGCAGTCGCTCCGGAGGCTCGATCAACTGCTCCTCGAGCGCGTAGGGAAGCGCTCGCACGATTTTCGCCTCGGAGCGGGTCGGCAGGCGCGCACGCAGAAGCAGCGCTTCGGCGGCCGGGACCCAGACGATCACTTCCTCGGCGCTCGCAAGGCCCTCGAGCCCGAGCTGGCTGCCCTGACGCACCGCCCCGCCGGCCGCGACCCGGCGCCAGCGCAACTCCGCGTCCTCGCGCGGCCAGTCGCGCGGCAGCCACAGTTCCAGGCGTTCGCTTCCCTTGGGCCGCCACGCGGAGGAGACGAGACGCCAGCGGCTACTGTCGAGATTCGTCGGTTTCATTCACATTCAATGCGATCAAGGGGTGCGGCCTGTGCCAGATCAGCTCGGTGCCCTTGCCTCCGGCCAGGCGCTGAAGGAGCGCTTCGCTGCGGCGCTGGTGGCGGCCGATCGAAGTGTCGAGCGTCACCAGAAAATAGTCGCTGGTCACGCCCGCCACGCTCGGCGGCAGGGGAACGCCGCGAGGCAGCCGCGACGCAAAAGCGGGGAGGTCGCGGAACGGGTCGGTGCGCCGGCCGTCGGCGATGCGCTGCGCGCTCGCGACATCCAGGCCGGGCACGAGTGCGGAGAGCAGCTCGGGCGGCGCGGTGTTGACGTTGACCGTGGCCGCTACCGGCAGAACGGTCACGTACGGAGCGAGCGTCACAAAAGTCTTGAGGTCGAAACCGCGCACCAGCCGCAATTCTTCGACGCTCGCAATGGGACGGTTTGCGGCGCGGTACGGCGGACTGCCGTTCAGGTAGTCGATGTCCTCGGCGCCCCCGGGGCTCGCATTGCTGTCCGGGTCGATCCAATCGACTACTGCATGAGCGAGCGAGCGATCGAGCCGCAGCGTCTCCAGCAGGCGCTGCAGCACCGCGATGTCGGTCGGACTTGCCAGGTTGTTGCGCACGAGGTTGTTCAGATTGAAGCGCGACTGGCCGTCTTCGATCGAGACGCGGATGGTCCCGCCTTCGACGGGCAGCACCGGCAGCCCCATCGCCCAGCGCTCGCCCAGATGATCGACCGTATTGCCTTGCGCCGCGTCCTCTATGAGCGCCGTGCTCGCCCAGTGCAGCGCGCCGCGGCGCAGCCAATCGGTCGCGCCACGGTCGAAAATGTTCTCCATCTGCCGCGTCCAGATCTGGTGGGCGAAAGCGATCTGCGCGGCGATCGCGGCCGCGATCGCGACGATCATCACCGCCGTCACCAGGGCGATTCCCCTCTGCGTGCGTGCCGCGCGCATCAGCGGTTCACCAGAAACAGACGCTTGAAGCTGCCCACGCCCTTCACCTCGAGGGTAACTTCGACCGCCCGGGGCAAGTCGTCGATACGGCCCGCCGGAGGCCAGGTATCAGGCAAGGCGCCGCTGCCGACACCGCTCCCGCTTACGCTGTGATAGCGCAGCTCGAAAGCCTCGACGCCTTCGAGGAGCGGCGCTTCCAGCGGCGCGGTGACCGGACCGCGGTCGAGCACCGGCCAGGTGAGGCGCATCAGGCGCCCTTCCTTCAGGCGATACGCGACGCGCCGCAGATCCGACTGAATGCCTGCTCCGTAGTTCAACTCGCCGCCGCGCGTGATCTCCAGGCTCGGTTCGCCGACCGCCCGCGAATCATACGGCCGCCCGATGAAGGCCGGCAGCGTAAACCCGCTTGCGTCCCGCACCGTGCGCGACCGGGCGTGCGCCACGTCGTCGGAGATCCGCAGGAAAACCTGCGACAGCGTCTGCCAGACGCGCTGCTCCTCGACGAGGCGGGCGCGTCCGTCGAGCAGGCGCATCAGCCCCGCATACGCCAGGACCGAGAAGATCCCGAACACGACGAGCGCCACCAGCAATTCGATGAGCGTGACGCCGGAGAAGCGATTCCGGGGAAGCTTCATGGCCGCTCGAGAAAACCGGTCAAACGCGCGAGCGGCGTGTCGGCACCCGGCTCGAATACGCTCAGCTCGACTCGCCGCATGCGCGCGACCGGCGATGCGGAGGTTTCTTCGCGCCAGCGGAAGCTGCGCCCGCCCATGTCGGCTTCGCCCTCCTTCACGTCGAGCGCCGGCCAGGCTTTGCGCAACTCGAGCTCGGCGAGCCTGTCCTCGGCGACCCAGCGCGCGAGCGTGCGGTCGCGCAGCGCCGCCGTGGTGTCGACCGCCGCGCCCATGCTCCGAGCGGTCGCAACAAGCGCGATCGCGAGCACGGCAAGCGCCACCAGGATTTCCAGCAGCGTAAAGCCCCGAGGACGCGAAACGCTCACGATCCCGCCTGCGCTCGTATGGTCCCGTCGGGCGCCCCAACGACGCTCCAGCGGATCCCGGCGCCGGCGAGAACGACGCGGAATGCGGGCAGCTCGCCGCTCGGCAGGAGCACCAGGCCGTCGAGCACCGCCTCTCCCACGCCTTCGATCTGCAGCACCTCGATGATGATTCCCGGCGGAAGCCGCGCGGGGCGGAGCAACTCGTCGTCGCTGGTGATCTTGAGGCGGCCGTCCGGCTCAAGGCGCAGGAAGTGGTACGACTCGCGCCCGGCGCCGAAGGCAAACACCCGTCCCTGCAAAATGGCCTCCTCGCGCGCCGCGGAAAGCAGCAGCGCGAGGCGTTCGCTTTCCTCGCGCACGATGTCGGCGGGCCCGCGCATGAGGCGCACCCCGACGAGGCCGACGATCACGACGATGATCATCACGACGACCAGCACCTCGATCAGCGTGAAGCCCCGGACCCGGCCGGCGCGCATGGACGCCGCTACTGCCATGATCCGATGTCGGCGTCGGGACCTTCCCCTCCGGGCTGGCGGTCCCTGCCGAGGGAAAACACGTCCACCTCGCCCCGAATGCCGGGGTTGAGATACTGGTAGTCGCTTTCCCAGGGATCCTTGGGCAGGCGCTCGAGGTAGCCGCCCGATTTCCAGTTGCGCGGAATCTCGCCGCGCTCGGGTTTTCTGACGAGAGCCGAGAGACCCTGGTCGGTGCTCGGGTACATGCCGTTGTCCAGCCGGTAGAGCTTGAGCCCCTGCATGATCGCCGCGATGTCGCTCTTCGCTGCGACCGCGCGCGCCTGGTCCGGCCGGTCCATGACGCGCGGAACGATCAGCGCGGCGAGGATGCCGAGAATCACGATGACGACCAGAACCTCGATCAGGGTGAAGCCGCGCGAAGACCTGAGAGCTTTTTTCATGACACTTCCTAGCGTATCAGCTGATTCATCTCGAAAATCGGCAGCAGGATCGCCACCACTACGAACAGTACCACCATCCCCATCGCGAGGATCAGCACCGGCTCGAGCAGCGCCGTGAGCCCGCGCACCCAGTTCTCGAGCTCGCGCGACTGCGCTTCCGCCGCGCGCGCGAGCATGGTGTCCAGGCGCCCCGTCGCCTCGCCGCTTGCGATCAGGTGGATGACGAGCGGCGGAAAGAGCTTCGCCGCCCCGAGCGCCGGCGCCAGCGCCCCGCCTTCGCGCACGCGCCGCACCGCCTCGTCCACCGCGGCGCGCATCGGCAGGTTGGTGAGGACCGCGGCGGCGGACTGAAGCGACGCGAGCAGCGGCACGCCGCTCGCGGTGAGGATGCCCAGCGTATCGGCAAAGCGCGCGGCGTTGACGCCGCGGATGAGACGCCCCACGAGCGGCACGCGCAGCAGCCATCGATGCCATCGATGGCGCCGCGCCGGGTCGCGCAGCAGGAGACTCGCCGCAATCAGCGCACCCACCAGGCCGGCAAGCCACACCACGCCGCTCGCGCGGACGAAATCGCTGAGCGCGATCAGGATGCGCGTCGCCAGGGGCAGCGCCTGGCCGAGGTTGGCGAACACGCGTGTCACCTGCGGCACGACATATACGAGCAGCAGTCCGACCACGGCAAGCGCCACGACGGTGACGAGCACCGGATAGATGAATGCGATGACGACCTTGTCGCGCAGGGCTTCGCGGTTCTCTGTGTACTCGGCGAGGCGCTCGAGCACGTCCCCCAGACGCCCGGACTGCTCGCCCGCCTCGACCATCGCGCGGTAGATCTGCGGAAACGAGCCGGGATAGTCCGCGAGGCCGCGCGACAGCGACTGGCCTTCGAGGATGCGCGCCCGCACCGCGGCGAGGAGCCTCTTCGCGCCCGCCGAATCGCTCTGCTCGATCAGTACGTTCAGGCACTCTTCTATGGTGAGCCCGGCGCGAACCAGGGTGGCGAACTGGCGCGTGAGGAGCGCAAGGCCCCCGCGCGACAATCCCGGGCGCGAGAAGCGCTCGCGAAAACGGGATTTGCCCGCCGCCGCGGCCCGGATGCCTTCGATCGCAAGCGGCGCGAGGCCGCGCTCGCGCAGCAGCGATCTCGCGTGGCGCTCGGTATCCGCCTCGACGACCCCGCGCGTCTCGCGCCCCCTCGCATCCAGCGCGCTGTACTCGTAGCCCGACATGCCGGTGCGGATGCCTGCTGGCGCCCTAATCGCGGGAAACGCGCAGCACTTCCTCGAGACTGGTGTCGCCGGATCTTACCCAGCGCATGCCGTCCTCGCGCAGGCCCTTCATGCCGCTCGCGCGCGCGTGCGCCAGCAGTTCGGCCTCCGAGGAGCGGTCGTGGATCAGGCGACGCGACTCGTCGTCGATGAGAAGCAGCTCGAAAATTCCGGTGCGGCCCTGGTATCCGGTAGAGCTGCACGCATCGCAGCCGGCAGCCCTGAACAATTCGGTCACGGCGTCGCCGTTGGCGCCCTGAAGCAGCTGGCGCTCGGCAGCGTCGGGCGCATGTGCGCGCCGGCATGCGGGACACAGGTGCCGCACAAGCCTCTGAGCGAGCACGCCGAGCAGGCTCGAGGCGACGAGGAACGGCTCGATCCCCATGTCGACCAGCCGCACCACGGCACCGGCGGCGTCGTTGGTGTGCAGGGTCGCGAGCACCAGGTGCCCGGTGAGACTCGCCTGCACCGCGATCTGCGCGGTCTCCAGGTCGCGGATCTCGCCGATCATGACCACGTCGGGGTCCTGGCGCAGGATGGCGCGCAATGCCCGCGCAAAAGTGAGATCGATGCGCGGATTGACCTGGGTCTGGCCGACGCCGTCGAGGTCGTACTCGATCGGGTCCTCGACGGTAACGATATTGCTGCGCTTGGCGTCGAGCTGGCCGAGCGCGGCGTAAAGCGTGGTCGTCTTTCCCGACCCGGTCGGCCCTGTGACCAGAATGATGCCGTGCGGCTGCCGGACGAGGTCGCGCAAGGACGCGAGCGTCGCATCGGCCATGCCCAGGCTGGTGAGGTCCAGCCTTCCGGCCTGCTTGTCGAGCAGGCGCAGCACCACGCGCTCGCCGTGCGCGGTCGGCAGGATCGCAACGCGCACATCCACCGAGCGCCCGGCAAGGCGCAGCGCGATACGCCCGTCCTGCGGCTGGCGCTTCTCGGCGATATCCAGGCGCGCCATGATCTTGATGCGCGATACGATCACGCCGTGCACCACCTGCGGCGGCTCGAGCACGTCGCGCAGCATCCCGTCCCTGCGGAAGCGCACCACCGAGCGCCGCTCGAAGGCCTCGATGTGGATGTCGGAAGCGTTCTCGCGCACCGCCTGGGAGAACAGCGCGTTGATCAACCGCACGATGGGCGCGTCGTCCTCGCTCTCCAGGAGGTCGGCGACCTTGGGAAGGCTCTCGGCGAGCGCGGCGAGGTCGGGACTCGCGTCCAGGTCGGTGACAATATCGGCGGCGTGCGAGGCGCCGCGCTCGTAGGCGCGCGCGAGCGCCGCGTCGAAGGCCTCTTTAGGGAGCTCCCTCACCGCGAGCGGACCGCCGAGCGCGCGCTGCACCTCGGCGAGCGCGCCGGCGCGCACTCCGGGCCGGACCCACAGCTCGAAGCCTTGATCGAGTTGCCGCGCGCTGATCACGCCGTGCCGCTTGGCGAACGCGTACGGCAGGCGTTCCACCGTGCGCGCATCCGGCGACAGGGCGTTCGAGGACATGTCCATGGCCCTATCCGGGAGGGGCCGGCGCCGGCTGTGTCGGCACGGCGGGATTCGGCGGCGCCGGTGCCGCACCCGGTGTGATCGGCTTCAGCACCGCGGGCGCGGGCACCACCGGCTCCAATCGGTCGAAGAGCGCCTCGCGCTCCGCGCTCTCGCCGCGCGTATAGGCGCGCAGGTAGTCGTAACGATCGGTGGTGACGCGGTAACTGTCGTCGGCAGAGCGGATGATCACCGGGCGGAGAAAAACCATGAGATTGGTGCGCGTGCGGGTTTCCTGGCGGTAGCGGAACAGCGCGCCGACGAAGGGAATGCTGCTGAGCAGCGGGATCCCTTCCTGAGTCTGCGTGACGATGTCGTCGATCAGGCCGCCCAGCACGATGGTGCTGCCGTCGTCCACCACGACTTTGGTTTCGATCGAACGCTTGTTGGTAATGATGTCGCTGGCGCCCGTAAGCGTGCTGCGGGCGATGCTGGAGACTTCCTGGAAGATCTCCATGCGTATGGTTCCGCCCTCGGAGATCTGCGGCTTGATCCGCAGCGTCAGACCGACGTCCTTGCGCTCGATCGTCTGGAACGGGTTGACCGCCGGCCCTGCAACCACGCCGGTGGGCGCCGCGAAGCTGCCGGTGAGGAAGGGCACGTTCTGCCCGACGACGATCTTCGCCTGAAAATTGTCCAGAGTGAGGAGAGTCGGTGTGGAGAGAATATTGTTCTGACTGTTCGACTGGAGCGCCCGCGCGAGCGCACCGAGGCTGCCGCTGCGGAGCACGCCGACCGTCAGCCCGGCCGGTGAGAGCGCGGCCGCTGCGGCCGCACCGAGCGACTGGGCCGCGGCTGCGGCAGCGAGGCTGGGAGCGGCTCCGGGGAAATTGGCCGCCGCGCCGACGGTGCTCGAGCCGACGGTGGTCGCGGCCGCCCACTGGACGCCCAGCTCGTCGGCGGAATCGGCGGTCATCTCCACGATGAGCGCCTCGACATAGACCTGCGCGCGGCGGATGTCGAGCTGCTCGATCACCGTGCGCAGGTTGTTGTATACGGTGTCGGAAGCGTTGATGATGATCGAATTGGTCGCTTCGTCCGCCTGGACGAGCGAAGCCGCCGCCCCCCCCGGCCGGCCCGGCGCGCCGGCCCCCGGCGGCGCTCCGGGCGCGCCCCCGGCCGCCGCCGCGAGCATGCCGCGCAATATCTCGACCAGCTTCAGGGCTTCGGCGTGCTTCAGGTAGATGACGCGCGTGCTGCCCATCGCCCGCGCCGGCACGTCGAGCTTTTCGATGAGCTCGCGCAGTTGCGCGACGCGTCCCGGGTTGTCCGAGCGCAGCAGCAGGCTGTTGGTGCGCGTGTCCGGCACCACCGAAAACCGGTCGCCGCCCACGGCGATCTGCGTCTGGGGAGAGCCCGGCGCGCCGGGCGCGGCGACGCCCGTGCCGGAGAGTCGCACCACCAGTTCCCCGACGTCGATCGCGGAAGCGTTCTGGAGCTGGATCACCGTCACCCCGGTGCTTGCCGGCAGGTCGATCCTGTCGATGATGCGCAGCAGCCGCCGCACGTTCTCCGCGTAGTCGGTGATGATGAGCGCGTTCGCCGGATCGTATACAGAGAGCTGGCTCGTCGGCGACATCAGCGGGCGCAGCACGTTCTGCAATTGCGACACCGCCACGTGCTGTCCGATGGCGACGTGCGTGACGATCTGCTCGCCGCCGCGCGGCGGCGTGTCCTGCTCGTTCACCGGGGCGGCCGCCTTCGCCTCGGCGACCGGGATGATGCGCACGACGTCGCCGGGCCCCTCGACCGCGGTAAAGCCCTGGGCCTTGAGCGCCGAGAGGAACACCTGATACGCCGCCCCGACCGACATCGGCCGCGCCGATACGATCGTGAACTGGCCGCGCACGCGCGGATCGACCAGCATGTTCCGCCCGGTCATCTGCGACATCGCCTTCACCACCGCCTGCAGATCGGCAGCCTGGAAATTGAGCAATATCTCGCCCGATCGCAGCGGGGCGGGGCCGGCCGGCGCGCCCGGCTGAGCGCGGGGCAACGTCTGCATCGCGGGCGGCTTGGCGGGCGGTTGCGCAGTCGGAGGCCCGGCGGGCGGCTGCGCCGCCGGGGATCCATCGGGCGCTTGCATCGTCTCGGAGTCGGGAACTGCCTGCGCCAGAACCAAACGCGCCGCAGCCTCGGGAAGAACAGCCGATTCCAGCGGCGTCCCGGCGTAGGCATGGCCCGCGCCGGAGGCAATCAGGGCGCAAAGCAAACCCGACGCGATTTTCGAGCAGTTCATCATGAGGGACGCATATCTTATTGAAGATATGCTAAAAAGTCACGGCATCCCGTCACCTGTCTACGGCAGAGGTCAACGCCGTCCCAGGGATCGATGAGGCGGAAAGCCGCGCCCTGAGGCAAAAAAGGCCCCGACGGGCGGGAATCCGGCCTATTGAATCAGGAGCGTGTAGGAAGCCGTTCCGCTCGCGGGGGGGCTCACTCGTATCTTGTACGTGTCGGGTGAAAGAAATCTCGCGACCGCTTCTCTGGAAGAGCCGCTCGTGCTCGACGTCGCCGGCATAAGCGCAAGGCCATTGTTGTCCGTGAGGAAAAGATCGATGTTCGCGGGGGCGACAGGACCGTTCAGCAGGACGGTCACGGGCACGGCTGCTACACCTGCAATGTCGAAGCTGTACCAGTCTTCTTCGCCCATCGCGATCGTCCCCGATACCTGGGCCGGCCGGGTGATGAGCTGGGCAGTCCCTTCCGTGTTGTGTATCCCGGACTCGGCTACTGCGGTGGCGGCGAGTGTGCCGGCGCATGTGCTTCCGATCGAGCGAGTTCCGGTGAAAGTGAGGGAACCGGAACAGAGGGATACTCCCGCTTCCGAGTACGACATGGTTCGTTGACCCGACATCAGCGCGCCACATGCCCCGTCCACCGTGGCGACCCTGGCGGTTTGCAGCGTGCCTGCCAGGTGAGGATTGCCGCCTTGTATGCCGAGACTGCTTCCGTTGAGCGTGCCTTCGAACTGGGCGCCGTTGGAGCCGACGTTGGCGTCAGTGGCAAGCCCGGTTTGCGCGATGATCGCGTTTCCGTTTTGCGCGACGTAAAGGAGGTACGAATTGGCCGGAGGAGCGCAACGGGGATCCAGCCCGGGGGGGACCGTTTCGTTGATCGTCCACACACCGATGATCGAACCGATCGGCGGTAACAGAGGCGCAGTCTGTTGCTCCTCTTCGGGCGCACCGCAGCTCACCACGGCTATCGCCGCAAGAAGCGCAAGAATGCTGCTGGATCTGATGAGATTCGCCGGCACGGCCTTACACCTGCCTGAACTTCCTGGATTCCCGCCTGCGCGGGAACGACGACATCGCATTCGCTCGCACTCCTAGCGCATATCGTAATACAGCGACTCGCTGCGGCCCCCGCGCTGCACGTCCACCTGCACGCGCTCGGCGCTGCCGAACTGCTGGTAGAGGCGCATCACGTCGTCCATGCTGCTCACCGGCTGGCCGTTGACGGTGCGGATCACGTCGCCGGGCCGCAGGCCCAGCTTCTCGTACAGGCTCCCCGGCTGCATTTCGCGCACGAGAAAGCCCCCGCCGGGATTCGGCACGATGACCGCCTGGCCGAGGAATTCGGGCCGGCCGAGCTGCTGCTGCAATTGGCGCCGATCGACGATCTGACGGTCGCCGGACGACTGCACAATGGGCTGCATCGGTACCGGCGCGGAAGCGACGCCGGGTGTTCCCTCCGCATCTTTCATCAGCACGGCCTCGCGCGCGCCGCCGCGGATGATCACGATGCGGTCGCGCTGCACGGAGTCGAGTCGCACGCCGGGAGAAATCTCGTCTCCCGCGCAGAACGCGGACTCCGGCTGTCCCTGCACCACGATGAGCGCGCAGCCGCCCGAGGCGCGCATGGCAACGCCCGTCAGCGTCATCGCGAGATTGCTCACGACGACGCGAGTCTCCGTCGCGGGACTCCTCGCCGCAGCGCGCCCGAAAGGATGCGAGCTGGCGAGAACGCGCAGATCGCCGAGTTCGGCGCCGCCCGCCCGCACTACCGCGGGCGCGGAAGGCTGGAGCATGCGCCAGGTACCCTGCGAGAGCCCCCAGCACAGCCACAGCAAGGCCGCGAGCGTCGCCGCGGAGTGCACCGCGCGATGGGCGAGCACGGCCTGAATCTGCCGGGCCGGCGGAACGAGACGCTTTACGGCGGATAAGGAGAATCGCTTCATGAGCATTACGCGGTGGACGCCAGACGCGAGCGGCGCCGCTCCCGCATGAACCACCGATGTTACACGAGAAGGACCCCCTTTCGGCGCGGGTCCCGGGCCACTAGCCCATGTCCACGATCTTGCCTACGAGTTCCCTCGGATCGATTGGCTTCACCATGTAGTCTGTCGCGCCTTGGCGCATTCCCCAGATCCGGTCGGTCTCCTGGTTTCTCCCGGTGCAGATGATCACCGGAATGTGCCGGGTTGCGTCGTCCCGGGCGATGGCGCGCGTCGCCTCATACCCGTTGGTGCCGGACATGACCACGTCCATCAAAATGAGATCCGGCTTTTCGGTCTTCGACTTGAGGATGGCCTCGTCGCCCGTTTCGGCCGTCACGCACTGGTAGCCGTGCCCGGAAAGCGTCTCCAGCAGGAACTGGCGGTCGCTCGGCGAATCGTCAACGATCAGGATTTTCTTGACTGGCATGGTATTTTCTCTCTGGTTCGATTTCAATGCAATGATCATATCGATTGCGCCGTCATGCGGCTACTTGGCGAGGGCGAGCCGGGGACGGCCCGCAGGAAAGATTTGACGGTCTGCGCCCAGCAGATTCTCAAACGCTCCGGCGGAAAGCGGCCGGAACAGATGATATCCCTGGCAGGTGTCGCAGCCGAGTTTCTCGAGCAGTGCGTATTGCTCGGCGGTTTCCACGCCTTCGGCCACGACCTTGAGTCCAAAGCTGCGCGCCAGAATCATGGTCGCCTCGACGATGGCGAGGTCCTTGCTGCTGGTGCACAGGCCGTGCACAAACGACTGGTCCACCTTGAGCGTTCTCAGGGGAAAACGCTTGAGGTAGGCGAAGCTCGCATAGCCCGTTCCAAAATCGTCGATCGCGAATCCCACTCCAAGCGCATGGAGCTCCTCGAAGACGGCTTCGGTGGCCGGATCGCTCTCGATCAATATGCCTTCCGTGATTTCCAGTTCGAGCCGAGAAGGGTCAAGGCCGGTGTCGGCAAGGGCGCCTCTCACTATAGCGACCAGCCGCTCGTCGAATTGCTTGGCCGAAAGATTCACGCACATCTCGATCACCGGAAGCCCCGCGTCCTGCCAGGCCCTGGCTTGCCGGCACGCTGTCTTCAAGGCCCATTCGCCGATAGGATGAATGAGCCCGGTTTTCTCCGCGAGCGGGATGAACTCCGCGGGCGATATCCAGCCGAGTTCAGGGTTGTTCCAGCGGATCAGGGCCTCCGCCGAGACGATTTCCCGGTTCGCAAAGCTGACCAGAGGCTGATAGTGCAGCGCAAGCTGGCCCTGATCTAGAGCGCGCCGCAGCCTCGCCTCCATGTCGAAGCTGCGTGAGGTGAGAGCTTCGACCCCGGGAGAATAGGACTGGTGACTGTCTCGGCCGTGTTTTTTGGCCTGAACCATCGCGGCGTCGGCGCGCTTCAATAGTGCTTCGGTCGAATCCCCGTCCCGCGGGAAGACCGCGACTCCGATGCTCACGGTGGCGTAGACTTCGCGTTCCCCGAGGCGGACTGGCCGGCTGAGCGCCACGCGGATCTTATCGACCACGGCGGAGATGTCCGGCGCTCTTTCGAACCCCTCGATGAGCACCGTGAACTCGTCTCCATCCAGACGCGAAACCGTGTCCTCCTTGCGAAGGCTGGAGCGTATCCGTTCCGCCGCCGCGCACAGGAACTGATTCCCCGCGTCGTGCCCGAAGACGTCGTTGATTTGCCTGAACCGGTCCAGATCGACGAACAGCACCGCAAGCGAACGGCCCGAGCGCTGCGCTCTGGCGATTCCCTGACCGAGGTGATCGAGGAAAAGGAGCCGGTTGGGCAGCCCCGTGAGCGCATCGTGATGAGCACGATGGAGCAGACGCTCCTCTCTTTTCTTGTAGTCGCTGATATCGGTGACCGTCCCGACGCAGCGCACCGGTGTGCCCTGCGAGTCCCAGGCGGTCTGGGCTCGCCCCCGGAACCACCGGTACTCGCCGTTCCTGCAACGCAGCCTGAATTCCAGTTCGACGGGAACGCGCTCCCGGAAATGGCGCCGCCTGGCGTCGGCCACGTGCTCGCGGTCTTCCGGATGGAGCGCAATCATGGATCTCGACAGCGGCTCGTCCTCCGAATAGCCCAACAGCTCGCGAAAGCGGTCCGAGTATTGGATCCAGTCGTTGCGCATGTCCCAGTCCCAGAGGCCTTCGACCGAGCCCCTGAGCGGCGCATCGAGCCGCTCGGGTCTGGACAGCCGCCGGATAGGGCGCAGCACGAATGACCTCAGGGCCGCAATCGCGGCAGGAATCGCCAAGCTCATCCGGGGTTGCTCCCGGAGTCGCGCGCCCGAAGCAGTTTCTCGATCACCAGATGAAGCCGCTGGTCGATCTCGTGTTTCGGGACATAGGCCACTGCGCCGGCCCTGGCAGCCGCCAGGCGGTGATGCGGCGTGTCGTGCATGGTCAGCATCACGACGGCCGCGCTCGGCAACCGGGACTTGATGCCCCGGGTCGCCTCTATGCCGTCGATTCCCGGGAGGTCGATATCCATCAACACCACGTCGGGGCACAGCCTGCGGACCTCCTCCAGGGCCGCTTCGCCGCTCCCAGTCGCATGCACGCGGCAATCCGGAAAGCGAAACTCAAGCCAGTCGACGAGGCTGACCCTCAGCGCATCGCTGTCTTCGACCACCAGGATTGCGGGTCGGGCGGAGTCGGCTCGGGCGAGGGTCATGATGTCGGTCGCGTTGGGAAACATGTCGTCATTCTGGAAAATGCTGCAACCGGCACAAGCCGGTCACCCAGCAAGCATTCTGAGCGCCGTCGAATGCAAAAAAAATCAGCGTTCTCCGACTTCGATGTCGGAAATTGCGGATACGGAAGTAGGAAATTCCCTACAAACTCGGGGAGGGCATCCCCCGCCGGCGACTACTTCGCGAGCTGGTGGGTGATGGCGTAGCGGAACAGCTCGGCGTCGCTTTCGACCTTCAGCTTCTCCATCACCCGGGTCTTGTAGGTGCTGGCCGTTTTGGGGCTCAAATGCAGCTCCCGGGCAATGTCCTTGATCCCCCTGCCCGCCGCGAGCAGGCCGAGCACCTGGCTTTCCCGCGCGGACAGCAGCTCGTGCAGGGGCTTGCCGTGGCGGGCGTCCTCCGAGAACACCATCTGCTCGGCCAGCTCCGCCGCGATATATCTTCCGCCGGCGGCGACCTTTCTCAGCGCCGCGAGCAGCTGTTCGGGGTCGCTGTCCTTGGTGATATAGCCGGCTGCGCCCGCTTTGAGCATGCGCGAGGCGACCGGGCTCTCCGCGTGCATGCTGTGGACGAGCACCGGCATCCGAGGATGCTCCTTCTTGATTTGCCCGATCAGTTCGACCGCATCGGTGCCCGGCATGGAAATATCCATCAAGACGACATCGAACTGCCCGGTCCGCAGTTTCTCCAGAGCTTCCGCCCCGTTCCCGGCCTCGGCCCCAATAGTGAGATCGGGGGTGGTGGCGAGGATATGCCTGAGCCCGCGCCGCACGACGGCGTGATCGTCGGCCACGAGTATCCTGATTGTTTTCACCGGCTACCCGATCGTCATGGCCACCGATACCCGGGTGCCGCGGCCGGGCGCGCTGGTGATGCTCATCTCCCCGCGCAGCATGATCGCCCGCTCCCGCATGCCGAGCAAACCGAAGGTCTTCCTGCTGCGCGCCGCCTCCATGTCGAACCCGATCCCGTCGTCCTGGACATCGAGCCGCACGCGTTCGGCGTCGTGATCGAACAGGATCTCAACCTTGCTGGCCTTCGCGTGCCGGCTGATGTTCGTCAGCGACTCCTGCAGGATGCGGAACAGCACGATGCTCCGGTCCTCGTCGAGAACGATGTCGCCCCCCGCGACGCTGACCGTGCAACGAATTCCGCTCCGCTTCTGGAACTCATCGACCAGCCACTCCACTCCGGGCAGGATGCCGAAATCGAGCGCGGCGGGCCGTAAAGCGGTCGCGACGTCCCTCACGGTCTGGATGATGGAATCGACGCGTCCCTTCAGTTCCTGCACCGGTACCCGGATCTGGGGTGCGGCTTCGCCGAACTTCATGCTCACCAGGGACAGTTCCATCTTGAGCGCCGTCAGCGCCTGACCCAGCTCGTCGTGAATTTCGCGCGCGATATGGGCTCGTTCTGCCTCCCGCACCAGATCGTGATGAGCGGCCAATTCCCGCAGGAGTTCTTCCTGCTTCTGCAGCACCATCTCGGCGCGCTTTCGCCCCGTGATGTCCACGTCCATGCATACGAAAGTGTGGCCGCCGCCCATGCCGGGAATCATGAACATCGTGTAGAGCACCGTGATTTCGGCTCCACTTCGCGCGCGAATCGTCAACTCTTCTGGACCATAGGGAGATCCGCTGCGCTCGATGCTGGCGATGAAGTCCAGGAACTCGCGATTCTGCGCGGCGTTGTGCACCCCGATGTCCGTGAAGCCGCGTCCTACCGCCTCCGCCGCCGGGATCCCGTAAAGCCGTTCGGAGGCGGGGTTCCAGTACAGGATGCGGCCCGCGCGGTCGAACCACTGCACCGCCACGCCCGGGGTATTGTCGAGGCTCGCGCGCAAGCGCTCCTCCGACTGTTCCAGCAGGCGCTCCGCGCGCCGGCGCTCGGTGACGTTTATGGCCTGAAACAGCATCAGCTGCCGCCCCTCGTTCTCGATCAGCGCCGCCGAAGCGAGCAGTTCGAGCAGCTCCCCGCCCTTGTGCCGCAGGCTCATCGCGCGCGCGCGCACGACGCCGTCCCGCCGAACGTCGGCGACGATACGCTCCCGCGCCTCGGGGTCGGACCAGAGGCCCAGCTCCAGCGCAGTTTTCCCGACCATCTCCTCTCGCGTGTAGCCGCAGAGCTGCTCGCCCGCCGGGTTCACCGCGAGAAACGTACCGTCCTCCAGGCTGACGATCGTGATTGCTTCCGGGCTCGCCTCGATTATCTTGGCCAGGCGCGTCTCGGACTCTTCCAGAAGTCGCTCGGCCCGCTTCCGCTCGGTGATGTCCACGAGAGTCGTAATTGAGAACTCCTCACCCTTCAGCTCGATCACTTGGGCCGACAACAGCATGTCCTTCGAATCTCCCGATTTGTCGCGCAGCCGCGCCTCCATGTCGCGCAATTCCCTTTGCGCTGCGAGCAGTTGACGAAAGCGTGTTTGCTGCTCGGCCTTTTCCCAGACGTTCAAATCGAGTGTGGTCTTTCCGATCACTTCTTCGCGCGAAAACCCGAACAGCGTCAGCGCGGCTTCGTTCGCCTCCGCTATCTTCAGGTCATCGCGGCGCGAAATGACGATCGGATAGGGACTGTTGAGGAATATCCGCTGGAAACGCTCCTCCGACCGTTGCAATTCGGCGGTCTTGGCCGAGACACGAGAGCGCAGAGCGCGATTCCAGACAAGCAGCAACACGGAGAATCCAACCACGGCCGCGCCAAAGAGGGCGAAGTAATAGAGATACCGCTCGCCGCTCTGAAAGCGCAACGGAACTCCCAGCCAGCGGGCGTCGATGTCCTCCAGCTCCCTGGCCGTGATTCTCCCGAAACCGCTCTGAATGAAATCGCGGAGCTCCGAGCGCCCCTTTTTCACCGCCCAGTGGAATTCCGTGGAATACAGCGGGGGCGTCTCGCGAAACTCGTCGGCCAGGTCATGCTTGAAAAGAAAATAGCGGGCGGCGGGCGAATCCATGCAGAACAAACGGACCTCCCCCGCGCCCGCGGCCTTCACCAGGGCGTCGGAGCTCGGATACCCGCGGAGGGTGTCGATATCCCGTTCCGCAAGCCAGTCGGCGCAGGCGCTGCCCTCCTTGGCCCCGATCGAAAAGCCGCGCATGCTGGCCACGTCGTTGATGCCGCTGATGGTTCGGTGAAAGAAAACCCGCGCCTCGATCGGCGCATAGGGCGGGGAATACTCGTACACCCGGGTGCGCGCCTCGGTGTACGAGAGAGTTTCGATGACATCGGCAGTCCCATTCTGCACGCTCTCCTGCGCCTTGGACCACTCCATCCCCTCCAGCCGCGCGGGTATACCCGTCCTGCTGGACCAGAGCGCCCATTTGTCCTTGAGGATGCCCTGCAGCTCTCCATCGTCGGTCCGAAACAGATACGGCGGGTAGTTGATGTCGGTGACCACGAGAATCTGCCTTGGAGGCGGGGAAGCGGCAAGCGTTCCCCCGCCGGCCAGCAAGCACGCTATCAGTGCCGCGAGCGCCAGCCCTCCCGACGGCGTTCGTCGGGGTGCGATAGTGCGGCTCTGTTGGTACGTGGTCAGCGGCGCGCGAAGAAGCTCGCCTCCGGCACCGGAATCCACGCCTTTGGCGGCGCTTGCCGCTCAATCGCGCGTTTGCGCGACAAAAATACTGCAGGGCGCGTGGTCGAGCAGGCTTTTTCCGACCGACCCGCGCCACCAGCGCGAGGCAACCGAGGCCTTCTGCTGGTGGCCTACGACGATCACGTCGCATTTCAGCTCCGTCGCAAGACGGCAGATTTCTTCCACGGGCTCGCCGACGGCGAGGTGGCCGGTGACGCTGAAGCCCTTTTTCTTGAGTTGCTCGATGCCCTCGTTCAGCACTTCCTGGGCGCGCTTCTTCTCCTCCTCGAGCAATTCCTCGGGGAGGAAGCCCTCGGTCAGGAACATGCTCGAGGGCATGCCGGCCACCGCGAGCAGATGGGTCTCCGACTTGGTGAACGAAGCGATCTCGGCGCAGGCGAGCAGGGCCGATTTGCCTTCGCGGGAGCCGTTGTAGGCCAGCAGGATCTTGTTGAACATGGCAGTCTCCTTTTCGCCTATTTGGCAAGCAGCCCAAGCCGTTCGATCAGCGCGCGCTCATTCCGGAAGGTCTCGCGGGCGTACGTCGCATAATCTTCGCTGGAGCGGTACCACAGCTCCTGGTCGAGTTGATCGAGCACCTTCTGGTGCTCGGGATCGTCGAGCACCTTCTTGAAGCCGTCGTGCAGGATCTTCACCACGCGCGCATCCATGCCGCGCGGCCCGGCGATGCCGTAGGGCGAGCTGTATACGACGTCGAGCCCCAGGTCGGTGGCGGTCGGGACGCTCGGCCAGCGCTTGGTGCGCCGCGTTCCGAAGGTCACGAGCAATCTGAACTGGCCGGCGTCGACGAAGCGGCCCCAGCCGCTCGAGTCCGACTGCGCCATGACGTGGCCGCCGAGAAGCGCCTGGGTGGAGTCCGCGTTGCCCTTGAAGGGCACATGGAGGAACTGGGCGCCGGTCTTGGCGGACACTTCCTCCATGAGCAGGTGCGGCGAGGTGCCCGTGCCAGTCGAGCCGTAGGACATCTTGCCCGGGTTCGCCTTGGCGTAGTCGAGCAGGTCGCGGAAGGACTTGAACGGCGAGTCGCTCTTTACGACGACGCCGAAGGTGTATCCGGACAGGCCGATGATGTAGGTGAAATCGCGCACCGGGTCCCAGGCCAGCTTCTGCGTGTGCGGGATCCGGAGAGTCCCCAGGTGCATCTGCGTGAGCGTGTAGCCGTCGGGCTTGGCGGTCTGCGCGACCGACCCCGGCCCTACGGTACCTCCCGCTCCGGGCCTGTTCTCGATCACGATCGGCTGGCCGAGCTGCTTTCCCGCGAGCTCGGCGAAGCGCCGCAGGTGGGTATCGGTCGAGCCGCCGACAGGCCAGGGACAAATGAGCGAGATCGGCCTGGATGGAAACTCCTGCGCCATCGCCGGCAACACAGCGACCAGCCCGAGCAGCGCGAGCTTGCGTGCGATTGATTTCATGCGGCCCTCCTCCATTCCGGTGTTCTTCGCCCGGCGGGCTTGGCTCGATTCGCCTTGCCGCCAAGCTTGCCGAAAATGCGCTGGAACGTCAACGCGCTGCGGCGAGGCGCGTACCGGGTCGGGTAATATTATCGCTTTTGCGCCTCAACTCATGCCCTTTGACGTTTCCCGCCCCGATCTTAGCCTTGCGGTGATCGGCACCGGCGTGATGGGGCGCGGCATCGCCCAGATCGCCGCGCACGCCGGCGTCCGCGTGCTGCTGCAGGACAGCCGGCCCGGTGCTGCGCAGGAAGCGAAGGCCGCGATCGCGCAGCAATTCGCGCGGCTCGCCGAAAAGGGCCGGATGAGCGCCGCGGACGCCGAAAGAGCGGGTGCCAATCTCGCCGTCGCCGATGCGCTCGCCGCCCTGTCCTCCTGCCACGTCGTCGTCGAGGCGATCGTCGAGGACCTCGAGGCCAAGCGCGAGCTGTTCAGAGCGCTGGAGGAGATCGTCGCCGCAGATTGCCTGATCGCGAGCAATACGTCGTCGCTCTCGATCACCGCGATCGCCGCAGCGTGCAAGCGGCCCGAGCGCATCGGCGGGTTTCATTTCTTCAACCCGGTGCCGCTGATGAAAGTCGTCGAGGTCGTGGACGGGCTGCTCACCGCGCCCTGGGTCGGTGAGGCGCTCGTCGCGCTCGCGCAACGCTTTGGCCACCGGCCGGTGCGCGCGAAAGATACGCCCGGCTTCATCGTCAATCACGCGGGCCGCGGCTACGGCACCGAGGCGCTGCGAATCCTGGGGGAAGGCATCGCCGAGTTCCATGCGGTCGATCGGATACTGCGCGATTGCGCGGGCTTCCGCCTCGGCCCTTTCGAGCTGCTCGATCTCACCGGCCTGGACGTCTCGCACCCGGTCATGGAATCGATCTACCGTCAGTATTACGAGGAGCCGCGTTTTCGCCCTTCGCCCATCACCGGCCAGCGCGTGGACGCGGGGCTGCTTGGCCGCAAATCGGGCCGGGGTTTCTACCGCCACGAGGGCGGCAAACAGGAACAAATTCCCGAGCCCCCCGCGCCATCCGAGCGGTCCGAGAGCGTCTGGATAAGCCGCGCGGGACTCGGGGCGAGGCTCGTCGATCTCGTTGCCAAGCTCGGCGCGCGGGTCGATTCCGGCGCCAAACCCGCGGCGGGATCGCTATGCCTGGTAGCGCCCATCGGCCGCGATGCGACCAGCGCCGCGCTCGAGGAGGGACTCGATCCGACGCGCACCCTCGCGGTCGATTGCCTGTTTCCTCCGGACAAGCGCCGCACGCTCATGACGACCCCCGTGACCGCGCCCGCCATGTCCGCCGCCGCCCACGGCCTGCTTTCGAGCGACGGCGTGCCGGTGTCGGTCATCCGCGACTCGCCGGGGTTCGTCGCGCAGCGCGTCGTCGCGCAGATCGTCAACATCGCTTGCGACATCGCGCAGCAGCGCATCGCCTCCCCCGCCGACATCGACACGGCGGTGACGCTCGGGCTCGCCTATCCGCAGGGACCGCTCGCCTGGGGCGATGCGATCGGCGCCGCGAGAGTTCTCGGCATTCTCGATGCCTTGCAGGACTTCTACGGCGATCCGCGCTACCGCGCAAGCCCCTGGCTCAGGCGGCGGGCGCGCCTGGGCGTATCATTGCTCACCCCCGAAACCTGAGGCCGGACACTCCCATGAACGCCCCGCTCAAAGCCAAGCCAAAAAAAGCAGAGTTCTCCTGGCAGGATCCGCTCCTGCTCGAAGCGCAGCTCACCGAGGCCGAGCGCATGGTGCGCGACGCGGCGCGGGCGTTCGCGCAGGACAAGCTCCAGCCGCGCGTTCTGGAGGCGTTCCGAAACGAGAAGGCCGATGCTTCGATTGTCCGCGAGATGGGGGCGCTCGGATTCCTCGGAGCCACGCTTCCCGCCGAATACGGAGGCGCCGGAGTCAACTACGTGAGCTATGGACTGATCGCGCGCGAGCTGGAGCGCGTGGACTCCGGCTACCGCTCGACCATGAGCGTGCAGAGTTCGCTGGTCATGACGCCGATCCACGAATTCGGCTCCGAGGCGCACAAGAAAAACTACCTGCCGAAGCTCGCCAAGGGCGAGCTGATCGGCTGTTTCGGCCTCACCGAGCCCAACCACGGCTCCGACCCCGCCAGCATGCAGACGCGGGCCAAGAAAGTCTCAGGCGGCTACAGCCTGAGCGGTTCGAAGACCTGGATCAGCAACGCGCCTATCGCCGACCTGTTCCTGATCTGGGCGAAGACCGACGACGGCCGCATCCGCGGATTCCTCGCCGAAAAGGGCGCGAAAGGACTCTCGGCGCCGGTGATCCACGGCAAGGTGGGGCTGCGGACCTCCATCACCGGCGAGGTCGTGATGGACGACGTGTTCGTGCCCGAGGACAAGCTGCTTCCCGGTGTCGAAGGTCTGAAGGGCCCGTTCACCTGTCTGAATGCTGCGCGCTACGGCATCGCTTGGGGCGCGCTCGGCGCGGCAGAAGACTGCTGGCACCGCGCGCGCCAGTACGTTCTCGATCGCAAGCAGTTCGGCAGGCCGCTTGCGGCGAACCAGCTGATCCAGAAGAAACTCGCCGACATGCAGACCGAAATCTGCCTGGGGCTGCAGGGCGTGCTGCGCTTCGGCCGCATGAAGGATGAAGGCAGCGATACCCCGGAGATCACTTCGATCATGAAGCGCAACTCCTGCGGCAAGGCGCTGGAGATCGCGCGGATGGCGCGCGACATGCTGGGCGGGAACGGCATCTCGGATGAGTTCGGCGTCGTGCGCCACATGGTCAACCTCGAAGTCGTCAACACCTACGAAGGAACGCACGATATCCACGCGTTGATCCTCGGGCGGGCACAAACGGGAATTCAGGCTTTCTCCTGAATGCAGGCAGTAGGAGGGTGAGGACCATGCCGGAAGCAAATGAACCGAAGGCGAACACACTCAGGAGAAAGAGCCTGAGCGTCAAGATAGCCGTGGGGATTGGGGGCATCCTGGTCCTTGTTCTCGGGGCCATGGCCTGGGTGAGCGTTTCCTTTTTTACGAATGAGTATCTGGTATGGGTGGAAGCGCGCTCCGAGGTTCTGGGCAGGCCGTTGCGAGACCGCATCAAGGACTTGATGACCCAGGTGGGTTACAGCGAATCGGTCTTTCTCGTCTTGAACGTCGAAATAGCCCCCATCCTCAAGGAGAACCGCGAGCTTTCTTACATAGCCGTGCTCGATCCGTCCGGGAAGGTCCTGACCCACAGTGACCCCGAGCAGGCGAAGCGGCAGCAGGGCCTGGGTCCCGTGCAGAAGGCTCTTGAAGCGCGGCCTCAGAAGCCCGTCACCGTTTTCTCCGAAGGGAGCTACCACACTCTGCTCCCGGTGACGCACGAGAAGGGACTGGTTTACGTTTCCATGGGGTCCCGGGCGGAACTGATCGAGGGGGTGCGCTCGCGGATCGCGTTGACGTTTCTCGGCTTGGCCCTTGTCTCCTTGCTGGTCGGCGGTATCGGAACGCTCTGGGTCGTTCGGCGAACCATCTCCAGGCCAAGCGAGCGAATGATCGCATTGGCGAAAGACCTCGCCGAGGGCGAGGGCGACCTGACGAAACGCCTGGACGTTCAAAGCCAGGATGAGATCGGCGAGATGGCCTATTGGTTCAACACTTTCCTGGACAAGATTCACAAACTGATCGGGCAGGTGAAGGTGACAGCAGGCCAGGTCGCCTCGGCCTCCCAGCAGCTCTCCTCTGCCGCGAGCCAACTCTCCGACGGATCTCAGGAGCAGGCTTCGTCGCTGGAGGAGACCGCTGCCTCACTTGAACAGATCACCGCCACGGTGAAGCAGACCGCGCACAATGCCAAGCAGGCGAACCAGCTGGCCGCAGGCTCGAGGGGCGCTGCGGACAAGGGCGGACAGGTGGTGACCTCGGCGGTCTCGGCGATGGAGGAGATCAACAAGTCTTCGAAGAAGATAGCCGACATCATCACGACCATTCACCAGATCGCGTTTCAAACCAATTTGCTGGCGCTCAATGCGGCGGTGGAGGCGGCGCGGGCGGGCGAGCAGGGTCGCGGGTTTGCGGTAGTGGCGACGGAGGTGAGAAGTCTCGCGCAGAGGAGCGCGACGGCGGCCAAGGAGATCAGAGAGTTGATCCAGGATTCGGTGGCCAAGGTGGACGCCGGGTCAGCCCTGGTCAACGAATCGGGGCAGACCCTCCAGGAAATTGTCGCTGCCGTGAAGCAGGTGACCGACATCATCGGGGAGATAGCGGCGGGCGCCCAGGAGCAGTCGGCAGGGATCGACCAGGTGAATCTGGGAGTGAATCAGATGGATCACGTGGTGCAGTCCAATGCAGCGCAGACGGAGCAGTTGAGCGCCACGGCGCAATCGATGGACGAACAGGCCCGGCAGCTTCAGGCGCTGGTGGGAAGGTTCAAGCTTGGCGAGGAGAGCCAGGCGCAGATCCGCGCCGCAGCGCACGCGTACGAGCCGACGACGGCCGTGGTGAAGACGAAAGCGGGAACAGGAATGGGAAAAGTCGCGCTCAAGGGCGAGAGCGCGTCGCCGCGGGCCGCCTCCCTCGTGGATGGAACAGCCTCTCGCGAGAAAGAGCGCTTTGAAGAATTCTGAACCGTCTCGATCTGTTCATGCTTGACGCCCTGATCGGGGGCCTCCTGCTGGTTCTCCAGTGGAAGGCGTTCAGCCTGATGCTCATCGGCATGGGTCTGGGCTTCGTCATCGGCCTGCTGCCGGGGATCGGCGGCGCGGCGACGCTGGCGCTCATGCTTCCGTTCGTGTTCGCGATGACGCCGGCGGAGGCCTTTGCTTTCCTGCTCGGCATGCATTCGGTTGCAGCCACCACCGGAGACATCACGTCGATTCTCTTTGGCGTCCCCGGTGAAGGGCTCTCCGCCGCCACCGTGGTGGACGGACATCCCATGGCGAAGCAAGGCGAGGCGGGCCGCGCCTTGGGCGCCGCATTGATGAGCTCGCTCGTCGGAGCCGTGATCGGGGCCGCGGCGCTGGCGATCTCCATTCCGATCGTTCGGCCGCTGGTTCTGACCTTCGGCTCGCCGGAACTGTTCATGATCTCCATCATGGGAATCGCGTGTATCACGTCGCTGAGCGGTCTCGGCGCGCGCGCGCAGATCAAGGGATTCGCCATGGGCCTTCTCGGCCTGCTGCTCTGCACGATCGGGCAGGAGCGGCAGTCGGGCGGTCTGCGCTTCGACTTCGGCCTGATCTATCTCTGGGAGGGACTGGATCTGATCCCGGTCCTGGTGGGGATCTTCGCCATCCCCGAGATCATCGACCTTGCCGTGCGCGGCACCGCCATCGCGGGAGCGAAGCCGGCGGGAAATCTCAGCACCGGCGTCTGGGAGGGAGCCAAGGACTCGTTCCGCCACTTCTGGCTGGTGATGCGGTGCTCGGCGATCGGGGTCTTCGTCGGCATCCTGCCCGGCGCGGGCGGCGGGGTCGCCCAATGGATGGCCTACGCACACGCGGTGCAGAGCGCGAAGGATGCGAAGGACCGCGAGCGCTTCGGCAAGGGCGACGTCCGCGGCGTGCTGGGACCGGGGGCGGCGAACAACTCCAAAGAGGGAGGCGACCTGATCCCGACCATCGCGTTCGGCGTGCCCGGAAGCGGGGCGATGGCGATCCTGCTCGGCGCCTTCATGATCATGGGACTCGTGCCGGGTCCGGACATGCTGACCAAGTACCTCGCCGTGACCTACTCGATGGTGTGGACGCTGGTGATCGCCAATGTCATCGCGGTGCTGCTGTGCTTCGTTTTCCTGAACCATCTCGCCAAGCTGACACAGATCCGCGGCAACCTGATCATTCCGTTCGTACTGCTGCTGATCT
>Ga0105252_10000340_pt1 | contig 34942 bp, 28 predicted proteins | sample EasRivMeERMZT100_FD_89675 | JGI IMG/M metagenome (GOLD analysis project Ga0105252, IMG submission 89675) | Soil microbial communities from meander-bound floodplain in the East River, Colorado, USA - East River MetaG ERMZT100 | ecosystem: Environmental > Terrestrial > Soil > Floodplain | place... | reverse complement strand
GCACGGCGGCGATCTACGAACCACGGCGAACTGGCGTAGGACGTGAGATCAAGCCATCCTTTGCCTGAAAGCGCCCAGAAGTCTTGTTCTCTCCTCGCGCTTCAGACCGACTACCCAGCTCCCCAGAACTGCAATCGGGACTGCGATTGCTACTTGCAGAAAGAACACTCCCAGGCTGCCGGCGGGCCATATCCTTTCAATCGCGTAGGACGCCCCGGCGAACGGAAGAATCGCGACAATCGGCCGCCCGATCGAATCCGCGTAGTACTCCGCCATCGAGATCTGGAGAACTCTCTTCGCATAGACGACGTCCATCGCGAACGATGTAACCAGCCTGGCGACCATGATCCCCCAAGCGGCGCCGAGGACACCGATTTCTTGTATCAACGCGATGCTCAAAGCGATCGTCGCTGCAGCCTCAAACGCAAATATCGGCAGCAACCCCCTCTGCTTTCCGATCCCTATCATTGTTGTCGTGCAGACTTGGTGACCTATCACAGCCCATAGTGTGACGCTCATTACCGTGAGGATCTGGCCCGAAGGTCTTCCGTACTCGGCTCCCATCCACAATGAAATGAATGAATCTCCACGCACGATGAAAGTTGCGATGATCGGCAGAATGACCAGGTGTGCGTAGCGGGTCCCATCGATCAGCACGCGCTTCACGCTGTCGACTCGACCCACCCCCTCCATGGAGCTGACCGCGGGCATGAGCGTGTGCGTTATTCCGCTCAGGAATTGCCGCGTGTATTCGGCTAGAGATTCCGCGATGCTGAAGTAGGTAACCATCGCCACCGGCAATAGGGCCCCTACCAGTAAGATTCCGGAGTTGTGGGTGAGCGAGCCAAGAACGTGTATCGCCGAAGAAAGCAGCCCGAAGGAAAGAATCGTCCTGAGGTTTTCAAGAGAGAAAGCGCGGCGAATACTGGTCTTGGCTTCCGGATATGCTTTTCTGCTCAGAACCCATAACAGCATCAGCTGAATGGCGGAAGCGAGCAGCTGGATCACGGCCAGTACTATTATTGCCTGGTCTGCGTGGTCGCTTATCGTGGCATCGGTTTCCAGAGCAATGACTATTGCAGAGCTTCTGACAACGACGCCGATGACACTAACCACGTTGAATAGATCGAACCGGTGCCGCGCGGTCAGAATGCCGCCGTAGACTCCCGAGACAAGGGCAACCGCTATGCTTGTGCCCATGATCATGACGGCTATCCTCGCGGCGTTTTCCGATCCGGGCGGTATCGAGAAAACCTGTTCAATGAATAGGCTGGCCCCCGCTGCCAGAATGATTGCCAAGAGCCCCGCTATCGTGAAGGCGAGCACGGCTGCCGACTTGATGTCGCTTGCGCCTTCATGATTCCCGGCGCTGTGGTAAGCCGAGACAAACTTGATTACCGCGCTGCGTACTCCCAGATCAAGCAGGCCGAAATAGCCGACAAGCGATCCTATGAGAGCCCATATCCCGTAAGTCGTCGTACCCAGCTTCCCAAGGATATACGGCGCCAGGAAGAAGCCAACGACTGCGCTGAAGAAGAAAGCTGCCCAATTGGATCCCACATTTCGCACGAATCGGGCGGCGATTTTCTTTGGGTCGCTATACATATCGCCACTTTGCGGCCTGCTCGCCCGCACCGTCAAGTTGGACAATCCGCCGCGATACGTTAAGATTCCCTCGAGTGTTTTTTCCCGTCGCCGAATGATCAGACGACGTTTAGCGCGAAGCGTACTCCACCTGAATTTCGATCATCTGGTTCTGTCGCGGGCGCACAATTCCCTGCCTTCCCAGTGAAAAAAGCCGTTTTGTTCGTCTCCCAGCAATTCCCTTATCCCCTGACGGATGGGGGAAACATCCGCACCTTCAAATTGCTGGAAGGGTTGGCCGCGCAGTACGACGTCTGCCTGATCACCTCGGTCCGTTCAGACTCCGACATCCAGGAAGGCCTGCAAGTGTTGAAGGGATGCTGTTCCGAGGTAGTCTGCGTTCCCGACGTCAAATCCAAAAGCCCGCTCTCCTCGATCTTCACCCTGGGGAGGGCGCTGCTGCGAAACCTTCCCTTGGCCGTCGCCCATAATTTCAATCCCCACATCCAAAGGGAGGTCAACGTCCGGCGGGCTCGAAAAGAATTCCGGGCCATTCACATGAACCATCTCGACACCGTCCAGTATTTTCCGTTGGAAGGAATGGCGGAGAAGACGGTGCTGGACTCGCACAACCTGCTGCATTTGTTCTATGCCAAGGCCGCCTCGATCGAACGTTCCCTTTGGAGGCGGAACCTGCTGCGCCTGGAAGCGTGGCGAATGAGGAGATACGAGTTTCGGGTCTTCGCAGCTCTCGACAACGTCGTCGTTTGCTCGGAATTGGAGAAAAGTCATCTCGGGGAGATTTTCGGGACGGACAAGGTGCACGTCGTCCCCAACGGAGTGGACTGCGCATATTTCCATCCTCCCCAGAGAGGCTATGAGCGCAATCCGGCCACGGTTGTTTTCACGGGAGCGATGGGGTATTCCCCCAATTCTGACGCGGCCGTCTATTTCATCCGAGAAGTGATGCCGATTTTGCGGAAAAAGACGCACGGGGTTTGTTTCGTGGCCGTTGGACGAGATCCTCCGGCGGAATTGGTGGCTCTCGGAAGGCAATGGACCGACGTGATCGTGACCGGAAAGGTTCCGGACGTCCGGGAGTACGTCTGGGACGCTAGAATTTTTGTCGTTCCCATACGCAAGGGGGCTGGGACGAGACTCAAGGTTCTGGAAGCCTTTGCAATGGGAATTCCCACCGTTTCCACCTCCGTGGGAGCCGAGGGCATCGAGTTCACACCGGAGCAAGATCTCTTGCTAGCGGATGACCCTGCGTCCATGGCCGATCGCATCGTGGAGTTGCTCCAGAATCCAGCTCGATGTGAAGCACTCGGGAAGCGCGCCATCGCCTTGGCCCGAAGCCGATACGATTGGAAGGCCGTGACCGCGGGTTTGCTGGAAGGTTACGAGCGGTGGGCCACGCCACGCCGGAACGAGGCGCCTCCCGTGCGCAGGTAGTGCCCAGCGCGGTACGCTCGGGCGCCCAAGCCCTGCTATTGGAGGAAGACGCCGAGCTTCAAGACGAGAGCGGCCTTTTCGAGGCCATGATTTCTAAAATTTTTGCCGAAAGGGTGGTTCCGTCGAATTCCTCGATGAAACTTGACGAAGGCGGGATGATTTCCCGCGGAGATTGTTCCTTCTCCTGCAAGTATGACCGGATCGCCTCGGGAGATGCCGATCCATTGAAAAGCGCCCCCAGGCTATGTCGCCGCACCAAATCTGCCGTTTCCGAGCCTTCGTCCGCAACGCAGAGGATGGGGTTGCCCGCGAAGGCATATTCGAAAACCTTGGCCGGCACCTGGAGTTGACTTCCGGGATAAAGGAGCAGGAGCACGTCGGCATTCGCTTCTTCTTGCCTTGCTGTCAGGACAGCGACTTCGCCAGTGAATCGCAACGCATGCGACTGTCCCGCCTCCGCGAACTCCCGCTGGAGAGCCGCCGGATCCATGACGGGACCCACGAACTTGAAAACGAGGGGACGCCGTCCTTCCCAGGAGGCGGATACGGCTGCCAGGGTACGCGCCAATTCCTGCGGCATTCGATCCCGATAGAGAACCCCGACATGGGACACGACGAACTCGGTCTGATTGGAAGCCCGTCCCTTCCGCAGCCGTTCCATTTCCAGTCTGGTTTCTTCTTCATACCCGTTGTAAACCGTGAAAATATGGTCCTGTAATTGCGGGTACTGCCGTAAGAACTCCCTTTCCATGGAGACCGTATTCACGATCGTGGCCTTTCCCGTCCGGAGGGTCCATTCTTCCAGGAACCGGCTGATGCGATGATGCTTTGCCTTCCAGTAGGGGTTGAAGGTCCAGGGATCTCGATAATCCAGATACACGGGAATTCCGAGAATGCGCGCCGCCAATGACGCGGAGATTAGACCGGACCACGGGGGGCCGGTAACGAAGATGGCGTCGGCCCTGCCCCTGAGCTGCTCCAACAAGATGAGGGGCAAGGTCGTCAGGATCCATCCCGTGTATTGATCGGGTACCGAAAACCAGTCCATGACGCAATCCACCCACCGTGACAGCCATCGTTTCCTCGGATTCGGTCCGCCGGGTAGAGGCGCTGGGGGCGAGGGAGCCTGGAATGCGGAGGCTGAGGGTCGAGCCGGCCGTTTTCGCAAGCGGTCACGAAATGCCAGGAGGATTTTGAAACCATGAATGGAAGGGGTCCGTATGACGCGCACACCCGGTGGAATCCTTTCGTTCAAAGCCAGATCGATTCCGGAATAGTTTTCCAAAGCCGGAGTCTTGGGATGAGCGCTGAACACCGTAACACTGTGCCCTTGGCTCCTCAAATATTCCGCGAAACGCAGGGGCCTTCGATACCCGACTTGTGAAAGTGGGGGAAAGAAGTAGGCGACGATGGCGAATTTCAACGGTTTCTTCCAGAAATCAGGCGCTGTTCTCTGAGTCGCGGCTCATGTGTTCCAGAAGGTCTCCGATCGAAGAGGCGCGCGTGGAAGGCGGAAGACCGCATGCTGGATCTTGTGCGCGCGATACGCACGCGCGCACACGGACGGATGGCGGACCGGCCTGCGATTATGGGGGACCTTGCGTTGGGTCGACGCGCTTCAGCCAGATCTCCCGCCAATACGTGCTCGACGCACGCGGGCAGGCTAGGCGCTTTTCGGTGCATTCGGCCCGGCAAAAAACGTTCTCCAGCTGAATGCAGGCTGTTTTCATTCGGTTGAACTTGCCGGTCTTTTCGTGAATGATCGCGTCGACGCGCTGTTGCACGCGATACCGTTGGCCGGTGTATTTCAACATTTCAACGTCGAAACGCATGCCGCGGTTGAAGCCCGAGGGGGTAATGGTCGAGGCGATTTCCTCTTTGGACTTGACCTCGATCCAATCACCAGCCTTTAGGTGGAGCGACCCAATTGGTGTCGGCGAACCCTCCGGTATGCGGCCGATTATTTCCGGGAAGGGCTCGCCGCCACGCATTTTCTGCAATTTGTTGTAGGCGCCAACAAGCAATCGGTAACCGACGCCCAGGCCGACGAGTTTGCGGTACGCCGACCGCACCATTAGTTTGGTCATGTGCCAAACGCCGTGATTGCCGCTAGTGACGTCTTGCACGTATTGCCGAACGTCCCACCAATGCAAAGGCTCGCTGGCCTCGAAGATCGCGGTGGTCTGGCAAACCCACGTGGGATCATTCGGATCGCTGCCGGGAGCATGCATGGCGCGTACAACGTCGCTTTCCGCGCAGTTAGCCATTGATGCCGGGGCTACGGGCGCGCGCCCGGAGTCGGCACGCTTCAACCACGCTTCCTTCCAGAAGAATACGCAATCCGCCTGGCAGCCGTTGTGCAGCGCTCCGTCGCATCGCCCCCCCTCTAGATGGACGGTGTCGTACATCCGGCGCCCGCCGGTCTTGTGGACGCTGCTGTCGCAGGTCTTATGAGCCGTCTTGTACACCTTTAGGCGCTGCCCGCACAAAGCGAACATCTCAGGTTGAAACGGCAATCCGTCCATCCTGCCGTGGCGATCGAGCGTAGCGAGAATTTCTTCCTTCGAGCGGACTACAACCCACTCACCGGCGCGCAGGCCCAGGCTCATCGATTGCGACAGCCGACTGCGCGGCATGATCTATGCGAATTGCTTTCCGGTGTCCTTGAGCGACGGGCCGATCGCTTCTTCCGGATCGAGCGGCTTCAGATCGCTGACACGGAGAAAATCCTTGAGGGTTGTGCCGGTGGCTTTGCCATCCACATTGTCCGGTCCACGACCCGATCGGATGTCGTCCAGATGCAAAGTGCGCAAGTCGTAGCTGTAGCGAATGGTCTCCATCTGATTGGGCGCCGTGGCGTGTAATTGGCACGTGGAAAATACCATCAGATCGCCGGCGTTTTGCACGATGCGCACGTCCGGCGTATCGCCGAGAGATTGCGTCGGGGTCGGGTGCTTTCGGTTCTCGCTGCCGATATTCTGCGCGGCGGCGAATCGTGCTTTCGCGACCCATTCGTCATAGTCCCATTCCGCCGAGGCATTGCCGACCGGTCGTCGAAAGTAGTCGATGAACATCGACATCACATGTGAAGGTTCACCATCGAATACCGGGACCCAATAGTTGACCAATTGCCGAGGATGGGCGTACCAAGTATCGCGATGCGGCTTATACGCATAGCTGACGCCGGTGGTCAAGTAATCCCCGGGCGGCGCAACTCGCAGGCGAGGTAGGTCGAAATAGGTCAATTCCGGATCGCACCCCATGCCAGCGACGAGTTCCTGGCACAACTTCTTGGTGCGTGCATCATTTGTGAATTTGGATTTCAACGGACCGGTGCACTCGACAAATTTGCCGACGTCCATAGCCGCGTGGGCTCGCCGTATATCTACGCCTTTTGGAAATGCTGCCGTGGCCAGCTCTCGCGCCCATTCCACGATCTTTGCCGACGCAGGGGGGGACGAGTACAGAAACAGACCGCCATCGAAAATTCGATTACGACGATCATCGTCGGTGGTCTTTCGGTTCACATAAATTGGCGTTAGGCTCATGGTTCCCCCCTTGTACGATGCGCTTCGTTGGCCGAAAACTGTGGTAAAGACTTCAGATTATACGGGTTCGGGACGACAAAAAAAGCGTCCCGTGCACGGTCCTGCCAGAAGCTACACTGACCTTGCCTCTATTTTTCGTATCCCAGTATCCCATAGACTGACGGCGGGTCCGAGCCGGTCTCCTAGCTTGCGACGAAGGACGATTTCAAGAGAGCATTGACCGGATAGACGGTTATTGCCAAGCCGAGTGCGGCGATCCGCGCTCGAACTTCATCGAGATACACAGGATTCATGAGCACGACGAACTTTGGCGCGAGTCTGCGTAGCTCTTCTGGTGCGTATACCGGGAGCCCCGATCCCGGCAGATACTTGCCTTGGCGATGGGGGCTTAAATCGATGGCGCCATCGATAACCGTCGGGTCATGAAGGGCCGACATGAACCCAACGGTTTTCGCGGCACCCTGCCACAAGATGACGGGCCGCTGTTCCTGCCTGAGATGGCGGAGCGCGGCCTGACAAGCATCGATAGCGACGCGTACATCGTCGGCAAACTCGCGATACTTGGTCAGCAGGTTCGTTTGCGTCAGCAATGCGCTCGGGGGACCTGCTTGCGAACGCGCTCTCGCCTCCACGATGAGATACTGATCGTCGTATACGCGAGCGGCCCGAGTTACCTCGAATCCGGCAAGCACGAAGGCGTTTGTTATCGTCTGCTCGGTGAAATAGTTGCAATGCTCGTAGTAAATGTCCCAAAACGCCCGCTCGGCGAATATTCGTTCGGCGTCGGGAATTTCGAACAATACAACGCGCCGCGGATCGGCCGCTGCCCAACGGTGCAGAAGCAAAAGAAACCCGTGTACGTCCTGAATGTGTTCCAACGTGTGCCTACACACAACAGCGTCTGCGGCCAGGCCCAATTGGGTGACATCGAACGAGCGGGCGATCAGCTCGACCTCAGGCATGCGAGCTTTGCCGGTGCCATCCGCCAAAGGGTCGATGCCGATCGCTTTACCGACGCCGCATTCCACGAGCCGGCGCAAGAAGTCGCCGCTACCGCAGCCGACTTCGAGAACGGTTTTCCCAGACAATTGGTGGCGTGTCACCCAATCTTGGGCAAGCGATCTAGCGAAGCCACCAAAATGAGCGGAAGCGGCTTGAGAGCTTTCGTATTCGGCGCCAATCTCGCCAAGTCGAGGATCGAAGACGCGATTGAAGACGAATCCGCAATGTGCACAGTTTGCCAATTCGATACGACCACTGGGCAGGTGTTTGGCTTCGCTTGCGGTAGCGAATACCGACGCGCAGGTGATCGGCACATCCGCGATCGTGAAGAATTCGGTTGACGTTGATTCTCTGCACAAAGGACAGTTCATGGCGAGCATATGGAGCCGTTGATAGGCATGAAATGGACTGTGGCGATCACCGCCCCTACGCCCTGGCCGCTTCGCGCCAGGCGGGCCGCCGCATCGATCTTGAATTCCAGCGTGTATACAGAAGTGGCCCCACAAATCTAGATAGCCCGATTAGTGTAATCGCTGTCCGGTGACGTTGGTCCGGCTTTTCGACACTTATGTGGCGGACGGCACTCGCTCCTCGATATTGCGGTACGGTCCGGTCTTGCGTTTGGTACCATTGCGGCGGCCGCTGCAGAACTCCTGAAAACGGGTTTGCTGCTGGTCGCGGCTGGTTACGAGGCCCAAGACCGTCGCGGGCGTACAATAGCAAAATCGCCTACGGCAGATCTCGCGGCGCCTTGAGCTTCGGAGATGATCATGGCGAGTTGGATCTGTGACGGCATCATCGCGAGAGTGCGTAGTGTCTAGGCGAGACGTATCGGGGAGAAGCATGTGGACGTGTCTGAGTCGGCGCGGCGGGGAAACGCGCCATGGCAGCGAAATCATGTCAGCGGCCAGCCAGAAACTGCGAGCGTACGCAACGCGCTTACCGTAGACGTAGAGGACTACTTTCACGTCGCGGCCCTGGCGCCGAACATACATCGCGATAGCTGGCCCTCGCGCGAATCGCGCGTGGTCGGCAACACTCATAGATTGCTCGAAATCTTCGAGCAGTTTGACGTTCGAGGGACTTTTTTTGTGCTGGGATGGGTGGCCGAGCGGCACCCGCAACTTGTCAGAGACATCGCCGCGCGAGGCCACGAAATCGCCTGCCATGGTTTCTCACACCGCCTCGTCTATGAGCAGTCCCCGGAAGAGTTCCACGAAGAGACTCTGCGCGCGAAGAATCTGCTCGAGGACATCACCGGGTCCGCGATAGCCGGATATCGCGCGGCGAGCTATTCGATCGTGCGCGAGTCTCTTTGGGCCCTGGACATCCTGGTGGAACTGGGATTCGTCTACGACTCGAGCATTTTTCCAGTGCGCCATGATCGCTATGGCATTCCCAACGCCGAACGGGCTCCGCACCGAATGTCCACGCCGGCCGGAAGATCCATCGTCGAATGGCCGTTGTCGACGGCAAAGATTCTTGGATTCCGGCTGCCCGTGGCAGGGGGTGGGTACTTCAGGCTGCTGCCCTATGGGTTGACGCGTTGGGGGTTGGCATCTATCAACCGACGCGAACGGCGCCCCTTTATCTTCTATCTTCACCCGTGGGAAATCGATCCGGGGCAACCGCGGGTATCCGCGGGCTGGTTGTCGCGGTTTCGTCACTATACGAACCTGGAAGAATGCGAGGGGCGATTGCGGCGCTTGCTTGGCGCATTTCAGTTCGGTACCGCCAGAGATGGACTCGCTCAGATCGGCCTGCTCCCCAGAGAAGACGGAGCCGCTGATTGAGAGGGCATCGGGGCACGCCGTCTTCTTGGATTTGTGCGAATCGATTGCGCGCGGCGGCGTGAAGGCCTGCTATTGTTGAAAGTTATTGTTTGAAATTAACAGCCTGGCATAAGAGTTGCTTGCTGTATAGGACTGGATATTGATACCCGCGGCCTCCGGTCAGTGTCGCCGGGATGACTTTTTCTGCGAGGTAACAGGTGCTGACTGCGACGAAGGGAAAGAACGACGCCGGCTGTGAGAAGTCCGCCGTCGTCGTCGGCGGGGCTTCTTGCCGTTTCTGCGGTACGGCGTTACGCCACACGTTCGTGGATCTGGGCATGTCACCGTTGTGCCAAACGCATATCGAGCCGCATCAGCTCAATCACATGGAGCCGTTCTATCCGCTCCACGTATGGCTGTGCCACGGCTGCTTCCTAGTGCAGCTCGAGGAGTACGTGTCGCCGACGGATATATTCACCGAGTACGCCTACTTTTCCTCATACTCCGATTCCTGGGTAGCGCATGCCAAGCGTTATGTGGATGCCGTCGGCGCCCGGTTCGGTCTCGATCGCTCGAAAAAGATCATGGAGATCGCGAGCAACGACGGCTACCTGCTGCAGCATTTCGTCCAGAAGGGGATTCCCGTACTCGGAATCGAGCCGGCCGCGAACGTGGCCAAAGTGGCTGTCGAGAAGGGAATCCCGACGACCGTGAAGTTCTTTGGCGTCGCTACCGCCAGGGAAATCGTCGCCGAACACGGCTACGCCGACCTGTTGCTCGGCAACAACGTGCTCGCGCACGTGCCAAACATCAATGACTTCGTGGGCGGCATGAAGATCCTACTGCGCCCCGGTGGCGTTATCACCATGGAGTTCCCGCACCTGTTCCGGCTCATGGCGGAGAACCAGTTCGACACGATCTACCACGAGCACTTCTCGTATTTGTCGTTCTATTCCGTGGAGAAGGTGTTCGCCGCGCATGGACTCACATTATTCGACGTCGAGGAACTGCCGACGCACGGAGGATCGCTGCGTATCTACGCGCGTCACGCCGAAGACGCGGCCAAGCCGATGAGCGAGCGCGCAAAGCAGCTCCGGGAGCGCGAACTGCGCGACGGCGTAACCCGCATCGAAACCTATTCCTCCTTTGCCGAGCGGGTCAAGGAAACGAAACGCGCGATTCTGGATTTCCTGATTCGCGCCAAGCGTGCCGGCAAGACGGTTGTCGGCTATGGCGCGCCCGGCAAGGGAAACACCCTGTTGAACTATTGTGGTATTCGCCAGGATTTCCTCGACTACACGGTAGACCGCAGTCCCCACAAGCAGGGCAGGTATACACCCGGCACGCGCCTTCCCATCTGTGATCCTGACAAGATTCGCGAGACTCGGCCGGATTACGTGTTTATATTGCCCTGGAATCTCAAGGACGAGATTACCGGCCAGATGGCATATATCCGCGAGTGGGGCGGCAAGTTCGTGGTTCCAATCCCTGAAGTTAGGATCCTCTAGCAGTCGAGATCCACACCAATTTGACGGGCGCATTCGCCGCGTTCCAACATATGTATCAGTCCAACATGCTCAAAACCAATACGCTCTATTCATGAAACTTCTTATCACGGGCACAGAAGGATACATCGGCGCTCGGATGGGCCCTATCCTCGCCGCGCGCGGTCACGACGTTACCGGGCTCGACACCGGTTTCTATCGCGACGGATGTTTGTACCTCGATCCGGTCGGAATGCCAATGGCACCGCGCACCATTTACAAGGATCTGCGCACGCTCGCGCCGGGGGATTTCGATGGCTTTGACGCGGTCGTGCACCTTGCGGAGCTCTCGAACGACCCGCTCGGTGAGAACCGGCCGGAGATAACGTTCAAGATCAACCACGAAGGCTCGGTGCGCATCGCCAAGGCCGCCAAACAGGCAGGCGTGAAGCGCTTTGTATACGCCTCCTCGTGCAGCGTGTACGGCCTTGGCTCGGGTGGCGATTATCTCGATGAGACATCACCCGCCAACCCTCAGACAGCGTACGCGAAATGCAAGGTCAACGTCGAACGCGACGTAAAACCTCTGGGCGACGGTGATTTTTGTGTGACGTTTCTGCGCAACGCAACCGCCTACGGGCCCTCGCCGCGGATGCGCTTCGACATCGTGTTGAACGATTTGTGCGCGCTTGCGTGGACGAAGAAGAAGATCGCCATGGTGAGCGACGGCAGCCCCTGGCGGCCGATCGTGCACATCGAAGACATCATCGAAGCGGTACGGTGCACGCTCGAGGCCCCGCCTTCGGTAGTAAACGGCGAGATCTACAACGTCGGATCTACCAGCGAGAACTACCGGATTCGGGAACTTGCCGACATCGTCGCACGGGCCTTTCCCGGCTGCGAGGTCTCCGCGGGACCGCCCAGCGCCGACAATCGCAGCTATCGCGTGAATTTCGACAAGATCACATCGAAGCTGCCCGGATTCAGGGCTCGATGGACCGCACAACGTGGTGCTGAAGAGCTTCGAAAGCTGTTCGAGCGCATCGAGTTCTCGCCACAGACCTTCGAGTTCAGGGCTTTTACCCGCCTGAAGCAGCTGAAGTACCTTCAACGAACCGGGCAGATCAATGAGGATTTGATTTGGGGCGGCAGGTGACGATTCGGAATGCATCGACAAACGGGTTGCGTTAAGAGGGTGCGTGCGGTATGAAAGTGGTACTGTTTTGCGGGGGTCTCGGCACGCGTCTGCGCGAGCACTCGGATACGATCCCGAAGCCTCTCGTGAATATCGGTTATCGACCGATTTTATGGCACCTGATGCGTTACTACGCACACTTCGGACACAGGGATTTCATTCTGTGTCTAGGCTACCGGGGCGACATGATCCGAGAATTCTTCCTAGACTATCGTTCGGCGATGTCGGCGGATTTCGTGATGTCGGAAGGGGGACGTCACATCGAGCTCTTCGACGAAGGCATCGACGACTGGCGAATCACGTTCGTCGACACAGGAATGCACTCCAATCTCGGACAGCGGCTGATGCGCGTGAAGCACCTGCTTGCGGACGAGGAGATGTTCCTTGCCAACTACTCGGATGGACTGAGCGATCTCCCGTTGGACCAACACGTGGCAAAATTCCGCGAGGGCGAAGCGGTCGCCAGTTTCCTGTCGGTTCGGCCTTCACAAAGCTTCCACGCCGTCCAAGCGGACGATCGCGGCACAGTAACTGCGATCGAACCGGTAAGTGCATCCGACTACTGGATCAACGGCGGCTTCTTTTGCCTGCGGCAAGGCATATTCGATTATGTCCTGCCGGGCGAAGAGCTCGTGGAGGAGCCTTTCAAACGTCTCCTTGTGGCAAAGAAGCTGTCCACATTGAAATACGAAGGGTACTGGGGCGCCATGGATTCATTTAAGGACAAGATCACGCTCGATCGTATGGAAGCACGCGGCGATTGTCCCTGGATGGTTTGGAAGCCCTCGAAGTAAGTGCTCCGGCGACCTTGTTTCTCTCTTGCCGGAGCCTGACGTAGCATGCGTGCCCTCTGTGCGTCGGAAGCACTCGCGCGGTGATGCTGCGACTAATACCTGAAGTCCCCTCCCGTCGACCTTTGCGACTGCTGTGCATCGGCGCGCACAGCGACGACCTTGAGATCGGCTGCGGCGGAACCGTACTGACCTGGCTGGCGAGCATGCCAGCCGTTGAGGTGACGTGGGTCGTCCTCGGTGCAGAGGGCGGGCGAGCCACAGAGGCGCGAGGCAGTGCTCGCGCATTGTTGAGGCGCGCTGCTGCGCACAAGGTCTTCATTGCAGACTTCCGCGACGGGTTCCTGCCAGCACAGTACGCCGATGTGAAGTCTTTTTTCGAGGATCTTAAGGGCGAAGTCGATCCGGATGTTGTTCTTACGCACTGGTTACAGGATCGACATCAGGACCACCGCTTGGCCGCCGAACTTACGTGGAACACATGGCGTAATCATCTCGTGCTCGAATACGAGATTGCCAAGTATGAGGGCGATCTAGGCCTGCCCAACGCGTACGTACCGATTCCCACCTCGCTTGCACGTCGCAAAGTCAGCCACCTTGGCCGCCATTTTTCGTCCCAGCGCAGCAAGGATTGGTTCGTTGCTGACAATTTTCTTGCCCTGATGCGCATACGCGGGATGGAATGTCGCGCAGCCAGTGGATTCGCCGAGGCGTTCCATATGCGCAAATTCGTTTTCTAGTCGAATCTGATTCTTATCCGTGTCGGCCAGCCAGCGGTCATGAACAAGGAGCCCCTGATAAGCATTGGCGTGCCAGCGTACAACGCCGCGGGCAGTATCGGGGCGACAATCGAAGGACTGCTCGCGCAGAGCTTTGGTGATTTCGAGCTGATCGTCAGCGACAACGCGTCCACCGACGCGACACGCGATGTGGTCGAGAATTACATGCTGCGTGACCCTCGCATCCGCTACGAGCGACAGCCGGTCAACGTCGGTGCGAATGGGAACTACAGCCATGTCGTGCGCCGGGCGCGCGGGGAGTTCTTCAAATGGTCTTCGTCGAGCGACTGGTGCGCGCCGACTTTTCTAGAGCGCTGCCTGGAGGAGATCTTGGTGCACGGTGATACCGTGCTGGTGGCACCGCGTACGCGTTTGTTTCAAGGCAACCCAAGCACGTGGCAGGATTACGCGTTTGACATTGAGGTTCTCGACGAAGCACCGCTTGCGCGGTTCGCTCGGCTGCACTCCACGCTGCGCCTGAACAATGCCATGAACGGGCTGATACGAATGTCGGCGCTGAGGCGCACGCGACTGGTAGAGACTTACCTCAGCGCCGATGTCGTGCTGATGGGGCATCTCGCACTACTTGGAAAGTTCCGACTTCTCCCTGAGTGTTTGTTCTATCGACGAATGGAAGCCGCGTTCTCCACTGCCCTTCAAGATCCAGCAGCTGTGTTGAAGCATCACTATCCGCAGCAGAGTGCGCGCACCCTGCTCCAAGGCAGCAAGCGACTGATGGGCCGGGTGCGCGCGGCGCTTTCAACCTCTATGCCAATGGACGAGAAGCTACACTCCCTGATCTATGTCGCAAAAACCTGTTACTGGGAGCGCACGGCCGTCCTTGAGGACCTGCGGGGCGTATGGCAGTACTTCATCCGCGGGACTTGGCCCAAATAGGTGTTGTTTCGACGTTCGCGATGCAGGTAGGACCTTCATTCATGCAAGAGAATCACCGCTTGGACTGGGACAGATTCGCGACCGATCACGGGCATGGCTGTCCGTATCAGCTGTCAGCTTGGACGGAGGTGATTGCCCGGAGCTACTCGCACCACACCGACTATCTTATTGCGACGGTTGCGCGCGGCGAGACGAATGTGAAAGTGACGCGCGTCAACGAAGTGAGCGAGCCCTGTCCAGATTCGACCGGCGACAATACCGTGCTTGGCATCCTGCCATTGGTGCACATAGAGCACTGGTTGTTCGGGAATAGCCTGGTTTCCATGCCTTTTTGCGATGCGGGCGGGGTGCTCGCGAGGGATGCGCTTGTCGAACGAATGCTGGTCGAGCGTGGTTTACAAATTGCCGATGCCCTGCACGTTCCAGTGCTCGAACTTCGGCAGTATGAACCCCTGGCCTGCATGGATGACCACGACTTCAGCGATGAGGCATCGCCGCACGGACAACGCGAAGTCCGAGCGGTCCCGGGCTGGCGAGTATCGACGACAGCTGCGGGCGACAAGGTTCGCATGCTCCTTGCGCTTCCGGAAAGTTCGGACGCGCTCATGCAGTCCTTCAAGGCCAAGCTTCGAAGCCAGATTCGAAAACCGATCAAGGATGGGCTGACGGTCAAGGTCGGCGGCGTCGATCTACTCGACGATTTTTACGATGTTTTCGCCGCCAACATGCGCGATCTGGGTTCGCCCGTGCACTCCAAGCGGTTCATCCTGCAGATTCTCCTCGGCTTTCCGGGGAAGGCAAACATCTTCGTTGTCTATGGAAAGAGCGTTCCCATGGCTTGCAGCCTGACGCTCGGCTTCAACGGCATGCTGTCAAACCCATGGGCTTCATCTCTGAGGCAGCATAGCCAGTTTGCCCCCAACATGCTTCTATATTGGGCGATGCTCGAATACGCCTGCCGGCAAGGCTACCGGACGTTCGACTTCGGCAGATCGACCGTCGACGAAGGCACCTACCGATTCAAGGAGCAGTGGGGCGCCAAACCTGCACCGCTTTACTGGTACAAATTTTCTCGGGATAACCGTTCCTCAAACGAAATGACGTCAGCCAGCCGCTGGATGAATCGCGCAATGGAGTGCTGGAAGCGACTGCCGGTCCCGGTAACGCGGGTGCTCGGGCCGAAGATCCGGCAGTACATCAGCCTGTAAGCCAGGCCACGCCAGTGAGAGTTCTCTTTCTCGCACACCGGATACCGTTTCCACCCAATAAGGGAGACAAGATCCGTGCGTTCAACATCCTGAAGTACCTGACAAAACGCCACGAAGTCTCCCTTGCGTGTCTGGTGGACGACGCAAGCGATCTGCAGTTCGTGCCGAAGATCGATCAGCGCGTGAACCGCCTGGTTTTCGAGAGGATTCGACCGCAAGTGAAAAAGCTGCTTGCCTTGCGCGGCCTGCTCCGATCCCGCCCAATCAGCGTGGGCTATTTCTACACGCCAGTCCTGCAGAGACAGATCGACGACATCATCGACGCAGTGGACATTGATGCATTCGTGTGCTCCTCGTCACCCATGGCGGAGTACCTGTTTCGGTCACGTCATGCCGGCGCCAAAATCCGTGCCGGTATCAAGGTCATGGATCTCATCGACGTCGACTCGTACAAGTGGCGGCAGTATGCCGAGCAAAGTCCAGCGTGGACTTCCTGGATATACCACTACGAAGCCAAGTATCTGGCTGAATACGAAAAGCGCATCGCACGAATATTCGATCACGTTCTCGTCGTCAGCGAGCAGGAGAAAGGCCTCTTTCCCGGGGGCGGCAATACGCCGAATCTCGAGGCCATGTCGAACGGTGTTGATCTGGAGTTTTTCAAGTCAGATCAACTTGGAACTCATGCTCCGGTGCGTCCGACGCTTGTCTTTACGGGGGCGATGGACTACAGGCCGAACATCGAGGGGATCAGGTGGTTTGTCGAATCGGTGTTTCCGCGCATACAGATCGCGGTTCCCGGTGTCGAGTTATTGATCGTGGGAAACAAGCCCACACCCGAAGTCGTGCGACTGGGGAGATTGCCGGGCGTCGTGGTAACGGGTTTCGTCGAGGATGTACGCGAGTACCTGGCCAAGGCGCGTGTGTCCATTGTGCCCTTGCGGGTCGCCCGCGGAATCCAGAACAAGGTTCTGGAGGCGATGGCGATGGGCAAGGCTGTTGTCTGTACGCCGCAGGCGCACGAGGGGATACGCGCTACCTCGGGCAAGGAGCTCATCGTCGCCGAGAGCACGGAGGATTTTTCGGCTGCGACGATCGATCTTTTATTGGACCAGGGCAAGGCCGAGCGACTTGGGCTGGCAGCGAGAGAGTGTGTGGAAAGGGAGTACTCCTGGGAAGACAACTTGCGGTTGCTGGATAGGATTCTTCCGGTGAGCAGCGCTGTAGCACGGCCGACCGACCCCAACTTCGGGCATGGCCACGGTGCCGGGGCTGCAGGGGTGAGATCGGCATGAACCCGGGGACGGTGCCCTCGCAGGAATTCGGGGCCAGGTTGTTCGTCGAGGACAGCCTTGGCCGGACCCGAGAGAATGAGCCCGTTCGCATGGGTGTTCCATTTCCAAGAGGACTCGTTTTCGATGCAAGAGAAATCACAGTCCTAGACCAACACACGCGCGCGGTTCCACACCAGTGTCGTGTCCTGGCTTCCTGGCCTGATCGAAGCGTCAAGTGGGTCTTGGTCGACGCGCTCGTGTGCGTTGAAGCCAATGAACGCGCCGTGCTATCGGTGCGCCGAAAGACGCCAATTGAGAACACGGTGCAGGGTGGCATCACTTCGGGATTGAATATCTCCGAGGAAGCTGGCCGGCTGGTAGTCAATACCGGAGCGGGTCAGTTCTCCGTAGGACGCGATTTCTTCGGTCCGCTGCAGTCCGTCCGGCTGGGCTCTAACGCGTTGCTGGCGACAGTGGGCTCGGAGACCCGGCTTCACATGACTGACGGCACTGAATATGCTCCATTCGTCGACTCTGTGCGGCTGGAGGAGAGCGGCCCGGTGAGGGCGTCGATTCTTGTCGAAGGCGGATTCGCTCATCGCGGCCGACGAAATCCATTGCTGTTCAAGTCGCGACTGGTTTTTTTTGCAGGCTCGACCTGTGTGACCATGGAATTTCAGATAAGGAATCCGCGGGCGGCACATCATCCGGGCGGCTTGTGGGATCTCGGCGACGGCGGATCCTGCTCGTTCGCTGACCTGTCAATTCGCCTCTATCCTCGTGATCCAGCCCGGGAGGTCGAGTGGTACACGGAGGTTTCTGGCCCGGCGCAGCATTTTGGACATCCGCATGTCTGTCTGTATCAGGATTCGAGCGGCGGCGCGAACTGGGACTCGCCGAATCACGTGGACTTCGCGAACAAACTCACGGTGTCGCTCCCGGGATACCAGATAAAGGCGGGTCCTCCGGACAACTGGAAGGTGATTGGTGAGGGGCGCAGGGCAACTCCGTGTCTTCGGGTTTTGACAGAGGCTGGCTGGATCGCCACAACGACAAAGGATTTCTGGCAGAACTTCCCGAAAGCCTTGCGCCTGGAAGATGGAACGCTGAGCATCGGGCTGTTCCCGTCGGAATGCGCCGCCGGGTTCGAACTGCAGGGCGGCGAGCAAAAACGGCATATCGTCCTTTTCGATTTTGGTCTGCACGATCGGGAGCCAGTAATTCCCTTGATGCAACAACCGCTGGCAGTAAGCCTTGACCCGCTGTGGATCGAGCAATGCGGAGCCATTTCGTGTTTTTCGGCAGCCGAACGTGACGGCGACCGAAGTTGCTCGAAATATGTGGACAGCATCATCGAGGGCCCGAACTCCTTCTTTCGCAAGCGCGAGGTGGTCGACGAGTATGGCTGGCGCAACTTCGGTGACTTGTATGCGGATCACGAAGCCATCCGCCACAGTGGGCCCAAACCCATGGTCTCGCATTACAACAATCAATACGACTTCATCTACGGGGCGGCAGTCCAGTTTCTGCGGACCGGCGACTCACGCTGGCAACGGTTGATGGAAGATGCAGCGCGGCACACCATCGACATTGACATCTACCGTACCGATGAAGATCGTGCCGCGTACAACGGTGGACTTTTCTGGCACACCGACCATTACAAGGATGCCGCCACAAGCAGCCATCGATCCTACAGCCGAACTAACGGTGGTCGCGGCTATGGTGGCGGGCCCAGCAACGAGAACAACTACACCTCCGGCTTGCTGCACTACCACTATCTAACGGGCGATCCAGAGGCGGCAGATGCGGTACTCGAGCTCGCGAACTGGGTATTCGCGATGGACGATGGGTCGCTCAACCTGTTCGGACTGATCGATCCTGGCCCTACCGGCCTGGCCAGCAAGACCGTCAGTCGCGACTACCACGGCCCGGGAAGGGGGGGCGGCAATTCCATCAACGCGCTGCTGGATGCGTACAGGCTATGCAATGATCGAAGGTTCGTGGTGAAGGCGGAGGAACTGATTCAGCGGTGCATCCACCCGGCCGACAACATTCAGGCGCTCAGGCTGGACGAACCGGAATACCGATGGTCCTACCTGGTGTTCCTGCAGGCTCTGGGCAAGTATCTCGAGCTGAAGCTGGAACTGGGAGAAGCTGACTATTGCTACCACTACGCCCGCACGAGCCTGCTGCACTATGCGGGCTGGATGCTGGATAACGAAGTCCCGTACAAGGACGTCCTGCACAAAGTCGAGATTCCTACCGAGACGTGGCCCGCGCAAGACATCCGGAAGTGCCATGTGCTGTACCTCGCGTCGAAGTACGCGGATCCCACGATGCGCGCCATACTGAAGCGGCGCGCCGCGTATTTCTTCGAGCGATGCATCAGGGACCTCCTCAGTTTCGATACCGCCTACCTCACGCGTCCCCAGGTCATCCTGTGCGTGTACGGGCATGTCCATTCCTTTTTTCAAAGGGAGGCAGATTCGTCGGTTACCGACTCCATCCACGGCTACGAGTTCGGCGAGCCACGAGTCTTTCATCCGCAGCGGGATCGCCTCAAGAGCGAGCTCAAACGGAAGTGGCGTGTCGCATCAACCGAAGTCGGGCGGATGCTGCGAGCCGAATGGCTGCGCGTCTGGAATTGGATCGGTCCAATGCGATGATCGTCCGACGTCGCGCCACTGCATTCGTTCTGAGCCGCACCGGGGAGTCGTATGACCGATTCCCGTGATACTTCGAGTTCATCAGTCCGCCCGACTCTTGCTTATGTCGTAAACAGCCTCAACCCTGGGGGCACGGAGAAACTCGTTGTGGAGATGAGCCGGTCCTTCCTTTCGGAATTCCAGGTCTTGGTACTGTGCCTGGACGAACCCGGGTTATGGGCCGACGGTCTCCGCTCCGATGGAATCCCGGTCTATTGCCTGTGGCGACAGCCCGGACTCGATTTCGCCGTAGCGGTTCGGCTGGCGAATTACTTCCGTCGCTTTGACGTGCGGATTGTCCACGCACATCAAACCACCCCGTGGTTCTACGCCGCGCTCTCGCGCCTGCTACATTCTCAACCGAAACTGCTGTTCGAGGAACACGGGCGATTTTTTCCCGAAGTAAGAAATCTGAAGCGAATCCTGGTGAATCGACTGTTGGTCAGGAAGTTGACCCATCGCTTTGTTGCCGTCTCGCAGGATATACGCGAACGTCTCAGGGAGTACGAGGGACTCGGCGCGGACAGAATCGAGGTGATCTACAACGGCGCAAGAGCCGAGCCGCCGGTCGGGTCCGGCGAGAGAGATGCGCTGCGCGGCGAACTGGGGTTTAAGCCGGGATGTTTCGTCGTCGGTACGGTTGGGCGTTTCGACCCCATCAAGAATCTTCCCATGCTGGTCGCCAGCCTCGAGCGCGCCAGCAAGGAGGTCGACGCCTTGCGCGGACTCCTCGTCGGCGATGGACCGGTGTTCCCTGAGATCCGTTCGCTGGTCGAGAAAGCCGGACTGCACGATCGCGTCCGGCTGACCGGGTTTCGCAGCGACGCCCGGAAACTGATTGGATGCATGGATCTGTTCGTCCTATCCAGTTTCAGCGAAGGAACGTCGATGGCATTGCTCGAGGCCATGATGGCGGGAGTCCCGGTTGCAGTAACCAGAGTCGGAGGCAATCCGGAGATCGTAGTTGACGGAGAATCGGGCTGGGTCGTTCCGTCGAATTCAGTCGATGCGTTGACTGCGGCGATTAGGGAGGCACTGGGCGATGCACAGAAGCGCCAGAAGATTGCCGCAGCGGGCAAACATCGTTTCGAGAGCCAATTCGTGCTTGACCGTATGATCGAAAACTATAGGAAGCAGTATCGAATACTGCTATCGATGAATGCATGACTCTTGCCTGAATTCCGGTGTGCTGGCTCGATGAGTAAAATGGCCGCAAGATGGTTCTTCAAGAGACTGGTGTTTGGCGCGTGCCTTATCGTGGTTTCGCCCATGATCTTGGCCGCGTGGATCGAAGACAGAGTGATCAGGGGCGAGGCCGTATTCGTCTTCTTGAGCCAGTTTCTCGCGCTGATTCCGGGACTCGTCGGGACCTACCTGAGGGGGGCGTATTACTATGGCTCGCTCGAAAAATGCTCGTGGCAGGTCCATGTTGGATTCGGGTCCGTATTTACGTATCGGGGCGCGTCTGTGGCGCCATACGTCTCGATGGGTGCGTACTGTGTCATCGGCCACGCGTCCATCGGAGACCACGTCATGATGGCGAGCCGCATCAGCATACCGAGCGGCAGGAGACAGCACATCGACGAATCCGGGCGATTGTCATCTGAGCCGAAATTCGAGAAGGTGGAGGTGGGCAGAGGAAGCTGGATCGGTGAAGGCGCGATCATCATGGCGAACGTCGGCGAGCACTCCATCGTTTCCGCCGGTGCCGTAATAGTCAATGACATGCCTAGAGCATGCCTTCTGGCGGGGAATCCCGCTGCCGTAGTCAGGGTATTGATAGCTGACGCGCATGGCTTGCGAGTGAGCTAGGCCATGTGCGGGATTGCGGGATTTGTCGATTTTGGCGGCCATGCGAGGGACCAGGCACAAGCTCGCGTCAGACGCATGGCCGATTCGATAGTCCATCGCGGGCCCGACGAAGAAGGGTTTTATGTCGACGACTTCGCCGCGCTCGGCCATCGCCGGCTTTCGATCATCGATTTGAGCAGCGGTCAGCAGCCGATGGGCGCCCTCGACGGAAAGGTGAGCATCGTATTCAATGGCGAAATCTACAATTTCCTCGAGGTGCGCGCCGCACTCGAAGCAAGGGGGCACCGCTTCAAGACTCAATCCGACACCGAAGTCATCCTCATGGGGTACGTCGAATGGGGAGAGCATTGTGTAGAACGGCTCAACGGCATGTTCGCCTTCGCCATCTGGGATGCACGAGTCAGGCGCTTGGTCCTCGCTCGGGACCGCGTGGGCAAGAAACCGCTCTACTACTGCCGCAAGGGATCGCTGGTCGCATTTGCTTCGGAGCTCAAGGCGCTGCGCGCCGGGGAACTCTGTCCGGATACGGTCGATCCCGAGGCCCTTGATTGCTATTTCTCGTTGGGTTACATACCCGCGCCGAGAACCATCTACAAGGGAGTCAGAAAGCTCAATGCCGCGCGATGCCTCACGATATCCGGCACCACTGAAAGCGAGCGGCAGTATTGGCAACTGAGTTTCGCCAATCCGCATGCGAGGTCACTAGAAGAGGCGACAGAGGAATTCGAGCCGTTGCTGGATGATGCCGTCAAATGCCGCTTGATGAGCGAGGTGCCCCTAGGCGCCTTTCTCTCCGGCGGGATCGATTCGTCGCTCGTGGTGTCATCGATGGCCCGCTTGCTTCAACGGCCCGTGATCACCAATTCGATCGGCTTCGAAGAGGAACAGTTCAACGAGCTGCCGGTGGCTGGCGCGGTTGCTGCGCATTTTAGAACCAACCATCACGAGTATGTCGTCAAACCGAAGGCGGTCGAGGTGATCGAGAGGATCGCGCGGCACTTCGATGAGCCGCTCGCGGATTCGAGTGCCGTACCGACCTGGTACGTATGCGAGATGGCGAGGCGTAATGTTACGGTGGCATTGTCCGGCGACGGCGGTGACGAGAGCTTCGGTGGATATACGTTTCGTTACCTGCCGCACATGATGGAGTCGAGAGTCAGAGCCGCCATACCGGTGTCGGTTCGTGATGTCGTGTTCGGAACGCTGGGGACCCTCTGGCCGGGGTCGGCGAAGCTGCCGAAGGCGCTGAGATTGAGGACGATTTTCGAGAACCTTTCCAAAGGCGATGCGGAGGCTTTCTATTGCGATCTGGCGTTTCTTCGCAACGACGCGCGAGATGTGCTGTATTCACCCGATTTCATCGCCGAGCTGCGGGGCTTCACGCCCATGGAGACGGTCCAACCCTACTATTCGCAAAGCGACGCCGGAGATGCGTTGGGCCGCAGCCAGTATACGGACATCCACTTCTACATGACCGACGATGTGCTGGTGAAAGTCGACCGGATGAGCATGGCCCATTCCCTCGAGGTCCGCTGCCCGCTGCTGGACCACCGCATCATCGAGTTTGCCGCCAAACTGCCGACCGGGCTCAAGATCCAGGCGAAGGGCGGAAAGCGGCTGTTGCGCGCAATGGCAGCGCGGCGCTTGCCCGCCGAGATCCTCAATCGGCCGAAGCGGGGATTCTCCATTCCGGCGGCGCGCTGGCTGCGCAACGAGCTGCGGCCGTTGGCTGAAAGCCTCATTTTCGACCGCAACCGTTTCTTCTCCAATATCCTGAACGAGCGAAAGATCAGTCACATGTGGCGGGAGCACCTGAGTGAAGCCAGAGACCACAGCGTGTTTCTCTGGGGTCTGATGATGCTGGGGTTGTGGGAAACAACGAGCTTCACGCCGGCATCACCGCGACCAGGCATCGCACCCGTCCAAGAGATCTCCTAGCCGCGCATGTCGAAGAGAATTCGGGTACTGCAATTGGGGAGTCCGAATGGACTGTATGGGGCGGAACGTTGGATCCTTGCCTTGACAAGGCACCTCCATCATAGGCGCATCGAGCCCGTAATCGGCGTAATCAAGGATAGCCCGGGGGACGTACCCGCGCTCTGCGAGGAGGCCGCCCGCTTGGGGATGAAGACGCATGTGTTCGAGTCGTATGGAAGGCTAAGTCGTACGGCAGTCGGGCAATTGAGGCATTTCATTCGCGATCACGGAATAGACATCCTGCACACGCATGGCTACAAGACTGACGTCATCGGATTTCTTGCGGTGCGGGGTACGAAATGCAAGATCGTGTCAACCCCGCATGGGTGGAGCGCCAACGCCGGTATCAAGGTGCAGATTTATGAGGCACTGGATCGCCTGGTGTTTCGATTTTTTGATGCGGTGGCTCCACTGTCGTCCGATCTCTACGAGGGGTTGCTCCGCCTTCCGGGGCTCAAACGGAAGCTGCGCCTCATACGCAACGGCGTGGATTTGTCCGAGGTGGACGCAGTGGCCGAAAGATCGCCGGAACTTCAGGCTTGGAAGTCCCAGGGCAGCGTAGTTGTGGGCTATATCGGCCAGCTCATACCGCGCAAGGGGCTGGATACTCTGTTGCATGCATTCAGCAACCTGGATATTCCCGGCAAGCGCCTGTGTATCATCGGCGAAGGACCTCAGCGACTCGAACTCGAGCGGCTCGCGGGCCGGATTGGCGAGAAGGACCGGGTGCACTTTTTCGGGTTTCGTGACGACAGGATTGCCCTGATGAGGTGCTTCGACGTCTTCGTTCTGCCCTCGAGGCTGGAAGGAATCCCGCGTTGCGTTCTCGAGGCCATGGCGGCGCGAGTGCCGGTTATCGCGACCGATATTCCAGGCTGTCGCGTGCTGGTTGAAGATAACGTCACGGGTATGCTGTTTCCGGTCGACGATCACATCGGTCTGGCGACGAAGCTCCGCCTCTTGCTTGGAAACGACGGACTGAGGGACTCAATGGCAGACGCCGGGCATCGTCTGGTCAGGAAGGACTATTCGGCCGAAACAATGGCGGAAAGGTACACGGAACTGTATGTGGAGCTGGCTGGAGGTGATGGGCCAGACGACGCCAGCTTGGCGCAACGCGCGGGCGGCTGAGCAAGCTCTCAATGTTTCCGGAAAATCCCGCTGCGAGTCGGCTCCAGGTCCTGCAGGGCGCAGGCCCGTCTGTGCTTGCCGGCGCGGCAACACCGGGCAGCGGGACTCTGAAGGAACGTCGTGGCCGCCCGGTGTTGTCCCGCCGGTAGAAACCATGCGCGAACTTATCTTGAACGCCATCGTAGGTGTGGTCCTGTTGCTGGGCCTGTTCTCAGCGCCAGGTTCCATCCTCATTCTGAACTGGATCTGGTTTCAGCGCCCCGGAGATTTTTCCTTTGAGGCATTGAGTACGATGCCTCTATTTACGATAGCACTTGGCATAGCGATCGTTTCCAACGTGGCCCGCGGGCAGTTTCGCCCTCGATTTCCTCCTATTCTTGTGGTGTTTCTGGCGTTGCTGTGCTGGATCACCCTCAGTGCGACCTACGCCTATAACGAGGAACAAGCTTGGCAGGCATATCGAAGGTTTCTTCCCTCGATGTGGCTCGCGCCAATCCTGCTCTTTGCCACGATTCATGACTTGCGTCTCTTGCGGTGGACCATGTGGGTGGCTGCGGGGAGCGTCGGTTTGACTGCCGTCAAGACGAGCGCTGTCCTTACGGCCCAAGGGGGCTCGTACTTGACGCAGCAGATCTCTGGATTCGTCGGGGACAACAACGTCTTCGGGCTGGTGCTTTGTCTGGTCGTGGCGATGCTCATGGGCTTGCGGACAACCTTGCCGAAGAAACAGTGGGTGCAACCCGCCTTTTTCGGAGCCCTCGCGCTGGTCCTGCTTTGCATCGTCTATACGAGGTCTCGAGGCGCTTTTGCTTCCGTGGGGATCATTCTATTCTGTGGCGCAATCCTCAGCGATCGACCCGCTCGCAATGTGTTTCTCTTGATGGTTGTCGTCGCAGGAGCATATATAGCGATCCCCTCGGAATACTTTGAGCGCTTGTCCACGCTGGGAAACCTGGAGTTGGACGAATCAGCACAGGGGCGGTTCGAAAACTGGGATCTGGCATGGCGATCGGCGCTGGAAAATCCTATTTTCGGGGTCGGTCCGGAAAATCACATGGCCTACAATGCCGCCCTCCAGCCCGGCGTTACCATCAGAGTCGCTCACAGCATCTACTTTCAAGTCCTTGGAGAGCTTGGTTTCGTCGGGCTCGGACTCTATCTCTTGTTCGTCTGGATCGGACTGAGGACGCTTTTCAGGACCTGGCGCGAGATGATTCCCGTCGTCGAAAGGCATCCCGATTTGGCGTGGGTCCGAGACACGGCGTTCTGGCTGACGTGCGGCTATGTCGGATATATCTTTGGCTCGGCCTTGCTGAACATGCTCTACATTGAGTTCCCGTGGTACGCCATTTTCTACGGGACCATGTTGCTACCGTTGGTCAATCGGGAACTGGCCGCAAGGCAGGGGGCAGCACAGGCCCCTCCTCCGCCTTGACTGCATTTGCCTCACCCACACAGTAACAGTGATTGCGCCGCAACCCGATGCCACGTGAGCTATCTGCGATGAAGAAGGCTTCGAACCATTTCGCGGGTGCAAGGTTATTGCGGTCTATCCTCCTTGTCGCTGGCGCAACATTTCTCGTCGCCTCCTGCCGAGGAGATCCGGAGAGAGCAGCGCCCGGACTGACATTGGCCGCCAGCCCTGAGACTGTCGCTCGTGCCAGCACGTCCACCCTAACCTGGTCATCCTCCGGAACGGACTCGTGTACTGCCAGCGGCGCATGGACCGGAAAGAAAAATGCCTCCGGATCGGCCGCCACCGCGGCCCTGACCGATGCCGTGAATGTCTTCAGCCTGTCCTGCATCGGCCGCGGCGGTTCCGCGCGCGCGTCTGCTGTCGTCACCATCCCGGGTGGCCGCCAGTCGGGGCTGGATTTCCAGGGCAACTCCAAGGCCGGCACCGTACGCTTCAGATTCACAAAGCCCCTGGACATGTATCCGGCAACTTACATCTGGCGAGCCTATCCGAGGCAGCAGTCGGGCTACTACACAACCTTCTTCTGGGCAACCGGCGGGACGCAGTTCCGGTGGGACGGCGGGCGGGGGAACAGCTACTACGGCCCTCATCCCTATCCGCAGAATCCACCGACCGGGAACACGCACTACTGGGAAATATCGACCGACTTTGGGCTCGATGTCTTCGGAGATCCGCCGGTTCCGGTGGTCTACAACCGCTGGTACACCCAGGCGCTCGTCGCCTGGCGGACGTTGACAGGGAAACGGACGATCTTTTATTACGATCTGCCGGATACCTCGAAGTTCATCGACCACACCGCCCCTGCCTCATTCGGGAACAAGAATCCGCCGGAACCAGCCCTGACGTGGGGCGATGCGCCGTGGCTCCACCCGGAAAAGCCGAACACTCACGGGCAGGGTAACGAGGTCTACAACGGGATCCTGCGGGGGATTCAGGTCTACTCGACCAGACTGTCGGTTGCGAACATTTTGAGCGAAGCAAGCTTGCCCCTCTCGACCACCGCTGGTGCCGATAATATCTGGTACCTGAATCTCGATCCCACACCTGCCGACATCTCGGACAAGTCCGGCGCCGGCCGCCACCCCGAATGGGTGGGTTCGAAACGACCGCTACTCTGGACGGGGCCGTGACGGCGGTGCACTCCCCCCACCGGCACGACAACCAAGGCGCGTCCATCATGAGGCCGGAGCCGCCCGACACACCATTGCCGAGGGAAGGCTGTCGCCAGGGGCACTGAAGAGCCTGCGCATCGCCTCTTGAATGCGGTTCAAGCCGGATTCGGCGAGCAGGAATCCCGCTTGGGCGAGTCTCGTCGGCGCCGCCGGTTCGCTCAGGGATGCCAGCGGAGGGACTGGGCCGCACACGAAACCGTTGATTCCGGCTCGGGTTGTCGTGCAGGGTGCGGCGGGCAAGGGCCAAGCGGGGCTGCCGTCGTTGTACACTTGAAAATCGTCGCCGGCGACTCCGTTGTAATTGTAGACGCGGACTTCATTCTTAACACCGGTACAAATAGAAGATACATTCGCCACGTCCCCGACCATGCCGATGGTCCTGAGAGGCTGTCCCGGCGGCGCAGCGAACCGGGTGTTGTTGATCACCACCAGTTTGTCCTCCATCCAGCAGCCGTTGACCGATCCGACGATCGGGACGTTGATGTTTTCCAGGTTACGCAGAAACGAATTCTCTATGGTCAGATTGGGTACCGGGCTACCGTGTCCTGCTTCCGGGGCGATGATGCCTTCCTGCATCCCCTGAATGTCGGAATTGCGGATGACGATGCTCTTGGCCATGTAGTCGGCGAAGAACACGCCGTCGCCGCAGCAACGGCTGACGCCATCGACGTAATTTCCACGGATATTCAACCCGTCGAAGGTCACTTTCGCGCCCGGATAGATGTAGACAGCCTTGTTGTAGATGTGCCACGCGGTGAAATTCTTCACCACGCTCTCCAACTCGTTCGGATAAGGAGCGCTCGGATCCAGGGAGTTGATCCACCAGTAGGTCATGCCACCTTGCATGGCGCCATACGCTTCGTTGTTCTCGAACTGGAGCAGCGGCATGTTGTTGCCGTCCCTGGCGGTGAATTGGCCGGCGACGGCCGTATCGGCCCCCTTGAAGTTGGGCACGGCGATGCCACCGAGCTTGCGGAACTGCAGGGCGAACCCCATGGAGGCTTCCGTCGTGGGATTCTGATAGTTGGCCGCGACGTTGTTTCTCACGTAGTTGTTGGGGCCCCTGAACCAGAAGCCCACGCCCTCGGTGCCCATGGCCATTCTCGCCTGGTCCTGGGGCTCGGCGGCGCCGGGCTCGTCGGGCTCGCCGATGCCGCGCAGGACAAAGTTGTGGTCGAACACGTTGAAGCTCTCCGAGCCGTCCTCGGTGGCGATCGCCGAACCGTTGTAGTTGTAGACGACGTTGTCCTGGATCAATCCGTAGTGGCTGCCATGGACCGCGATGCCCCATTTGAACTTCGTCTCCACCGAACCGCCATCCACCGCGTTGCCCACCAGGGTGAACTGGTAGCCGTTGGCCGGCGTGGGAAGCGGACCGCTCAAGCGATGGATGTGGACCGGATAGCGGCCGATGTGATTGGTCGTGTTATTCAGGGGCAAATAGGTGGTGCGCCCCATGTCCCTGAACAGGGCGTAGCGGATGTCGACGTCGGCTGTGCGGGTGCCCAGCATGTGCCCGCGGGTGCCGGAGGGATTCTCCGAGCGGATCACCACGTTCCTCGTCAGGTTCCCAACGTGCGGCAGGAGCTCCAGCACACCGTCCAAATTGCGCGCGCCCAAGTGGTCGTAGGTCAAGGCGCTGCTAAGCGTGAGGGTCGGGCCCGAAATGGCCTGCACAGTCCGTTCTTCCCACTGGTTGACGGCGTTCACCCAGCCGCCTCCGGTGACTTCGCTTTCCTTGATGTGACGGGTGTCGGGAAGGACGAGGCGGTCGCCGACCTTCCACCCCGAGACCGGCGCTGACAGCGTCAAGCTAGTGTCGCTCGCGTGTGGTTCGGCTGCGAGGCGCACGAACGTCGGCGTCTTCACGCTGCCGTGCATGGTGAGTTTCCCGAATACGATGATCGCCGTTCCGAACTGTTCCGGGTCCGCGACGCCAACACCGAGGGCCGAATTAGCGATGATAATTTCGGCCGCCATATTGGGATCGATGGGTGCTGCGGCGGTGCCCACTTCCAGGACCCCGGAGGCCATGACCTGGAGGTTGGTTACCCTCACGCTGGTATTGACGCTGGGGGAGAACTCCAGCTTTCCGTTGACCGAGATCGTATAGGCCGTCGCGCTCGTGTTATTGATGGTGACGGTATGGCCTTGGCCGATCTTCGCGACATTGCTGAAGGTCGGAATGCTGCCTCCCCAGGTCGCCGGATCGGACCAGAGGCCGCTCTGCGCCGACTGGATGATCGGTATATGGACAGAGTCCAACGAAAAATCCGGGATGCTCTCCGGGCTTGTGCCGGGGGGCGGGGGAACTGGAGGCGGGGGGCCCGGAGGTGGCGGCGGGGCGGGGGGTGTGCCACTCGCGGGCGGCCCCAAGGTGCTCCATCCACCCGCTTCGCCCCCTCCGCAAGCGGACGTGAGGATCGCCACGGCAATGGCCGGTACGATCCAGCATAGGTTCCGCGTTGTCCTGTCCATCGTCGATCCCGTCTGAGAGGAGAGTCAATCCGTCTGTTGCCGGCATCCCCTCCCCTGTGCCCGATCGGTCTGCTAGCACACCCGAACGAGCGCCCCCCCAATGGGCCCGACCTTGGATCATGCAACCCCGTGTGCGGCAGGTCAAGCGCGCAGACGTCGGAAACTGGTCGGAATGTGTGGAATCAGTCACGTCACGCTCGTACGCTCGTACAGTTAGTCCGCACGACAGCGAATCACCCCTTATCATGGTGTCGTTGTGAAGTGACGGTCGTTGGCATCATTCTTGCGTATTAAATTGTCGACAGGAGCATGCCCGTGAACCCGAGTGAGATTCAGGAGCTGGTACTTCGCGCGATTCGTAACATCAACATGGCGCGGAAACCGGAGGCGCAGCTCGAGGCTTCCCCGACTGCGCGGCTGTTCGGAGACGGAAGTCCTCTCGACTCGCTGGGCCTGGTCTCGCTGCTGATCGACATAGAAGAAGCCCTTCAGGATCGCGGCCACAACGTCACACTCAGCGATGCGCGGGCGATGTCGCAGGCTCGAAGCCCGTTCCGCAGTGTCGACGCGCTGGTGGCCTACATCCAGACAAGCCTCCACGCGACCCAGTGACGACCTCGCGGCATGTTCTGATCACCGGGGCCAGCCGGGGCATCGGCGCACACCTGGTCGAACACTACCTCGGACAGGGAGACCTCGTTACCGGCTGCGCGCGCGGACCGGCCGTGACAGCGCACGAACGCTACACGCACCTGCAGGTCGACGTAACCGACGAGGCGGCCGTGCGCGAGCGCTTCTTCGAGGTGCGGAAACGCTTCGGCCGCCTGGACGCGCTCATCAACAACGCCGGCATCGCGAGCATGAACCCGGTGGCGCTCACCCCGTTCGAAACGGTGCGCCAGATCATGGCCACCAACTTCCTCGGCACGTTCGCATTCACGCACGCGGCCCTGCGGCTGCTCCGTTCCTCGCAAGCCGGGCGCATCGTCAACTTCACCACCGTGGCCGTGCCCATGCGGCTCGAGGGTGAAGCCATTTACGCCGCGTCGAAGAGTGCCATCGAGACGTTCACACGAATCGTGGCCCGCGAAGTCGCGCCCTTCGGGATCACGTGCAACGCGGTGGGGCCGAGCCCAATCAAAACGCAGCTGACGGGAAACGTAGGTGCGGAGAAGATGGAGAAGCTGCTGGCGCGTCAGGCGATCCCCCGCTGGGCCGAATCGAGCGACGTCGCCAACGTGGTCGACTTCTTTCTCAGGCCCGAGAGCGCGATGATCACAGGACAAGTCGTCTACCTAGGAGGCGCGGGCTGATGATCGAATTCCTCGTCGAGAAGATGGAAGCACACCGCGGCGAGACCGCGCTGGCCGCGCCGTCCGGTTCGTTCTCGTACGGCGACCTGCTGGCACGGGTGCTCGACTGGCAGAAGCGCCTCGCCGCGCTGCCGCCCGGAAGGGTTGTCAGCCTGGAGGGCGATTACGGCCCCGAGTCGATTGCGGTCTTCCTGGCGGCGACATGGACGCGTCATATCATCGTGCCGCTGTCGCCCGATTCCCGCGCTCACCACAGCACCTGCCTCGAGGTGGGCTCGGTCGAATACCGGATTCGACCTGGTGAAACATCCGACGGTGCGCTCGAAGCGACTGGTCGGACCGCCAGCCATCCGCTGTACGATTCACTGCGCCGTGACGGCGACCCGGGTCTACTGCTTTTCTCGTCGGGCTCGACCGGCACGCCCAAGGCCGCGCTGCACAACCTTGCGCGCCTGCTGGCGAAGTACCGCGTGCCGCGGCAGCGATTCCGGACGCTCGTGTTCCTGCTGCTCGACCACATCGGTGGCGTCAACACGCTCTTCTATACGCTGTCGAACGGCGGAGCGGTGGTGCTGTCGGCGGACCGGTCGCCGGCAGCCGTGTGCGACGCCATTGAGACGCACCGGGTCGAACTGTTGCCGACGTCGCCGACGTTCCTCAACCTGCTGCTGCTCTCGGGCGAAGTGTCCAGGCGCGACCTGAGCTCCCTGCGTTTGATCACGTACGGCACGGAGCCGATGCCGGCCAGCACTCTGGAGCTGGCATGCAAGTCGCTGCCGAACGCGCGTTTCCTCCAGACCTACGGCCTTACCGAGCTCGGCATCCTGCGCTCTCAGTCCCGCGATTCGAACTCCCTTTGGGTTCGCATCGGCGGCGAGGACTTCGAGTGGAAAGTGGCGGAAGGGCGGCTTTGGATTCGCGCGAAGTCGGCGATGCTCGGTTATTTGAACGCACCGAGCCCGTTCGACGCCGAAGGCTTCTTCGACACCGGCGATCTCGTCGAGGTCGACGGTGAATGGATCCGGTTCCTTGGCCGCAAGAGCGACGTCATCAACGTCGGCGGAAACAAGGTGCACCCCGCCGAGGTCGAGAGTACGTTGCTGCAGATGGAGGGGGTTGCCGACGCGGTGGTACTCGGCCAGCCGCACCCGCTGACCGGCCAGATCGTCCTGGCGACGGTCCAGCTTACAACGGGCGAAACCGCCGAGCAGTTCAAGCTCCGCATGCGCCAGTTCTGCACGGACCGGCTTGCGTCTTACAAGGTTCCGGCGCGCGTCCAGATCACGGACAAGCCGGTCTATTCGGCGCGGTTCAAGCGGGTGCGAAAGAGCGATGCGGCGTCGATTCACGACTCGAGCAGCTGAACGGAGCGCCGCATGAGCGAGGGGAGGAATCCGGCTGTGGCCGCCGTCAAAGCGGGGATCAACGCCGTCGCCCTCGCCCTCGTCTTCCCTGCCGCTCTCACCTGCTGGATTGAAGAGCGCCTCAATCCGCACGCCGAAGGCGTGTTCGGGTTCTGGACGCACATCTTCGCGATCTTGCCGGGCCCTCCCGGCCTGTTCCTCCGCCGCGCGTTCTACCGGCTAACGCTGAAGCGCTGCGCAATCGAGTTCTCGATCGGGTTCGGCACCTTGTTTTTCCACCGCCAGGTACTCGTCGAGGAGGATGTCTACATTGGCCCGTACGCCGTGATCGGATGCGCCCGCTTGCGGAAGGGCTGCCTAGTCGGCACCCGCGCGAATCTGCTGAGCGGATCGGCACAGCACGAAATGCGTAGCGATGGCGGGTGGGCAGCCTCGGACCGCTCCCGGTTCATCGAGATCGAGATCGGAGAGCATGCATGGATTGGCGAGGCAGCCACGGTCATGGCCGACGTCGGTGCCGGTTCGGTCGTCGCGGCCGGCGCGGTCGTATCGGCGGCGGTTCCGGCCGCCGTCGTGGTGGCGGGAAATCCCGCGCGCTTCGTCCGCTCGTTGGACACCAATAGGCCTCGGAGGATCGCATCATGAGTCCGGCTCTGCCCACCTCGCGCGAATACGTAGCCTTCATCGACTGGCTCAAGTGCCTCGGGATGCTGATCATCGTGTACGGCCACGTCGCCGGATGGGCGCCGCTTGCAACCTTGCCGCCGATCATGTCCAAGCAGTTCGGCGTCGCGCTGTTCATGTTCACCATAGGTTACGCCCTCGTCCGAGAAACGCGGAACCGCTGGCGGGTGGCGTTCAACCGGCTGTTCGAAATATATCTCTTCGGGCTTGGGCTCGCGCTCATCCTCAGCGTGGCGACGTATATCACGATCGGGCGCCTGCAGATCAGCAACTACGCGCCGTTGTTGGGAGGTGCAAACGTCGTCTTCGATTTCTTCCCGGCGAACCCGACGACCTGGTACTTGGGCACGTACCTGCACATCATCCTGCTTTGGGCGGTCTTCGCTCACCGACTTCGTGTGACGACTACAGTGCTCATCGCCGCGGTGCTCCTCGAAATCGTCGTTCGCGCGCTGCTCTTCGACACCGCCGGCCGCTTCGTGGCCTACATGCTCCTGAGCAACTGGTTGACGCCGCTGCTGCTCGGGGCCTGGTACGGCCAGCGATCGGGTGCAGCCGGTCCCGAGCGCTCGATCGGAGCCTGGCCTGCCGCGCTCGGCCTGGTGGGCGGACTCGTCCTTTGGGCCGCCGTTGCGGAGCGCTTGCCCTTCGTGTACGAGTTTCCGTTCATGAAGCTCGCCGTGGGCAGCGCGTTGGTCGGATCGCTCTTGGTGTCGATCCTCACATCGATGTTATACGTGGGCGTAACCTGGTTGACGTTCCAGGCCGTGCTCACGCTGCCCGCCCCGGCGCCCGTGCGCTTCGTGGCGCGCAACTCCCTCATCATTTTCCTGGCCCACATGCCTCTGTACTACGTGATGGAGCCGGCGCTGACCCCATTGATCGACAGCCGCCTCGTCCGCAGCGTGCTCTACGCGCTTGCGTGCGTGATCGGGCTCGGATTGCTTTCCGAGGCGCTGCACTGGCTCGTGAATCCTCGTGGGCTGCGAGACAGGTTGATCGGCCTCGTGCGACGGCCCGAATCGGCGACATCCTAGTCGCCTACTGGCTCCACAGGCCGGGCCGCTCGGTACCAACCCATGCTGGGTCGTGTCCGCGGCCGGACCTGTCCGAGATGTCGCTGGGTGTGGGATCGAGATTCAGATACCAGATGTTGGCGGCACCGGCGGCGGTCGAGAGCGGTGAGTTCACTTCGCTCAGGATGTCCGCGAGCGGCAGGTTGGTCGAGTAGACCTGGATCCCTCGCAGGATCCCGCAGTAAACTTCGTGGCCCTGCCCGTGAGTGTTCGGGTGTTCCTGGACGATCCACGGCACATCGCCCCAGGTCAGGGCCGGCGTCGGCGGGTTGATGTTCCCGAATGAAGAATCGGTGGTGTAGTCAATCGTCTTCGAGGTGTCCGGCAGATCGTAATAGAAAATCGTCCGTTTCCCGCTGCCCGTGTTCCAGGCGACCAGCGCTTGCGTGTACCAGCGGTTGTAGACCACCGGAACCGGCGGATCGCCGAAAAGGTCACCGCCAAAGCCGGAGGCAATTTCCCAGTAGTGCGTGTTCCCGGTCGGCGGATTCTGCGGATAGGGATGGGCACCGTAATAGGTATTCCCCGTTCCGCCGTCCCAAAAGAACTCCGTACCGCCGGTCGCCCAGAAGAACGTTGTGTAGTAGCCCGCCTGCTGCCTCGGGAAGGCTCGCCAGATGTAGGTCGCTGGATAGATATTGAGCGGAGGATTCGCGAGCTGAGGATTCAGGAACTGGAACCGCATCGTCGCTTGCGCCCCAGGGCAGTCGGCCGTTGGCGAACCGGTTGCCGAGCCGGGGAAGTTCAAGCCAAACGTTGTAATC
>Ga0105252_10000338_pt1 | contig 35086 bp, 53 predicted proteins | sample EasRivMeERMZT100_FD_89675 | JGI IMG/M metagenome (GOLD analysis project Ga0105252, IMG submission 89675) | Soil microbial communities from meander-bound floodplain in the East River, Colorado, USA - East River MetaG ERMZT100 | ecosystem: Environmental > Terrestrial > Soil > Floodplain | place... | reverse complement strand
TTAAAGTACGTTACAATTTCCATCCAATCGGCTTGCTTATCTTTGTCGAAATCCTTAACCGTATCCCAGCTTGCAGCCTCGAAATTACCGTCTAAGTCTTTATCAATCAATAAAACAATGTCAAACGCTAAACCGTAATTATGTATTGATTGCCAACTATTCGCATTTGTAACTTTTGGACGCTTCTTAAATAGTTCTGCCTGTTCTTCCGGTGTTCTAAATACGTATGCAAAACGCAATCTTACACCTGTACCAAGTAAGTTATTCGCTTCCTGATACTGTTGTAAAAGTGATTCTCTAATTTTCGGGTGCGCTTTCCCGATTCTTTCAATAGTTATCTTATCCATAATTTATAAACCGTTTAAAAGTGTTTAGAAAGTGTTTAAATATTTTATTTTGATAGGAATTTGTCGGTTGCTTTTCTGATTACTGCCGGGAGTTCGTCTTTTGCGAATAGTAGAATTATCCCAATTCCGATAAACGCGAACATTTCCCAAGTTTCCCACTCGAAATAAAATGCCACGAAAATAAAAAATAAGCCTATCAAGGTGCTTATAATGTGGTTAATTACGTTTTTCATTTTTTGCCTTGTTTAAATTTTCCTGTATTTTATCATGGTACGCCTTACACTCTAATAGTTCCGGCGCAATAAGGTCTTTTTTATAAACCAAAGTTTTTTCATAATTTTCTCTTTGTACCGGCTTGTAAGCAAAAAGCAAAGACAATACCGTGATACATGTTATACTAATTGTTTTCATTTCGATAGCTCTTTTGTTTCATTATATAACTTTTCATATTTATTAACAAGCATATTGTAAACCGCTTTATTTTCTTTCTGAAAATTATCCCTGTCAATATCACGTCTCCTATTGCAATAGTTAATGTCTCTTTTATAATTTCTTTCATTTATGATATTTGTATAAGCTAAAAATAAAATTACAGAAAGCATAACTACGAATAATTTGTTTTCCTTGCCTAATTTAACTATAAATTTAAACAAGTCTATGTATTTTTGCATTTGGAATAAATTACTACCGTTATGAAATAACAGTAAATTAAGGTTATGTAGTAAAAGTAGTAATTATTTATTTCAAAATACTCATTTGCAATGTTTAAAATATTTAAAGCCATTAACGTATTAATGCTTTTTTTCGCAATTACCCCCCATTTTTCAGAATGTAACCACATAAAAAAACAGAACAAAAGAGAAACTTCCCCAATGTTCTGTATTAATTTAAACCAATAAAAATATATTTCAGTAGCGGCACAAAAATAAAACATAGCAGAAAGCAATACTATAAAGAAAGGTATTCTTTCTGAATGGGTTTTTATTTCGCTTCTGATATTTTTCATTATTGCTTTGGTCTTGGTTTTGGAAAAACGCCCATTATAGACAATTCTAAACTGTCTAAAATAATTTGTGCTTCCTCGATTGCTTTTGCTTCTTCCTCAGTAGCTTCACGCCCTAAAATCATTTGTTTAAAATCCATGTTGTTATATTTTACTACCAAATATACAAAAAATTTAATATGAATAAAAAAAAGCCCGTATTTCAGGGCTTAATTTTTTGTTATTCAGAAAAGTACAGTTTCAATAGAACGCTTTAATCACGATAATATAACAATAGGCACACTTGTTAAAATGTGCCTAATATTAGAATGTGATATTATTGTATTGTTTAAGACTCTATAATATCTTCGGGGTCTGTTTCTTGATGCCCTGAAAATTCATGGTTAGGTGTTTCAGGAAATATTTCACTTTCAAATACTAAATCTTCTATCTCTGACATTATATCAAAACACCCATCCCCTAAATCAACTACTGCATTTGTTGGAGGAGTCCACGAAACACCAACTACGCCTTTATCTAATAAATCGGCTATCCCTTCCTCTGTTGTATTATATTTTAATTTGTAAATTCTCATTTTTTATTATTTATTAAATTTAGGACGTTATATCAATGCATTCCGAATCTGTTAATGTTCGGCTGAATAAAAATGCTTTATCTACTGTAAATGTACTTCCTCCGTTATTTATTACTAAATACCTGTAATTGACAACCGGAACAACTTGAGTAGTCCAAACTTGCACTCCATTTCTAAAGAATTTAACAGAAGTTCCATCCCTTTGAATAGCAAATTTATAATAGTTGTTTACAGCTAAATTCACCGTGTCTGAAGTCGTCACCGATGAACTCGTTCTTGTGGCTTTTATGCCGTCAAAAAAACCTATATCGTTTGCTCTTGCTCCTGTTGCTGTTGTATCACTTAATCCTACTGATAAATTAGTCGTTGCATTACCGTATAAATAACCCTCTACAAACAGAGTGAAATTGTTTTGATTTAAAACAGAGTTATTGAACAAATCTACGTATGACGTTTCTGCGTTTCTTGTTACTGTTGCTGTAGTTGTTGGAATGTAGGTTGTTGCGTTTGCTCCTGCTTCTAATTGTATTGCAGATATATCAGCAAACTTTCTAACTGAACCTGTATAAACAGGCAATCTTGTAGCTGAATCAATGTTGTTAACCCCAGCTATTGCTACTGATGTTGCTGTAACTGTTGCGATAGCTGTGGCTGTTACAGTAATTAACCAATATCCATTAGTTACTTGCTTTACATTCCATATCCCTGTAGCCCCTCCATTACCAAATAATCCTGTATCAAAGTTGAAATTTTTCCACGTATCTGTCCCAAAAGCAGCCGTACCTAATGTGAATTGACACCAAGAATCGTCAGCTTTTTTAATATAGAATGATGCAGTATAAATAGTTCCTGATGTGATAGAATTATTCTGAACCCACGATGTAGATAGTGAAGTGTTAGCTTCGTTAATATAAAAACTTTTATTTGTCCCGAAAGGATTTAAGTTTGTATTAGCAGTTATGGTTGAGGCATTCCCCCCCCACGGTGTTGTTCCTAAATTGTCACTCTGTAATAACAAATTAGTCCTCTGTGGCTCAATCAATAAACTCGGCTCACTCAAACTTAAACTATAATCTAACTTAGGAACGTTTAATCTATTAGTTGTTCTGAGGTATGGTCTTGGTGTTGAGCCTTGTGTTAGTTGTGCACCCCATATATAGTTACCAAAAGTATCTGTATTATCTAAAACTGTTGTAGTTCCATCATGTAATCCAATATCTATTCTAATTATATTTGTTGTTGTTACTGTTATTGAAAATCTAAACCAACCATTTGATAAAACTTCAGAATTAGTTGCTCCAATGCTTATATTCCCTGATATGAAAGCGCCAGTTATGGTATTAAAAGAAGCCCCATAAGTTGTAGTATTATCTACTATTTGTAAAAAAATACCATTTAAATCTTTCTTTTTCACATAACAACTAAGGGTATAAGTGCCATTTAAAGATACTATAGCTGATACCCTTCTGCTAAAAGTAGAGGCTATTCCATCTTGTTTTAATAAATCAGCGTCTACTAAATTATTAATTGGATTTGATGTTTGATTTACTTGTACAGTACTTAGCGTTTTATTCCAAATTGCATTATCAAATTCCTCACTTCTCTGCAATAAATTATAACAACTATCCTCAATGATACCCAACTTATTCGTAACACTTGAACGTGTTGCTCTTGTGAAATTAAAGTCAACTATTCCATCTCCTGCGGCTACTGTTTTTTGGTAGGGTGTTGCGTATGCTCCTGTTTCTAGTTGAAAACCATAAATAACTAATCCTTTCGTAATATCACCCACATAATTAGTATTACTGTTATCCGCAAGAGCTGCCATAATATAGGCGTTTGCTGTAGTCGACGTAGTGCTTAGCTTAGTTATTGAGCATCTAAACCAGCCATTGCCTTCATTAGATATTTTCGCACTAACCCCTCCTCCGAATACGGTTCCTACTACTCCGTTAATTATATCAAAATAAGCAGCATTGTCTATAGAGTTAAAAAAATTAAGCACTGTCCATTGTCTGCCATTTGACTTTACATATGCTGACAAAGTATAAGTAGTACTCAAACTTACTATTCCAACGGTAGTAGTTAGAGATATATAATGTGAGGCGTTTGCAGTTGTTTCAACAAACGAATCTGCTGTTAACGTTCCATTAGGTGCATTTGTAGAATTAGCTGTTAACGTCATATTATTCCTAATATAAAACGCATTACTAAAATCCTCACTCCATTGCAACAAATTCCTCTTATTCTGAACCTGTGCAAAATTCTTTCCTTCTCCGTAGCTTGAAGGGACGTAAACAAATGGAGCATCTGATAAAATATTATATCCTAAATCCCTACTGATTTCACGGATATTCTCCACATTAGCAGAGAAGTCTTGTGTAACTCCACCGTTTAATATTGCTCTATTATATGTACGTTTCATCACCATAAGTGACGGTGACTTTCCTGCTGCTAATATCCTTGCTTTTCTTTTTAACTTCATATTAAATAGCTGTTAACATTCCGTACAAATGATATTCGTTAGCTACGTCAGTATTATCTATTCCTACTAACGCTCTCCTTTCTTGAGTAGTAGCCACCTCAAAAGAACTCATCACCAGTGTTGTCCCTGATGCCACAAATGTTATTTGTCCTGTTCCGCTTTGGTAGACCTCGCAATTAAACCCGGAAGGAAGCGATGTTGGTATTGTAATTGTGATTGCAGATGAATTTGTAGTTATTATTTTCTTGCCATTATCAGAAGAAAGTAATGTATAACTAGTTCCTGTTTGTATGTTTTTTGTTATTATAGGAGTGTCTTGACCAAAATCCAAAACGTCAGAACTTAATATAGGCGTTTGGGCTATACCAACAGTTACACCGTGTAATTTTAATTCAAAAATTTGACCTGTATCAGTAACCCTGAAATATGCAGTTTCATTATCTTCTATTACTAAAGCAGGATTCCTGCTATTTATGTATGTAGTTATTCCTGAAACGTCTTGAGTCGCTAAAGAAGATGATAATAATGTATACTCTGTCGTAATTACTCCGCTTACAGGTATTTCTGATTCTCTAACATAAGGATCTAAACTATTATTATTGAAATCATCCAAATCATAATTAGACGGATCAAATGAAAATACCCCGCCTAAGTTATAAGCCGGATATTTTAACTCTTCCAATCTTAACGATAAAGCAGTAATAGTGGCAAATGTTTCAGCCGAACCGCCAATATCAAAAACGCTTATCTCAGTTATATCATAAATCCTTCTCTTTGCCTGTCCTTGTTCAACTACTTGAAATTTAGTCCCATCAGCAGAAAAATAGAATTTAGACAATATAAAAGTTCCCAGCTCGGAATCGATATGTTCCCACGTGTTTAAAGACTTCTTTTTTATTTGTAATGTTGCCATATTATCCGATTTGTGTTATGATAACATTTAGATTTTTAGCTGTAATATTTGTAATTGCTGTATTGTTTTGTCCCCAAATTTCGATGTAGTCCCCTTGTGAGTGCGATACAACACATTGAAACGCTACCTGCTCAGCAACCCCAACCCCTGAAGTTGTTGATTCTGTTTGTGAAGGAACACGAACCGCCCCTAACTTACTGTCATAAAATCCAAATTTGCAAACGTTATTATTGCCTGCTGAATAATTTAGGTTCGCGCAAGAAATTAAGTATTTACGTTCTATTACTGCATCACAGGTCAAACGATTATCAGAATGTAAATACTTTGCATTGTCAGCACTTGCAGTTGTAACTCCGGCTAACTTAGTCCATGTGTTTGTTGCGCCTATAACCGTAGCAACTGCGTTATTTTGCATATACATCTGACCGTTTACAAAAGTGTTTTCAAGTCCTTTATTTGCCACAAATAATGCTTTATTGCTAGTTTGTGTAACTCCTAATAAATAATTAACAGAAGTACCTGTAAAACTGTTTGAATCTAGTAAATAAGACTCATCTGCAATTGTAGCAGAGGCATTTAAATTAATACCAACTGCCGAGCCATTAATCACCCACCCAGAATATAACATTCTTATTCGTCGTGTAATTGTAGCTGTTGATAGCACGTTTATTGCTGTTGCTCCTGAAGCCGGAATAAATAAAGATGTGTTTGCCCCGATAGTCCCGATTGTTCCGTCAAAATCTAAAGTACCATTATTGTTAAAAGTACTCTCATTCATTAAAATAGCGGCGTAGTTTTGAATACTACCTAAAGAAGCGCAATTTGATATTGTAAGCCCATTTAAAAAACAGTTATCTGTTGTTCCATTCCCGTTTAAATCAAATACCTCGCTATCATCAGCAATAGACATATTAGATAAATCAACGTCTGAGGTAGAAGAAAGTAAAGCCCCTGACACCTTCCCTGTACTTCTTAGTAATGCGTTATGCGATGAAAGACCGCGTAGAATTGACCCATCTTCCATAAAAATTCTATCACCTAATAAATCAACCTCATTCAGAATCGTGTAAATAACTCCTGCTTTTAACGATATAACACCACCTACCGGAGTAGGTAAATCTGATTTATCAGTAACAAAAACAAAAGCCTCTGGTAAAAGTCTTTGATTTGGTAAAGTATAAATTGAAGGTAACCCAAGTGATTTATTGTCAAATTCTAATTTTAACCCATCCATGTATAAATACGCATTTGGATTTATCTCCGGTTGTGGGTTTGTATCAAATTCAAAAGTATAATTAATAACGTCGCCGGACGTTAAATTAATAACTTGCGAAAACGTACGCCAAATGTCTTTATTGTCAGGTGAAAGTGTTAAAATATCAATATCTAAAGAAGTAAAAAGTACTGTGTTTACATATACATATACTTTAAATTTAGTATCAAAATCAGTTGCGAATGTTGTCCCATTTAATAGTCGTAAACTTAGAATGTAAGTCCCTGTTCTATTTACTGTTGTTTCTAAAGCATCGCCGAAATCAAAATTACAGAATGTAGCGTTTACCGGATCGACATTTGTAAACATTTCTATACTTCTATTGCCTTCAAAACTTCGTGTGCTAGCTTGAGTTACTGCGCCGTCACCACTATGATTAATAGTCACATTATCCTCAAAAGTTGATATTGTTGGGAGTAAATTGTCGTTATACTCGGACGTACATTGTTCTATTAGTTCTAAAAATGCCATAATTAATCTTGTGTTAAGTATTCAAAATCAATGTTTATATTTTGCCCTACGCCTAAAGATGAACCGCTAATTCTCAAAACATTATCAACTCCGATTGATAATTTAATAGGTGTATGATTTATTGAGTTATTACCGTAAATACGTGAATTAATTAAAGATGACGTGTTAGGTAAATATTCAGCGTCGATAATCTCAAAAAAAGATGTCGTACTTGTAATAACTGTCTGTTTATTAATTAAAACGCCTGTTATTTTAACCCTATTCCCTTGTTTTGAAAAGTAAACAGAATAAAAATTGCCATCACCTGAAACGTCTGTTATGACATTTGATGCTTGCGTTTCTTGAATTGGTGCAACTCCGTAAAATTCATCTATAAATGAATCATTAACCGCTCGGTGCTCTGCTGCTGTTATATTCGATGCGCTTGCTAAATTTGCATCTGACAACGCCTGTATTGTGTTTTTTGTACTCATATCTTATGAAAAATAATCTGTTGAATAATCTGCTACTGCATAATCAGATGTAGCAATTGAGAAATCCCACTCAAAAGCGTTGAATATTTCGTTAAACTCACTTAAAAATAAATTATCCGATAAAGTGATTTTATAATTGCCATTTGCCCAGAAAAGGAAAGATGTATCTATTGAGAAAGAATTGCCTGTAACGGTTATTTCTGTTGTATCAAAAGTGCCTATAACCGTATCTGTATCAATATTAATAATTGTAACATAACCGCCATTAATAAGCGTTACATCTCTGTTAAATTGTCCGTCAATAGTCAACGGGAAAGAAGCCAACGTATAAAATCCATCCGGCGCAAAATCAACTAAAGTTAACGGTTCGAATATTTGTAATTCAGAAGTAAAAGTATCAGCGTAATTAATAGCTACTTTAAAATCAATATCAAAAACATTCGTATCGCCTTTTCTTTCAGTTGATGAAATTGTTTGCTTATCTGTAACTCGGTTGCCATTTACGTAAATAACAGATTGAGAAAGTAATTTATTTAAACGTCTATAAGTGAAGTTATCAATCTTTTGAAATCTGTACTTTTCAAACTCCGTTTCAATTAGTCTTGAAGTAACTTTTGTACCGTTTATAGACGTGTATTGCGAACTTGTGCTTTCCGAATCGTTTAACTCGAAATTACAACGTAATCTTATACTTTGAAAATAATCCGCACTTAAATAGAAAGTCGTGAAATCTCTGTAATCAAATCGGCTTGTTTCTTCAATCTTATACGATGAAATTAATATCTGGTTTGAATACCAAACATAGTCCGAAACAGTATGAACGAATTTTAAAAAGACAGAACGATAATAAAAGTCCTGATTTATATTTGCAATCTCGAAAGCAATCTGAGGAAGTCCGTTTGAATCTGTAAATTCAGAAATTGCTACTTTGCTAGTAATATCTAACAATTCCGTTCCGATACAGTCAACAACAAAAACAGAGTAATTGCCATCAAAAGCAATGCCTTCTTTTGTGTTTGTTATCTGTAAATAAGTTTCGGTTGGGTGTAACTGTATCTGATCGAAATATCCAATTTTCGCCAATGACGGCAAACTTTCAGACTTCGCTTTTAGGAAGTTCGGCTCTAAGCGTATAAAAGAGTAATCGTTCATAGTATCGACGTAATCACTACGTTAATATTTGAGTTAATGCATCTGAAAATAATGTGCTATTCGTATAATTAACTCCGTTTATGCTTATTTGCTCAAATCTAACAATTTTATTTATTAAAATATCATTGCTATCATACAAACTTACAAAATTATTGTTTATCTTATACGATACGCCTGTATAATTTATACCGTTTAAAGTAATTGTTCCGGCTGATCCGGTTATTTCTACAAAATCAGAAACAAATTTCTCTTCTAAAGTTAAAGTCAATTTGTTAGTACTCCATTCATAATCTAATTCTTTTGGATAACCTGAAATTAAATCATTTGTATTTAATTGAACCCGAACAAATCCTTTTAAATTCTGTACGTCTTCAAATAATTGTGTAGCAGTATCAAATTCAGAGTAAACAGTTACTTTGTGAATTATCGGGTTTAAAATCTTTTGTTCTGCAATATCGTTAATTGAAATGTTTTCGCGGTCCACAACCTCGATAATTTCGCCTACTTTTTGACTTCTTAATTCTCCGTTAATCCTAAACAAAGTATTTTTAATTAACCGGTTCGGAATGTATTTTCCGGCTGTTGCCAAATACGGAAACCATCTTTGAATATTTCTTTTTATTGAGTAATTAAGGTTTGAATATTTAGTAGGCAAAAATACACCTGTAACGCTTGTAAACCCTTCGTCGCCTCTATTTGTATATGTTACATTAGATAATGGATAATTAACCGTAAAAGAACCTGTTCCGCTTCCGGTAGGCGTGTATTCGTTAGTTGTTAATGTTATAACGAAATCCTTTAAAACAGCAACGGTGTAATTATGCGTATCACCTCCTGAAATTAAAGTAATTGTTGCGCCTACATTAAAGCCAAGTAAAGTCCAGTTAAAAGTACCGTTTGAAAGAAGTTCAATTTGAGTGCTGTTTATAGTTCTATACGTTAAAACTGCTGTAAATTCATTTCTTGAACCCGGCGCAAGTCGTACGCAATCCAAAAGAAAAAGACTCTCATCATTTTGCAACGATGTGGATTTTTCCGAAACCTGTGTAGCCCTTTTGCGTTGCTCTTCAATTAAATAAGCTGACCTGATATGCTTTAATTGAATTCGCAAATTACCGTCTGTCTTTTTGCTGTCAAACATCCATTGACTGTCTGTATGAATATCGTCAATAGTATTTTCTCCGTTGTTTTCACGTGCCTCTGAGCTTTTGGAGTAACCCATCCAATACTCTTTTAAGAAAAATCTTTTATTGAATATTGAATTATTATTTTCATCAGGTAATTCCAAAAATGCGCCTATTTCAACATTATCATAAAACTTATCAAATGTTTTTATTTCTACATTAGTCGGGTTAATTTGATAATCACCGCAAATTTCTTTAGGAATATCAACAATATCGGAAAACTTATTATTAAACGGCTTATCTATTATCTGACTAAGTAAATACCCATTGAATGTAAAATTATCGTAGTGTTCGCCTCCGTTGTCGTAATCCGGCGCAATTAACGGAACATTGCCTACTGATTTAGTAGTGTGTTTCATTAAATCAATTAACCTAACTCCTTTTATAACTGAGTCAATCGCTGTTGACGTTGTTTGAATTGTCATTTCATCACAACTGAATTGAACCGTTGAACTACTGACCGGAGTACCGCCCGGCGTTGAATAAGCAGAACCAATTGCAACATAAGCGTAAATAAAACCTCCGGCGGGTAAATTTGGTATTGTAAAAGTAAAATCCTGATTTACGTTTATTACAGGGTTTGTTGATTGAAATATATTTTGTGTTGTGTGCTGTCCTGTTTGGTAATTTGTTCCATAACCAATTGTTAAAACTGTATTTGTACTAAATCCGGTAGTACTAACTAATAAATTAACATTTTTTAAGGTTATTACAGCGTTTGTTAACTCAAATTTTGCACGCACATAAGTAAGCTCGTTTCTTATTTCCTGTAATTCATTTTCAGGCGGAAATGATCCGGTTTGTTGAACTTGCTCAAAAGGGACAAAACTATCTTCAATACCAAATGTGACTAAGTTTGTAACAGGTGAAATAAATGCGAAATCCTGACCGTAAAAGACGAAATTAGTATTTACGTTTGTACTGTTTACCCATTTACTATTTTGCTGTATTGGTTTTGCCTTTAAAAGTATGTTAGTCGTTTGGCAAGGCGCAATTGTATTTCCGTCCAAGTCCTTATCAGAAAAAGCATTTACATAAATATCCTCACGTCTTTTAATTTCCTCGCGCTTTGTATTTTGGATTACTTTGAATTTTATTTCATCTTCCAAAACAATAGCAGTATACCCATCGACTATGCCTGTTACAAATTGAGTACCGTCTTTCTCTAAAATAACTTCTACCTCACATTCCCATCCTTTATTCGTTATTTCAGCACTTAAATAATCAAATCCTTGTGAGGCGTATTGAAATCTCATTCCGTTTTGCAATGACTGAATTGACGACATCTTTTCAAAGTATCCACGTGTTACAGTCAGCTCTATTTCTTCATTTCCTATAATTACATCGCGCCCAAAACGCCCTTCGTCCTGGCTTACTTTATGACTCGCGCCATCGAATCCGAAAAATTCCGACACTTCAATTTTGCCTATTTCCGGCAATCCAAGAAAATTGAAATAATATTTAAATGTCATATCCTTTTATCCTTAATCTATTATTTAACATTTCTTTTCGTTGTCCGTTAACCTTTTGGTAAATTCTTTCGCCTTTTTCGTCTTTAACTATTGTAATACTTTCTTTATTTCGTATCGTGTCGTTAATCGCTTTTAATTCCGCTTTCAATTCCGAGTTATCAGATTGATTAATTACAATATTAGGTAAAATTCCGTTATTAGTTAGAATTCCGTTTAATCCATTGTCAAACATCATAGCCGACTCACTAGCGGTGTAAACTTTATCGCCTCTATTTAAGTAAGTTAATTGCGCCCCTTTATCAGATCCTAAACTTTTTATTTTACCGTTTTTATCAGTTATAACCTCCGCCCCTTTTTCCTGAGTCCATGCTAAACCTTCCGGTGCGTTATCCGTACCAACCGCAAAAGCGGGCGCACTACTTATCATTGCAATTTGTGCAGCACCAATAGCGGCAGCAACCGCTGAGAAAGGCAAACCAAAGGTTAACGGACTTTCTGCTACTGAAGCCATTATAGCCTGAGCAGTATCTAAAATTATATTAAATATTGCTATTTTACGCTGTTTTTCTGCTTTTTCACGCTCTATTTTCTCGCGTTTTTGTTCATACTGTCTTTCAATCTCTTCTTTAGCTACTGCGCTTTCTCCAGCAAATTGTAAAGCTATTTCTTTTTCCATTGCCAAACGTTCAAACTCTCGTTTAAATCGTTCCTCTGAAGACTTAGATAAAAAGTTTCCTAATTCCTGAAATGCTTCTGTTATTGCTAAAATTGTAACAGTTGTATTTTCTCCGAATCCGGTTATCTGGTCGTTAAGAATTTTAAACAATTGCGGGAATCCTGAATCTGCTGCAAACTCAGACATAAAGCCTTGCATATAGCTAGAAACTTCTTGCAGGTATCTTTTTTGATTTTCTGCATTTTCTTTTAACTCTGCATTTTCTAAGTCTAAAAGTTCTTTTCTTTTTGCAAAGTATTTAGTTTGTATTTTAGTTTTTTCATCTGAAGTAGTTTGAGTTGCTTCTAAGTCTTCAGCTAAATTTTGTAACTCTAATTGTAATAACTCTTTTTGTTTTTGCTGTTTATAGCTTTTTTCAAATCCTGTTACTTCTTTAAGGCGTTTTTTAGTGGTTGCTGTCGTAATGTTTGCAAGTTGCAAATTAAACTGCTCTAAGTCCTTTAATTCCTGTTCATTTAAATCTCTTTGAACTTCTAAAGTATTCGTTTCGCGTTTTAATTTCAGTATTTTATCATTTGTATCTTTTACAATATCGAAAACCTTAACTCCGTGATTCAATTGAATCAACTCAATTTCTAAGGCTGTCTTTTTATCCAAAGAAAATAAAGCACTATCTAATTCTTTTTTAGCGTCAATACGTTGTTGAGCTGTTACGCCTTCAGTTCGTATGAATTCGTTATATCTTTCGTTTAACTCTGCTTTTTGCTCTTCAGTTCCTTTTTTATTAAGGCGTAACTGTTCTGCAAGCTCTAAATTTGCAAGCTCAATCTTTTTAGTTATAAAAGCATCATAAGCAGTTAATCGCTGATCTAAACTGTTTCCTTCGTCTTTAAATATACCTTCTAAAGCTTGCGCCTCTAATTCTTTTTGTTGCTTAATCAATTCGTATTGATTGGCTAAAAAATCCTGCATTTCAAAGCTTAAATCTTTTACCTGTTTTATTTTCTTTTCGCGCTGTTTATCTTCTTGAATTTCTAATGCTATTGTCTTTTGTTTTAAATCGAATATAATTGCATCATTTTTAGTTATACCACTTCTAAACGCATTAATATCTCTTTGAACTCCTAATAGTTTCTTTTCTGCATTTGTTTGGTTAATTGTAGCGTTATATAATATTTGAGGATCAACCCCACCTTGCTCATTAAGTTTAAATAATGCTTTTGCACGTTCTGTTAATTGTTTAACAACTGCTTTTTGGCTTTTCTCTTCTTGCTCTAAATCTATTAATCTTTGTTTATTACTGACATTTGCAGCAGTAGCTAATTCAATTTGCCCTTTGCGTTCCAGTGCTTTAGTCAAATCTTTTACAGCATCACCATATTGACCTGATTTAATTTGTGCATCGGTTAAATCTTTGAAGTAATAAAAGTATTGAGCGCGTAATTTCTTAATAGCCTCTGCTCTGAAATCTTCATTTGCATTTACGTCTTTTGCAACTGATAAATATTTTCTTAATTCAATAATATCATCCTGAGCGTTTTTTCTACCTTCTACCCTTGACTTATTAAACTCTTTTTGATTTTTATTTAATTCGTCTAAAGCCTCAGAAGCACCAAATAAAGAAGCTGCCCAGTTAACTATTTCTTTTCCGTAAACTGTAAGCAAAGTAACGCCTACTGTTAAAAGTGTTTGAAAACTAAATAAACTGCCTGCTATTTGACTTAATACACTTTGTGTTGGTTTTCCTTCTGCTTGTAATTGTTTATTTTGCGCAATAACATTCTGCATTGCATCAAAGAATATCGGTAAGTTATTCGATATCGCCATAAATCCGGTCTGAACGCTATTAGCAAAAGCAGGCATCTCACGCCCGATTTGATTAATGGAATTACTTAACGGATTAAAGGCGCTTGCATAATTTCCGACGTTTCTAGTGTGTTTTCCGACTGTTGCGTCAACTGCTCTTAAAGTAGTATTATATTTTTCTGTTACTGCTCTAAGAGTGTTTAGCCTTGCCTCTTCCTGTGCGGTTAAATTATTATAACGTTCTTTTTTAGCTGCTAAATTATTATATGCTGCCTGTACAATGTTTAACTGTTGTTGTGTTTTATTATAAATGTTTTGAGCCGCTGCAAGTTTAGCCTGCTCTCTATCCATTTGCGCAATCGCTTTATTTCGTTGTTTCTCTAAATCCTGATAAGATTTACTTTGATTAAGTATTGATTGAACAGATTTATTAGTCGTGTTGTTATGCTGCGTTTGCTTTTCAGAAAGTTTTGTTAACTGCGTTTGAAGCGATTTTATCACTTTTTCCTGTTGTTCATATTGCTTTGTCAGTTCCTTAACGGCACTATCCGAACCGGAAGGAGTTGAAATGTTTTTAGTTGCTGCGCCTACTTTATTAACGTTTGCAACCATTGTTAAAAGTTCAGCGTTTGCTTTTTCTAGGTCTTTTAACGCACTAGGACTGAGTATCTCAACGAATTCTGCCATTACTTAATCTTTTTATTTGCTTGTTGTTGCTGTGATATAATCTTTTTAGCCGCTTTTTCCAATGAAATATAAGTAGCTAGTGTCATTTCTTCTTTCAATAGTGAATTGTTTGGCAAAATATTTGAAAGCCCTACTATACTATCAAAGTAATCAAAATCTTTGCCTTTGGATCGTTTTACCATTGCATCGAAATCCATTTCCAACATCGATAAATCGTTTTGTATAATGCCTATTTCAATAGTTAAAACCCTATGAACTTCCTCTGTAAAATCTACAGACATATCCAAAACAATATCAAAACCATCTTTTAAAGCCTTTACAAAGTCAGTACGCATTTTCTCCGTTGTCTTTGTGTAGTAGTAAAAATGCAATGAACGCTTTAAGGTTATAATCTTGTATTTAAGGAAGTTTATTTCGTTTGTAAGCCTTAAATATTCTTTTGCCTCGTCATTGTCAGACTTTAGGAAAAACTCGTCATAAATAGCCATAAAAACAAGTTCTAAGCCTTTTTCTCTGGGTTTAGGGCAAAGTAGTTGATAGTTCTTTGTTTTGAGTATTTCAAAGAAAGTTTTCGCTGGTATATTTTCTACACTGTTAAACTTCGGCATCTTCTTGACTATGTTTTATTTCAATAAACATTCCCCATTTATTTAATAATGGTTCATTTTTTATAATTAAATCTAAAACAGACTTAACTTGTTTTAATTCGTCGTTAACTTTTTTAATAAGGTCTTTGTCTATTAAATTTTCCATAATTAAAGTGTATTAAACCAAAAAAGGACGCATAAATTAATATACGTCCTCATCCTTGTAAATCAAAGATAATCATTTTTTATTCAAAACTTTGGAAATATCTGAAATTAATATAGGCGCATAAACTTTTTGCTGCCTATCGTTAAACCATTTTTGATTAAGCCCTAAAATATCCCTGCCATAAGTAGTAACTAATCTATCTTTATAATCGGCTGGCGAATCGAAAATATAACCGACGGAATTACTTAAAACGAATAAACTACTACTAAAATATTTAGTATTTATTAAATCAACATTTCCAAATCCGGCAAGTCCATTCATCATATTTTTACGAAATGCGTAATCTTGACTTTCGTATTTACCTATCTTTTTGTTATTAGGTCTTAACCCGAATTCAAATTCGTTAATCTTTCTTTCTTTTAAAGCCTTTTGGTCGTTCTCCACCATCTCGTTGACCTTCGGTTTTATCCAAGACGTTGAGGCTATCGATGCTACTCTCTTCTGCATTTCCTTTGCTGATATTGCTGTCATGACGTACTATTTTATTATTCATTTCACCGCATTTCTTACACTCCATTCCTCCAATCTTCAAAGGATTGCTTAAAAACTCGTCAATAACCGTGTCCGATTGTTGATTTGTGTGTTTCTTAATCCATTCTTTTTGCTCTGCTTTGCTCCAACTGCAAAAGTCTAAAGCATCATCACCGAAAATTTGTTTGTTAAATATTTGCATATATTTTTGTTTTAAAGTTACAAAAAAAGCGGCTAAATTAATAACCGCTTTTAAATAATTACATTTCAATTAAGCTACTGTTACAGCAGTATTTGATTTTCCTTTGTAGTACTTAGTACCGATTATAGCAGCATCAGCAACATTTACAGAATCGTATAACTGAACTACAACCGTGTCAGAAGCAATCAAAACAGCCGTCGGAGTATATTCGTATTCCTCAGTTAATGAGTTATAAGACAATGAAGCCGGAGTAATAACATCGACAGCATCATTTACAAATGATCTTAAATTTGCAATTGCAATTCCTAATAAATTAGTATTTAAGTTCATTCTGAATTGAGCCTTAAAGTAAACTTTTGCATCAGAAGCATCAGCGCGAGCGGTTAACACAATATCAGTAATAGGCAAAATTTCAGTATTAACGTTGAAATCTAAAACAGAAGCGTCTAAAATCGCTACATCTCTGTTAAATTGTGTTTCGTTCATTAACTGCATTGTTACTGATACACTAGCGGAAACAGAACCATCAGTAAACATGTAAGTACCAGTATTCAACATCCCCAAGTCGAAGCCTGTGAAAGTTGTTCCGCTTGTTGCTCCGGCAATTGCTCCAGAACTAAATACAAATAACACATCAAACGCTTGTTGTGAGTTGTAAGTGTATAAAGCACTAGCGAATTTCCAACCGCCTTTTAAGAATTTGAAAGTGTAGTAAGGTAGTCCGTTACGAACAACCGATAAAACACCGCCTTGAAATTCCTCAGTAGTTGATTCCGGCGTATTGTTAGTTGCTTCAACAGCTCCCAAAATTGGAATGAAATTACCAAGTTGAATCTGATCGTTTACATAGGCTTTGTCGAAAGTGTCAGTAGTTGTATCTAAAGACCATCCTTTAGGCACTAAGATGTAACCTGTAAGCCTTCCATTTTCTATAATGCAATCAGGTAAGCCTAAATTGTGGCGAACTGTAACACAGTCCTTTTGATTGATAGGTATTGCCATTTTTTATCTTTTTTAATAATTAGAATTGAATTGTTTGTAAGCAGGAACTAATCCCGCTGAACGTAATGTCTGCATCCAAAGTAATAGCGTTACAGATAAATACTAAGTTCTTTTTTTCTTCCCTTAAAGAGTATTTTTTTACCCTTCTCGTTCTAAACGTCTGATTGTCGTATCTACTTATTCCGCTTTGCGTTAATGCTTGTAATAAGTTATCTAGTATCGGCTGCAATATCACATCATAATCGTATTGATGCTGATACGGATTAAATTCGTTTGGCGCTTGGCTTTCGGTTAATATTACAATTCTTGCTGACCTTCTAACAGATGGCTCGCGTAAATCGTTTGTATCTTCACCTTCTACCAACCAAACCAAAGGAAATGATAGTTTTCCTTTTAAAGCTAAATAAGAAGCTAAAACTTCCTCTGTACCCCAATTAAAATTAATAGGATATTCGTTGTTTTTTGCGTCTGTTATTTTAGGCAAAACCTCAATTAATCGCGCTAATTGGTCTTCAAAAACTATCATATTCCAAATGAATTTTTCTCCTGCAATTCGTCGTAAATAAAGAACTTATCAATGTTGAATAGTGGAAAATCTGCTTTTTTATCATTCATATACTGCCACAATGAAACATAAACGTCTGTTGTATTAGTAAACCAATCAATAAAAAAACCGTCTAAATAAATAGTCGGATAATAGCAGTAACCATTTTGATAACCTTTGTAAAATTCCTGACTTGCATTTGCAATCTTGTAAGCCGGAGTTACTAAAGTAGCTGCTTCAACATTAACTCGAACCGCGCCAGCACTAGCTAATCTTTCGTTAGTTTCAGTTAAGAATAATTCGTAAACTCTAAAAGCAATCAAAGAATAATCGTCTTGTAATCCCTTCCAAACTTTACCGTTATACTCTTCCCCTTCTACTAACTTTTTATAAGAAGCGTATGACGGATTAACAAAGTCATCCGCCAACGCTAATTGTAGTTCATTATACGTATCTAATTGTAGAGCGTTTAGTAATATGCCTTTCTCAACTTTCGTTATTAAATTATCTAAATAATCCGTGTTGTCCGGCGTTGCCAAAGCTGCATTTGCAACCGGAGCAGAAACGCTTAACGGAATGTTTAATACATTCGCTTTTTGAAAGTGTCCTAAGTTTATTATATTCATTACTCTTTATTTTTAAATACTTTTTTCGCCTTTTCTTTGTAGAACTCCGCTACTTTATCAACTCTTACAAGCGTAGTAGCCAAAGAATACCCAAACTCGCAAATATCGCCTTTCTTCTTAGTTGCGAAATCTTCTGTGAATATTACTTTTAACTGCTTAGCCATAATTAAGAGCCTAAAGTAACTAAGTTGCCAGAAATGTTAGTTACATAACGGAAAGCGTCTTTTTCACAGTCACGAACCAAGAAAGCCATTCTTTTTCTAGCTTTGATAGTTTTTTCATCTTCTGTAAATTGAGTCCCTGTGTAACCTTCTGACAATTCAATTCCTGTTCTTTCGTAGATTGCACCTTTCGAACGTTGCCCAATCATCATTGCGTTTGAATTAGCTAATACGCTTGAAATAACTACTGTTAATCCAGAAATATTAGTTAGTTGTCTGTCAGCAAATGGAGGCTGAATGTAATTACCGTGATCGTCTTTTGTAGAAATCATCTTGTTGTAGCAAGTTTCATTCATAATTACGAAATCCGGCATAAAGTTAGTTCCGGTAGTAATGTCAGCCTTAACCGCGTTAATCAAATCGTAAATTGTCGGATCTTGAATAGCTTGAGCAGTTGGAACGTAAACCGGAGCAACCGTAGCCAAACCGAATAACTCATTTGAAGTGCCACCACCTTGGAAGATTTGGTTTTCTTCAGTTAATGCGATATTTGTTTGCAAAAAGGGAACTAACTCGTTTTCGAAATCTTGAGCATCTTCACCGAATTCCTCTGTAACAACCAATGTATCACCGATTTTCTCAATTGGAATACTTCCTTTTTTCCATTTAGCAGTTGATTCTGGGAATAACGCACCCTCTGCTCTCATTGCTGCGGCTCTTACAGTAGTGTCGGCATCCCAATCCATGTAAGTGATAATTCCATTTGTGTTAGCATCGGAAATTTTCTTTTTCATGAATAAGTCAGTTACTCTGATTGCTCTGTGCTGCAATTGTCCAATGTCTGGCAAACCGTAGAAATTGGGATTGTTAACCGCGCTTGCTCTTGTAGTAAGTGCTTTGATTACAACCGCCTCACGCCCACCTTTCATAATAGAGCGAATCTTTTCTTTGTTCGCCTCAAACTCTTTACGGACAGCGTTGTCCTCACCAACAGTCCCTTTAGTTTCAAGTTCTTGAATTTTAAGCCCTAACTGATCCATTTTATTCATTGTGTCAGTAAGTTCTTTTTCCAATTTTTCAGTAGCTGCTTTGATTGCCTCATCTCTTTGAGTCAACTCATAAGCCTCTTTTGCTGCGAAATAATCTTCAGCGTGTTCCGGAGTCATTTTGTCAATCTCCGCTTGTGTTTTTTTTGTAAACATCTTTTTAATTTTTTAATTAATTTCTTCTTCTACGTTCGATTGTTTGAGTGGCTTCTGTTGCCGGCTCTTCTTTATATGGAGTGGGCTTATCGTCCGGCTCGTCTTCTTTTGTGTTTAATACTCCTGTTGTGTGATTGCTTCCAAATACAACTAAACTACTTTCTTTTACGTTCTTAGCCTCTTTTATGATAAAGAAGTAAGGAATGTACTCGAATTCATTTTTATTGGCTATTGTGTCGATATACGCGTCATAATTGCGTTTTTCTGTTTCATCTTCCGGATTGTTTGAATCCATTGCAAAAAGAATAGTTACATATTGCATACGTACACTTGCTTCAATTGAATCCCCACTATCTAGCCATTCTTTAACGATTTCATTCTTAACCTGGCTTTTAGCTACCTTGTAAATCAATGCTTGCGTATTTCCATCGTATGGCTTGCCTAACATCGAAAAAGGAATTGAGGCGGTAAACATTTCGATATGTTCTTTACGTACAATTACGTTTTCAATACATAATTCATGGTCCGCAACTAAATAAACTTTTCCTTGCTGCTCTTTAACAGATTTATTCCAAATACCGTCAACGTGCAAATCATCGTGGGAATCCAATATTTTAGTTGAATTAACAGCGATGTAATAAAAGTTGTCGTCAATCTTAATTCCTTTCAATTGGTCTTCAAACTTCAATAAGTCCAAAGATTTACAACTAACCGCAGTACCTTTATCACATGATTTTTGTATCTCAGACTTTTTCTTATCAATAAAGAAATCCAAGTTTTCTTTTAACTCTTTGAATAAGTCTTCTTTTGTTTCGAAAGACTTATCTGGGAAGTAATGGCTTTTTATCATTTCTTTATTTCTTTAGCTTTATTGATATACGCTTGTTTTTTTTCGTTTTGTTTACGCGCCTCTTCTTTTAGAATCTCGCGTTTTATTTCTTCGGGTGTTAACTTTGTGCTCATAACCCTAATTTAAGTTTAAACTCGTTGCTCATTTTGATTGCTTCTAATGTCGTAATCGTGCCGTTTTCTAACCCGATTTTAATAGTTTCCTGCATTGCTTTGAAACTATTTATCTTTTCATTTACAACGCTCTGCATAGCTGCTAAATGGTCGTAACTAGCTACTAACATTTCTCCTTTCTCAATCAATCCCCATTGTGAAGAAAGTGAGTTCATTGTATTTTTTGCAGTCGTTTGTATTGAATTCTGAATGTAAGATATTATACCTTGCGATTGATTTTCAAATGTTGAATCTTTGGCAAAGTAGTTGATTACGTCTTTAGACATTTCAAAAGCTAAAACAATCTTATTAGCATCATCGGCAAATTGTTCATCAAGATAAAGCCTTTTCATATCGCTCACTAAATGAGTATATGAAATATTTTTATTTGTTGTAAGCACGTCTTTACTGCCTAAAATCTTTTCTATTGCTGTTCTGTCTTCCGGCTGTAATAAAGCCTCATTCCCATCTGATTTATTAGTTCCGATATACTTAGCACTAAATTGTAAATTCTTATTCTTAGACTTTAGATTTTCCTCAATGTTTTGCAATGGCTTGGTTAACCCCATTACTCTGCTTTCTGAACGAAAAAAAGAATTACAAGTTAATCCGTTTGCCATATCATACAACGGAATAAGTTCGGATAGCTTAATATTATATTCCTGCTTATCTAACTTGTATTTAATAGTTTGATCCCCGAATTTCTTTTTATCCTGTTCAGTAACTACGAACTTATTCAGCTTGTAAGTTTCTTTAAAGTCTATTTCGGAAGGAATAAGGTTATACAACGATTTAGGTGTATCGTTTTGAAATGCTTTTATTTGGTAAATGTAGTCGTTGCCTGTTGCTGATAAAAACCACATTTGTTGGAATAAAAAGTCTTCTTGTGATTGAAAGTAATTAGGCTGCTTTAATAAAGCTATGTAAGGACTATTTTCGATTTCCTTACCGTTCTTGTCAACGTGCTTAATCTTCATTTGAGAGTAAAGCCTTGCACGCAATAAAATCACAGTCATTAAGACCGGATTAGTTAATGATAACTCTAAGTAATTATCATCGTTTCGGAAGTTGTTGCCTTCCATATATGAATAAAAAAGCTCACCAGACCGATTTCGTTCGACTCTGACAAGCTCTTTTCCTAAAAATCTGATCGATTTTATAACTTCCATTCCTGTATATCCACGCTTCACAGCATTAATAATAAACAAATATATAAAAAAATATTAATATCCAACTATCTTATTGTAAATATAGAACAAAAGCCATCCAAAAGTTTATTGCTTATTTTTTTTCGTTTAACATACATATCGTAGTATAATTCATAATTCAAAACTATATCAGCCCTTACGCTTTCATAATTAGGCGCATTTACATAAATTCCGTAGTCGTCTTTTTCTAAGTCTTTCACGCTATTTTATATTTTAATTATTGTTTAAATTTACGATAAATATCTAGTTTTAGAATACCATTTAATAACATATTTAGCAGCGTCGATTAAATCTTCCCTTGTTTCTTCAGGAATATCCAATTGAATGCCCTGATAAACTTTCCAAGCGTAATTTTCATAGTTTTCTTCTAGGCTGTAGCTGCTTTTAGTATAATAGATTTTACTCTTTTGCATTGTTTCAATTGCCGAAACGACTGAACCTTGCCCTTTCATCGCTTTGATTGCGTTAAATCCTGCATTCTTTAACTTCCTTGTTTCTGACTCGTTTAATTCATTTCCACAATCGCAAATAATTTCAATATGCTTTGGTACTCCCAAAGCCTCAAGTTCTTGTGATAATGTGCCTTTCATATCATTAAGAGGCTTGTAAAGCAACTCTTTTAAAAAGTAAGTCCCGTCGCCATCGGTTTTCATTTCTATCAATGCGGTAGGTGCTGAAACCCCGAAATCCAAACCGTAGTAACTTGGATATGATAATAGTTTAAAATCTTCGTCGTCTATTATTTGCCAATCTTTAAAAATCCTATTTGGCTTTTCTGCTTTTAAGCCCAAACCATATACGCACCACATGTACTTATCAGCAGTCATTTGCTGGATGTTATATTCTGTTGGTTCGTAAGACAGAATCTTTTTCTTTTGCTCTGCCGGACAAAAAGGATTGTCTTTAAAGGTTGAATGAATTAAAATAGCATTATCCTGTTTTATTAAATCATCACTCCAAAGCCTTCCAACAGGGTTATAATCCATAAAAACAGTCCCTGAACACCTCATGTCTAACTGATCAAATGTTTCTTTAGGCATACGATAAAATTCATTGAACCATAAGTAATCCGAATGATAGCCATGTACTTTTAAATCGTCGTCAGTTCCTTCAATGCAGATTGTGCTTCCGTTTGGGAATGTAAATATACTTTCTGTCTTATTAAATCGTATATGTTCATAGTTTTCTAAAGTTGGATAGTACTTTAACATATCTTGCAAAATAGTGTCTTTACAGTCTTTCTTTGTGTTTCTGAATACTGCTAATTTAGTCCGTTCTTTTGTCCAGGCTAATAACCAAAATATCTGTAAAATGCTAAAGGTCTTCGAACTACGTGAAGACCCTGAGTTTATTATGTACTTATATTTTCCGCTGTTAAGAGCGTTCCAGTTCTTTTCAAAAACCGGAGTAGCTTTAATCTTCATCCGGCTTTGTTATTTCAATTTGTATCGATGTTGGCATTGACTGTATTGATTTGCCATCTGAGGTAATATCGGTATTCTCTCTAATGTTGTTTAATCGCTGAGTAATTGAAGGATTATAAAGTCCTAACATACCGCCTGTAATCTGATTTGACCTAATTTCCTCTTTAATATGTGAACAGATAGTACAGAAGTCATTATACATTTCATCTGTATTATTGAAATAATGTTTTATTGTTCCGTATTTTTTAAAGCAGAAAACAGAAAACCCTTCCATAGTATAAGGTAATTTAAACGCGTCCTCTTTCTTCATTCCTGCTGCACCTACATACTGAACTTTAACCCATTCTAGAGCCTCTTTTTTAAGGTGTTCTTTATACTCTTCAAAAGCCTTTTCTAAGTCTTCAGGAGTTTTAAAGTTTCTAGTAGGGTGTATGTTTCCGTTCTTAGCCATTATTCATCGTCATTTATGCAAACAAATTTTCTTATCGGTTCTCCTGTTTCAGTATATCCTATAACTATACATTGGTATATTTTTTCGCTTTCTTTCATCTTAATTCTTTCTTACGTCTAATTCTTTACCTGTAAACTCGTCTACTTCAGAAACAAACTCCCCTACTATGGTTAAGTAAGGGAAATTGTTTTTAACCATTGTTTCGGCTGTTTCCCGGTCTGAACTATACACATCATTTCCAACGAAGGTTTTTATTTTTCCGTCGTTCCGGTCTAAGGCTTGAAATGTGGTTATGTATCGTTTCATAATCAAATATACAAAATTATTTTAAAATGAGTATTCGCTTTCGTTTATGTTATACCCTTCATCTTCAAGGAGGTTTATTAATCCATCTGAACAATTTTGACAAAGGTGTATTTCTCTTTTTATTCCGAATGAACATTCAGGAAACCATTGACCTTTCATTTGTGATAGTTCAAAGTCGTAATCTTCAAATCCTGATTTTGATATAACAGTTTTGCATTTATCGCAAATTAAATTGTTTCCTGCTTCCATAATTTAATCAATTATTTTCAATAAACCAACGGTAGTATTAAAAGCCTGTGCAATTTCTTCTTTTGTTACTTCTTTTTGTTTTATTATTTCAGCCCAAACACCGTCTACAAATATTCTACAATCGCCTAGCCATAAATGCCCTTTCTCATCGAAATCATATCCGTTATTATTTAATTCACATTTCCCAGCCCAATCAGAAATTACTACTGAATAACATTGTTTATACCCTCTTCTTTTCGCCTCTTCAATTAAAGCGGCTTCGACTTCTTTTCCTGACGCTTCTTTTAAACCGATTGTACCCCATCCATAATCTTTATCACTACTCCAATTACCGTACATATCAATTCCATATCCGAGAGGATATTTATCTTCGTCATATCTGCCTACAAAGTTAAATAAGAAGCTATGTTTATTTTTATACCACTTACCCGCTTCTAACTTAACTTCAAACAATTCCGGGAACAATTCTTTAACTGTCTTATCTGGATTATTTAATAATAATTCTTTTTTGATTTTCATAATGTTTTGTGTTTCGTTGGTTAATACTTCATCTAAATATATCATACTGTTAGAACTTATATCCGTCATTTAGATAAATTCCAAAATCTCTCGGAGCGATTAGCTTACTGGTCTTGCCTAAAGTCATGTACTTATAACCTCTTTCAAGTTTATAAATTTCGTTAGCCTTAGCTATTTCTAAAGCGTTTAAGGCTTTTTGTCTTTGTAGTGCCTCTGCTGATTGACCGTGTATTTTATTTGAGTCAATTACAGAAACATTTTTAGGGTTTAATTTGTTTGACATAATTATTGTTTTTAAGTTAAATACTCTTCAATCAATTGGTCTAGTCCTTCCTCATCCATTTGGTTAATCCAATCATTTAGCCTTTCTCTTTTTTCTTCTAATTCAGTTTTCATACTTTTACTTTTTCCGGCTGTCGCCTGTTATTCTTTCTACTTTGTGAATGAAATAATTATCGTGTTCAAATGGGAACTTCTGCATTTTCAAAGTGTGATATGGTAGCCCTAATATATCACAGGCAAGTTTAAAGTTCCCGTACACTTCTGGAGAATCACTATATCTTTCAATTACTATTACTGTCTTTTTCATTATTAATCTTTTTGTAAAGATAGTGTTTATTTTTTACTTATCAAATAACCTTTATAAATTTTTCCTGCATTCCTTCTGATTGAGTATTCCTCACAAAGTAATTGTTTAGATAATTGTTTTGCTGTTCCTTCTAAAACTTCTTTACCTCTTGTTAGGATGTAAACAATTGGATCGTTATGTTTTTTGATTATATCTTTATTCGGGTCTTCTCTTAAGAGTTTCGGTGTTCCTCCGGATGCAACTTGGTTAAATTCGTTCCAATGTCTTTGAGTCCATTGTCTTTGATTTATTTGCCACAATATCCAATTCCCTACTTTGGCGTGTTTAATCATTACCCTATGACGCTGTAAGTCTGTTATCATACCTCTGAATGTTAAAAGTTGTTTCTATACATAACCAACGGTTTTGAGTTGTTCCTTTCATCGACTGAATAAATAAGTCGTATTTCAATTTATATTCTTTGTTAAATCTTAACAGGCTCATGTGTAACTTTTTTAAGTGCATAACGTTTGAGTGGTCTTTATTGATTATTTTACCTGTTGCGTGTAATGTGAGCCCTTTATCCATATTTGAAAAGTAAGCTATTGCTGCCCTTGTTTCGACATTGTAACGCTTGCTGTTTGGCTCAAGACAGTTAGCAACGTTAAAAGCCTTATTCGCGTTTAATATCATTTCCTTTTTATAAAAAGATGACATTGTATTATTGTTTCTTTTAGGCTCTTTCATTACTCTGATCGTTCAAGTGTGAAATATTCAATTGCGTTATAAAGGTTATCCCAATATAAATGACCTTCTTTTGTTTCTTCCCATACAAAAGCATCCATAAGGCAGTCAGTATTTTCATTTCCTTTTTCTTGCTCTATTTGGTATCTTTCAGCTCTTAATCTAATCGCTGTTGGTAGTTGTGAAATTTTCATAATTTATTTTTTTTAGATTGTTTTTTATATGCTTTTTTTGCTTGTTTGTAAATTACAATAGCTGAAATTAAAGCTATTACCGGTATTGTAAAAAATATATTCATAGTTAATATTTGTTTTTGCGCAATTAGTTTTAATTGATTATCAATGCTTTATAAATATATTTAATTTTGAGCATTGCGTCAATATCTGAGTTATGTGCAATTATAAGTGACCACCTTCAACAAACTTGACCAAGTGGTCTGCACACCATTGAGCCTTATTTAGTGGGTCTAATGACAGATAGTTTTTCAACCAAGCGTCTTTGGTTATTCCGTGTTTCATTACGGCTTTAACCTGCTCAAATCGTTCATCTGTGTAAAGGTCAAGTTTGCCTTGTTCCTTCAATATCTTTTTTGTTTCTGCTTTCATCTTGCGAATAATAACGGCACATAACAAGGGTTTTGCGTAATAGCCCTATAAAGTGTCGTGGTTAATTTTAAGTTTCTACTAAGGGCTACTACGCAAAGCCCCGATACGTTATCTACAAGCTATTCCAAACTTAGTGTAAAAAACTTGTTGAATAAAACGATGTCTTTTCCTATTCCATGCTCAGGTTTATAATAAATTCCTGTTGGCGTAATTTCAATAATACTCCAAGAGCATATTTTTATTTTTGTTGGCTTATCGTTTTCGATAAATTTATAAACATTGCTGTTATCTTCTAAAACTTCCTCACAATTTTTATCGTGAGAACATAATTCTCTCAATATTTTAATTAATTCCTCTTTTTTAAGATTGAATAATTTTTCAAAAGTGGGGAATCCTACTTTGTACTTTTGTAAATATTCTTCTACCATATCCATAATGTAGCCTGTTTATAACAGCCGTTTTACGCAAACAAGGCTGTATTTATTAATTGAATGTTTGTTTTGTATCAGTAAACTTTTAGCGTAAATCAAAGTTTATGGTTTGTTTTTCCTTGTCAGCGTAAAGCGGGCGAATCGTTATGCGAGATGCTACTAAACCGCATTAGAAAATAATAAATCTCTTTTTAATAATACATAAAATAAATCTTGAAGTTCGTGAACATAATCAATATACATAAGTGCATTTTCATTTTCACAAAGTATAAAACCGTCGTAGTCTTTGACTTGATTTAGTGTGTATCTAAAATTTGGTAATGTAGCTTCAATTAATCCATTCATTCCCACAACAAAAAAACCAAATTTTAAAAGCCATTCTTTAGTTAATGGCATTCCTGTAAACCTATCCAAGTCAACTATTGCGGTTGGGTATTCAATTCCAATTTCTAAAATATTGGCTTTATCATATTTTTTCCAAATTACTTTTACTTCTTTTGAATTGTCTAATTTGTAGAAGTAGTTTTCTTGTATTTTCATTTTTATAATTTATTAAATTAATATCTAAAAACACCATCGCATAACAAGTGTTTTCTGCAATGGCTTGGTTATGTTTTTCCTTCGGAAAAACGTCAATTAGTTTAATGTTGGTTTTGCGTTGGTGTGGTAAGTGTTTACTCGAAGCCACTGACAGAAAGCACCGGGACGTTATAAACAATAATCTTCAAACGTTGTGAAATAATCACTTGAATAAATATATTTTAAAATTTCTTCATCTTTATCAGGGAAAAATAACCAAGATGCCTGTAATGATGAAGAAAAATTTTGCCAAATATTTATACATTCAATTATATTTACTAGTATATTTTCTTCAATTAACAAAACACGTTGTAATCTGTATAAATTTATTAAATCATCTTTAGAGCAAAAAGAACCGTCTTCTAAAAATATATTATTATTATCACTAAGTCTTTCCATAATATTACTGTTTATAACAGCAGTTTTGCAAGATAACTGCTAAGTGATTAATTGTTTGGTAGTTGTGTGCTTTCAAGTTACCTCGCAAAACTGGCAACTCGTTAACCGCTATTTTGAAAAACCTCCGCGTTCAAGATCTAACTTGATAATTTCAAAACCTTCTTTTTCGGTTTTAATCTCTTTTTTCTGTGAGAAAATATAACTAAGTGATTTCTCTTGTTTTTCATCAAATCCAATACTGCGGCAAAGGATAGGTAAAGAACCGAACAATCTGTATTGTTCGGTTTCTTTATTTTTTAAAATGAATGGCATTATATTTGGCTTTCCATCCAAGTTAAAATAACTTCCGCATCTTCTTCTTTAAAATCATAATCCGAACCAAATAAAGAAAATAAAGTGTCTTGAGATACAGCTTCTGAACATAAATGATTGTCTAATTCTATTTGAATGTGAGCGGTTACAGAATTGTCTTTTGCCCAAGTTCTTAACATCAAAAAACCTTCTTTTGTGTTACACATATCAATTGCGTTTTCGATAACTTCTAATTTTTCGCTTCTTTCTAATCTGTTCCAGTTTTTTGCTAATTGAGTTTCCATTTTTTTAAGATTTACAAAATAACTTCGTTGTCATTTCTTTAGCAAATATACGTCTTATTCTCTAATTGCCAAATGTTTTTGAAAAATATTTTAATTATTTTCTAATCTTGCGTAAAAAACAGCGGTTAACAATGGTTTTAATCAATTGCGCCAAAGTAGTTTGCGCGTAGGGCGCAACTGAATTAAAGCCATCGAACGTTATAACTTTTTAACGAATTTATCTGAATAATCAACTTCAATTTCAAAGTAGCTTAAATCCTCGTAAAAGAAAGTGTAAATCCAATGCCTTTTCCAATATCCTTCTACATATTTTTCCGGCATCTGTCCGTTTATTCTAAGCCCTGACTGCCTTATTTTCCTTCCTTCATACTCCTGCCATTCAAAAGTATCGACTCTGATAACTTTATCTTTTATTTGTATTTTATCCGCCATAAACTAAGCTTCTATGTCTCTCTTCGTAATATGTAATATAATGATATTCGACTATATTAAGAACATACCAATTATACAAAGCAATTTCTTTTATTTCATCGCATGATTTATTAAAATTATCATGTTGGATTGTATACACTGCTTTCATGACCTAAAATTTAAATCCTGCTCTAATAAACCCGCTTAATCTGTATTCAGGGCTTGCACCGCTGTATAAAAAGTCTTCTCGATAGTCTGCCGTGCCACGTAAGCCAACAAAATACTTTTCACTTACATTGTAATCAATTCCGCTTTCAAAGCCAAATAAAGGATAAGGCTGTGAGCCGCTGTCTTTGTAGCCTCTATTAATTACCCCTAGCCTAATACCTCCGTAATATCTAAATTGTTCAAATAATCCACTTGTAAGGTTTAAACCTAATGCCCCTGAAATATCAAAGTATCCACCTTCGAGAGAATCAAATGTTTGTACTCCAGCTTTAACATATCCGAAATACGATACAAGTTCTATTTCTGCACCGGCATTTATTCCGCCTTCTTTAATAGACGCTGAAGGATCGACATAAACAGAGCCTGTAAAATACTCTTTTTGTCCAAATTGTAACTGTGCGCTTGCTGTCATTCCGATAGCTAATAACGCGATTGTGATAATTTTTTTCATAATTTTTTATGTTATTTTACGGTCTAATAATTTAAATATTTCTTCTTTTGTTTTTGGGCGAAAATTGTCATAATATATCATATCTTGATCTTCGCAGTTTCCATTTTCAGTTACAGATATTAATTTACCTATTTTAATTGTCTTGTCCTTTTGGTCGTTATAAAATAAACCGAAACATCCAATATGCTCTTTTAAATATAATCTGTTAGAATATGCCATGTATTTTTGTGTTTAAAGTTTTTCGTCTATTTGTTTTTTGCAGTCTTCAATTGTTTCTCCAAAGTAGATACATTCATCACAATTATTTAAATTGTAAAATTCATATTTCAGGTTTTTTTGCAATGGAATGTAAACAACGTGATCACTTTTATATATCGCATATCCTTTGTACTCTAGTGCTTTCATGATAAAATTTTTAATGTTGTTGGTTCGTAATACTTTGTTAGTTTCATTCTTGCGTATCGTTCCTTATTCGGGTTGTATTCTCTTATTCCTTGAATCAGGATTAAAAAGTAAAATGCTTTTTTCATACTTTTTTTAAAATAGCCCCCGAAAGGGCTTTATTATTTTTAACTTAATACCTCTTCAATAGAAAAAGAATCATCTCCTTCATTTTCATCTACTGAAATGTGCCCTATTACATCAAAATCGTCATCGAATCCAACTATTTGATTACAATCCCCGAACCATTTAGTAGTTGTTCTATTTTCAAAATTTGTAGCACCTAAAGAAATTAATATTTCTTTAGCTCTTTTTTCTGTTGCTACCGGGTTTGTGTGTGTTGATGAAGTTTTCATAATATTTATTTTTATGTGTTATTATTATGATGTAAAAGTAATACTTATTTTTACACTAGCAACTACTTTTTTTAATTAATCGACGAACTGCACGAAATTTTAACATTTCACTTAAACATTGAAATCTGATTATTTTTAGTTTGCTCTGTAATCCCTCTCATAGTGTCGAAAATAGTTTTACCAGCTACGTAATCGACTAAATTCCTGGCTATTTTATCTTTTCGTTGCTCACCTTTATAACTGCTTAGATCTATTTTATGAAATTCTTGCCACTTTGTCACCTCGTCTTTGCCTTCCATAAAGTTAGATTTTCTTTCAGATAACACATTTGGCAAATTAAAATTTGTCCAATACAAATGCCGTCCCCTTTTTGCTGCTGTAATAAGTGGCTCATAAAATGGCACAACATTTTCAACGCAAAACTTACCTTTAAAGTAATGTTTTAAAAATATAATTTCTTGGTAAAGCATCATGTTTGGATATTCAGGCGTTGTGCTTTCATGTCTTGCAAACCTAGCCCTTGAGTGGGTAGGACAAGGCGGTGAAGTCCAAATAAAATCAAACTCTTTATAATGGCCTAATAAATATTGTGCGCATCCGCAATGATTACCGTATCATTCGGGAATCGTTCCTGATACATTCGTGCTAATTCTGGATCCAATTCAACTGCTGTTACTTCGCAATTATCCCACAATAATCTGTTTCCGCCTAAACAAGCATATAAATTTAATACTTTCATAATATTGTTTTTTCTAATTAAATAAATCCTTCGTCAATTAAATAAGGAAGAGCGTCTTTGTTAAAATACTACCTCACTTTCTTCGTTGTAACTTTCTCCAAACGCATCTAATAAAGATACTTTTGGAATAGTATAATCAATTTGTTCAACTTCTTTAACTTCCGGTTGTTCTTTTTGGTTTTTATAATCTAACCAACTAAATATTTTTTCGTTATGGTCGTCAATGTACCTTCCTGAATCTAAATGATACCTAAAGTCAACACAGCCAACTTCCCCCCAATGCGAAAACTTAACTTTCTGAACGAATATATTTGTTTTCTCTTCCTGAAAATCCCTGTAAACAGTTATACCGTTATCAGTTTTATTATAAAAGTTTGCTGATCCTGCGATATTGTAAAGCGTTGGAACTTCATATTTACCTGTTTCCTTTGATTTAAAAATCTTTGTCGGGTGAGCAACTAAAAAACAATGCACTTGGTTATCTTCGCAAAACGTCGCTAACTTATCCAGACTTTCACCAATGTATTTAGTTTCGTTTTGAGTAAATTTATGCTCTAATTTGTTCCACGCATCAATAACAAACGCATCTATTCCTTTTGTCTTTTTAAGTCTTTTAACGTGCGATAAAATACTATCTAAGGTAAAATCCTTTTCCGGCTTAACAAACCAAAATTTGCCGTCTAAATAGTTTTTGCAGTCGTTTAATTCGTCAATTGATAATCTGCCATCGCCAAACCATTTTTTGCCTGTTAACTTTCTTGCAAGTTTAGAAACGTGTAATCGTGTCGGTTTGTTTTCCGGTGAGTAAAACGCAAATTTCCAACCGTTTTGAATATTTAAAAGCAATGCTATTTGATCTACGAAGTCGGATTTACCGTGTCCTGGTATTCCGGTTACTGTTGTGATATATCCCTTAACAAATCTCAAATGCTTATCAAATTCATTCATTCCGGTTGCAACGCCATTATCTAATCCATTAACATACATATCGTTTATCTCGTTATCTATATCCGAAATGGTAAACACTCCCTCTAAAGGAAAATCTTTTGCGTTGTTAACTGCGTTTTTAATTGAAATGCTGCCTTTGTGCTGAAATAAATCGTTTGCGTCTTTGTATTCGTCAAATTCTAAGTACTTGCAGTTTTCAATTCCTAACCGTTCCGCTAAATCATATCTTAATTTACGCCCTGCAATATCGTTATCAGTTGCGATGTAAAAAGTTTCAACCCCTTCCAACTCATTTATGCAGTTATCTAAGTACACTAAATTATTTGTATTTATGTTTGCGCCATTCGGAACTGAAATAACATTTTCAAAACCACATTCAAAGAAAGTCATTGCATCAATTTCGCCCTCACATATCAAAACCGTTTTAAAGCCTTTTAAGCAATCCAAATTGTAAAATAATAACTCTGAGCCTTTGTGTAATTTAAATGCCTTAGAACCGCTTCTGTACTTCACATTGACCAACTCATCGTTACGGAAGTAGTTAAACTGAATTGTATTTACTTCTTTATTCACTTGTGGCATAAATTCCAACGACTCCGAAATTTTAAAATGCTTTAGCGTGTTTTGTGAAATCCCACGACCTTCAAACCATTTAACTACGTTTTCAGAAAGTTCAGTTTTGTTTTTCCAAATAGGCTTAACATACTCGATTTTTTCAACATGATTAATTAAACCGCCTTTCCAACTACAGTGATGGCAAAACCAAGTACTTTTATCCAAATTTATTGAAAGGCATTTATCTGTTTTCTTTTTTCTGTTATGCGAGCATTGTGGGCAAGTAGTTTGCACCTCTCCCGATGTTTTACTACTTCTTATGTCTATGTTAAAGTCCCTGTAATCCATTATAAGTAAAAGAATTTGTTTTTAACTTCCGGCTTTTGTTCGTCTGTGTTTTGTATTTCGTCTTCCCAGCATTTACCATTTAACCACGTTTGAGGGTTTTTACGGTATTGTTTATCGGGTGTTGACTTAACGTAATTTTCTACTACATCAAGTATCTTTTCAATTTCAGCATCAGTTAATTTTAAAAACTTCCCTTTGCATTTATCTAAATCAACTTTCTTTTTATACAAATCCCAAAACAAAATAAATTGTTCTTCTTTTGTTGGTTTATTGTCTATAGTTTCTTGTTTATCTATACTACTATTGCTTTGCCCCGTGCTATTGATTTGCTTTGCCGCGTGCTTTACTATTGCTTTGTCTAGTGCTTTACCGTTTTTTGGCAAAGCACATACTAAGCTAATTATATTTGCAGAGTATTGATTTTTACTTTTTTGAACCATTTTAATAAACCCCCAGTCTACTATATCATTAAGATATTTAGTATATGTCTGGTGCTTCTTTATTCCTATTGCATCCATTGCCATTTGAGTAGGGAAGCCGAATTTATCGCGCCATCCTAAACGGTTACAATGTTCAATAGCAAAAAAGTAAATTGCTGAGTGGTTCGGAGTTATTTTCTCCGGATTTTCAAAGCACCAATCGAACCACGCTCTTGAAAGTTCGTAGCCGTTCATTATCTTTGTTTTATATTATTCCAACAAATACCACAAAAGTAAGCTAACGCCTTTTCAGGATAGCGCATTTTATTACAAGCCTTTTCCATTGCATCAGAAACAACTTCTATATCTAACTCTTTTAAAAAAGTCTTTACAGAAATTCTGAATTTATTACTAAAGCATGAATCATTAAAAATATTATTAAATAGCACTTCTACTGTATTAATATCGTTTTCAATTTGTTCTTTTTCTAAAGAAAGTATTTTTTGATATTCTTTATACTGTTGTAATGCAATTCTTTTACCTTCTGATTTTTCTAAAATAGTTTTAGGAATAGAAGTAAGTTCGTTTCCTGCTTTACCTCTATTGCAATCAAAGCAAGCTGTAACTAAATTATCAATATGATTAGTCCCCTTTTTGCAAACCGGAATTAAATGATCGATTTCTAAAGGAACTTTCGGAGGTTTTGCAGAACAATATTGGCAAGTAAATGAATCTCTTTTAAAAACTTCAAAACGCAGTTTTTTACTAATCGGTTTTCTTTCTGGCTTATCCATTAGAACCTCCTTTCAATTTGTGTTGAATAGATAAAAGAGCGCCGATTAAATCAAATACTTGATTTTTAGTTAGAGTTACATCTTCAGTTAATCCTTCGATGTTTGTAATTTGAAATGTTACTTCTTTTTTTGTAGTTAAAAAGAATTCTAAATAGGTATCTTGAGTACCCAATTCAATAAATTTGTAAATCATAGTGTAGTGTATTAAATTAAAAAATCCCATCAAGTCGGCGGTATTGTGAGATGCGCTTTCCTGATAGGATTATTATAATTTTTTCCGATATGTTGATAATGCATCTCACCTCATTACAAAAGCAAATATAGTTATTATTTTGTTACCTGCAAAGATTTATTTAGAATTTTTACTTCTTTTTGTATTTCTTTTAATTTGTCAATAGTCCAAACTTTTACAAACTGTTTGTCAATCTCTGCAAGTTTAACAAGCGCATTGTATCTTTCTTCTCCTATTCGTTTAGGAAGGTTTAAAGAGTAGTTTTCAAAGTTACCGTTTAGATACAAATTACATTTTTCACATTGTCCGTTTATGTTATCAAAATTAAATTTAAGCGTTTCAAATGATCCGGAAGCGTAAAAATGCCCAGCTTGAAAACTATCTTTCCAATTATCACCGCACGAAATACAAGGCTTTCCTTTGTCGCGATTACGGATATATTTGTGAACAATCGTCTTAGTACTTAAAATCATTCGTTTAAGCGCGTTTCTTTCCTTTCGTTCATCATATAACGAAGTGAGTTGTAATCGTGGAGCAGAGGCTTTT
>Ga0105252_10000334_pt1 | contig 35137 bp, 39 predicted proteins | sample EasRivMeERMZT100_FD_89675 | JGI IMG/M metagenome (GOLD analysis project Ga0105252, IMG submission 89675) | Soil microbial communities from meander-bound floodplain in the East River, Colorado, USA - East River MetaG ERMZT100 | ecosystem: Environmental > Terrestrial > Soil > Floodplain | place... | reverse complement strand
CAACTCTTTCGTACATATTACAAGGCTTTAACTAAGGAATATCTAGAAGCCTTCTGGACTTACACTGAACAGTACGTGTATCATATGCAAACTGTTCCAGCTATCAGACATATCAATGGCTATAAGTGTAAGTCCTGTAAGTTCAGAGAACCTTGCATGTTTAGCCTTCGTGGTTTCGATATTCGGAACATGATTCAATCGAATTACGTTCACGTACCGAGGAACCATGACTACAGGAAATTCACCGAGATTGCCAGAAAGAACCCCGATCGAAACAATGCAGATCATGAGAGCAAAGATATACCCGCTGGACGGATCACCATTGATTTCTTTGCTAGTAAATGAGAATAACAGCAAAGGGTTCTATCGAATCACGGAAAAACTTGTTAATGGCGTGACAATTATTGAACATGAGGTAAACATCAGTTATGTCGTTGAAACTACAGACACTGGATGAAATCCAGCTTTACCTAAAACTTCTATTATATGGACCACAAGGCATCGGAAAGACTTATTGGACAGCGGAGAATTGTCCTAAGCCTGCTGTATGGCTTGATTTTGAAAGAAGCTCAGACACCATCCTCTCGAATAGAGATGTTTTCAAGTCAGAGGATTTCAAGATCATCCAGATTACGGCCAGTCAAAATCCAAAAGAAGTAGAAGATTTCTGTAAGAACATTGAGAAGTCGGGATTCAAGACTATCGTTTTTGATACCATGACTATGAGTCAAGTGTTCCAATTGGATCACTGGATGCAGCATGATAGCAAGAGCAAGAATAGTTCTCCCACTCAACCGGATTATCGTGAATCTACTACGATCTTCCAACGCCTGTTCTACAGATTGCAACATGCCAATGTGAATGTTGTTTTGATTGCTCATGAGCGAGAGAATTGGACAGGAGAAGGTGCAGAACGACGAAAGACTTCTGTTGTTCCTTCTGTTACTCCTGCTTTACATGATGCTGTTACTCAGTTAGTTTCCGGTGTTTTTAGACTGAGCAAGAAGAATGGCAAGTACGTAATGCTTACGGAAACAAAGGGTTTGTACATTGCCAAGAATCGGTATGGAATTACTGATACTGAAGTTATTGATCCAACATGGAATACATTCTTGAAAGGAATGACAAATGCTTGACCTTGATCTTGGTGGAGTTGCTTCCGCAGGGAAACCTCTACCAGAAGGTGATTACGAATTCCTGATTGTTGATGCAACTGTTCAGAAGTCAAAGGATGGGAATTCACACAACTTGAAGCTGAAGCTTGAAGTTTCCAGCGATGAAGAAGCTGGCCGACCTCACTCGGAGAATCTCAATCTTCAAAAGAGCACTCGTCCATTTGTTAAGGCATTTGTGACAGCTCTTTGGGGAGTCGAAGATGATGAGGTTGATAATGTCCAATTCAACTTTGACGACAGCGATGATACCCAAGAAATCTTCGATAAAGGTGGAGCGATCACTGTAGAAGGTATCAATGGGGCGCCACTCATCAATCAGTCAATTGGTGGGACTATTAAGCACGTGACGTCTGATGGAAGGACTTACGGAAACGTAATCGCCTGGTATCACGTCTAAACAATCGAAAGGGAGTACCTGAACCAAAAGCAATATCAGGTACTCCCTTTCTTTTGGGATGGGCTATGGATGATCTAGAAAGATTCCTAGAGTTTCTATACGGGGAATCTGAAGGGTATGTATACGTAGCAACGAAAGATACCTTAGCTACTAATCAGGAGTGGAACCAATCTTTCTTTCAATGGCCTACAGCCAAAGATAACATCTACAACTACATAACCCGACAGCAGGAAGAAAGGGATGTTTATGTAGCACCAGCTTTATTCAAGGGTAAGAATTCTCTAAAGTCTAGTGTGCAGGGAACTAACGTACTTTGGGTTGAGTTCGATGGACAGCAGCAAATAGATTTCCAAGATTTGCCGCATCCAGATTGTATTGTTCAAACGTCAGTCGATACTCATCTTCATTGCTACTGGAAGATTGATTACCTAGATAATACAGATACGATAGATGGTTTAAACCGTCGGTTGACACATTATCTAGAGGCGGATGCTTCCGGGTTTGATGCGAACCAAGTTCTCAGACCTCCGTTGAGTAAGAACTGGAAACATCAGGGTTTACCAGTAACTCTCAAACATCTAATCGACGAACCAGTTAAGCACAGCTTCGATTCTTTTGAAGCGGCTCCCGAACCTGTAGCAAAAGTCATCCGTCTTAATCAACAGATGCTTTTGCCTGTCGAAGAATTGTTAAAGACTCTCCCTCTGCACGCCACTTTGAAAAAGCGGGTTATTTCAGAGATAGTAGTGCATCCCCATCGTTCTTCATTTTTAATGAAGATTGCTCATGAGCTAGCGGAAGAAGGGTGTAATCATTTACAGATCGTTAGTCTACTAGATTATGTCGATGATCGTATTAAAAAGTTCGAAGGAAGGAGAGACAAATTAACACGTCTAAGCGAGTTGGCATCCGTCGCTTTGCTTCACGTTTCCGTCGAGGAGGGACTACAGCTTTATTCCCCCTTAGATATCCTGAATCACAAGGAAACGATGGAGTGGATTATTCCGAATTGGCTGCACAAATCTGGCTTTGTAATCTTAACAGGCGCACCAGGAGTTGGGAAAACGAGCCTTGCTTTACAGATTATGAAACATCTTGCCAATGCGGAGAGTATTTTCTCAAAGGAAGTCCTGACAGAGACAAAGATTCTATTCTTGTCGTTAGAAATGAGTCAGTACGAGTTAAAGTACTTCCTCGTACACATGAACAAGGAATTCAAGAACAACCAGAAATGGGAGGAGAAAGTCAGGGTACTGGATGAAGATAGACCGCTTCTCGATTATGAGAGTATTATTGCCGATTATTGTCCTGACGTTGTATTCATTGATAGCCTTACTGAGTTGGCCACGGAAGAATTAAAGGAGACAGAGGCAAGAGCAATTACTAGATGGATACGCAAGTTACGTAAGAGGTACAAATGCGCGTTCGTTGTTATCCACCACAACCGGAAAGAGTCTGGGCTCAAATTCAAAGAGACGAAACTTACTGGTGTTTACGGTTCGTTTATATTCGGCAAAGATGCAGAAACCATCCTCAATCTCGATAGGGATGATGTATCTGGCGATATAGCTCTTTATAGTTTGAAAGCTAGATTCGATAAGAAGTTCATGATTGATTTAGTGCAGAACGAAAATCTAATCTTCGCAGTTAAGGAGGTGGGTAATGATAGTAAACAAGCTGGAACAACTGGACGAGGTACTCTCAGTCTTAATCTCGAATCCGAATAGTCCTATTGCTATTGATACTGAAACTAACATAACGGATATACTTGCTGATCGGTATTGCATGGGAGTATCTATAGCGCAGGGTACTAATTACTGGTATATTCCTGTAGGTCATAAAAACACAATTCTTGGACCACAGGAGAACATTCCCTATATACCGGTTGAATTCTTTGAGAAGTTAAAGCATCACATTATCGTAATGCACAATGCGAAGTTCGACCTACAGGTGCTGCATAAGCTAGGTTTCAAAGACAGGTATGAAACCATCTTCGATACATTATTAATGCATCATTACATTGATGAGGAATCGGAATTTAAGCAGCACGACCTAGAATATCTATCTAAGAAATTCTGCACAGTCGCTAAAAATGCACCCTTACAAAAAGCTCTGTTACATGACTGGGACAACTCACTCATTCACCCTATGAGTGTTTATGCTCAAGAAGATGCGATAGCTACGCTTCAACTTGAAACAGTATTAAGTCAATGGTTTGATCCCTACAGGGATGCGTGGTTTAATTTCGATAGAGACTTCATGTATCTTTTGATGGATATGGAAATGAAGGGACTCCGACTAGATAAAGAGGAGTGTAAAAAGAATGAACAACTCTGTAGGACCAGGATGGCAGAGATCAAAGCAGAGGTTGGGTGGGACATTGGATCAACTAATCTCCTCAAACAAAAACTATTCGGAGAGTCTCCAAAGGGGTATGGACTCCGCCCCTTATCTTCTACTGACAAAGGAAAACCACAGATCAATACAAATTTCTTGGAGAAAACGAATCACCCTATCTGCGGACTTATACTGGAATACAGACGATGCCAAAAGATGGCATCTTCTTATTTCCAGAATTATCTTACCCTTGTCGGGTCCGGTGATAGACTCTATCCGAGCTTCAAACAAGCTGGAACAGTTACTGGTAGATTATCATGTGAAAACCCTAATCTCCAACAAGTACCTAGAGATTCTGACGTCAAGAAAATGTTCCTACCCGAAGAAGGATTGCAGCTGTGGGAGATTGATTTCCGAAACCTCGAAATGAGAATGGCAGCAGTATATAGTAATTGTCAGCCACTATTGGAGGTATTTGAGAATGAGGGAGACGTACACCAAACGGTTGCAGATAAGCTCGGGATATCGAGACAGGTTTCCAAAATCGTCAACTTCCTACTCATATATGGTGGTGGGGCAGAAGCTTTGTCTTTTCAAGCAAACATCCCGATCAGCAAGGCAAAGGGAATCTATTCAGATTACAGAAAACAGTATCCTGAGCTATTTCATCATATGGACAAGTGTACGGCGATTGCTGAAAGCAAGGGAGAGATCCGCTTGTTTAGTGGTAGACGACGGCATTTTAAATATCAATCCGAATGTCGTAAAGCTTTCAACTCAGTTATCCAAGGTGGGGCTTTCGAGCTTGTCAAAAGAGGGATGCTTCATCTTGAAAAAGCCGGTGTCGATATGCGGAATCAAGTTCACGACTCTGTATGGATTAATGCTCATAATGAGGGAGAAGTACAAGAGGCGGCCCACATTATGTCTGATTGGACGAAATCAGATTTTGGTTTACATTTCTCAGTAGATATCAAGAGGCTACGATGAGTTTATCTTCTGAACAACAAGCCACAATTATTGAATCCACCGTTGAATCAATAATGAAGCAATACGTTCTTCCCCATATAGGTAGAGAGGTACGAGAGAATATACGAGAGGTAGTATTTGATTGTCTCAAATACCTATATGCTGACGAAATTCGTGAGCAAGTAAAACAGATCGTTACAGCAGGATTCTTAAATAAACTCGATATACAAGTCACAATGAAAGAGTAACGATGAATAAAGATTTTGGACTCAATGAGCCACAAGATTTACGACGACTGGCTTGTGAAGATTGCGGTATGATGGATGCATCCGTTCGAAAAAATTATGATGAAATAGGATATACACTTTGCGACGATTGTTATGATCGTATACATGGAGAGGATGATTAATGTTCTTCGTAATCGACTTTGAGACAAGCAGTTTACTTCCGTGGGAAGGCCAACCGTTAACGGTTGGTATTGTTCCTGTCAACCAATATGGGGAGATTCTAGAAGAAAGCAATCACCTGTATGTTGAATTTCCTGTGACTGAGCCAGATTGGCACTTACCTGCTAATTTAACTGAAACTGAGCGCTGGTGGTTGAATCTTAAGAATTCAGATGTAGAAGGAGATAATATTGCATTTGAATCTGCTTGGTATAGAGAATCTGATTTCAATAAGTCTTTTGAAGCTTGCGTACTAGAAATTACTGATTACTTCATGGAGATTGAGCCAGACTATAATCAACGATTCATCTGCGCTAATCCAGTAGCCTTCGATAAGATGTGGTTAGATAATATATATTCCATGAGGATTGAAGTTCCCCCATATCATTATCGCAGTCTATGTCTTAGATCTATGCGCTATGGATTAGAGTATGGACAAAATCCTGTTTTTGGTTCTAGCCGTGAAGATCATGAACCATTGATTCCTCATCATGCTTTACACGATGCTAGAGCAGAAGCATACGATCTGAAATTCCTCATGTCATGGAGTAAAAATACTCACTTTCTTCTGATGCAAGAAGATGAAGAAGATGTTGTACGCTAATATTCTCGATGCATTAGATGACGGATATCATTACTTCCTACAGGGTATTACTGGGAACTATACACACAGCATGTGGAAAAACAAAAGAGCCGCCGAAGCAGCTCTAGAAATAGTCAACAATAATCCACGAAGGAACTTTTTTACACCGTTAGTACTTATTAGTCATCAGGACCTATGACAAAGATATTGGGAATAGACCCAGGACGACATACTGGTTGGGCAAGGATCTCTGTTTCACCGGAAAAGCGAATGATCGTTCACGATTTCGGTGTGACAATGGATCTTCAATTAATCGAACTTTCGGATCATATTCGGGATTCTGATCTAGTTGTTTCTGAGTCTTTTTTAGTTCGGCCAAGAGAAGCAAGAAAAGGCGCCTTTGACTATGACCCGATGGAAACTCCTCAGGTGATAGGAGCTTTGAAACTTCAATGCCGTTTATGCGGCACGCCAATTGTCGAGCAAAGTCCAAGCGTGAAACCTGTCGGGTATGGATTTGCACGGCAGAAATATGTACGGGGAAAAAAGGGGACTCACGCAATGGATGCTCTTGCTCACGCGGCTTATTATGCCGTGAAACATTTACAGTCAAAGCCTCTCGGACTTTAATGCGTCGTCTATCCTCCGGGGTAGTTCCTCCCCAGATACCTTCTGTTTCCCAATTCTCTAGGGCTACTTCTAAACATTCATCCCTAGCTAAGCATCTATTACAGATCATCTTAGCATAAGCTACTTTACCTAAGTGGTCAATATCAGGGTAAAAAACAGCCAATGGAATTTCATTGTCTAAGCAGTACTTATGCCCGAGGACTTTGCGTTTCACACTATGCTAATTGTACCACGTTCCATAGTTGGTGCCTATATGGGCGACCACTGTTTTTGGCTATGGTTCGGCGATACCTGGCAGGACAAAGCTTAAAAAACCTTTCAGGCTCAATTCTAAGGTAGCTAGAAGCTCACACAATCAACGTTCCATGCAATCTGGAGTGCTAATGTGTTACCCCTGCTCACAGGTGTTATAACGCTGTTGAACGCTGGTATAACGCCGTTATTGAATTCACGATTTAGACTTATACAAAGAAAAAAGCCCCTGTTCTAATGAGCAGGGGCTTTTTCTGTTCACACTATCCCATCAGCGATTGGGCCTTTTCCATAGCTTTTTGAGCATCTTTGGTTTCAAAGACAACTTCATCGTCTGACAGTCGCTTAATTCGGAAGGTAGCATCTTCTCCACGCATGGAAGGATACAGTTTATATCCAGCACCTTGCAATCCAGTACCTTGTTCTTCATCACCATTAATGTCATCAAAGCGCTTCTGGATTTCTTTCAATACTCCATAAGCAGCAGTTGTTCTTTGACCTTCATTAACTTCGTCATAGGGAAGTCCTGCGCCTACACGACCAGATAAAATCTTCTCAGTGAAACTACCCTTGCTGCTCTTATCAAATACAGGAAGCTTACTTAATGCATCACCTAATTTAGGTACATCTTCTAATGGACGTACAGGGGGAAGGAAAGCATCCTTTAGATAATCCCCTGTTGATTCAATCGGTTGGTCATTGAAGTAAGAACGTCCACCGGCTCGCTCATAAATTCCCTTTATGAAAGGGTTAGTTTGAGAAGCAATGTTCTGAGCAAACTCCTTAACATTTCCGATATTTGAATTACGCTTTAATAGATCTGTAGGTAGGAACTGACCACCTAAGAGACTGAAGTTACCTTCTTCATCTTCATCAGATAGACGAGCATAACCAATGTCACGTTGATATTGAGGAGTTAACATATCTTCATATGTTTGATCTTGTCCATCATCTAAGAAAATTCGATTCGTCTTAGAGAATTGGCTAGGATGAAGGAACATACTTTCAATCAACGCAGGCATTGCCTTACGAGTATAGGTATAGAAAGGAATGGCCCTCTTTAAGTATCTCTGCTCTATTCCAGTTAATGCTCCGTAGTCGAATAGATACTTGTTAACTCGGAATGTAGATGCATCAATAGCTCGCTTTAATGCACGATCTGCATTTTTAACTTCACCTGCTGCTTTGGGCAATTCTTCCCGCATAGCATGAAGGAAGTGAGTAAATCTAAAAAGGTCTTCTCTAGCTCCAGATGCTCTACGAGCTACGTTACCAATTCCTGTAGGATGTTTTGCCAAATCTAATGCAGCTGCTCCAACTCTATCGGGTCGTAAGGAAGCTTGCCCGCCTTGACTTAAAAGATCCACATTTTGATGACCGCCAGATGAAGCGTTCTCACGGAAGATATTTCGCATTTGATCAAAGGTGAAGTTGCGTCCACCGATATTTCGAATAGCACCTGGATTGTTTCTAGCCGCTAGATCCCATTGCTTCAAGTAAGCAATATCCTTAGAACGAACTCCATCAATCCATGACATGAAAATGTCACCAATAGAGTTACGAATATGGAAACCAGGCCAGGGAATAGTAGCAGCAGTCTTGAAGTATCGAGTCCAGGTATCAAACATTCTAATTAACCCTTGCATGTGCTCAGGCTTCTTAGAGAGATCATTGAATGCTTTGTAGATATTATCTATATCTCTAGGCAGATACCAAGCATCACCTGGACGAGTCATACCTAATTTATCCTGTAGGTCCTTAGGTAGATTTCCATGCTCATATTGCTTGATGAGTCGCATTTGATCCTTGAGCCTATCAGTAATCTGATTGCCCATTACACCGTAATTATCTAAGAGATCCTGTTGGAACCATGCCTTAGTTAACTTACGATTAGAACCAAGCTTCCTATACAATAAAGCTCTAAAAGCATCCTTCTCAGGACGTAATCCAGCTGCAATAGCATCTTCCATTAAATTAGGATTAAGCTGAGCAGGACCACCAGCAGCAGATGCTTTGAGATATTTTGTAGAACCTTCCTTGAATTCCTTCAATTTATCTCGAACACCAGGACGCTTATAGAAATTGTGCACGTAGTTTTGTGCCTGAATAGAATTGCCGGAACGAACTCCTGCATCTACTTCCATTTGATATAAACGCTTATAGGCATCTACAACGAAATCTTGTGCTTCTTGCATTCTAGGATCAGCAGCAGGAATACCCTTGAGAATATTTGTATGAATTGTTTCACGTTCTGCTTTAGTTAAGCCTCTAGCAACTTTAATGGTCTTCATTTTGCGAGTGGCAACATCCCATACTCTCGCCTTACCATTCACCATATCAGTTACTTCACGGTGAAATTCCTCATAATGCTTTAGTCCTAATGAACGAACTCGTTGAGCTACTTGTGGAGTACGACCTACAAAGGTATCTCCATACTTTACGTCCTTAAGTAATGCTCCGCCTCTTTCAAGTCTGTGGGCTTTTAATCCAGCATAACCTTTTCCAAGACGAGCCATTTTGAATGTCTTACCACCGACTCGAATACCAGGAACATTTAGAGCCTGACCTAAGAGTTTATTATAGACATGATTCTGAATATCCAGAGTAACACCGTTAAGCCTACTCTTTACAGTTGTTGCGGCAGTATCAACATTCTGTAGGAGAGTCTTACCTGGATTCCTCATGTAATCTAATAGAACAGATTCAATATCATTGTAAGTATGTGCAGATCGAGACTTCTTACTCAAATCCAATAATTCATCTAAGAATTCACCAAACATGGGATTCTGCGCACGCATTTGAGCAAACTGTGCTCTTGTTGGAATGTTGCCCGCATTAATGTCATCAACGAAATATCGAATGAGGTTATCAGTATCCGAAGTTAGATGCCTACGAACATCAATACCTACGTTGTTTGCAACAGCGAAAGGTGATTGGTTATGTCCAACAAGCTTACCTTTATTAGCTCCACCGCCAGATTGAAACATTACGTCATCAATGGCTTTGTCTACTGCTTCATCAACAGCAGTATATCCTTGCTTAGGAGCGGGTGCGTGAGTAATTGCGCCAGTTACCGGGTCTTTTATCTGACCCCTTAATCTAGGCGTAGACCTAAAAGCCGATTGTAAACCTGCATCATCAATGCCTTCACGTACAGCATCCTTAGCTAACTGCCTGTAGGCATCACTAGCAAAATCTACTACTTCATCACCGTACTTAAGAGAACCTATAGCCTTTCCACCAACAACATTAGTAGGATCAAGAACTACTTCACCGGCTAAGCCTAATCCCCGCTTAGCCCAAGTATTTACCCAACCTGATTCATTACCTGGTTCCAACCATTTATCGGCAACCATTCCAGGTAAACCACTTACTGCTGCATTGAAAGCATTTTGTAAGAAACCTGAATTTTCAGGATTCTCCTGAGTATAGGATTCAATTACATCACCATATCCAGTTTTTGTATCACCTTTAATTCCTGTCCAAAGACCTTTAGCCGCAGCTTGTAATTGACCGCCTATTCCTTCACCAGCACTATAGGCATCTTGCTGATTCTTCATTGCAGAGAATTCAGCATAAGCAGGACGAGAAATTAAGTCAAGAGCTAATCCACCTAATTTGAGCGGAGCTTGAATATTAGCTCCAATAAGAGCTTCATCAATAGGACCTAACGCTCTACCTACAGGGCCAGGAATTTCCCAAACATTGGGCATATCTACGCCCATGAAACTCTTATTTCCGCCGGCTTCTGTAACTAGATCAACTGCGTCCTGAGACATATTACCTAGGACTTTAGGATCAGCTGTAGTCTTAGGTTTTCCTCCACTAGATCCAGGCTTATTCATTGCCTCGATCTTATCTGCAACTAACTTCTGCATGTACTGGTTTCTAATATTAATTAACCTAGATGCCATGTCTATGTTATTAACGCTATCTGGCGTAGGCTGTGCAAGATGACCAGTATATTGGCCTAAACGGCGATTGAATTCCTTGGCAAAATCTACTTGACTAGCCATTGTAGTTAGTTGTTGACTTAGTTCCTAATTCTTGCTTAGTAGTAACAGCATTCCATTTTGGATCATACTTAGTAAGGAACTCTAGAATTTTCTTCCATTGCTCGCTCTGAACTTTTTGAGCCTCACCATAAGCATAATTTAAATCTAATCCACCACCTGTTGGTGTAGAAGCTCCTCTAGGAACTATTCCAGTTCTACCCAAAGGAAATCCTGTAGGTCCAGCATTAATTGCTTCGGTAGCAGCATTTTGAGCTTTTGTTAAAGCACTACTAGTATCGTCTCCTGCATTATAATATTGACGAATTAAATCTTTAGTAGTTCCTTCTGGAAGTTCACCAAATGCCGCAACAAAATCAGGATTTTGCATTAATTGAGTTTCATCAGCTGTCATAGCAATCTTAGGAATACCTGTTGCTCCACCACTAGATGAATCACTTCCAGCGGCTTTCATCTTAGCTAATTGAACCTGACGCATGAAATCAGTTGCAGCGTCTTCTCTACCAATTTCCGTGTTGTACTTATTACCTAAGAAATCAAGTAAGGCTTGTTCACCAGCATCAATACCGGACTGAGGACCGATCCATTGTTTAGGAGTTAATAAACCTTCACGAGCTTGAGCACCTAAATTACCGCCATAGAACTGAGCCATTTCTCCTAGCTTAGTCATAAAGCTAGTATCTGTAGCTTGATTCGCAGCCGATACTTGATTCAGGTAATTAGCATCAGTCGCAGCTTGTTGACCCTGTGTAGAAGCTCCTGTTTGAATACCAATGTTTTGTCCATTAGCTGCAAGTTCGCCAGCTAGAGCAGTATTGTATTGATTTCTAGTAGCATCAGCTTGACCATAGTTAGCTACTACATCACCAATAGCTCCCTGAAATTGCTGTTGAGCATCTGATCCAGCTTGACCTAAGCGATTACCTAATTGATTCAAATACTCCTGACTGTAGGGAGAAATCCATTGACCAGGAATATCCGGTTGTCCAGCTAATGCACGAATTTCTGCTTCAAGCTGAGCAAGAGTTCCATTTGGGCCTTGACCAGCTAAATTAGGATCAAGGTCATAACTAGTTAATCCTAAACTAGCACTAGGCTTCGCATGAAGTTTATCAAGACGATCCCGTTCTGCTTCTAATCGCATAATTGCCTGATTAGGAGTACCGATTTGAGTAGGACGAGGAGTCTGCTGATTTAAGACCATGTTAGGAATAGCATTGCTCAATGGAGCAGTAGCGTTTGCATTATTCCTAGCTTGCCACAATTTATAATTAGTAGACTGTTCAATTGGTTTCATGGTGGTAGTAGAAGTAGGCAAAGTAGGAGAAGTATAGGGAGCATTACCTTGTGCTCTCCAACTACCTTCAAGAGCTTTCCTAAGTGCATCAGAATTCTGTGTAGATTGTGTATTGCGAGGATTGCCAACTGTACCTACAGGCGGAGTTGAATCTCTTTTCGCAGCCGCTTGAATAAGCATACTCTTAGTATTAGCAGGAGAAATCAACTGCTGATAGAAGGGTGCCTTACTATAAAGCTGTTCGAGATATCTCTGTAGTTGCTCATTAGATGCTTGACCAATATTGGTGGGCATGATTACCTCGGCAGTAGACTATTGATTTTGAAGCCCATTTCGTCATTGATTCTCTGACGAGCAATGTTAGCTAAACGATCATTAAGACTTTGACCAGCTTGTGCTCTTTGTTCATCAAGAGCAGAACCCAGTTGAGTTTGTTGACCTAGATTCACTCCTGAATGAATCATGCCAGAACTAGCCATAGAATCAGCAAGACTAGCTCGGCTTCTTAATCCAAGCGCAGCAATATCCCTTAATCTATTTGCATGTCCAGTACGTGCTCTATTTGCCTCGTAATCATACCAGGCACTCTTTGAGCCTAAAGTATCTAGAAGTGTTGCGAAATCATCAACGCCTGGCACGTTTCATCAGCCTTTCCTTAGACGCCTTAATTAAGTCCGAACGAGTCATCTGGGTCTTCTTATTTGTTGGGCTATGAAAACCGGCTCTATATACGTTCTTTCCTCGGGACAGTATACCTTGAGTTGAACGTGAGTCAACCGGACGATTTAATCTTGAAAAGATAGATCTATCGTTCATGTAAACCATCCCTCATTAATACATATGTTTCTAAGATTACCTCGTTGAACATCATTCATGCCTCCGCCACTAAAATGAGCTGCAAAAGCATAATAACCAGTAGCATCATAATTATTCTTAGTATCTCTACCTACCACTATAAGTCCAAGACCCCATTGATAGCGGACACCATAATTACCTCGACTTATTTGGTGATTAGCAAAAGGAAGGCCGTTTCTCCAAATATATAGAGCACTATCATTAGGAGGAAAATAAAGCTCAAATAAATTCCAAGTATTATAGGGAACAGGAGCAATTTCTTCTACTGTTTTAGCAGCTGCTTTAGATTCTTGAACAGTATATCCAAAGAGATTAGACCCTCCGCCTATATTCATGCCTACATCAACATCGGTACTATTACTAATTTGCTTGGACATTATATTGCCCAAAGTGGCATAATCTCCTGACGGTGATTTACTAGGACGCATCATCACTAGAAATGTATATCCTAGACTAAAATAGCTAGAAAATACATCCCCACTGACACCATAATTCAGACTAGCTGGGTCACCAAATTTAGGATAATTAATACCATCTGGTCCCATTGTGAAAGTAGATACAGGACTAACACCACTTATTCCCATATCGAGAAGTATAGAACCACGACCTTGAACTACATGGTCAGCTACGTCTGCCTGAGTAAAATGCCATAAAGTAAGTGGATTAAGTGAAAGAAGATAATCTACTGCTTCAGTAGAAGTAGTAGGAGGATAAACGGGAGGAGGAATAGGAATTGGAGAACGAGTTAAATCAAAATAATGACTCCAATAATCTACTTCATCTTGATCGGCGGGTTCTCCACGAAATATAGCCATTCCAACACAAGCATCTGGTATTTGTCCCGCAAAGGACATATCAGTACGGAAACGACCTGCATCAAATCCGTAATGAAAGAACCTGTAGAGACCATTAATTTGAGTATTAAGCTTGTAGGCATTATAATCATTTCTTATACCTACATCATATACTTCCGCATCAAAGGTATTTCCATAAATAGGATCAATATAATCTACAGGATTTCCTTGATGCACTCCACCTACCCACCAAGCACCACCGCCATTATTGTTATCAACAGTCATTATAACAGTTTTACCCAAAATTGAATCAGGTCTAACTGTAGCTAAGTGAGTATAGGCATTTTCAGTCCACAACTCCAAATAGTTTTCAAATTGATCGGGAGAGAAACCCATGTCCCAGTCATCAATTTGTCTACCATAATAGGGATTAAGAACTATATCAAAGGCCCCTTGATAAGATAGAGTAGGTCCTACTTGAAAAGCATTTGTTTCAAAATAGGCATTGGTATATCCTCCATTTTCAGGTATATAATCTCCATCACCTACAGCAAATAAGAGAGTATAAGGATTACCAACAATACTTCCATCAAAATGAGCTGTTTCAAATTGAGCTTGTTTCCAAAACCATAAGCCACCTATACCTATAGTTATAGGTGCTTCATTCCAAGTAATTACAGCTAAATCCCAGAATGGTCCAGCAGTTCCCTCATTTTTAAGAAGAAAGCCACCATCCCAATTACGCCAATCGTACAGAATAAATGGCTGTCGCAATCCTTGTTGTTTACCTGCTAAACCAACGCCACCAGTTCTTTTTGGTGGACCAGGTAAAGGTGTAGTAGGTGGCTGAGTTCTAATACCGCCTATCAACAAAGAATCGTTATTTTGACTATTAGGAACACAGAAGAAATTATTGTCTGCTGTATAAAGTCCATGAACGAACACATCACTAGAGAAAGGATTACTGGTAAATCCAAAGTTAGCATAATAACTGGTACTTAATTTAGTTAATATATCTATCTCAGCAAAGGTTCTAAATGTAGAATCTCCTCTTGGAACAACTAATACTTTCTGACCATTCGTCATAAGACAGGAAGATTTATTAGAACCAGCCGAGCTATAATTAGCTACGTTCCCTATTATATAAGCTCGTGGTTCACTAGTATCTACATATAATACACCAGGAGCGTTGTAAGGACTAGCCCAAACATCCCCATTATAATCTACAATCATATCCGTATAGATGTATGAAACAGATTCTTGAAATCCACTTCGAGTTATTGTATCAGTTGCTGAATCAACTCTAATTAAAGGGCCTCCAAGAGTACCTGTAGGAACACACCAACCGCATCCAGAATTATCTTCATATCCAGCTAGCCATAAATTATTATTGTTCCAACCAGATGCAGTTATATCTATCATAGTTCCCGCAAATGTATTCAAATCAATTTTGAACATATAATAAACATTATTATAAGTATAAGCAGATACATAAAGATGATTTCCAACAGCTACAGAAAAGCCTTGACCAAAGAAATTAGGAATACCTATAAAAGTACCTGTAGTTACATCTCCATTCCAAGAATCAAAATTCAGTTGATTTATGCCAGTTACAAGCTTTCTGGTTATAGTTTTTCCACTTAAATTAACCTCTAACACATAAAACTTACTATAGTAATTCTGGAAATTACCAGGACCTTTGGGCTGACCTACAGGTACAAAGTAGGAATGTGAAAGATAGGCTGCATAGAAATAATATATTTTGTTCTTCTGAGGAGAAAAACAAGGCTTGGAGGCTGCAATAGTTACACCAGAGAAGTTCTGATTAACTGCATTATGAGGATTATTCGTATATGTGAAATCAGATTGTAAGGGCAGATTAGAAGGATCACCTGGATATGGATTAGCACCAGCGTAGGTTTCCATTGTAGCGCCCAATGGATCTCTACAATTAACCCGCAGTAATTTTGTATATACTGATCTTGGAAGGGCTACCAATTCATCAGAAATAGAGTCTTTTACACCAGGCCAAAAAGCAGCTGTTCCATTTAAAAAATCATTGCAGCCCATTGTGGACTTCCAAAAGCCCCACATTGTATATGGCCAATCATCAGTTACAGGCACTATGCTTCCTCCAAAAAGCAGCTAAAATTCCAGGCATTGTAGTTAGTCAACCCATTGAATTGAATATGAATTCTATCTCCACGTACAAAATCTACCACTATAGGATAGTATTGAAAGACGAATGGACCCGTTGCTACACCTGCTGTAAATGCATAATCTATTCCGTCATTCTTGTAGATGTTAACAACAATTCTTTCAACCCCCTTAACTCCTACCCAACCCCATCTAAATCCACCTGTACGTGGGGCTACCCAATAAGGAAAAATAGCTGTTTCATTATTAATATTTCCAGGCCAACTCCATTCAGCCCTTAATGGAGCAGTAGCCCCACCAGCTTCTAGAAGGGTTACTCTAGAATCTAAATCATCAACAGAAGTAGCTAGAATATTAAGAAAAGTATCAACTTCACCCTTAGTATAATAGTTACTTAAGTCAACTCCGCCAGTTGACATAGCATCGTGAATAGCATCTGCTTCTTGCTTAGTATAGTAGTTAGTAAGGTCAACTAACTCCTCATTTTCATTAATAAACTGAATGAGGGATTCTACATCTACTGCGTGAATGTGATCTTCTCTAGCAGGTACAGGAGAACCACCAACATCTGCATCAGCTTCAACAGAGATAGAACTAGTAATTAAACTGGGTACGGGCAATGCCTCCCCAATATAATGTAAGTCCTTAAGTTCATGTTCTGGAACTGTTAGACCGGGTTTAAATAGAGATCGTGGGTCCATTAGCTATCTACTCTAGGAGTACGCCTTTGCGTATGCTCAACCAATGCCGAACCAAGAACAGTATATTCTTGAATAGCAGCCGAGAGTGTAGTACTTAAACTAAACTGTAGGTGCCTATAGTATTCTGGACCTTTAATTTTAATCAAACCCTCTTTAGCAGAAATTACATCGTAAGTATTTATTGAATCACTTTGACGTGCAACTTCTTGCTCAGTATCCCACTGATAATCAATATCAGTATCGTCACCAGGATTACCGGCGGTGCTAAAGTTAATATATCCGTACTTTCCTCTTTTTTCATTAAGCATTTGTCCTCTAAGAATCTTACTACTGTAAGAAGACTTAACACTAACAGCCTGCTCACCGCTACCAATTTTAGTCAATCTATCTTGATATCCTTGATAAGCAAGTAATTGAACAGTTAGATCAGTATAAGTAGGAGCTACAGAATTACCGTGAGCCATAACTAAATAATTAGTAGGCGCCCAAATTACATGCGATTCTAGATTACTAAATCCAGCAAGTATATCACCAGGCTGACTAGTGGTACCAAAAGTAACTTCCGCCCAAGCAATGAAGTCCAATCTAGTGTAGAAAAGCTTTGCTTCTGTAATTACTCTATTTCCAGCAGAAGCTTGAATCTTCTTTCTACAAAGAATAATTCCCTCAGCAAAAGGAAAGAGTTTCCATTCAAAGTATGTATTAGCAATCTTCTCTTGAAAGACGTCTTGAATTTTCTCAGAGATTAATTTAACTTCATCTTGATTAGTTACCCAAACTCCACGAGTATCTGTGAAATAAATGAGACCTTTATCCTCATATGCACAATGAAAGGAATTCACTTTCACAGTCGCATCTAGTAATCGTACTACCCAGTTTTCAGGAGAACCTAAAACTGAGATATTATAAAGACCGGAAGCTGTAAAAACGAATAACTTAGTCCCTACAGGAATGACCGAAAATATCTTACCTAATCCTGAACCAGCGCCAATAACAATAAACTTACCATTAAGGTCCCAAACTTCAGGATAACCCCCAGGAGAATTGGGTGGGTCCGTATAGTAGATTTTAGTACTATCCCATGACCATAAACGATCCTTGAAAACAAACAGACCATCTAAATTACCAGGACTTCCTGTAAGAATAGGAATATTTGTTTTAGTTACCGTTCCGGTGGACCAGTTGAGATTAGATAAACTGTCTACTCCTGAATTAGATAAGCAATAAAGTTTATCTAAATAGACACAAGCTCCCCTGAATCCTGAAATAGAAGGAAAAGCAGTTATACCAGGGGCACCGTCAGATCCAGCAGGATCGTTTCTTTGAAACTGCCGAATCATCCAAGTATTTAAGAACTGTCCGCATCCCCAAATAGCAACAGGAAAATTAGAGCTAGATAAATTAGGGAGTTTTGTATACCTATGTTCAATACCAAGAGAAGCATACTGCTCTCTAGTATCTACAGCGTTAGGCGGAGCAAATCCTTTACGAGTGACTAATCTATCACTCTTAGCTAGGAAGTTCTTTATAGATGTGCAAAAACCATCCGCTAAATTAGCTGGATGGTTATAGGAATCAATTCCTAGACCTACAGGAATGGGTAGAACTTCTTCACTATATACTGTCATATAAGATCGTATCCGTACTCTTGATCCATAACATCTGGTTGGACAGTCCTGTAGGTGTCATCCCTACTAAGACTTTCAAATTTTCTTTGCGAGAGATTCTTATTAAACCGCTGCATGATTAATTCAGCGGCTCGGAAATTTTCATTGCGTTCGTGTGCCTTTGCTAAACACCACTCTGCAAGATCACCATGATAATACAAAGGAATACCAGGAGTTTCAGAAGTAGCAGTTACTAATACAGGCATAGGTACATAGAAAAGGGTTATTTTAGTAGTATCTGTAGCCAAAGGAGTAGGAAACATGAAGATTCGAGAACCTTCTGTATAATACCCTATAGGAGTACCTGTATTTGTCTTATAACCTAAACGATCTAATGCCTCAGGCTCCAATAGAAGCAAGGGTTCATCTAAATAATAAACCCTCTTAAGAAGTAGCATGTCAGATACACCTACACCAGCACTGTTGTTGTAGGCAGATGCTTGTCCAGCATCCTCTCGCTTAGATAGACATTGAGTCTCTCGAACTATTTCAAGCATTCCTTCATTGATCCAATCAATGACATGATTGTCATAGATCATAACTTGATTGGAATCACCAAAGCCGGTTTGAACTCTAGCAATAATTTCCGAGACTAACATAATTATTCCTTGTGCTCGACTTTGGGTGGGCGATCTTCATACATTGTGATTTTAGCCTGTGTTTCATCATCAACGTATGTATATGAAGATTTGGTAGAAGCTATGATCGCAGCTACTAGATCTTTCTTTGATTCCATCTTCTCACGATAGCGACGATTTTCTTCATCTCGAACTCTTTTATTATTCGCATCAATATTTGCCAATACATCTGTACGACGAGTATCAGAACTATACAATCGCTCTAATACACTATCATTCAGTTCCCAGAATTCAAAGACTTTAAAGACCTGAGGACCTTCCGCCGTATTAACCACTTCCGCAAGAATAAACGGAGCTTCACTAACACCAGCACGCTCAGGCTCAACGCAAAGAATACATAGTTGCTCATCGTAGTCATTTATCTTCTGAGCGATATCGTGCATCCTCTTATCAACAATAGCATCATCTACAATGATATAATCGTCGTTACTTGTGTTAGTTTTGAGAAATTTAGATTGAGTCATGGTGTAGTTATAGGATTATCAGGAGGCCAATTAACAACAACAGCGGATGTAATTGCTGCATCAGTCACTACATCTATATCATGGCCCGGTGAGCCACGACCCACAAGTATCCCGTTTTCATAAGCAGCTTCTACGGCATCTGCAACTGCCCAATACAAAGCAGTTAAATTAGCATATCCCTGCTTAACCATACGTGCAAAATCTGTATCAGCTAAATCTTGATTACCAATAGCTTCACTATAAACAGAAGCTTGAACACGCTTCTGTAAGTCTACGTCATTGGCTGCTCTAGCAATAGTTGTTTGACTCATGCTATTGGCATCCCTTCATGTGCACCATTTAAACGCACATCCAATTCTTTCTCAGGTGGCTGCGGTCCAGGGTTATCTTCATCTTCCTTATATAGTTTTAATTGTTGAGCCATAGATTCATTCTCAACTAGCAAACGCTCATTTTGTGCTGTAAGAATACCTATTTTTTGAGCTAAACGATTGACCCATACATCATCAATCGTTACTTCCTGTTGTTCTTGTTGATCGCTCATGCGACTTTTTTCTCCAATTCTTCTACTCGACGAAGTAATGCCTGAACGGCACCTGTTAAACGAACTGTCCCGCCCGCATAATCTACAGCATTAGCCCAACCAGGACGAAGGCTATCTTCCCCACAAACATTTACCATTGAGGGAGTAATTTCTACATGATCTTCTGCAATAAATCCTTCTTTATGTGTTCCATCCTCAATGATATCAAATTCGCAAGGCACCCAACGACGAACCATTTCCAATGATTCATCTGCATCAAGAGGAACAATGTTATCTTTAAATTCACGTGAGGAGAAAGTTGTCCAAGAGTTACCTGCATTTAAGAACGCATTTCCGCCCGAAGCCAAAAAGAGACTCTTGTTATTTACTACATTATGCAACCATACAGTACCATATCCTCGTAATTCAGGACCATTGCTAGCTTCACCCGATCCTGAGGGAGTAGATGAAGCATATTGAAGAAGATGATTACTATCATCCTTCGAATATAAACGAAGAGATGCTCCATATGCAGCACCTATAGTTGCAATCCCGCTTTGACACCAAAGTACTGTATTACCATTACAAATTAATCTTACTGAACCATCACCATCATAATAAAGACCAGTATCATTATCATTTTCATGAGAAAGAGCATATCCAGCTGATAGACCAAATGTATACCTATCTGGCACATAAAAACGAGATCCATTATGTTGAAAACGCCAAGCATTACCTGCTTTATTAAGACAATAAAATTGATCTGCTAAACAAGTAATCACAGTTGTATTAGCTTGACAAAGAAGTCTAGCTTCAGCGCCACTCCTATCCAATAATAAAGTACCGGTAATATATAAATTACCAGCATTAACACAAAAATTAGAACCATCGTGATAAAATAAAGTTGAAACACCAGCAGCAGTAGTAAATTGATAATTATTAGACCTAATCCATGCTGTATCAGGAAGTTTAATATAGTTAGATGTATTAAATGTTATAGCTAGTCCATCAGCACTAATATAGATAGGAGTTCTACCATTAGTTTGCTGATAAATATAGAGATCTTTAACACCATTAGCATTGAAATCTTGCCCAATTTGCCAAGAAGGATCTGAACCAATACTAAGTTGTGCTCGTTTAGATGTAGCATGGGCTGAGTTAGCAATAGTCAGTCCGCCAGGATATTGTGCAGCATTACCTCCACCAGCAATAACTTCACCACCATAGTAATTTAGACGAAGCGTACCAAGTCCGCCATTATAACGAGAAATTAAACCACCCCAATAGGCAACAAGATTTTGACTAGTTGCCTCTCCAATTTGCAAAGCTGGGTTATTATAATCCATAGCAACAACATCACCAGGAGTAAGTTTTAATTTAGGCGCAGTAGATCCCCAAACTGCATCAAAATCGGCAGCTGAGTTTTTGATTAAAAACTCACCGGCTACCCCACCAGCCGGACCAAATCCAGAACCAAGTGTTTGCCAAGCACCTGCAACTCTTGCTTTTAATACGGTCATAATGTTCCCTATGCCAATGTTGAGAAAGAGATTCCATCAAAACTCGCCCAGCCGCCAGCTATAGTGCCAAACTGCATTTCAACGCTACCGCCGGACAATATTCTAGCTTGACCATTTGCATCAGAAGCCCTAATACTAAATATTACACTTTGTGCAGGAGTATAGCCCGCAGGTAATGTAAACAAAGTTGTTCCTAACGCACCATTCTTATATAATCCTCGTATGTATACTACATCACCAATTTTACGATAACCAGGTAAACTCCATCCCAGTCCATAAGCAGCCCAGCTATTAATAAGAGTAGGAGTAATCCACGGTACAGAAGCATATTCAGCTGCAACTTCTGCTATAGCAGATTGAACATTTGTAGCTGCAATTGTTCCTGTAGGAGAAAAAGAAATAGCAGAAGCTAATGGAGCAGCAGGAGGATTAGTTACAGTATCAATCCACAATTCTGCCTGAGGATTGGTACCAATTGGATCAGATGCAGAAATAATTACTTCATTCTGCAAATCTACATATTGTTTAGTAGCTGCCTCTAAAGCAAGCGTAGGATCAGCTGGAAGTTGAAAAGGTACAAGAAGTTTTCTACTCATCCCATAACCACAATAGTATAAGCTCCTGCGGATGGAGCAGTCGCAAATCGAATAGTTACGTTGTTGGCATCTGTGCGTTCTTTATCACACTCCACTGAATCCCACGGAGTTGTAGCTCTATATACGTCGATAGTTACGTTTCGAGTATTGAAAGCATGATTAACTACAGTAGTAGCAGCTGCTGCGCAGGCTACTGAGAATACTCGCATCAATTGACCACCAAACATAGTAGTCAATTGAGCTATTGTCATATCAATTGGATTAGCTGCTGAACCTGTGTTATTACCCTTGATTGTATTAGCAGCCATATCTGCCATCTTAGCATTGGTAACTGCATCAGCTGCAATAGTTAATGCTAATGATCCACCAGTATTAGTTACATCACCTGTATGTGCAGGTTCTTGTGCAGCAGTAGTTTGTCCGGTCCAATCAGCTGAAGTAATAGCCAATAATGTCTTAACCTGGGCAACAGTTAGATCAATTGGATCAGCCACAGAACCAGTATTATTACCCTTAATACTGTTAGCTGCCATATCAGCTAGTTTAGCATTAGTTACGCTATTATCAGCGAGTGTTGCAGATGGGGCAGCCCAAGTTCCATCAGCTCTTAAGAAATTGGCAGTTCCACCACCAGAACCAGAAGCAATAACTGTTGTAGCTTGTGCAGAAGTTAAATCTTCTGGAGCACCAGTAGAAGCAGTAACTCTACCCTTAATGGTATTCTGAAGCATATTAGCTAATTTAGCATTAGTTACCGCAGCAGTAGTAATAGTTAATGCTAATGAACCAGCAGAATTAGTTACTTCACCTGTATGAGCTGGTTCCTGAGCAGCTTGTAATGTTCCAGTTGCCTGAGTAGATAAGTTAACAGAAGATGCTGTAGCTAATGAACCTAAACCAGAAACATCACCAGCTGCAATGGCTAACAATGTCTTAGTCTGAGCAACTGTTAAATCCAGCGGATCAGCTGTAGCACCAGTATTATTACCCTTCATCGTAGATGCGGGCATGTTAGCCAATTTAAGGTTAGTTATGCTATCATTAGCTACAGCACCAGCACCTGCATCTACATATTGCTTAGTTGTAGCTTCCATAGGAAGCGTAGGATCAGCAGGTAATTCAATTGGAGTTGCAAATTTACGAGACATTAGCCAATCACCACGCTATACTGATTAGTAGTGGGAGGAGTAGAAAAACGAAGTGTTACATTGTTATTATCTGTCCGCTCAATGTCACACTCAATTTGAGCAAACGAACCTGAATTAGCATATAGTTGAACTAACACGTTTCTAGTACCTAAATTATGAGTTAGAACAAAAAAGAAAGCAGAACCATCCCCTACATTAGCAGTAAATTTAGGAGAAGCCGCACTTGCTATCATAGCAGCTAAAGTATCCAAAGCATCCTGTACGTCAAATGCATCTGGAATTACTCCACTATTGGTATATTTAATAGCGCTAGCTGCATGAGCATCTAATGCATCAATCAAGTGAGCATTAATATTTGTATTAGCAGTTCCTGCGGAAGCAGATGCATTTGTAGCTATAGTTCCTGCTTGATCTACAGCTTCTTGAACATCATCCGCAGTAATTGAACCTACAGGAGTGAAGGAAACATCTTGTGCCTCTACAATACCGCCTGCAAGAATGTTCTGAATTTCACCATCTATTTCAGCGATGGCTGCTTGTACATTACTAGATACAATTGTGGGTGTAGGAGTGAACGGAATGTTAGTAGCACTGTGAGCAGTAGTGTCTAGGAAGTGCTGATCTAAAGCATCCTGCACATTTACAGCAAGAACTTCACCGGCCACTAATGGATTGTATACAATCGTCTCTGCATTATGCGCTGTAGTATCTATTACGTGCGCATTAAGTTCAAGATCTATTGAATTAGCATATTGATATGTTTCATCAATAGCTGCCTGTACGTTAGTAGCTGCTAATCCTGAGTTTGAATTATTATATTCAACATCAGAAGCAATAACGATGGGTGGTCCAGTTCCTGCATCAATTGGAACTAAATCTTTAACTTTGGTATAACCGTCTCCTGCGTAAGTTCTTCGAGTTTGTGTATCGAAAACTTCTTCGCCCAACCCAGGTACATATTCACGGTTGATAGTTAAAGCCGATTGAGAAACAAGCATTTCGCCTCCAAACAGAAAAAAGGGGCTGGCCGATCGAATAGACCAACCAGCCCCAATTTTTCCTCCTCAGGAATCAGGCTTCAGTAAGGTTTGTAAACTTACCGTGAGCGTTCCTCTTGTGAGTTCCCACCTGCCAATATTGCTTGAGAAGTGCTTCCCAAACATCGAAGTTAGCAACCCACTTAAAGATAGATCCATCAAGATCTTCCCAGTACCAATCCTTGTCACGGAAAATCTTGAGTTGATTCTCAGCAACCATAACCATTGTCTTGGCGGGGGCATCAGGATCTTCAACAAGCGGCAAATCTTTTCCACCATACATGAAGGAAAGACCAGTCAAACCACCATTGAATTGTCTCGGCTCATTGTAGCGTCGCAAACCAGTGAGGAGATTCCAATATGCACGACGAACACCGAGTGATGTAAAGATGGCAGAAATTGATTCTCCACCACGCTGACGAATAGCATCAGCCATACCAATCATGGCCAATTCAGTCATTGTGGTAGTAGTAGTATCAACATATGACGACCAAAACTCTTGACCAGCAGTAGCTGGGTTCAAGTTATGGAGAGCACCTGTTGCAGAAATAATGTTCGAGAAACCAAAAGGCTCCTTGTTATAGTTACCTGTACGGGCGAGGTAGAAACCTGATGTAGAGGTAATTGCAGCTGAAACTGTAACAGTATTTGTGGCCCTGTTAAGTCCAGTAATAAGAGTACCAGCATTGGTAATAACCGGACCAGTAGAGTTCACGGTATCAACAAGCATACCAACTTCAAGCCACTGAACTGTATCGACAGTAAATGTCGTACCGCCAGCCGGCGAGCTAGAAAGCTTCGCAACAATTCCGGTAACTCCAAGAGCACCCTGATCGGGATGACCCCAAGCAATTCGGTTCTCATCCTTACCAATATCGCCCTTAAGTCCGTCCATTTCCTCATCAAGAGCATTTGAGAAAGCCTGAGGATTGGTACGGGCAAGACGCATCATTTGGCCGGTAAACTTAACTCGACCATATCCGTACTTTAAACGTTCCTGAGCAGCTTTGTAACCTTGCTGACCAGCATCCGCTAATTGAACGGATTCGTCACGGTAAGAAATGCCGGTGTTCCTGCTTGAACGTACAGGGAACACAACATACTTACCACCAATATTGTCAGTGACGTTATCTGAAGTGCGCTCAATACGCTTGATCGTGACTCGCTCATTGTTGAGCTGGTCATTGATTCGACCTTCGTAAACTTCCTTCAGAATACCATCTACGGTAGTCAAGGTAGCGGGCATTAACTATCAATCCCTCCAAGGATTTCGGCTACAAGAGCCTTACGGGTTTTGTTGTCGTTTAACTTGGAAGTGTCAACCTGGTCTACCGCAGTTCGTCCACCGCCCAAAACTGGTGGAGGAGTTTGTCTTTGGGGACTGCTGATTTCCGCAACTACTTTCATATAATCTTTAACAGCATCATCAGGATTCATACCCTTAATCATTCTTGCTAGCACAGCATCTTCATCAAATCGTCCGTGCTTAGTATGCAACTCTCCCATGATTTTGTCAAGCTGAGCTTGGTTCTGAGAAGCATTCTTCTCGTTCTCATAAGTCTCCATGAACTTATCGAACTTATCAGCCTTCTCTTTCATTTCCATATGTTCTTTGAGGAACTGCTCAGGTACTCCCTCAAATTCTGGAAGTTCGGGTGCTTGCCCGTTTAATTGATTATTACTCTGTTCGTTTGTCAAGAGACCCATACTTTCTAGTTGTTCTTTAATTGCTGTATAGAAAGACATAGGATCAGCGTCTGCCCAGCGCATAGTATTGATAGCAGCTTCAACAGATTCATAATCTGTTCCTAATTCTTCCCAAGGCTTTAGTTTTTCGGAGTATTCCTGAAACTTCTTAGTTACACCCGAATCCCAATCTTTGATATACTTCTCAACATAAGGCCGGTCGTTAGGATCAACCTTAGCTAAGAACTGATTACCAAATGTTTCTTCAGACTGGGGCTGGCTGTTGTTGTCCGTTTGAGGAAGGTTGAGTTGAATCTCCCCCAGATTGTTCGTTTCCAGTGGATCCGGCATCAGTAAACTGTTGTCCTAACATGATTAGGTGGGTACGATAATGCTCTAAGAACAAAGCTTGAATTTGTGGATCAAGTTGTTCATATTGCTGAGTCTTCATAAACTTCGTATGACAATAAACGTGCGCCTGGTGATTATCAAATTCGTTTACATGAACAGGAGATTGAATAGGTTGTGGTTGTTCCTGCCCAGGAATTTGACCTACAGGAGATTGCATACCTTCCATAGGCATTTGAGTAGGCGGCTGCGTATTCTTCATCTTGAAGTTTTCACGGTCTGCTTGTCTTGTATCAATAGACAATTCTTCATACAGACGAGCAGTTTCAGACATTTCAAGATATTTCAATCCCTCCATTGGAGGAACTAACTGCTTATCAATCAATTCAAGAATAAAAGCCTGCTTAGCTGCTCTTGATCTAGGCGCCATAGATCCATGCTGAACACGGAAATCTACTTGATCTGGCAACGAATTCTGTTTGAATTGCATTACTTCATATACTTGATTACCAGACATTACTTGAACCAATTTTTCAGGTCCCCAATATTGCTTAGCAAGCATAACTGCCTGATAACCAACCCGCTCAACCATTTCTTCTAGACTAGCAATAGTATCTAGAAGAATAGAATCATTTTCTTCCTGTAGGTAAGCAATTGCTGAAGCAGCTTCTACACCAGGAGGAGTTCTACCTTGTGTTACTTCGAACTGATTACTAATGTAATCCATGTCATTCAAATTAGCCTGCTGATCCTGCATGAAATATGCTGGTAATTCAGGAGGAATAATTCGCTCAGGCGGATCAAACCCAGGAGTGTATTCAACAACTAATCCAGGCTGAGCAGTTAACTTCTTAACATCTACAGAACCCATTGGAGCTTTCCACTGAGGCTTAGATGTTAAATTGCGAGCTTCAATTGCCTGACTTCTAGACCTGTTGTATTCCTTTTGAACAGGAATGAGATCCTTAATAGTAGATTCTGCATAGAACCTACCTGTAGGGATATGGTCGATCTTAGCAAATGGATACTCACCGTGCTGATACGGAAAAGCGGATTCCACTTCTGAGCCCATTACTTGATTAGAAGTACTCTTTTTCTTTTCAATAGGTTGCTGAGTAGTAGGATCTATTTCAGGAATAGGCTCAGAAATATAAATAAGCTTTTCATTTGAAATAACAAACATAGCACCCTGTGGAAATTGCCTACAGGACTTAACCCAAAATTCCTTAAGGAATACGTGATCAAGTTCTTTGCCCTTCTTATCAATACCTAAGCTCATCCTGAACTTTGATTCAGGGTTCTCAGCTTGTGTATCGGCATCTACCTCTACTCCGAATTGGTCCAAAACAGCTTGTCTAGTTGTGGCAACACCATGAACGACAAAATCTTGTTGCTGGATATCTACTTCTTCCAGATTGGGCACCCATATATGGAAAGGACTGGGAGCCAGAAACTCAATATCCTTAGCAAAATACACCTTCATAAAGCCAGTTCCACAAGTACCTCGCCAGAAATTGGCTTCTCTCTTGCGGATATCAAATGAATTACTAACTAAAAGCTGTTCAGATACAGCTTCAGCCATTCTAGCCTTAGCTAAATCTTCATCATCAGGAGTCGCAGGAATAACAAACCACTGACCACGTTCTTTATTGCACTTAGCATTCTCTTTACGAATGATTGTTTTGATTCGATTACTAACTAAACGTACACGCCATGCAGCAGCTTTTGGCTGAATCATAGACATACCAGTATTAGTAGATGAACTAAGCCATTGCATGTAATGGCGACCGAAATAGAAGGCTAGATTAGTATACCATTCTTTTTCGAAACGCTGGCGTTGAGTCTGACAAGCCTTAAACTTATCTAAATACTCAAGCACCAACTTCTGATCCGGTGTCTTCCCGATCAAGCTCTCCATGAATTTCTACCCATAGCCCATCTATTAGAGTTTCTTCCTGCTGTTGCTCATCTTCAATATCTATTTCAGAATCAGGGATTGTTACTGTGGGCGATGCCGAGGTGGAGTTGGAATAAAGAGTCGGCCGTAAGATCAGGAGATTCAGCTGCTGTATAGTTTCCATCTGAACTTTGATCTGTTCCCTCTGAGTCTGGATCACTTCCAGCATCATTCTCATTATCTCTTCCACTTAAAATCCCCTTAACTAGGTCTTCCGCCGAAGTATTCTGGTACTCTACGAGTTGAAGTTTCAATTCCTTTACTTCATCATCCCGCTTATTCAGCTGATCTCGCAAAGTAAAGATTTCGTTTTCAAGAACATCAATTTGTTCTTGCCTCTGTGCTTGAGTAAGATTATAACCAAGTTCTTGATTATTGATAAACTCAAAAAGCTTACCTAAATAATCTCCAATCGTACTCATAATGCACATATTACATAGATAAATTACACCTTCAAATACATGAAGTTGACCATGCTCATCGTTTTCTTTTAATAGTGAATTAACACCAAGATCAACCCAATGACGCCGATCGCTACCAGCACCAAGCCCACACTTAATGCACACATAAGGGTCCGTAACTGGAGCATCCAGAATTTGAATAGGCCTCATTTAAACTTCGCTCCCTAAGAATTCGTCGATTTCTTGATTTTGTTTGTACACGTGTTCCCAATCAAAGTTAGAAGATGGATGAACTATATGTAAACCTACAGGAACTTCTCTTTGAGGGGTTTCAATGAAATGCTTAGGTCGAGACATAATTCCGTACCTTAATGCATCCATTGCGTGGTCGTTCTTCTTGATAGGTGTTTCTTTGGTGTTCTTCCTATCTCTAGCCTTAGTTAAATGCCGGTCCCAACGATACTGAGAAATCTCATTTAAGAGGTTCTCACACCGAGAAGTAATAATTAGTTGTTGTTCTCGAAACATTCTTTGAACAAGCGTAATGCCCGATTGGACGTCATTGTTTCCCAGGGCGATGAATATACCATTTTCCCCGTATTCAGATTGAACAGAACTACCCTTAATTGGGTCTTTCGACCTAATGGCTGGGTCTCCAACAGCATACTTAGTGGTGATTCCAAGACTTTCCCTGCGCTCTCTCCAGAGCTGGGCAATATCTCTGACGATTTTTTTATTTTCGTAGATTTCATCGTAAATAATGATTTTGCCATCTTCGTTATATGAAGCAAAAAGGATCGCAGTATAATTCGTATATCCATGATCCATCATCTGAAAATGAGACCATTCGTCTCTGAGAATCTGAAATCTATCTGATTGCACTAAATCTGGGCAGACATTCTTTTCTCGCTTAAAGCTCTCACCGTATATCAATCCCGTGTGACTAATGTAATTGCCAGATTTACGAGTAAGCTTAGACTCGTCCGACATAGTAGTAGTGAGTCGCTCAAACGCTTCCTGCTTGATGTACGGGTTCTCATAAGTATCCGCCGCCACGATCTCTATGTCAATTTTCTTATTCAATCCAGGCAAGTAGAGAATGTTGTAAGTCCAACTCATTTCCTGTAGGGGAGTCATTGTAATATACCAATCCCCATCAGTATCTATGAGTCTCGTGAGACATTCCTCGAAAATATCCTGCGGAGGTTCTTCATCAAACCATATAAAATGACGCGATGTTCCTCCGAACTTATCCACATCCTGCTCATAGGTCATAAACTCCATCGTGGATTCATTGTTTAGGGTGAGGATTTTGTCAGTTTTACTGTAGGAATCTTCCCAACTATTGTTAATGAGAAACTTACTTGGCATCCATCTTTTAATCTCAGGAAGCATAATAAGCTTGAGTCCTCTGTCGTTATCGACAGACACGCCCCTTCCTTTGACAGGGGGTTTGGGGAAGTTAGTAATTCTATGTGTGGTTCCATCAGTGTCCTGAAATTCGTGAATCCCCGTTAATCGCATTACTGTTTCAGCACCACCTGATACAGTCTTACCTACACGGTTACCACCCATCATCATCTTGCCTTTTTTAGATGATGTTAAGAATTGAACTTGCTTAGGGTGTGCTCTAAATCCATATATACCAGGAAGCTGCTTAGCTCGTCTAAGACTATTAATTAGTAATCTTTTTAGTTCTGGTACAGGAACTGTATCTTCTTTACGAGCCATCTTCTAATTTCTCGTCTTTAAACGTAGAGCCTTTTATTCCAAATAGTACATAACCTATTGGAGGGTACTTATAGGAAATAAACAAACTAAGCCTATAGAATATTCCTACCACAACGGCTATTATTGGGAGCCACCATTTAAGGTCATCTACTGTTATGTGTAGATCGAAAATCCAGTTCACAGAAATGAACAGGATCAATAAGATCATTATGTTGACGGTAGCTTTTATAGAAGCCTTGTCATCATCGCTTAGTTTGAATTCGGCCATCTCATCCTTCAGCTCGGATAGAAACGAGTAGATGAACGGGCTGAGAAATATACAGACTTACGTTTCCATCAACTACTCGGAGAGTAACAGTCTGAGGAATAGGTACATGTAAATCATGGCTAGTCCAGTTAATGAAACTGTCTCCATCATTCACACCTAAGAAACCGCCTATAGAATTTTGAGGAATGGCAGTAACAGTTGCCTCAACTTGAGTAACTGCATTAGTTACACCAATACCGAATGAAAATTGGCCAGGACCTACAGGGTTACCGGCTTTTTGCGTTAGCCCGTTGATCGAGTAATCTTTGAATCTAGTATCAATTGGTCGCTTTGGTGAGGGAAGAACTAGCATGTCTGCATCTACTCCAGGGTCTGGATCAATTGCTAAGGGATAGAACGAATTATTATTGATTAAGAGTTGAGCGGCTGCTCCTGGGCAAGCAGTAAAATCCATATCTTGATGCCCATTAATCTTTAGGTCTCTACCTAATTCTGAACATACTGAGGCATATAATCTACGGACTGCTTCAATCATTGCTTGAGGAATCTTATCAGGAACCCCGATAATCAGGAGACAACTGAAAACTTCCAGGTTATCTTGTAATTGCGGGTTCCCTGGTAGGTCATCATCCTTGTCTGATGTGTCTCCATTTGAAGCAGCTCTAAATGAAGTTCCCCTGCCTTCATAGGTCGTTCCACTTAAACCTACAGCTGAACTATAACCAAATGAGTAACCTCTATTGGTCTGGTAATCCTTCTGTATGTCATTCAGAACCTTCTTTTCGTCCTTACCTACATAAGTGATGTTATTACCTGTGTAGTGAATGGTGAAGTATCTGATGTGTGTCTTACTCCAAGCCGGCCCGGTTATAGGTGGAGTAGTTGGATATAACCAAGCGGCACGTCTTAAATCGTAATTTATGGTCATGAACGCCTTCCGATTAGATGAAGAACCAACCAGACAATGCAGACTATAATTGCCAGAACGATAAGAACTGTCACTAAATTAACGGATGTTGCAAACATTTTTATGCTCCCTTAAGTAGTTCACCTACAGGTGTGTCTTCTAATTCTGTGGCGATAACATCTATGACTGTTGGATCTACGTGCTTTACTAGAATTTCTAATAAAGTTATGATCATGAATTGAAGGTTGTAGTTGTTCTCGCTTAATTTAGGAGTGAATTTACCTGTTAATTCATGATAATATTTAATAGCCTGTAGGTCGTCTTTTTGAATTAGACGAGCTAATCCCATATTAGCGTTTAGATCACTAATAGTAGCTAATTGCTTATCGACCTGTTTCTTAGCGTATTCAAAATAACTAGGAATGTTCATCCAGTTAGTCCAAGTAGCCTCGGATACACCTAAAGGCTTTAAATCCTTAATTCGAGCAGCAAAGGATTTAGTACTTGATTGGTCACAAATCTTAGAAACAGCTAAAATAAAGAGAGGATCGTATTTAGCATCTGTTTTAAGATTAACTGTTTTGATCTTATTTAGGACATACAGGGGTATGCCCCATTTTAAAAGCTTAGGGTTAATATTCTGGGTGAGTAAGTTTTCTAAGTCTGGAATAGAAATATTATCAATATAGTGTTCTAAGAGAATGGAGGGAGGAGGAAGCTCACCGACTTCATTAAAGTACTCAACTATGATTACGACTAAATTACTGATGAATAGATCTTGAGGATCTACTAGTTGGAATAAGTTAGTGGTCGCAGTTTCTTCTTCGGGGTATGAAATTTTTTGGGAAAAGGAATCTAAGACAGCTAAAACTTCTGAGTTTAGATCTTCATTCTTCTTAAGGTTTATGGCGAATTGTTCCATTTTCCATCCAGAATTAATTGATTTGTCAGTACAAAGTGGGAGCCGTCGTAGTAATGAGAGGGGGTTTTCCGAGGAACAGTTAAGCTCACCTAACAACCAGTGTCAAGGTCGCCTTATTATTTGCATTCATCTAGCCTTATATACTCTATTAGGTATGACTAACACTTTTATCCCCAGCTTTTTCCACAAGGTGTGTATAAAGATCCGGATAACTAATCGGCCCAAAGTGTTGTGTATTTCGGCCGATTCCTGTTTAATACCTATATGACCTACTACGTGATTGACACCAAACGAAAGTTCACTTGCCACGAGGGAACGAACGATTCCTGCCATACTTATATCTCCAATGTTATTTGGATGGGCGTCGGCCGGGAACGTGCGGACTTTGTAATCGTGCAAGGTGCTAAGAATCGTGAGACTTACCTTAAGTCTCTCAAGCGTGCGAATCACCCGACTAGCCGCTGAACACAAAGTCCTGAGCATGACAGTAAACTGCTCGAATACCCTACAGAAAGGTGGTGTAAGAATGTTTGATACAAATGCAATGCGTGCGTTCATCAGTGAACTCGCCTCTTTCGAGGAGGAGAATCCACTGTTGGATATGGACTTGTGGGTATTGAAGCAAGGTGAGAAGAACTTGCGCATTCTCCTCAAGTTTGCTCACGAGGCTCGTATGATTGGCGAATCTCAGGCTCGCCACAACGATCTGCCTTACTGAGCCCTACTCCTAGGCATGAGGGTAAACTGCCTAACCCACAACTACTAATCGGAGGATCGCAAATGCCTACATTCCCTAAGTACACACTAATTCCCGACAAAGACACCCGTTTCCACGTTTACTACAATGATGGATGCAGCGACGAATACTGCATCTCAGGACCTATGGGAGCTAAGCTTGACTACTTGTCTAAGCTTATCGCCAATCACGAGGAAGTGATCAATTATGACTGGACCCCTTTCGAAATCCCCGTTACCTACAAGTCTGACGAAACCTGATTGTATCACAGCCTGGCACAAAGGTGTCAAGCGAGGTAAGCGGAAACAACAGCGAGTCTACAAATGGTCTCCCTCTTAGGAGGGAGGCTTTTTTGTGGTTGGTGGTATTGACAAAGCTTTGGTCCTCGTTCCTCGGACCGTCGCATCATTAGAACCATCAATGAGAATGAGAACCATTCTCAACTTTCAAAAAACAAGTACACTTTCAAAACAAAAGTAAGCACGCTATTAGCAAGCCATCTGTATTTCAGATCGTTAGATATCTGTTTCTACTAGTAGGCAAACCTATTTCGTTCCCCTATACTGTCTCTTGTAAGGGAGTGCGAAACACAAAGAGTGTTTAGCGAATCAGCCCTCAGAGAGGAGGTACAAACAAATGGCAAACGCAAAGGTTGAGGAAACGCAGGAAGTTCCTAAGCGGTCCACGCTTCAAATCGTGGTCGAGGATGGTCTCCTACGTGAACTCGTGTCCGGAGAAATTTGGGCACTTACGGATGACGAAATCAAGGCTCACAAAGAGACTCTTGACAAGTTCCGTAAGCTTTGTGCGGCCGCTTTCAAGATGTTCGACGAGGAGTTGACGAATCGTCGGAACATCAATGGAGCGGATTACTTGAAGGAAGTTGCACACTTCCGCAAGCCTCGCACATCGGGTTCGGATAACTCTCTCTTGAAGGATCTCGATTTCTGATCGAGTTCTCTCAGCGGAGAAACAAACCGAAGGCTACCTGAGCATGTAGAGAAACTGCTCAACTAATCCCTACTATGAAAGGCTTGCCATGATTCCGAAAGCGGTACGTAATTTCGTTCGTAAGGCTACTTACGAGGAGTTGAAAGAATTGCAGCGAGTCTGCAAGGCTTTCGAAAGTGCAGCGAAAGCACGGGAGGAGATCTCATTGCAGTTCCCAGATTTCCTGGAGGATTAGGCCGAAAGGCTTATTCCTCGTTCCTCGCAATGGTCGCATTATTTGAACCATGTTAAGTTAACCTACCACAATATATAAAGCAAGCCTAACATAATATATAAGGTCTACCTCATCATTATAATAGAGGGGATATATTTGACATCATTATCATTATGTGATAGTATTCATTTGGTTTTATTAGTGCGACGGTTCATTGATAAATAAAGATTCACCCCGGAAAGCTAATAAAGCTATGTCCATTCCCGAAATAATGAAAGGCAATTGTCATGGCTGATAAAGCAAAGCAGAGCACCCTACAGGTGGTTATTGAGAATAAGTATCTCGTAATGCTTGTAAACGGCTCTTTATGGGAACTCCCCGAAAGCGAAATTAAGGCAATCGAGGAAACTCTCGTTAAGTTCCGTATCATCATTGCTGCTGCGTTCCGTATGCATGATGAGGAATTGAAAGTTCGGCGAGATATCAATGGCGCCGATCATCTCAATTCATTGGAATACTTCCGTAAGCCTCGTGAGTCAAAGGGAAATACCCTACTCGACGACTTGCAGATGTAATTAATTGAACCGTCGGGGTGATAATTAATAGCCCTCGTCGATTAGAAATAATCGGCGGGGGTTATTTTTTGACTTTGTTTTTAAGGTGTGCGGTCGCATTATTAGTATCACCAAAATAGATGATAGATATTTAGTTGGCCCTAATATTGATTAATATTTAGACTCAAAAGGTTAGTTTATACCTACAGGGTATATTTGCTACAATTAGTCATAGCCACTATCGGGATCTGATAGTCTCTAGT
>Ga0105252_10000333_pt1 | contig 35315 bp, 36 predicted proteins | sample EasRivMeERMZT100_FD_89675 | JGI IMG/M metagenome (GOLD analysis project Ga0105252, IMG submission 89675) | Soil microbial communities from meander-bound floodplain in the East River, Colorado, USA - East River MetaG ERMZT100 | ecosystem: Environmental > Terrestrial > Soil > Floodplain | place... | reverse complement strand
CTCAAGGCAAGGGCGAATGGTGCCCAACCCACTTCTCGTGGATTGAACTTCTTCGCCACGCCAACGTCACCAAACATCAAAACTTTGTCCTGATTGACACCAAGAGCATCCTGCACTAGAATCTTTAATGCTGCCGACGCACGGAAGCGGAGTACGAGATCAACGAAATCACCACCTTTATCGTCGATGGCCCAACGCTGACTCTTTTTATCTTTTCTTTTGGCGAAGAAGATATCACGAAGTTGAATCCGTGCTTCGATCTCATCCAATAGGTAAGGTGCGAGGATTCGTGGGACACGTTTAATCCTTATATTCCTACGGTCCATCGTTGATTGATACGGACCCTTACGAGCGAAGAGCATCAAATCGAGTGCTGTCACTGGCTTCAAACACTTACCATCCCTGGCTCGTGGTTCGCAATAGGCGTATCTTACTATGTGGTCAACTGGTCGTGCATCGTAGCCTACTTCCTCAGCGAGCAGAGCCAGAGTCGTCCATGTCTGGCAAAGATGGAACCAGTCGTAAACGATATTGAATCCACAAACACCTTCTTCGTGGTCACACAGTTCTTGAATCAATTCAAGCGTATCCTTGATCGGTTCGAGCCAGACGTTATGGAGTAACACATCACCCATTCCGTACGCGTATTGAACGAGTACGGTTGGGCCGTGGAATCCACAAGTTTCTGTGTCGAAGAAGATCATGCTTCTAGCTTCTCCAGTTCGCTTTCTTGTATCTTTAATTGATCCTGAATGATTTCAAGACAGTTCAATCGGAACTGTTCACGCACACCGTTTAACGCTTGCGTTGCATGTGGTTCGTATGACCATCTTCCATCTTCCAAGATTTGAACCTTAAATGGTTCAAATTCGATAATGACACCATTGCAACGTTTGATGACAGTTATCGCTGACTGTAGTGTTTTGATCCTCTCAATACTACCTTGTGCTTTGGCAACTTTGTCCTTCAACAGAGCCAATTGTTCTGGTGTCATGACACTGGCTCCAGAAGCATCGGATTATAAATCACATCATAGCTGCGGAAGAAGTGTTTCAGTTCATCTTCCAATTCGCCGGTTGTAACCTCACCACAACCCCAACCAATGATTCGTGTGATGATGCTATTGCCCTGGTCACTGATCCAGTCACCAGCAACAGTCTCAATGTTCTTGTTGATTAATGCACAATGCTCACGGATACGGTCCATCACGTAAAGCATTTCGTTCACGGTGCGTTGCTTCTTCGTATGCTTCTTGTCAGGCTTCTGTGCCTCACGCACCTTGCCTGTTTCACCAGCTTTACGCTTATCAACCAGTAGCCCGGCGATTCGAAGCATTTCGTTTGAGTTACCGCGATGTTGGTACAAATCACGAATGTCTGTCTGCTTCAAGTAATCATTTGCAGCAGCCTTTTGGATTTGTTCAGGCATCTCAAGCAACATGCAACGGATCTGAACCCAACCCATTGACTTATTGATTCGGTTGGCTATCTCTTGCCTTCCCCAACCAGCTTCCCAATAATGCTTAATGGACCGTGCCTCTTGCAGGATGTTCAAATCAACGCGTTGTAGATTCTCAACAGCGTTGATATCGCGTGCGTCGAACTCGTTCGTACAAGCCCTGATCATGGCTGGAATCACCACGGCATCGTTGGCCCTATATGCCAAGAGCCTACGGAATCCACCGATAAGAAAGAACTCTTTGCCCTTATCCTTGAGTGGTTTCTCAGTGTCCCATAATCGACGAAGAATGACTGGTTCAATCAAACCACGAGCCGCGACGTCAGGCACCAATTCGATTACATCAGCGGCTGTGATGTAACCACGACTGTTCCAATCGTTTTGTACATGAATCTTTTCAAGTGGTATGAGTGGAGCACCACAGTTCTTGTCATGTTCGATTGCGGCTGGCGAGAGCGGCATAGAGCACCTTATTTGAGGGTTAGAATGGACTCAGCTAGTCCGGTCATTGACATATATTGCAGATTACGCTTCTGCTTAAGTGAACTGATCACTTTTCTATCAGACGGCAAATGAACGATATCTACGATCCGACCACCATGTTCTTTGTTCATGCCTAGTCGATGGCCACGATCCTCTGCTTGTTCTCTTGATTCGGCGTTATGATCGTTGCTGTAGAAGATTGTGCTCCAAGAGCAAACAAGATTGAGACCCATGCCAGCGGCACCTGGTTGTCCATTGAAACTGATTCTGGGATACCGACCTCGTTCGTACATATAGGTATACAGGATTTCAGGCCCAGGCATAACAATCTCGTTACCTGCCGGATCAGTAAAGGACCATCCACGACCATCGCATCGGATCGAATGCCAATCTTCTTCATGACTAAGCCTCACTAGGCGATCAACTGAACCCTGGAATCCACCATACAGATTAAGCCTGCCTGTTGGTAGAGCGAGCTTAAGCTCGTCACGAATAACCTGATCCTTTGGACAAGACACTTCGATTGTTTCACGGTCATACGTCGGTACACGGCCTTCACCTTCACAGGTAGCACAACAGACCATCTGTTCCACGATTTTAATCGGTGTTTGATCAACAACATTATCGTTCTCATCGTAAATGAATCGAGCACCAAGCTCATACTCATCAGCACCGAGCGGTGTATGTAGATCAGCAGCGTCGAAGTATTCCTTCACTTCTTTGTGACCGTAACAATCAGGGCATGTGTCGTAGCCAGTGTGTTTCTCGTTATACTGGAATCCATCGCTCAAGCATCGTAGCTTAATCAAAGCGTCCAATGTTCGCTTCGTTGAAGCCACGATCGACTTGGCAAGATTAAGAGTAGTTTGTGTTGGCGTCACTTCGTGAACAACGTACCGTTTCGCTGGCAAATTAAGATTGCCTTCTTTAAGCCAGACGCCAACTAAGCCTTTCATCCGTTTATACAGCTTAGTGACTTCATTCTGACCCTGTACGAATCCATGATCCTGAACGTGGTCACCACGCATCTTAGTGCATTGATTGCAAGTGTCGCCGAGGCACAGATGATGCACTTCTTCCAGCTTACCACACTTGCCGCATTTCTTCTCGGAATCTTTCCATGTAATCAAATGCTTGTATGTCCCGGAACCACGAACAGTCTCTCGTTCCTCGAATAGACCAAGCCGGTCACGGAACAAATGAATGTTTGCTTCTTTCAAGAATCCAGGACAAACGATTTCACAGATTGAGAACCAATCTTCTGGTGAATGCGGTGCTGGTGTACCAGAGAGTGCGATTATAACACATGATTCACCATGCTCTTTACGCATGGAGTCACACAGGTACTTCATTGCTGTTGCACGTTGCGTGGCTGCATTCTTGAGCTTAGACACTTCATCAAGAACAACGAATCGCGGTGCTGGCTTACCAGATGGCCACGTTTCAATGAGCTTACGAGCTGAATCATATGAACAGAACTCAGGCCGTAGCTTCGGTCGCCATTTCATGAAATCAACTTGCACAGCATCCAATGCACGATTCGGTCCGAACCACCACCAGTTTGTTTCTCTGAAGAAATCATTTACAATGATTGACGCAAAGGTCTTGCCAAGACCCATTCGTGCAGCAAAGATTGACCATCTAGTATTGATGGCTAAATTAACCATCTGAATCAAATGTGGCAAAATCTCGAAGTTAGGATCGCGGTCACGATACGTTTCCATGACTGCTTTGATTTCTTCGCTACGATCAACATGCTTTGTAGTATCGAATCGCATGTATGGGTCAACACCATGCTTACCCATCAAGTATTCGAATTGAAACAGGTTACGGTACGTGATCGGTATGTACCAAGCTTTGATTCCTTCATCACCGAGCCAGCGTCGTCTCTCGAATCTTGTCTTTACTTCTTCGAGCAGAAGCTTATTGTATGGGAAATTGAGGATTATACCATTGTTCTTAACGGTACAATCGACGTCAATGAGCCATTCACCGGCTCGCATCGGAGCCACGAACTCTCGTTTCGGAAGTAGTTCTAAGATATGCATTTGATTTGTGAGTTAAAGATTGAAGAAAGACCTAGTTTCTCGAAATGTGCTAAAATCTGGTGCAGCGTTGACAACAACACGCTCTTCTGTTCACGATGACAATGCTGATTAACTATACGCAACCAATCAGCCAATGTTCCAGAGACACGAACTAATTGTATCCTGTTGTTCATGAAACAAACATTCAACGCCAATGGACTGAAGATGTTAAGTGCTTGTTCTTCAGGTAGCAGAATAACGAACGTGTAGAACAAATCATGTTGTATGTCAAGGTTCGTTTCTATCAGATTACGTTCTGTGCCACCTTCCCATCGTTCATGATTCGTAATCGCGAGTATTTCGGTCTTTTTCGCGAAAGAATTAGACAAATCAACACCGCAACCCTTAAAGAAAAGGGTTTTATAGAGAGCAACATCGAAATGCTGCTGATTCGTTGATAGAAGAAAAACTGTACTCAAAGTGCTGGTTCCCTACTTCCTGCGATTGAGCGACTAACAAGGTGCGTGCTTACTTCACCAGTATGGTAGACAAGCGTTGGATTATGTGTGTAGTTCTTGAACTTACTTAACGACATACCGATGGCGTAATCCAAGTGCCGTGGTTGCTCATTCATCGTGTCGAGCGAATGGTCAAGGAATGCGTCTATACTGTTCAGTATGTGTAGCACCGCTGGCTTAGACAGTATCACCGAGAGTGCACCACATAATCCATGCCTTTCGATTCGTGGCTCTTGCCAACCACGCATTTTCGGTTGATTGATTTGTGCACAGTAAGGCGACACGTAACCGAACTGATGTGATTTAATGAACCCACGAACCTTTGCTCCCGAATCACGAGTCCAATCAACGTCGTCTTCACAAATCATGAAATTGTCTTTTGACCATGTGTTCAAAGCGGATAACGCTGTGAGCCAGTTACGGACACAACCAAGCCGTTGTGTGTTGACATGCCTGATCACTTGATTATGTCCGTAATACAGTGGATGGCCTGGTTCCTCGAATGTGTGAATGTTACTGTTTGGCCATTCTTCCTGTAATCGAAGAATGGTGTCAGAGATATAGTTCACTGTTCGTGGTGCAGTGATTATTGCGATATGCATAAAAGCTCCGATGGGAGTCGAACCCACATTTCAACTATTCACGAATTGTGTCCTGACCACTTGGACGACGGAGCAACCGATTCCTATTCCTCGGACGGCGTATTCGCCACAACGGCGGCAGCCATCTTTTCTTTCTGTTCGTCAATCATTTGGATTGCCGCAGCAACCTTTTCTTCAGCCGGACCTTGTTCAGCCAACCCAGCTTTCAATTGTTCAAGCAACGTCACAACACCGTCAACAACGGTTCCTTGTTCAGTCACTTTTTGCAACAGTTCGTCGATACGATGCATGATTCTTTCCTCTAGTTGTTGTAGACGATTGAAAATCTCGTCTACTTGGTTCACTTCAAACACCAAATGATGGTACACATCGAAACGCATTAATCACGCTCCGAACTTCCACTTCCAGCAGCTTCACGCACCGGTACTGTCGGTGGATTGTTGAACTTCTTCAAGGTTTCTTGCAACAGTTCAAGGTCAGGGTTGACCTCAATCGGCAAGTCGTGCGGTTGATAGACTGGCCCGAACCATGAACCTTTGCTGTTCTGCATGAACGTCGAAACAATCTTGCAGATTTTGCTGCCGGTCTGGAAGCAATTAATCACTTGTGGCGTAGAGATACGACCACTCGCATTGCCAAAGAAAAACACAACAAACATCTGCATGGCCGGTGACCAAATCAAGTATTCAGCACCGAAGCCGCAGTTACTGTTCTGTCCTGCGTTTGCTTTGGCCTGAACAGACTTGAACTCGTCCGTTGCTGGATTGTAGAACGAAAGCGTTTCCGGCTTGTACTGCATCGCTTTCGGACGCCAGCCACAGAGCAAACTGACCAGTTCCAGGCCGATAGGAGTTTCCTGTTTGCCCGAACAAATCGTCATTTCACCCGGTTTGAGCTTTCCTGTCATACAAGGCTCCGTATTGCCTTGATTGATTTTGACATACGGAAAGAAGTCACCGACTTGCGACACCAACGCAACCGCTTTCGCATCAGCGAATTTGGATTGAGACGTAGACAGAGCACCAGAAATCGCGTCCTGAATCGAGAGAGCATTTTCTTCAGACATTTGATTTTTCCTAGATTAAGAAACAAGAAATAGAAGCCACGGTCCACGATTATTAATCGTGGACCGTGGCGTACCGACTACACCTTCGTCATGTCGAGCTGAGCTGCCTTCTTCGCAGCTTCCTTGTCCTTTTCTTCCTTGAGCTTCGCCTTCTCGGCGTCTTTCTTCGCCTTCTTGGTTTCGAAGTTCCGTTGTTGTTCAGCCTTCGAATCTTCGTCGAAGTGCATCACCCAATTCAATGCCAGAGTCCACGCACTCTGTGCATCAGCACCAGTCAAACCATTCTTGGCAAGCAGATGCGTGCCAATCGAAGGCGACTTCAGTTCCGCCTTGACGTCAGCCGGCTTCTGCATGTACTGTACCGGTTGGAACTCCGGTGCATTCACATCTTTGCCAGCCTTGTTGGCCTCTTTGATTTCCTTGGCACGGCTCTTCATTCGCGGAACGAATGTTTGCGGTGCTTCGGTCATCGCCGCGTCAACATGCAATCCTTGCTCATCTTCCGGGAGTTTGGCCAACGCATAAGCATTGGTCAATCCGATCTTGTCGTTGTCGACAAGTTCCTGAATCTTCGGGAGCAGTTTGTCGAGCGACAAACGTTGAAGAACCCACGATTCAGATTGCGACACCTTGGTCGCCAAGGTCTTCATCGTCATGAACGGATCACGCGTCAACATACGCAGCAAGTGCTTGGCGTATTCGGCAGGCTTCGTGATCACACGATTCGCGTTGGTCATGATCTGAGCTTCCAAAGCCTCAGCGTCGTCCATTTCGACAACGTGAGCCGGAATCGTAGTCAGACCGCAATCAAGCGAAGCGGTGTAACGTTGCAGACCATCAATCAAGCTGTAAGTCAACGTGCCGTTCGACGGATCACGCAACTCACGCATCAGAACGGGAATCAAAACACCCTTCCGTCGAACCGATTCGACGATGTTCATGAATTCTTCGTTCTTCCGATTCACACCACGTAAGGCAATGTCGGATTTCCGAACCAATGCCATCGGTACTTCGAGCAAATGCTTTGCTCGTGATTGGAACGCCGCGACCTCACCTTGGTCGGGACGAACTTCAGTCTGTACGGAACTTTCCGCAGGGTCCATCATTCAATCCTCATACTAGAGAAAAGCCACGAATCACGGTGCGTGGCCATCACCGTTTACACTGAGTATTTCTTTGAATCGCCAAACAGCAGGATGGTCATTTGTCTTGACGTATGAACCACGATTCAGCACTTGACTAACGGTTGGTAGCGAGAGGCCCGTCGCTCTCTCAATCTCTTTCTGCGTTGCACCGTCGAATCCACGTTCTTTCATATAATCCATTACTTTACGAACCGCACCACCATGAGCTTCTTTGATTCGTTCAGGCGTCAGCACTATCGGTTCCTTCATCAAACTTATGTTCGGTGGCCGTCGCTCGTCGAGTTCTTTAATCACTAAGATGGTTCTCCAACGGCAAAGAGCATCTTCTAACCAAGCAATCCTTCTTTCAATCTCCGCTCTACTAATCGAATTAAATAAATCGAAAACGGATGAGACGTCATCTTCCGTGATATTGTTCATAAATTAAAAACCGGGATTACCTGCCCGGCCAGGACTAAGCACAGTAAGTGCTAATAAGTAACCAGACTAGTAAGCCCGGCTTATTGTTCCTGTCGATTTGACTGCTACAGGCCAGGACCATACGTTTTAAATCGAAAGAAACCATCTGTACTCTCGAAGGTTTGCGATTTTTCATCGTTGTGAAACGATGCTAAATCATTCATTTCAAGAGGTAACATGCTTGATTCTTGAATCATGACGATTGGGAATCCTAAAATCAAATCCGAACTCGGTCGCGTGTCGGGAGCGTCCGCTACCCTTATTGGGACGAGCCGGGCGAGTAACTACTAACTGAATTAGTTAACGAAAAATAAAGTAGTTAGGGCCGAATTCGGTCCCAATAAGGGTAGCGGATGCTCACGACCAGAGGCATTTTAAATCAAATCAACTGACCAAACGAATAACTAGGCTGAACTATCTTATTAACAAACAATTGCTCACAGTTTGCATACGAGAGTATAGGCAGTAATTAGTATAGTTAGTTAATCATTAATCGGGAGATACTATGCCCACAAAGAGCGAAGCTATCAAATCATTTCTATCGCAATCAACGCATCCTGATCTGGAATCGTTGTATAGCCTAGCAATGGAATGTCAAGTGAACGTAGCTCAAGACCACGGAGAACGGATTGAGGGTACGTATCGTGACAAGAAGTGGATGGCTTACACTGACGGTAATCAAACTTGGAAGTCATTTCGGATTCCGTACAATGCAATGTCGAATCCTGAATACACTGACGAACAATTGAAATTTGATTTGGGTGCTCGTGTTGAGGGCATCGGCATGACTGGTTGGGACTGGCAATCAAGAGTCAGTCGTTGGGTCGCTTTCGATTTCGATTCCATTGTTGGCCACAGTGACAAACACAGTTCCAAGCTAAGCTCCGAGGATTTGAAGAAGGTACAAGACGCCGCTTGCAGTCTCGATTGGGTGACAGTTCGATCGTCTACATCAGGTAAGGGCTTACATCTGTACGTCTTTCTTGATGCTGTACCGACACAGAATCACGTTGAGCACAGTTCATTAGCAAGAGCCATACTGAGTAAAATGAGCTCTCTAGCTGGCTTTGATTTCAAATCAAAGGTTGATGTTTGCGGCGGTAATATGTGGGTTTGGCACCGCAAAATGATTGGGACGACAGGTCTTAGTTTGATTAAGCAAGGCTCTGTGCTTAACGAAGTTCCAGCTAATTGGAAGGAACACATCAACGTTGTTAAGGGTGTACGAAAGAAAGTATCTGACCCGCAACGTGATGAAAAGTTTGATGCTTTGTCAGCACAACGAACAAGAATCAAACTCGATGACGACCACATCAATTTGATTAAATATCTGAATGAACACAATCATTTTCATTGGTGGGACTCAGACCATCATATGCTTGTGACACACACGGCTGCACTTAAAGAAGCCCACGAAGCCTTGTCATACAAAGGAATCTTTGAAACAGAAACAAAAGCCACGACCACACATAATTGTTTCATGTTTCCGATGCGGCACGGTGCGTGGAGTATCCGACGATATAGTCGCGGTTGTAAAGAACATCCGTCATGGGCACAAGATGGTGCTTCATATACGATGTGTTATTACAACATGGAACCCACGCTTCGTACAGCATCAATGGCGAATGGTGGATTGGAAGACTCGGATGGTGCGTATGTGTTCAAGTGTGGTTCTGATGCACACTCCGCAGCTCTTGCTCTCGGTGCAAATGTCGATATCCCGCCCGGTTACGACATGAGAACAGCTCGAATCAAAGAGCACAAAGAACAGAACCGAATCATTGTGTCTTTCCCACAGGAACAACACGATGACAATGCTAAGTTGCAGGGTTGGTTGCAGAAGAAAAGCACTTGGCAGAAGATATTCAATATCAATCACGTTCCCAACAATGAACTGGACGTTGAATCGTTTGACGACCAAGTACGTCATTTAATCACAAGCTCAAACAATGATTCAGGTTGGGTGATCAATTCTGATGGCCGGTGGGTTGAGGAACCACTTCCTCATGTCAAACACCTATTGGCAGCCATGAATCTGAAGCCAAATGAGATACAACAGGTTCTTGGGTCTTCAATAATGAGACCTTGGACGATTGTAACTCAACCGTTTCAGAATGAGTATCCTGGTGATCGGTTGTGGAATCGTAACGCTCCACAGTTCAATTTTCCAGCCACGATTGCTGACCAGTTCAATTGTCCAACGTGGCTCAGTATATTCACCCACATCGGTCAGAATATTGATTACGCTGTTAAAGAGGACAAATGGTGCAAGAAGCATGGTGTATTGACCGGGGCTGAGTACCTATTGCTATGGGTAGCATCAATGATTCAGATGCCTACTGAACCGTTGCCTTACTTATTCATGTATAGTGAGGCACAAGAAACAGGCAAGAGCACATTCCATGAGGCGTTAGAACTGCTCTTTACGCCTGGTTACATGAAAGTGGATCAAGCCATGACCAATAAAGGTGGCTTCAATGCTGAATTGATTGGAACCATTCTTTGTGTAATCGAAGAAATTGATTTGTCAGCAAGAGGCAGCGAAGTCTACAACAGAATGAAGGAATGGGTGACAGCGAAGAAACTGCTTGTTCATCCTAAGTATTGCACTCCTTATCTGATTGATAACACCGGTCACTTCATTCAATGTGCAAACACAAGGAAAGCGTTTCCTGTGTTCACAGGTGACACACGTGTGATGTTCATTCACGTTGAGAAGAAGCCAGAACGTGAAGTACCGAAACGTGTTCTATTCCGTGAGTTAATCAAAGAAGCCTCGGACTTCATCGCTTTGATTCTAGGTCTCGAAATTCCTGATTGTGACGGTCGTTTACGTCTACCTGTTATCGACACCGCTGACAAACAATTAAGCCTTGAAGATCAACAGACTGACGTTCAACGATTCGTACAAGAGAACTGTTTCGATGTGCCTGGCAAAACGATTAAGCTAGAGGAATTCTATGAACGGTTCTTGGCGTCGCTCGAACCAATCGAACGAATGACTTGGAACAGTAAGCAGGCTGTGAACAAATGTATGCCTGATCGATTCCCGAAAGGACGAAAGAAGGGTGAATCATCATGGCATTGGGGTAACATTTCTTGGACACCAGGAACAGAAGAAGAAATGCAACAACCGAAACTAATTGTACTAAACGAGAAACTAGTTAGGAGTTCTTCATGACGAAGAAAGTGTTTACAGTGCCACCTGATTACGATGGTGACACGATTCAAACCATATTACAAGCTTGGAGCGAATTGAACATTCATCTCAAGCTCGGTACTGTATTCGATCTCAAAATGAAACCGAAATTGATTTCATTCATGAAGGAACGTGGTGTTGAACGATTCATACACGGCAACACACTGTACGAACTGGTTGCAGACGACTTGGAACTGTCTGAATGTTACTACAGTGACGAATTACCAATGACTTTACCAGAAGGAGTTGACAATGGTTGAAGACATTTTCGTTTACGATACGTCAGAGAACGTCAATGGTGACTTACGTATCCAGTATCGCAACTGTGAAATGCTCATTGATTTCGGTCCGTTTCAAGCCGGTCATGAATACGAATGGATCGACATTGATTACGAGAAAGGAACAATGACTGGCGGCGGTACTGATTTAGAAGCAATTAGTTGTCCAATCAAAATTGAGGTTGATGCATAATGACTCGATATGAACGACTTAAGTTCAGTCTTAAGTTGGATCACGCAGCGTACATTGACCACAAGGACGCTGTAACAAAGCTTTTGAAGCAAACGATTAATACAGCGGAGGGTGATGACCTTACTGTCGATTACATGTGCAACGTTGACTACATTGGCAACGTTGTTGAGAATTTTGAGTATTTGCTTGAACTGCTCAATGATCCCAAAGTAATTGTCAAAGCCACGCACCAAGAACTATTCAAAGGAAAATGTTTATTTGAGGAATTGATTCTTAAATTCAATGAAATTGAAAAGAGGTTATCATGCTAATCTGTTTACTCGGTGTCACTTGTGTTGGCAAAGACACTATCGCTGAAGAGGCACAGAAAAAATGGCCTGAAGACGTTGGTTTGATTCAGGTCGGTAAAGCGATGAGACTTCGTCATCCGCCTGGCTACTTCGATGGTAAAGGTGCGATGGAGCATACTGAAGACGAGGCATGGTCCATCTTCACTGAGCAACTGCAAGCGGCTGAGAATAAGAAACTAGTCGTTTGTGTTGGTCAGCCACGAATCTTGTCTCAGGTCGAACGAGTCATTGCTCTAGAACGAAGAAAAATGTTTCTTTGGTTCACTAGTAGCCATGAGACTGATCGGATTACACAACGATTCAAAAATGATTCCGCGTCAATGGAGCTTAGCCTGCGTAGGCGAGCTAATGATCGGATACAATATTACGATGTATTACATCAACTATTGTATCGTAACCAGATAGTCGTGCCTTTCGTTAATGACAACGCAGCGGACCTCTCACACATCACGGATTGGATGTATCAATATGTCAGATAGCCTGTTCGACGACTTGATTGAGATGCATGACGATCATTACATTCCAGAGCCGACTGATCGTAACAAAATCTTTCGTGCACCTTTTACCGTGGCTGGTGGCAAAAACAGAAGCGTTAAGTACATACTACCGCATCTGCCGATGCGTAAAGTATGGGTTGACCACTTCGGCGGCACTGGTGTAATAACACTGAATCGTGATTCAAGTGACGTTGAAGTATTCAATGATCGGTACTCTGCGATTACAGCGTTCTATCGTTGTATCCGCGATCCAATCAAGTTGGCTGCTCTGATCACTTGGCTCGAACTGACGCTTCACTCACGTGAGGAGTTCATTCATTGTCGTGACACTTGGATTGATGAGACAGACGATGTTGTTCGTGCAGCTAAATGGTTCTACGCCATGCGAACATCTGTTCTCGGTAAGATGGATTGTTTCGCACGTGGTTTGAAGAGTTTCAGTCCAATCAACATTCCGAAAGCGTTGGAAGGATTCCCAGCGATCCATTCACGATTCCGTTACATCCAGATTGAGAACCTAGACTTCGAACAATGCTTCAATGATTTCGATGATCATTGCACTGTTCATTACTTCGATCCACCATATGTGGAAACTGATTCTGGCATCTATAACCATGTTTGGACCAGAACTGACTTAGACCGACTACTGCGATGTTGTCAACGGGCGAAAGGGTTCGTTGCTCTTAGCCACTATCCAGATGAACAGATCGACGGCGAATCGTTCTGGACTGACAAACACGAATGGAACGTTGCATTGACTTCTGAAATCAATTCCTTTGACGAGAAGAACAATAAAGCACATCTTGAACATGTGCAAAATATTGATCATACCGTCGAGAAATTATGGATCAAAGCATGAAGAACAGTACGAAATCACTTGTCAATCTGAACAATCATTTATTGTGTGCTATTGACTTAGAGACAACAGGCACGCAATGGGGCTGGCATGAAATCACTCAAATTGGTATATTGCCTCTTGACCAGGATATACAACCATCAACTGAGTACCCGCCGCTTGACATAAAGATTAAGCCGCTGTACCCTGAGCGTGTCGATCCTGAAGCGTTACGTGTCACGAATAAGGAGTTGGTTGATTACAAGCTAAACGGCATGGACCCTGAGGCTGCAATGGATCTTCTTCATCATTGGTTCACACGACTGAACCTGGGTGAAAAGAAGCAAGTCGTACCTCTTGGTTGTAACTATGCCTTTGATCGTGGATTCCTACAACATTTCCTCGGACATGAGAACTATTGGGCGATGTTCAACAACAACGCTCGTGACATTCAGACTATTGCGTTGTATCTGAACGACAAGTCTGAATTCGACGCTGAGCAAACGCCATTTCCGAAAGTGATGCTTCGTTGGTTGTGCAACTGTCTAAAGATTGAAATCATTGAAGGTTCACAACACGACGCACTCTACGATTGTAAGTTAACGGCCGAAGTCTACAGGAAACTACTAACGGAGCCGGTAAGCCTATGATTTATTCAGCACAACAGATTGAACACGAAATGATGATGAAGCGAATCATCATCGCACCATACTTCCGGAGTCAAATGAATCCAAACTCTGTGAACCTGACGCTTCACAATGAGCTTCTTGTCTACGATGAAGTACATCTAGACATGAAAGCCAAGAACCGTTATAAACGGTACACGATTCAAGAAGGTGGATTCATGCTCTGTCCAGGTATGCTCTACCTGGGACGCACGAATGAGTACACAGAATCACATGACTGTGTACCGGGCATAGAAGGACGCTCATCAGTTGCTCGCCTTGGAATGAGCGTTCATGTCACCGCTGGATTCGGTGACGTTGGATTCTGTGGCCATTGGACACTTGAAATGACCGTTGTTCATCCGTTGATCATTTATCCAAATGTGCCAATCTGTCAAATCTTCTATTCCTCGATCAGTGCTTATGACAGGAAGTACGAGGGCAAGTACCAGAACAACAAAGAGGTACAACCGTCAATGATGTGGAAGGATTTTCCTGGTAACGATTTAAGCACTGGCTTGGCGTCAGAAGCTCTCAACCGGAGAGACTAAATAGACCTATGTACTTGCCAGCGAAGATTTCATTCTCGGCATAGATGTTAACGGCAGTCAAATCAAATGGCGGTAACAGCATATTTAGCTTCCGCCAGCCACCCACGTGAATCTCAGGATTCACATTCTCATGTGGGAAAGTGGTTGCCAATAAGTACTTGGTCTTGAGCCGCTTAATCAGATCGACGCACATAGCAAGTGGCAGATGAACTAGTACATCCCGGCATAGCACAAGGTCAACCTTCGGCAAATCATGCTCGAAGACGTCGACATTCAAGAACGTTCTGTTCTGTGCGGTATGCTGCACAGCTTGTGCGTATAGTTCATCAATCAGTTCAATGCCAGTGTATTGACACTCGATCGGAACGTAACGCATCCAGTTCCAGTCCCCACACCCGATATCAAGCATCGAACGTATGTTATACGTCTCTATAATCTCAGGTAGGTGCTTACGCATCTTGACTGTATGCACCATAGTTGATCCTTGACCACAGAGCGTTTCATCCGTTTTCCACTGTTCGTGCATTGATTGTTGAAAGATCGATTTCAACCCAACGGGGTGGGTCATCTGGGCAACGCTCTGTCGGGTACGCAATTTTGTTAAAGTAGGAGTCTTTTTCATTGCAATTACATCCACATTGTTTACAACCCTTACCAGTGAACCACGGGCAAGGACGACAGATTTCTAATCTTTTCTCAACGTAGTGAAACGGTAGTAAATTGCCACGAGCCTTGATGTATAGCTTAGCAATCGCTTTACTGAATCGAAGGAATCGTGCAAACGTGTAATCTACCAATTCCGCATCCTCTCAGCTTTCAGCGTTGTGCCATCAGCTAAAACGATATAGTTGCGGCGACCGTCCAATTCTTCAACTGTTAGTCTCAGTCCGATTTGATCGCCTTTCTGAAGAATCAGTTTCGCTGTGCCCGTCAATGTCGTTCGATCAGGTACATCTGCACGGTGATGACGTACTAAGTCATGCGACGCCATCGGCTCGCCATTGATTAACAGTTCAATCTTATAACCGGCTACTTTGGCAGGCATTACAACACCTTAACTGGATGAATCTCAACACAACGCTTACGCTTACGCCAATCAGTTACACAATACTCAAAATATTCTTCCCATTGCCATGCGATTGCTGGAAGCGTGAAATTATGCCATGTGACTGTTCGTGCGTTAGCAGCAGCCACTCTAGAAGTATCAAGACCGTCTGCACGGATCACGGCTTCGACCATTTCTTCAGTGGTCGCTTTCCGTTTAATCATCGTACCCATCATACCGAACTCATCTTCTAGTTCTTTGCAAACGGGCATATCGCTATAGACAGTGCTTACACCGGCCAACCACGCCTCACACAACGCGAGCGAATGTCCCTCGTAATCAGAAGGAAGAATGAATACGTCTGACGAACTCAGTATGTCGCCAACGTGGTACTGTGGTTTGATGAAATAGACCCGTCCTGGTGCATAGCGTTGAGCCTCGTTGTATAATTGATCTTCCTGTGGACCAGCACCACAGAATATACCTTTCCAATTCTCTAGTTTGCTCAAGACTTGAATCACAGAGCCAGGACGTTTCTCTTCAACGAATCGACCCATGAACAAAAGAACTTTGTCTTCTTCTCCTATGCCCCACACCTTTCGTTGAATCTCACGGTTCAAGCGTGGTGATACTCGTCCTGGATCGATTCCATTATAGATAACAGCTACGTCATCTTTCGTTGGGTAGCACGCCTTAGCCACTGATTTAGAGCAAGCTGCCTTGTAGTAAGCGAATCGTTTATTCGAATCACAAATGACTTTGTAATGCTTACTTGTGTTCTGTGCGTAATCAATAACTGGCTTGTCCATGTCAATGAGACGATTCAGATGCGGTGTACCCCAAGACAGGATTAAGTCTGCATTCTCGCAAGCCTTCTCAATGGCTTCAACGTGATTATCGTAGATTTCGTCGTCTTCTTGTACCTCTGTCGTCGTGATTGATTCATGAATCGGAACATACGGCATTGCTCGTTGTAACCAACCACGTTGCTGCGTTGTTACTCGTTGTTCAACTGCACAACCAACGAAATCAATGTTGTAACAGTAACGTACAAGACCCATGATTAAAGCATCAGCACCACCGATACCGAGACAAGGCGTAATTAGGGCAACACGTAGTCGGGACTCTAACATGGTTTCCAATCCTCTAATTCATTATCGTTACATTCAACCAGTCCGGGATTACTATTTGGTGGAAGCATACCAGTGCCCTTAGTCAATATGCCCCGACTAAAGACTAACTCAGCACAGGGATACGTCCAGTACCCACCAGCATACACCGGACATTTCGCCAAATTGATTGCACCAGTCACACCCGGTTCAGTGTGTTCCAACTGTATGCAACTACCAGTGATCGCACTGATATAGAAATGACTGTCAACGCCTGATGGTGCATGATTCGGGAAACGGTATTTTAATGCTGCGTTACCGTGTCCTAACCAAACCATTCCAGTACCGTTACAAACGATTTTAACCCAACCTTGTGTTGTTTGTGTACCAACAGTGATTGAACCACCGGCTCGTGGATTAGGCGACCAAGTCACTGGTACGGTCTTACCGCCACCAGGATGATACAGCATACAATCAGTTTCACCGCAAACAAGCTTCACAAATGCACGACCAGCAGCATCTTTGAATACTTCGAAGCCAACGCGTCGGTCAAATCGAATGTGACTCGTTTCAACTGGCTCATTAACATCTTCGGCCAGATTAGTACACTGGTCCCAAACAGTGATTGAGTCTTGTGTGTCAGTTGTATCAACAGGATCGAAACAAACTGTTGTCACACTCCATTCGATGTGATAAAGCCCCGCTTCTTCTTCCTTGACAACGATGTTGCCAATCAAATTCTCGAGCTTCCCCATATCAGCCGCGACTTCAGTGATCTTCGTGTCAAACGGGATATAAAGGCTTGTTCTCGTTGGACCTTGGCTCTCACTGATTCCAACTTCAAGAACAGGAAGCTGCTTGCTCCGTGGTGCACCAACAATGGCCCATGCGTTGGGAGCTTGCTCCATTGTTAATTGAACACTGTCACCAACTCTATACTCGTAGTATACGCCTTCTGAACCACTAGTTATGGCTTCGCCTTTCTGTCCATCTTGACGAAGTACAGCATATCGTGGTGGGAACGAACCAGGTGCACTGATTCGTTCAAGAATGATTGCATGGTAGGTTGGTCGTTCAGGCTTCGGTATGTTAGGCGTCTCTGTGTCAGGCTGGAAATCAGGCAAGCCTTTCGCATTACGCTTCTTTTGCTTACGATTGGCCGCAAGTATGTACTGCACTTCTTCATATGCAGACGTAGGCCGACGCGGAGCGTAATCATCAAGATCGCTCGGATGCAAATCACCTAAATCTTTTGCTCGATCAGCAGCCATCTATCGTTCCTTGTACGCCAGTTCCTGGACCGTAGCCACCACCGTAGCCTAATTCGATTTCTGCACTTGTTGGGAACTCAGCGTCTTGTTGCTTCTGTGCTGGCCAGTACCAAAAGTATTCTTCCATCGTTCCTGATTTAATGGGCATTTGAACAGACAGTTGAATACTATTGTCACCAGGATCGTAAATTGATTGTTGAACAACACCCTTTACTGTGTCATCGGCAAAGAAATCACGGCCAAGAGCCAGTTCTAACGTGTCAAAAGCATCGAGTCGTAAGCTGGCCATGAACGACTTGAACGTAACAGTTTTCCATGTGTTTGACAACCGAATCAACCAGAACGTTGCCGACTTCTCAACTAATGACGGTATGTTGTAGATGTGGAAAAGTTCTTCTCTGCTCTGTAGGCCATAAATCTTAACGTTATGACGATAGACCAGTTCCTTGCGTTTCTTTCTGTTCTCAATGGGTAAGTAGTTCGGTTTGTAGACTGCAATCAAACGAGTGACTAATTCTTCCGTTGCAGTGAACTGAACTTTCAATGTTTCAGTCTCTATATCAGACAAATCGAAGCTTAAGTCAGGAGTTGGTTCCTCGGCAAGGTACTTGATATAGAATACGGTTCCAACTTGTGTCAAACCGCAACGTGCTTCCCAAGCGATACGTGTAATCTCTTGAATCACATTTGGTCTGTCGATTAAAGCGAAATTAGCCGGATACAGTTCAGCGTCGTCATCGTCTCTGAACTTAGCCTTAACGTCAGCGAAACTAACTGGGTCCACACTACCACCAACAGTGTATGTTTCAATCAGATGTTGAATCACATCACATACATTTGGACCAACAGTTGATTCAAGCGTGACATAGACTTCTTCTTCCCAACCCTCACCGGGGATATTGCTCAGTCCAAAAGGAAAAACTAATGCCGTTACTGTAATCGTGCCTAACGGTGCTGCTTCCTGTTTGGTATAATACGATATCGGTATCGGTGCCAAGAACCTCTTGCCCTCAGCATTCTTACGATATGCGTACACCGCTTTGATAGTCGACGGCAGTATGTTTGCAACATATATCTCACAATCGTCAGTTGTTAGTCGTACAGTTGAACCAGCGTCCGCGGTCCACTCAAGCGTTTCTGGAATCTCCTCATACGGTATGTCAAAGTTAGTCAACCAATGTTCATGAACAGTGCCACTACCTTCAATGATTGAAGCAACGTCTTCACCAATGATTGTGAACACTGATCGTGGCGTTGGCGCTTGAATCAGTAATGTTTTCTGATCTAACTGGTCCCAAGGCTCAAGGAAACACAATGTTGCCAATACTTCATACTCTCGTTGATTGACACCACCCGGTATCTGACTAATGATTTGTTGTAGTCTCGTAGTCTCTGGTGTGTTGTAAAGTGCCGGATCAGGGTCAGTGCTCGGTTGCACTAGCTTACCAACCATTTCCGGAATACTGTGTCCACGTGGAGCCGATGAACCTTTGTCCCACTTAATCAGTTCAAAGATTACCTTTGTTCCGATTTGTTGAACAACCTGAATGATATGTGCAGCATTCGTGTCATCACTACCGCGTCGTTTGACAAGTAGGAACAATCCAGTCAAATCAATCGGTGTCTTGAGATAGAATACCGCCAATCCGTTCTTTTCATCTTCTGGTGCACATTCATCATCGTCAAATACCCACGTATCAACCTCAATGTTTTGATACTTAGCGTACGGTCCATCAGTCTTGCAGAACAAATCCCCGTCAAATGTGCCACGATACTTAACGTCACCAATGACAACTTCAGTCTCGATCTCTTGCGGAAACTCACTACCGCCCTCAATCAAGAAACAGTCTTTAACGAGCTTTTGTTGTAAGCAAATCTCATTAAGCACATCAACGATTTCAGCATACGTGGTATCCATACCGTTATATGCGTCAATGATTGCTTGTGCAATCTTCTTCGATGTTTCATGCTCAAATAGAAGCAATGCCGTCAATCGTTCCAGGTTATACTTAATAACTTGTAACTCATGACTCTGATTAGCCAATTGATTAAGTAACACTTCCCAATTCGTCAGATCAACCTTCCAAGCACGATCAAATGGATTCTTTTGTATCTGTGACTTGACACGTTCGATCTCAGTTAGTACTTGTGTTATCTGTAGAAGGATTGCATCTTCTTTCTTGATAGCTTCAACGTAAGCGTCTAACAACTCAGTTGCTTTCGGTTCACAAATCGTGTCAACAAGCTGTAACGCCAGCTTCCACCATGTGAACATGAATGAGTACAGACTGTAAGTGTACTGCAATCGTTCCAGTTTCCATGTAAGCGTCTGATCAACGATTCCAATCCGTTCAAGCAACGTGCCAGTAAGCACTTGATGTACTTTCTGTGCTGGAACATGTACAACGTCACCGAAACAAAGTGGCCAAGGCTTACCGATAAAATCAGGTGACACGAAATCAAGTTGGCCTTCTTCTGGTGAGAATCCAACTTCATAGCTCTCTAGTTCAGAGTTAACAGTCAGTTCAAGACTACGATCAGTCTCGTCCCACACAAATGGCGTATTAATCAAGCCTTCAAACAACAGGAACTTGTCAGTGAACAACAATGTTGTGTAGGCTTGATAAATCCGACATTTGACTTTATGTACATTTACATTGTCAATGACCTGCTTAATCTCACCATCAGTATCATCAATCTTGATAGTGACTGTTTGATTGGAACGATTGCTCGTGGCCATTACCTCAACAGACGAGACTTCCAACAGCTTACCAAGGATATCAAAGACGTCCTTATCAGCGTAGAATCGTGACGCACCAGTATCCCAGATTATTTCAACAATCAGAACTGGCTCTGTGCCATGTGCTGTGTCAAGTGCTGTCTGTGTGTTGCCTGTTACAATCTTCATTAGAGTCGCTCGAACTCAAGCTGTATAGTTGTTTCTTCGACGCTACCAGCAACCACCGCTCGTGTTGTTAGTTCCAATTCAACGGGATTAACTCGTAAAGCAACGTCGATATCAAGTGTACGCCATTGCAGTCGAATGATTTTAGCCGAATGTTCAAAGACGAATTCAACCAGTTCAATGCTCTTCTTTCGTGTCAAACGAACAGAAAATCTGTACGTTTCCTTATCAGTCTTAGTCTTCACATTCGTGTAGACCGTTGAATCCATCGCACGCTTAAGCAGAACAACTGAATTGGGACGCAGACCATCACCCAATTCAGCATTAGGCAGTATAAGGACTTTCTCGTCTGCGATCAGTGTAATCATCAAACACCTACAAAATCGAACTCAAGCGTGTGTTCACAACCTGTGTCACTAAGATCAACACTCTCACCATTAGGCAAGATTATGAATCCGTCCCATTCACGACCCTCATAGTCGATCATATGAATCTCTTGGCCAAGAGACAACAGCAAGAAATTGAAGAATTCATCACGTTTCGTATCCGTGATTCCATCGAACTTGTATCTAAAGGTACGAACACGTGGCCAGTCGTCATCCCTAAATGTAATCAATTTACCGCCACGAGTCTCTCGTTGGATTCGTGTAATTTGCAATTCCTCTTTGTTGCCGAACAACGGTTTCTTAAGTGTCAAAGTATTAACACCATAAGTTAGCACCATGTCACCGTAGCTCAGTTCAACGTCATAATTCATAGACGGTCGCACACAAGTATCAGTGAGTGTGTCGTCGTAATCACCAAGCAATTGCACGAATGTAAGATCGTGCTCAACTGCCATAGTCAATTGCCAAGTGATATCTACGTCCTGCTCGAACTCAATCTCTTGTTCCACGGTTCTGAGCTTACGGTCACCGATATCAAAATCAATCTCTTGACGAAATGTCAAAGTCTGTTCGATACCAGTCTCATACTTATCCATTGCTGGATGCTGAATCAGTTCAACAACATCTTCGTAGTCTCTGATATAGACGTATTGTGCTGTCCATTCGTGAATGAAATCAAGATCGTCCACGATTTGCTTGTCAAATGGCATGTTCCTTGTTATGTCACGAGTGTCATCGAACAACAGTTCATCTTCGTAAGAACGGTTCGTGGCCCGTACCCAACTGATCGTTTGCTCAATTGGGAAGGCTTCGTAGTAATCTTCTTGCTTCGAATCAATTAATTCTGTGCTTTGAAAGAACTCAAGCTCCGAAAAGACGTCATAGGTACGAAGATGAACGTAATCATTTTCGTCAATGAACTCCAGTTCTTGCTCAACCTCTTTACGCATGAACGAGAAATAGATATCCTGTTCAAAGAAGATTTCATCTTCCATGTTCTCGTCATAGTCAGAGCCAGGGATATCATCCTGGTACTCGATGACTAAGATAGCCAAACTATCAGGGTCAGGCCCACCAAGCGATGACGGTGTACGCCAATACGCTGCATTGTTGTTTGCACTGTAATCAGGATGTGTCGTAACAAGGAATAGACCAATGCTCTGACCTGATGCCCAACCTGGTCGGTCTTCAATTACGTCTCTTAACTGTTGAGTCACTTCAATCGACGGCCAATGCTCACTAGGAGCACATGGTGGTGTGAAATCAATATACTGTGTCACGCTGCCAGTGTTATTGTTCAGATTCGTGTTTGCTTCGGCCCAATCAACCGGCTTGACTGAATCATCAACGTCCTCGATGACAACATCAACCTTTATCTCAGGTAGACTAGTTGGCAGAAATGCATATTCACTGAGTCGAGTCAGAAGCAGATATGCTGAAAGAATCTGAACCTGCTGCAACGGCACAACGAATCGTGTATAAGATATCCATTTTACGAAGAATAAATTGGATTGATCGTACGTTTTTCCTGCCCAAGCAAGTTGTTGGCCACCAAGATACTCTGTATGCGGTGCAAGCGTAAACATACAATCATACGACTCACACTCACTTGGCGTGGTGCATGGATTGTACGCGTCACCGAGTTGTAGGATTAATTGAGCCATTACTGTGTCTTAGGTGGGTACTGTGCACCGTAAAGATTATCTTTCATCATCACTTGAGTCGTTGTTCCAGAATCATTCCACGTGTAAATAGACGGTGCTGCCTCACCACGGATACGTAAATGATTATCTTCGATACGTGTGATACCGTTACGCTTCGTGTGTTGGCCTAAGTAGACAAAGATCGAACCATATGCTCCCGACTTACCGGGAACAACAATAGAGTCTATCGCATTACCACGAATAACGAAATCGCTACCGTTAGTTTCAGCGAAATAGATTGGAATCGAGGCTTGTCCTATGTTTCGACCAAAAATCATATTGTCAATGATTTCGCCTTTGTCACCACTTCCAACGATGCCACCATATGACGTTGTCCCAATCACACGCCAGTATTCACTGTTACCGTGTGTATGTATCGCCTGCGTTGCTTCATAAGGTTGAACACCGTAACTTCGATATGTGCCACCACGAATGGTAATGAATCGATTCACAATGTTCTGTGGATTTGAGTCACCGGCCAATGTGATTGCATGTCGCAACGCAGTAGATTTGCAATCAATAACGTCAATGTTCTGACAGTTGTGAATACAGATGCCATACTCACTGACCGTGGTATTGTTCGGATTCTTTTCACAAAGCACAGTCACGTTACTAAGCAAACCACGATAGCAACGATTCAAATCAAAAGTCATCCAGTTCGAACCTTTGAACGTGCAGTCTCGTAACGTGACATTTACACGCCCATTGATTTGCAACGCATAAGGCATGTCGTCTGTTGTATAGACAGTAAGCCCCTTAATGGTTAGTGGCTTGCTATTGATAAGTTCATAGAGTTCACCACCTTGAGGGTAGTCACCAATCACTGGCGTTACTAGACGACCACCACGACCCTCAAGGAACTCACCATTCTTATACACGTTCTGCCAATTAGACCATGATTTAGGTCTATTGTCCATCAGAACACGTATGCCTTCAAATGACACACTCAAATACTCAGCACCAGCTTTCACTGGTGCCACACGAATTGATTCTGTCTTGAACGTCCCACCCTTATCCGTGACGATGCCACGGATTATCACACCAGTACCGTCTAAGTCTACGAGGGTGCTGGGAAGTGTGTATTTCCCGATATACTCACCGGGTGGGATCTTTACAACAGGCGAGGAATCAAGGATTGCCTGTAAGTCTCCCAAGAACAAGATGAGACTAACAACGAATCCCATAAGTCACCTTCAACTGATCACCGTTCACAACCGCAACAGTCGTATCGAACGCACCAGTGGACCAAAGCAATCCGCTCGTACCGCTTGCGACTGACGCAATCAAGATACCATAAACGGTGCCTGAACCAGTGAAATCGAACTGCGACGGTGTGGTTGTGCCTTTGATCTTGGCTGAAGCGTTAGCATCGTCCCATGCTTGACGATTACCAGTGTAGGACGCGAACTCAGCCCAACCGCTGTGGCTAGCGAGCGTATCGTTCTCGCTTAACACAGGTGCTGGCGTATTGTTCACCAATCCGATGTACCACGGATCGATTTGCGTAACCGGTGAACTGTTGCCGAAGCAAACATCAAGAATGTGATTCTTGCCAACGACAGTGATACCGTTCTTGCCACGGTACTCACCAATCAAACGACCTTGACGATAGTGATGTGCATAGAACACACCGTTCATCTGCAACAAATCACTATGTGGACGGTTACGAACCATCATTCGACCAATCACTTCTTTGAATCTCAAACGACCAAACATTTCAATCTCCTAGTTAAGACCTTGTCGACCCAAACGTTTCAATTCACGTGCAATGTGAATAACTTGCTCTCTTGACGTACCCTGTGGTGGGTGAACGTGTATATCACCGATATTAGTTACTGTTCCACCTTGTGCTCTGAACACTGGCGGTGCATGATTCATTGCAGCCAAGATCGGTGCAAACGTGCGTGATGCCATCTGACTCATCACAGTTTCACCGTCCGCCATCATGACTGGTATCCTGTCGATCCCACGACCACCAATCGGGCCACCGAAGGCAGAACCTTTAACTGGTGTCGATGTATTGCCACCGCCAAAGAAGGCACGATTAATCTCCATGATTCGTTGCTGTAGGTCAGCAATCGTTTGCAGATGCGTTACCGTACCACGTAACACATCATTCACTTGTTGCTGTGCACTAACTGTGCCCTGTGCTAGTTCTAACCCGACAAGACCAACATCAGGCCCCTTGGCTTTGATTTGGTCAGCGATGAAAGCTAACTGTTGAAGTGTTGAGTTTGAATCACCAAGTCGTTGATTCGCTTCAATGACCCTTTGTTGGGCTTGAGCCAGGCCAGTGAATTGTTGCTTCAACTTATCAATGATGACGATTACTTGCTCGCCCTCAGGGATAGCAAGTTTGCCGCCCTTTGCGAACTCACCACCCAATCCAGTAGTAACTGCCTTGAGGTCTTGACCTATCTGTGCCAACAGTCCAGCATTAGGCCCAGCATCCGGTGCAAGTCTATTTGGATTGATCTTGATGCTGAGTGTACGAATCTCGTCATATGTATCACGGATTCTTTGCAACAGACCAAGATCAACTTCATCGTTCTTGAACTTCTGTTTCGCTATGTCTAACTGTATCGCCTGCTGCTTAATCAGAACCTGCAACTGAGCTAACTGCTTCTTTGCAGCCGCTTCTTCTTCTGGATTATTACCAGGAAATACGAACGCACCGCCTCGTGCTTCACCGTGACGGTCTTGTGCATTAGGTAGGAACTGTGTCTGCAAATCATTGAGAAATTTCTTGTTCTCATTGACGAAGTTAGCAATTTCTTCTTTACGTTTGCCAAGAGCATCACGCAGATTCTGTGTCTCTTGCTCATGCAAACGTTGAGCCTTGAGCAACGCATCTTGTTGTGCTTGGACCGCGGCTTGAGCCTGTTCAACTGCTGCTTTCTTAACTAACTCAAGCTCTTGTCGCTTAGCATCACGTAGAAGTGTCAATTTCTCAGTTGGTGACAATCCAGCCGCGTCAGCCTCAGCTTCTGCTTGTGCAGCAAGATTACGGAATGCACCAGCAGCATTAACCTGAGTAGTATCAAATGAATCAAGCTGTGCAAGTATGTCACGTAATCGTGCAACAGCAGCTTGTTGTTCGTCAATTCTTGCACGTGAGGCTTCGGCTGCTGCCTCTGCTCTTGCTGTAGCAGCTTCTTCTGCTCTGATTCGTTCAAGCACTAAACGCTGTCGCTCTGCTTCAAGAGCATTTAATGTCTCAAGAGCTTTCTTCTGGCGTTCTTCATCTGGATCAGCAACAGTTTCAGTTACACGTTTGAACTGTGGACGACCACGCCGATCGAACTTAGGTCGACCAAATGCATCAGTCTTGAACTCAACGTGTGAAACTTTTTCCTTTTCTTTGGTAGCATCAGCTAATTCCTTCTTTAGGATTTCAGCTTGACGCTCACCAAGAGCCTCAACACGACTAAAGAATGCTTCTGCAACTTCTTCTTCACCTTTGGCTCGTGCTACTAATGCTGCACGATGCAACCGAATCTTTTCATTCTCAATCAATTGGAAGGCTTCTAGTTCAGCCTTACCAGCCAAACTAGCTTCGAATCGTTTCTCAACTTCACCGATTCGAATCTTCGAAACAGCCTCTTTGGAACGTTCAATTGTTCGGAAAATCTTATCTAGTTCACGTTCTGATTCACGAAGTCGACTCGTGATACCGTCCAATGCAGTATCTAATTCCTTATGAACAGACTTTCCAATCTTGGCAAAGTTCTTCTCGAACTTTTCTGCTAATTCATTGTTCGTTGCGTGCAGAATAGCGTAGGCTTGCAAAATGACTTTGAAATTAGCACTAACTGCTTGCGAGAACGTGCCAAATGCCTGTTCACTTTCTTCGGCGAACTTCTTGATATCAAGCTCAGACTGACGTTGTTCAGCCTCTGACAAGGCATCAGAGTACTCTTTCAAAGAATCAGTAAGTCGATTATATGCAAAGACGCTTTCGATAGCAACCGCAACAACAGCAGTTAGTCCAAGTGACAACGCACCTTGTGCGATTTGCATCGTTGTGAACGACGCTGTTATCTTCTTAGTTTCTAAATTAAGTAAAGCGAAGCCAGTACGTGTCTTGATAAGACTGACGTTCATCGCTGCAAAGTTAGTATTTAGAACTTTCTGCACAACGATATACGCAAGCGTCGCTGATGTAACGACACGAATCGCTCCACCAAGAGCATGGAGTGCTTTATCAGCCCCACCAAACAAATCAATAACTGTTAGAAACGCATTCGAGAGACTTTCACCGAATGTCTTCAAGAACTCATTCTTCACCTTATTGAGTTCGATTGTGATTCGACGGCCAGTATTTTGTACTGACTCCTGGATAGCTGCGTTAAATGATTCTTGTGAATTACTGATTCGTCGTAGATCAGATTCAAAATCCTTGAAGCCAGCAACCAAACCACCAGCACCGGTCAAAGCACGTAGATCACTGAATATATCAGCGATGTGCTGTAGTGGATCACCAGTACTCTCAGCGATAGCAGCCAATCGTCGAAGAACGCCAACGAATCCAAATGTCTTGACAGCCGCACCACCAGTCTGAACACCCCATTCAGAGAGTTGAGCATTCATTTCCTTGCTTGGCGAAAGCAAAGCATTCATCACGTTGGCAAGCAACACCTGTGCGTGTTCTGCATCAACACCTTGTCGTGTGAGTGTCGTTAATGCAGCTTGTTGCTCATCAAATGTGATTCCTAATTGATTGCTGAGCACACTGACACGACCGAACTGAGAACCTAGCTCATCGAGCCTGATTCGACCTAGTTCAACAGTCTTAAAGAGCTTAGCATTAATAACCGTTGCTTCTTGCGACGACTTACGAAAAGCATTGATTACTGTGCTTGTCGCATTAGTAGCAGTCTTCAAATTAGCTTGTGTCGTGATTGCAAGCTCTAACTCATCACGCATGAAGCGTGTCGCGTTGGTTGCATTAACGACCTGATTGCTAATCGCCTCATATTCAGCAGCAGCAACTTCAAGAACAGGGATTCCAAACGCTGTCGATAGCCCAATTAACTCTTTTTCCCATTCAGCAGTTGATTTACCAACTTCACCCTGAATAGTTCTGATTTCTGCGATAGCGATACGAAGTAGTCTGAATGTTTCAAGTGATTCCCTAATCTCATTGAGGAATCGACTAAATGCACGGTGAATGGTTTGGATAACAAGAACGCGAATCAATGTTCTGTAACTGGCAGTCACTAACAGAACAGCATCGCTGTCTTTCTTCAATTCTCTCGTTTGATCAGTCAATGCGGTATTTTTACGCCGCATCTGTGATGTGATTTGTGCGATCTGCTGTCCAAAGGCAGCGAGACGAGTAGAAGTGCTATCAATCGCGATCCGTTCACGATTCAGCGAAGCTGTGATCGTTTGAGTGACACTGATTTGACGAGCAGTTGCACGCTCAAATGTCTGCATCTGTGTCGTCAATGTCTTGAACGCTAGTACGTTCTGAAAGACTGTTGGCGAGAGACGCTGATATGCTGTACTGATGTTGCCAAGTGTGCGTGCACTAGTTTGCAACGCAATCTTGTGGCTATCAAGAGCAGTATTCGACGAGCGTAGTGCTTGGCTGTAATTTCGTTGATTCGTAATCGTTGTCTGTGTGGCTTTGTTAAGAGCCTCAGAGGTACGATTCAAGTCCTTGACAGATTTGACTTGATCCTTAACAAGCAAATTGTACGCACTAACGCTTTTGCCTAAAGCATCAATGTTCTTTGTTGCGTGCTTCGTATCGATTACGATTGTTTGCTTAGCCATTAAATTATACCAGTATCAAAATCAATTTCAGCAAAAACTAATGGCAATCGTCTCGGCAACGTGGTCGCTAAGTAATCAAGAAATGCACGTTCACCAGCTTCTGCTGTACGCCAGCCATTTGGCATAGCTGATGGGATAACACCAAAGAACTCATTGATGTAGTAATGCAGTAAATCCGTAGACCACTCGAACTCATAAACAAACGACATTGGATCAGATTTGTCGTCTCTGATATGAAAAGTTTGACTTGCTTCGCCTAAAGCGCGTCTGTCTGGTGCTTTTGTATCAGGATGTACAGGAACATTGATTCGCAAGAAGCGTCCCAGCGGGACGAGTGTGCTTTTGGCAGCACCCGACCACACTGGGAAACCGCCCCTCGCCGGGACACTCATCAATACAGCTCTCAGCCATTCACGTGCAGCCTCACGAATCATTTGACCCATGACTCGATCAAGGGTCTTATGCATTCGCTTCGTGTCCAGTCTCATGGGACTCAAAGCTGAGGTAAACGTGAACATGCATCTTCCCAATCACGACCGTTAGAGAACTCGATTAACTTCGTTTGTGTCCACCAATCAATATCTTCCCAACGTCCCTTTACACCTGGCGGTTTGATTCCGAATCGCTCGCAAGCTCGCCAGATGCAGTACTCGGAGGTTCTGCCAGTTGGGAGATAAGATCGTTGGTTACCTCCTCCGCTTGCGGTTGTGAAAAAGCATCAAAGGCTTGCCTCTGTCGTACCTCAGAAGGCTGATTCGCTTCCGTGACGCCTTGAACGATGCTTTGCATCTCACTTTCAGTCAAGAATGCTGTGAACTCGTTGACCCATTTGAGCCATGTTGCTGGATCTTTTGGATCAACTTGCTCCCATTCCAATCCTGCTGTCGCTTGGAGTGATTGAATCATCAACCACGCCGTACGCATCTCAGAATAGTGACCAACTTTCTCCATGTATCGCTTGTCACTATGATCGTATGTCCGACGACCAGTTTTGATTTCAGTTCGCAACGGTGGCTTCGGTAAAGGCACCAATTGCTCGAAAGGTTCAAAGTCCAGCACCGCCTGTGCTGTAAAGATATATTCCTCCGACCCTCGGTAGATTTTGATATCTACCGAGGGCGGTGGAATCACTGGTTTTCCGTGGAGTTTCATGTTAAGCCATGTCCGTGCGAACAGAGGAAGGTTTGACCGAGACACAGGTTCCCTGAATGGAAAGTGTGCCAGCCTTGAAATCGCCGCCAATGGAAGTGTAAGCGAACTTCTCGAAGGTGATAATTTCGTCAAGAACAGTTCCGCAATCATGCGTGATCTCAACGACGATATCAATCGTGTCTGCTTCGCAATCACCAGAGGTACTGAGATACGCCGACGCAGCACCTTCCTTCTTCAAGAACTCAGAAGGTGTGACGTCTTCACCGTCACCAGAAATGATTGCCGAGAACCGACACTCAAGAGTCACTTCCATCGGTTCTTCGTCGCCTTCCTTGGCGTAGTCAAGTAGACCGCGATCTTTCTTGACTTCAATATTCCGCTTCTCCGACCATGTGAGATTGCCCTCATCGAGCTTAATCTCAAGCTCAGTGGGCGGTGTGTCACCGTCCAAGAACTTTATCACGCAGTCTTTCAAATCGACTGCAGCACGAAGCACCATTTCGTTCTCCTAATCAAGAAACATGAGGTAGTGACCTTCAACAGAAGCTTGCGTTAACTGTGTATCTGGACGTAACTTGCCAAAATTGCTTACCGTCAACTTTTCACGATTCGATGGCTTACGAAGTTCTAAGCAACCTAATTCCGTTTGGTCGTCATCAGGTCCGTTGCCATAACGATAGACGCGTATGCAATCAAGGAACAGTTCAGTCACCCGTCCAACGATCACTTCTTGTCGATAAATGTCAACCCCTTCGGTAACTGAAATCAAAACATTAATCTCGATTGCAAGCTCCCAGCTCTCTCTTGTATGCTCTTTGATAAATGGGCCATCAATCCTGAACTCAACCCAATCAGGTAGATTCTCAGTATCGCGTACAAAGCCCTCAACAAAGAATTTCGTTTCATCCGAAATCCCTGAAAAGTGCTTCGCACACGATGCTTTAATCCATCGTGACCAATGTTCACTGAATTGCTGGCTCATCTGTTATCACAAACTTTTGGATCACTGATTTCTCAATGATCTGATTCGGCAACACGCCCTTCGTCATTCGTAGATGAAAAACGTATCCAACGTTGTGATCAATCTTCCCCAACGTCTGGATACTGTATCTTTTACCTTCGATGATGAAGTAATCACGTTGCTCGATTGTAATGTCAGTTTCAACTATTACTAGTCTATCACCGACTTCAAAGAATCCACCATACACGAAATTACTGTTTGCCTTCACGTAACCAAGATCATACTCAAAATCACGCTTGGATGTAACTGACATTGTGATCGCAAGCGGAAAGTTTGTCTTGACGACTGTTGCGTCACTTGTACCTAGTTCGTAATCAGGCGTGCCAACCGTGACGCTATAATGATCAATCGGAATACCGAAACGACGTCTAAGCGTATAAAGCTTACGTCTTAACTGGCGTCGAATCATTAATTGTCGGTGATTCATTATAAAGTGGGCATTCCATTGCCCACCCTCCACGGAAAACTGCCCAACGCGAACTAACCGTACATAACCATGCCGTAAGGCGTATCCAGCTTCTTCAAGCCAAACAAACCATCAACGGTCACACGAGTGGCCTGTGCCTTACCGTCGTAAGTGATTACGACGCGAAGCGACAAACCCTTGAACTCCGCCGAAGCCGCACGGACACCGGAACCAGGTTCCGGAACAGCCAACGGACGGGTGATCAAAGCAACTGCCGGACGTTGGAATCCGAAGTTGAAATCACCATCCGGGCCGTAGCAAACAATGTCATTGTCTGCCAAAGTGGCAACCAGCGGTTGATCCAACGTGATCGTGTAATCCGATCCGTTGTTAATGACGTCAACGATGCAGTATTCAGTCGGATGAACCGTGCTAGCAGCAGCACGGAAAGCAACCAACTGACCTACTTGCGGCACGCCAGTGCCATCAACAACGATACCCTTGATCCAACCAGCGGGGTAACCATCAGCAACACCAACGGTGGTATCACCGGCAGCGATTGCAGAACCCTGCTTGATTGCTCCAAGAGCATAGGGTTGAACAGCAGCACCACTTGCAACCGTATTGAGCAACGGTCGAGTGTTGGTGACGTTCAATGACGACACAGACGCAACACGAAGTGCTGTGTAATCACCAACAGCCGTGTAGTACTGACCTGGATTCAGGTTAGTCACAGCGGTCATGGCGACGACAAGTGCACCTGGAAGAGCCGCAGCCGTCGTGGTCGTAGCAGCCGTCTTTGTTGCTCCACTAATCGACGGGACATTCAGAGACAGGAAGTTATCCCATCCATGAACGCGACCCAACGATGCTTCACGCAGAGCACGACCACCATCACCACGGCGTTCAGCCGATTTGAACAAATCGACTTTCTGTGCCGCTCGTTCTGATCGAGAAGCCAAGGCCATGTTACGACCTTGCAAACTCGTCTTGTTGACATTCATCACGCCGCCCGCGTCAACCATGTAATCAGAAATGGTTGTCGAGGAAGCGAGACCAAGTGCACCAACTCGATTATCGAGGAACTGGTAGACTTGTCCACCGATGCACCGGTCAAGGTGAGAGCCGTTTGCTTTCACCGCCGGGTCAAGGAACTCATTCACGAGGTTCTTGAACGGAATCGTGCGAGCACGATCACCGAGCAAGAATGAAACGTAGATGCGTTGATTCAACACCACTTGGATGTTGGTGGCCGTCACATCCTGCGTTTCCAAATCGTCCAAGTCGTTCTGCTTGCGTTTGGCCGTGAATGATCCCGGTTTGCGGGTATTCACAGTATCACCGAAGTCAGCGATTTCATTCTTGAAATCGGTGTGTACCAAGTCAGAGAACAACATGTTTTCCCACAACAAACGAACACTTTCCGCCGCCCATTTCTCAGGGATAAAAGCGGAAATATCGTTTGCACGATACACTCGCATCGGCTTCAACCGACCGCGTTGCATGAGCAACATTTTTCACTCCTACTTCTTGATGACATTGCCATCCAAATCATGCGTGTCACGATAAGTTTGATACGCTTTTCCGTATTCTTCTTGTGACGCGTAATCACTTGGATTAGGCTCTGAGTTATTATCACGACCGCCCTTCCCTGAACCAGCCTCACCAGTACCGGGCGTGGCACTGTGCTTAAAAAGATTCTTGTGCAAGCCAGCTTCCTTCATCGTTGCGAAGGCTTCACCAACTGGCAAATCAAGAATCGCTGGCTTCTTGTCTTTGTCCAAACCCTGGAATCGTACCATCGGAAGAAACTCACCAGTAGCCTTTCCATCGGCGTCTTTTGCTTCTTCCAACCGTGCCAACGAACTGAACATCAGAACGAATTGGCTCGGATCTTCCGCTCCCGCAGATACTGCCGCGTCAGTAATCGCTCGATTCACTTGTGCGGTTGTGAAGCGATTCTTCCACAATCCGGCTTCGTCACCAGCCTTCTTCAAATCATCAGCGTGCTTCTTTTCGAGCTTCTGTCGCTCTTGAGCTGATTGCTGATCTTTTGTAAGAAGTGAATTGTTCAACGTGTCGATTTGGCCCTGCAATTCTTCTTGGGCCTTCTCAGACAGCGATGTGTTCTGTTTGAATGTTTCAAGTTGCTTGACCAGAGCTTCTTTCTCGCTCTTTTCACGAGCAAGACGCTTGCCAATCAAGTCATCGACTTGCTTCTGTGTGAAGGTCTTTTCGCCGTTACCTTCGCCAGCACCCGCTGCTCCAGCATCAGCCGTTCCAGCCGCTGCTGCTCCGGCTGCTGCACCATCACGATAGATACGATACCACTTCCTGATTCTCATACAATTCCTCCCTCTCAGTCCGTACGACTAAGAGTAAAAGTAGACCCGTCCCTTGTGAAGGGACGTAAAAGCTTCCAAGCGACAATGCTTGGAATACCGTGGACTCTCGCTTCATTGATGAAACCAGAAAAGTTCGCACGAGCCATATCAACGCTGTGCGATGAATCTCCATCCATTTCTGATTCCATCTCAATATCACGGCCTGTGATTAAAGCGAATGCGATCTCGTATGTCGCCATTTTAATCGGTTCAGGCACATCTTCATCGTCATCACGAGGAAACTCAAGTTCCTGATCCTCAAGATGCTTGTCACCGACAAGGTTCAACAAATCAATATATCGCGTGGCTGTTTCAAGAGCCGCGTCCTTACGTTCCTCAGAATTAGTGAACCAATCCTCAGAATTGATTCGCTTCGTGAGGAAGTAGTCATCGGCTTCTGCCATCGTACAGTAAGCGCTCATTTATTCTCTCCGCGACCTGGCTTGCCCACTTTCTCATCTTCACCCGTCTTACCACCGAACTCAGGAGCACCACGAGCAGCACCATCACCTTGTGGACCGCCCTGGGCTTCCATCGTCAATTTGATTCTCTCTGCCCGATCCTTTTTCGCTTGTTCGACTTCTGATTCCTCGTAACCACGTGCGACCGCTGCCGTCTTATCGCTAACGAGGCCCGCTTCGTGATCTTCAAGGATTTGTTTAGCATCAGAAGTAAGCGTTTTCGCTTCCTCAATCTCTTTGTACATCTTTTTCAATTCAGCATCGGCAACATCAGCACCAACACTGATTCGTATGATTTTCTTTGCAATTGCACGCTTAAACGTGTTTGATGCCACTTTATCCTTGATTATGTCCAAGTCCATCGCTTCTTCGCGACGTTCTTTCTCCGATTTCATGTTAAAGGTGCGTGGATAAACGATTTCAGGTTGTTTACCATCACCTTCAAATGCTGCCCAATGCTCACCTAGCTCAGTCTCACCCTTCTCTAGAAGTAGACCGATATAAGAGAGACTGGCTTCCAATCCTTCTTTATCAATCTCTTTACTGTCAGCAGACGACCCTCTTGCATTGACATTTGCAAGATTCAGATTCACAATCAATCGGATATCATCCTTTAATTGATCACCTTTCTTCATGCTAATCTCAAGGACACCAGGATCGGGATTAACGAAGCCTGGTCGTTCTACACCGGCCGGGAATCGTCGGCCTTTACTGAGTCCAACTTGCACTTCTCTGTCTGCTGATTTATTGACCGTTTGACCTTTGGCGTTGGCTTGTTTCTGTTGTGCTGCCTCATCACGTTGTTCATAGAACTCATAATAAATCGAGAAATTGGCTTTTCGAGCAAATGAAATGTCGCTTGATTCCAGATTAAGTAATGCAATCTGATAATCTGCCACATTTCGCATCAAACTCAATGGAATCTGAAAGATTGTGAATGGAATCTTCGTCAAACCATCAAGCATCACAGTTTTGATTAATGTCTCATCATGATCAAAGAACTGTACACGAACACCATTGGCCATGAGCGTCATCACACGATACTGCACACCAAAGGTCGCAGGTAGTCCCCAATCATCGGCCGTTGTGGTCGTCTCTTGGAGCATTACAGCCGTTAACACCTGCTTGGAATCAAATGTCTTATAGTTCCAATTAAGGATATTTTCGGCCTGATATAAGGTGAGAAATGGGTGCTTTTCGCCTTTATCCTTTAATGTAATGCCAAGATCACGCGGCATATCAACCAACACACCAACTTTTGATTCAACGAGCATTTCAGGCAGTACTTCGGTGCCGACAAATGTATTCATCGACGAACCAGAGCGATCAACATTCAATTTGACAGCTTTCTGATAAGAAGTAGGT